>Ga0210382_10000162_pt1 | contig 26850 bp, 33 predicted proteins | sample PLMedo_FD_155452 | JGI IMG/M metagenome (GOLD analysis project Ga0210382, IMG submission 155452) | Groundwater sediment microbial communities from an aquifer in East River, Colorado, USA - PLM0_60_coex redo | ecosystem: Environmental > Terrestrial > Soil > Riparian zone | place: USA: East... | reverse complement strand
TGTCGGCCCAGGCGGCGTAGGTGAATAGCCGGGCGATGCTCGCGTCGACTTCCGGGCGTCCCACCCGGGCGGCGAATTCGTCAGCGCGCGTCGCCAGATTCTCCGCGATGAAGTAGAGGATCTGCGCCCGCAGGTGACCGCTGCCCCGTCCCCACCCGTCGGCGGCATGCGCCGCTTCCACGGCATTGCGCACGTCCTTGCGATTGCCTTCGGCGACCTCGCCCAGCACCCGACCATCGGGTCCGACGATTTTCCGCGAATAACCCTGATCTGGCCGTACCTGCTTTCCCCCGATAAACAACTTGTAGGTGCGATCTATAGGCGGGAGCGAGGAGTCAGGAGCGGGGAGTCTGGGCTGAACGGATATCACCGGTGCCGCTGGCTCCAGGCTCCTAGCTCCTGACTCCCACGCATGCTTCACGTACTCGTACATCCCTTCTCTTCCACCTTCTCTTCCAAACCCCGACTCCCGGTAGCCACCAAACCCCGCGGCCGCATCGAACAGATTCGTGCAGTTGATCCACACGACGCCGGCTTTGAGCTTCGGCGCGACATCGAGCGCGAGATTGATGTTCTCCGACCACACACTCGCCGCCAGTCCATACGGCGTGTTGTTCGCGAGCTCCACGGCCTCCTTCGGCGTGCGGAACGTCATACTCACCAGCACGGGACCGAAGATTTCGACCTGCGCGATCGTGGCGGCCGGCGAGACGTCGGTGAACAGCGTCGGCGGATAGAAGTAGCCCTCGGTGGGACATGCCCAGGACGGCTGCCACATCTTCGCGCCTTCCTCGACGCCCTGCTCCACGAGCCCGCGGATGCGATCGAGCTGCACCGGCGCGACGATCGCGCCCATGTCCACCGCTTTATCGAGCGGCGAGCCGACGCGCAGCTTCTCCATCCGCGCCCGCAGCTTCTGCGTCAGCCGGTCGGCGACGCCTTCCTGCACGAGCAGCCGCGAGCCGGCGCAGCACACCTGACCCTGATTGAACCAGATCGCGTCCACCACACCTTCGACGACGCTATCGAGATCGGCGTCGTCGAACACGATGAACGGGCTCTTGCCGCCCAGTTCGAGCGTCAGCTTCTTGCCGCTCCCCGCGGTCGCCTTGCGGATGATGCGTCCGACTTCCGTCGATCCCGTGAACGCGATCTTCTGGACGTCCGGGTGCTCGACGAGCGCCTTCCCCGGGGCGCCATCGCCGGTCACCACGTTGAACACGCCCCCGGGCAAGCCGGCCGCTTGCGCTATCTCCGCGAAACAAAGCGCCGTGAGGGGCGTGAACTCAGCCGGCTTGAGAATCACCGTATTCCCGGCTGCGAGCGCAGGAGCAACCTTCCAGGCTACCATCAAGAGCGGGAAGTTCCAGGGAATGATCTGGCCGACGACGCCGACCGGCACATAGCCGGGGAACTCGGTGTCGCGCAGTTGTGCCCAGCCGGCGTGATGATAGAAGTGGCGGGCGACGAGTGGGATGTCGAGATCGCGCGTCTCGCGAATCGGCTTGCCGTTGTCGAGGCTCTCCAACACCGCCAGCAGGCGCGCGTTGCGCTGTACTTCGCGCGCGATCGCGTACAGGTAGCGGGCGCGTGCGTGCGGCGTTAGTCCGGCCCACACGGGCGCCGCGGCATTGGCGGCAGCGACGGCCGCGTCCACATCCGCCTTGCTCCCCTGGGCCACGCTCGCCAGCACGGCCTTGGTCGCGGGATTGATCGTCTCGAAATACTGTCCTGCGGCGGGGTGGGCCCAGCGGCCATTGATGAAGTGTCCGAAGCGCCCACCGTCGTGCTGCTTGATCCACTCAAGCGCTGGTGCGTCGCTTTCCGGCGCCGGCCCATACTCCATCGTCTCGAACAGCTTGGCGACGGTTGCCATTAGACCATCGGATGGCGGTGGGCGGCGGAGTAGCGGCCGGTCACGAAATGCTCGAGCTGGCGCTCGATATCAGTCAGCAGGGAGCTTGCCCCCAGCCTGAACAACACCGGCTTCAGCCAGCGATCGCCCAGCTCTTCCTTCATAAGGATCAGCCAGTCGAGCGCCTGCTTCGCGGCGCGGATGCCGCCGGCCGGTTTGAACCCGACGGCCGCGCCGGTCCGCATCTCGTATTCGCGAATCATGCGCGTCATGACGACGCCGACCGGCAATACCGCGTTGACGGGCTCCTTGCCCGTGGACGTCTTGATGAAGTCGGCCCCGGCCATCATCGCCACCATGCTGGCGCGGGCGACGTTGGTGAGCGTCGCCAGCTCGCCGGTGCCGAGGATCGCCTTCATGTGCGCGCGGCCGCAGGCGTCGCGGAACGCGCGGACTTCGGCGTACAGCGCCGGCCAGTCGCCGGTCAGCACATGCGCGCGGGTGATGACGATGTCGATCTCCTGCGCGCCGGCCGCGACGGAGGCCTGCACCTCCTCGAGCCGCTGCGCGAAGGGACTGAGCCCGGCGGGAAACCCGGTCGAGACCGCGGCCACGGGAATCCCCGAGCCTGCGAGTGCGGCCACCGCCGTCGGGACGAGGGCATGATAGACGCAGACCGCGCCGACTCTGATATCGAGCTGGCCGACGCCGAGTGCGTCGATCAGGTCTTGGCGCAGCGGGCGACGCGCTTTGGCGCAAAGCCGCAGCACATTGCCGGGCGTGTCGTCGCCCTGCAGGGTCGTGAGGTCCATGCAGGTGATCGCCCGCAGGAGCCACGCGGCCTGCCATTCCTTCTTTACTGTCCGGCGCGTGGGGATGGTGGCGGCGCGGCGTTCGACGGCGCTGCGATTGACGCGCAGCGCGCGGATGACATCGAGATCGAGCGGCATGCCGGGATTGCGATCGTCCTGGAGAACAGGACGAACAGATGCGACCCCGCCCCGTAGCCGTTCCGAGAGAGCCTTCATGCTGGCGGGAGAATGCGAACCGCCGCTGTAAAAGTCAACGCGACGCGGGGACTCCCGCGCCTAAACGGCACGCCGTGATCGCCTGCGGCTCCTGCGCACGCAGGCACTGCTCTTCCCGCTCCGGCCCGGTCGCCAGCAGCGTCGCGATCTCCTCGCCCAGCGCCTGGTAGCAGGTCGGCCCACCCGCTTCGTGCCCCACGATGCGACAGAACGCGAACGCCGCCTCGGTCGTCGCCGTCCAGTCGACGAGCGCCTTGGCCGCACCGAAGTAGCAGGAGGGGCGATACGGTTCGCTCGCCTTGTTGCACATGTCCGCGGTCTTCTGCGGATCCCGCGCGGTATACGACGTGATGTCGCGGCCGAGGCTCTGGAAGCACACGGGCCGCACGCTTGGGGGTGCGCCCGCACAGGACTTCGCCGCGCCGCCGATGTCGCCGTGGTTCAGGTTCAGCATGACGGAGGTCTGCATCTGATAGCACGCGTGCAGATAGCGCTCCGCCATGATCGAGCAGGGATAGAGCGGATCCGCCGGATCGAGGGCCTTGAAGGTCGTGGCCGCCATGTGGTGATGGCTGTGCGCGGCGAGCTGCGTCGCGGGATGGTGCGGAGCAGTCGCGTTGATCACGCTCTCCATGAAGGCGCCGCCATAGCACGACTCACGATCCCAGCCGTCGGAGAGCATGTCGCAGTCCGTGAGCGCGCGCGGCAGGTCGTGCGCATAGAGCATCGTCAGGCCGTGACCCATGCCGTGCACGCATTGAAACAGCACCCAGCGGCTCGCTCCCGGGCCCTTGAACGGCTGGCACAACGCCTCGACCTCGGGCTGCGTCACCTGTTCACGCGATTCGAAGTACGCCTGGATCACGCCGTGGCGGCAACCCGACGAGAAGCCATCGCCGCAAGCCTCAAACGTGGCGACGATATCGGTGGACTTGCCGTACGCTTCGATCCCGAGACCGTGCGCGAACTCGTGCGCGTGCTCGGCGACATCGGCGTCGGCCGCGGCGAGGGCATCGAGTGTCGCGACCGCGTCGGCGACGCCGTGCTTGGTGAGCCGCTCCGAAAGGAGCTGCGAGTAGCAGGTACGGCGCGCTTCAGCGACGAAGCGGCGACAGGCGTCGCCGGGACCGCCCGCTCCCACCGGGACGAACCGGTTCGCCGCGATTCCGGTCGCCGCCAGGATGCCGATGGCGATCAGGAGCTTTTGCGTTTGCGTCATGGCAGAACAGTAATGTGCTTGCGTGCGTCGTTCCAGGTTCCTAAGCTTGGGCCGTGTCCCGCGTGATCGTCGTAGCGGACGCCCATCTTGGTCAGGTGCCGCCCGCCGTCGGGACGGCCTTTCACGCCTTCCTGGACGAGGTGCCGCAACCCGGCGATCACCTCGTCCTGACGGGTGATCTCTTCGATTTCTGGTTCGAGTATCCAAGCGTCATCCCCCGCAAACATTTTGCCACCGTCGCCAAGCTGCAGGAGGTCCGCGCCCGCGGCGTGCTGATCACGTTCGTGGGGGGCAACCACGATCGCTGGGGCGGTTCGTTCTTCACGCAGGATCTGGGCATCGAGTTCTTCGGCGGGGACGCCGAGCTCGACCTGGGTGGGCGCCGTGCCTTCATTACGCATGGCGATGGCCTCACGGAGCAACACTGGAGTGGCGCGCTGATGCACCGCCTGCTGCGTCACCCCATCACGGTCGCGGTATTTCGCCTGCTGCATCCCACGATCGGGTTCTGGATCGCCGACCTGTTTTCCCGACACCTGGCCGACAATACAAAGGACAGGGCGGTGCTGGATCGGGCCGCGGCGGCGCAGCGTCGCTGGGCCGCCGATTTCCTGAGCCGCCGCCCCGACGTCCAGATCGTGATCATGGCGCACACGCATCGACCGGTCGTGGACCGCTTGCCGGACGGCCGGGCGTATTTGAATCCCGGGGCGTTCCTGGACGGCGGTCGTTATGCGGTCATCACACCGGACGCGGTGGAGCTGCAGCAGTTCACAACGGCACGACTTCCACCTGCTTGAGCGTCTCGCCTAAAAACAGCGCCCCGACTTTCCGAAAATGCGCCTCGTCGTCCGACACGACGAAGCGATGCTCGTGACTCCCGCCGTTGGACAATAGGTCGAGCCGCTCGAGCTCCCGCGACACCGCCGTCGCCGTCTCTTCCGCCGAGTCGACCAGTTTCACATCCGGCCCCATCTCACGGGCCAACAGCGGCTTGAGCAACGGATAATGCGTGCAGCCCAGGACGAGCACGTCCACCTTGGCCCGTTTGAGCGGCTCGAGATACTCGCGCGCGATGAGCTCGGCGGCGGGATGCTCGAACCAACCCTCCTCGACGAGCGGCACGAACAGCGGACAGGGCTGGCTGTGGACGCGCGCGCCCTCGCGCAACGCCTTGATCGCGCGCTCGTAGGCGCCGCTCGCAATGGTGCCCGCGGTGCCGATCACGCCGATCGTCCCCGTTCTGGTCGCCGCCACCGCCGCGCGCGCGCCCGGCTCGATCACGCCGACCACCGGCACCGACGAGCGCTCTTTCAGGTAGCTGAGGGCGTGCGCGGTGCTCGTGTTGCAGGCGACGACCACCGCCTTCACCCCGCGCTGCAACAGATAGGCGAGGATCTCGCCACTGTAGCGCCGCACCGTATCGGGGGATTTGGGTCCGTAGGGGACGCGGGCCGTGTCGCCGAAATAGATGACCGACTCCTGAGGCAGCCGCTCGAACAGCGCGCGCGCGACGGTCAGTCCCCCGATCCCCGAGTCGAACACACCGAGCGGGGCCTTATTCATGGATGGGAATGGTGATGCCGATGCCCCCCGGAAATGCGCGGACTCTGAGATCCGGTGGAAAATCCTGCAGATGGGCGGAGACGTACGCCTCTGCGCCTGAGAAGAGATGATTGAAGATCCACAGCACGAGCCAGTCCTGCACTTCCTGCCGCTTGAGGCGCAGGTTCGCGGAGTGAATCTCCTTGAAATAGTTCGCTTCCTGCTGCGCCTTCAGGGTCATCATGGCGGTCACTCCTTCCCACGCTACGAATACCGACCCGGTCATCGGCCGGTTGGTCGCCGCCTGCCCCCAGCCGGGAAGCACGAACGAGCGCAGGAAGGCGCCCATGGGCCTGACTCCCCTGTGCATCGTATCTGCTGGGAGGATGATGTGGCTCGTATCTCGGGTGCTGGTGGTATCCTGAGCAGAAAGATGGAACGATGGAATGATGGAAAGAAAAGCCGCCAGTGCTACCACATTCCATCGTTCCCTCATTCCATCATGCTTCATCGAGCAACCAAGACGTTCAGTCTGCCCCGCTTCAGCTCCACGGTGCATTCGTTGACTCCCGGTTCCCGCAGCTCCCCATCGACGTGCAGCATCAGCGGCTCCTCCGGCGAACGAATCACCAGTTTCGCGGTCTTGATGAGCGCCACCTCGCGCATCGTGACGTGCGTGCCGCGCATGACGCGCGGAATCGCGAGGAGAAAACGCGGCAGCGACACGCGCCGGATCAAACAGACATCCAGCTTGCCGTCCGCCGGATCGGCGTCGGGTGCGAAGCGGTAGCTGCCGCCCGCCGTCGTGCCGTTGCACACTTCGACCATCATCATGTACCCCCGCTCCCGAAATCCGGGCGCGGCGACGTCGAAGACCGGCGGCTCGAACGTAAAGAACGTTTTCACGATCGGCACGAGGTACGATAGAAAGCCGCGCAGGTGGAGCATCGCGTTACGCGTTTTCACGACGGCGGGACCGAACCCGAACCCGACGCTGTTTACGAACCACTCATCGAGCACCCAGCCCGCGTCGAAGCGGCGGGAGCGCGCGGCGACGAGGCGCGCCACCGCGCGGGCCGGATCGTGGCCAAACTGCCCGACCAGCTTCGCAAAATCATTGCCGGACCCGACCGGGACGACGCCGAGGGCGGCATCGGTGTCGGTGCGCAGCAGACCGTTCGCCACGTCATGGACCGTGCCATCCCCGCCCACCGCGATCACATGCTTCGCGCCCTGCCGCACCGCCTCAGTTGCGAGCTCTTGACCGTGACCGGGGCCCTCGGTGCGGACGACGTCCACCGCCCACCCCTGCGCCCGGAACGCACGCGTAACGATGGACTCGGCGCGTCGTGCGGCGCCTCTTCCCGCGGCGGGATTGAGGATGACGTGGGCATGAAGCACGCGGCAGACAAGATACAATCTCGTCTGCCGCGGGAAGGACCTGCCGAGCTAGAAGGCGGAGTTAGTGAATGAGATACTGCTCTTCCCAGTCGACGGCGAATTCGACGCTGCAGCGGCCGCACATCATACGGCTGGGGCGGCCACGCAGCGGGACGCGATCGCGGCAGGAAGGGCATACCGCGTAGTGTTCCCCGATGTCCAGGGAACGCGGCACCTTCTGGGGGCGCGGTACGACGGTCCATTTGCGAGGCGGCGAATTGGACATCTGAAGGAAAGCACGGACCACCGCGACGGGTGTCCCCTTCACATCGACTACGGCGGCGAGGCCCTGAGCCTTAATCAGCCGGTACCAGGCGCCGCGACGCAGGTTGCAGTTCACATCGGCTTGCAGACGAGCCCACACCATCACTCACACTCAGGGGATCAGGGGACGACAAGAGTAATGTGCCCCGACCGACTTGGAAGTGACGGCTGTCACTCTAAGGTTTGATGCCGTTGCCTTCCGCCCAATCGATCTCGAACTCCTGGCGGCAGCGTGCGCATTCGAGCGTGCGCGCGGTTTTCTTCGGGAGCGGGGCACGCGCACGGCAGTTCGGGCAGACGCCGTAGGTTCCCCGAAGATGCGGTGGCGCTTTGCGATTTTCTGCCGAGCCGTGCACGACGCTCCAGCGTTGCGGCGGCCGCTGCTGGATCTCGAGCCAGGCGCGCAGTACACCGACCTTACGGTGATTGATTTCGATAACTGCCTGTAGATCCGTGAGTTGGATGACGCGGTACCATGCCCCGCGGCGCATCTTGAGGGGGACATCGGCCTCTAGGCGGGCAAATAAGATTGCCATCACGGCTCCAGATGAGGGGAGACGAGAATGGGCGCGGGGACAATATAGTGAGCAGCGCAAGCGGTGCTACATCAGCAATTGTCCCAGCCGATGTCGAAATAGCCGTTGCACTTGGGGCAGCGCATGCTGGTGGCGCGCTCATCGAGGCGGGCGCGCTCGCGGCAGTTGGGACAGACCCCGTAGCGCGCGCCCCACGTGAGTGGTAGCCGCGCGGAGCGTGCCGGCCGCGGCACGACGGTCCAGCGCGTGGGCCGCGTGGGCAGGATCTCCAGCGACGGGCGCGGGAACGCCGTCGGTGTGCCATTCACATCGAGCACGGCCTCAACGGGTGTGAGCCGCACGACGCGATACCACGCGCCGCGGCGCAGGTGGCCGGCTTCAGCAGGGCGCAGACGAGCCCATTGCGCCGTAGCCATTGGTCCTCCGAGGCTCATTGGTCAGGGTCCGGGAACGATCCGATACACAGCCCCATTCAACGTCAAGATGTATAACTCTCCCTTCGCGTCTTGTCCAAACGAGCTAACGCTCCCTGTGGGCTGTACCGTCGGCCAGACCTGCGGGTTGGTCGCGGCCCCGCCTGAGAGCTGGACGCTCTTCACGAAGCTCGCGCGGTAATCGCTGTACAGGTATTGCCCCACGAGGGCGGCGACGGGCCGGCGCTCGTGTTGCAAGGCGGTGGCGGGAGCGTATGGGAATCGAACCCATCGAAGCTCTTGCGAGCCCCAGCCAGTTTTGAAGGTCTCCGCGTCGGGTCCCTTCCGTAGTACACCGCGACACCACCGACACCACACAGACACAACTCCCCGCGCTACTGTCGGGCCGCTGTTCCTTCTAGACCCCGGTGTGTGCGGGTGTGAAGGACGAAGTAGGGGCATACCGTGACCGCACGCACACCGCACGTCTTGCCGCTCCCCGGCACGCTGGCCGACGAGCCGGGGCATACGCTCGATGAATGGTTTCAGGCGTGGTGCAACACCATCGGGCCGTATGTGCGCGTGGAGCATTCGCCCAAGCCCGCCGGGAACGTGTGGGGCTCGAAAGCGTGGGCCCGCGCCCGCTACGGGAAGGATGCTGGGTGATGTGGATCTATCCGCTGCCGAGCCCGGGCAAGCTGCCGAATGGCGGGGGCGTCTATGGTGGGTGTCACACGTTCAACCAACTTGGCGTGCGCTGCGCGTACGAGCGCGACGACCACCCGGGCCCGCATGCGTTTCTACACAACGGCCAGCTCTACGACGGCGGCGGCTGCGGGCATCCCTGGGGTGTGCCATGCGTGCATCGGTGTCCCGTGGTGTTGAACGGGCGGCGTTGTGTGCGTGAGGCTGGGCATCCGATCACCACCAACGCCGTGCTGATTAACGCGCCGTCCGTGTCCAGCGGTGGCCATGTGTACCCCACGGCCCCGAGTACGTGGGATGAAACGGGCTTCACATGGGACTCGACGATAGTGACGTTCGGCGGCATATGAGCGAGCGACTAATCGGCCCGGACGGACGACCCACAGAGGCGGTGGTCATTATCCCGCTTGCGACGTTGCCGGACTGTTGGCGCGGCCCGTGGTGCTCGGACGCGTGCAAAGCGCAAGTCCTCGCCGCGCTCGCCGCTGGCCAACTCATGGCGCCGATTCCCCAAGGCTTCACGTTCCCGACCCCGGGGCGCAACTAATGGCCTCAACGCCGATCCGCAACTACGTGAAAAAGCAGATCCTCGCACAGGGCGGCTATTCGGTGCTCGTCGCGCGGATGCGGGCCGGCGAAACGCTGCCGGACATGGCGCGCACCTTCTTTCGCCCCGACGGCATCGCGATCAATCGGCGCACGCTGGGATGGCTCATGCACAAAGAACCCGGCATCCGGCTCGCCATGCACGCGGCGGTTACGGAGTGGCGCTCGCAATCGGAATGGACACGACGCCAGCAGCGGAAGGCGATTCACGCCGAGCAATCCGCGCGCATCATCAGAGCCCGGCTGGCACTCGATGGGCCGGAGACGTTCCAGCAGCGCACCTATCTCGCGCATGTGGCGAGTCTCACCACGACGGGGCGCAGCGAATACGGGCCGCTGGCACGGCCCCCGCTTCCGCGTGCGGTGATGCCGGCTCCCGTCGTCGCACCGCCCGAACCCGAACCCCTGCCACCGCCGAAACGCCAAGACGTGGAATGGGATGAAGTGCGGCCGTGGTGCCATGCGTGCGAGTCCGGCGAATGCCAGCACGTCAAGCGGGAGTATACGCGCCGCGCGCAAGCCTACGCGGACGACAAGGAACGAAATCAGCCGCGGATTATCCGGGGGCTTGTTTGACGATGCTCACACCGACGAAAGGGAACGGCTAGCACATGGCTGAGACATTCACGCCCCTCTACGCATTCTCCAAGTTTGCCGACGGAGATACGGGCTGGGGCACGAGCGTAGACACCGACTTTACGAACATCGAAAACGAGATCGCGCGGGGTCGCATTCCCTTCCTGAGCCCGACCGTCGGGGCGACCACGACGCTCGATTTGAGCCAGACGGTCGGGGCTCGCGTGTTCGTGTTCACGGTCAGTCAGGCCACGTCCATAGCGATTACCAACGTGCCGAGTGCCAGCTTTAGCGCCGAGATTCGGCTGGTGATCGTGAACGGTTCCGCGTTCACCGTGACGTGGCCCGCGAGCGTCTCGTGGCTGGGCGGTGTGGCCCCTGTCCTCAAGACGAGCGGCACCGACCTCGTGGAGATGCAAACCAAGGACGGCGGCACCACATGGTTCGCCGCAGTGCGGGCGGATCGTCGCTTTCAACTCGGCAGCTCGACGGCGCAAGCCGCACCGATCACCACGCCCAACGTGGACAACACCACGTCGGCATCGGGCGCGGGTTCACCGGCCAACTTGAAATCCTACGTGCTCCCCGCCAACGCCTTAGCCGTGAATGGTCAGGGGCTCCGTATCCGGGCATGGGGCACGACGGCCAACAACGCCAACGCGAAAGCCGTTCGTATCGCCTTTGGGGCGACGCTCGTTGCCAACTTCACGCTCGCAATTAACACGGCCGCCGCGTGGGTGGTTGAGGCGATGGTCTACCGCACGGGCGCCGCGACGCAGGATGCCGTGCAATTCTACGGGCAGCATTCCGCGACCAGCGCCACCGGCCCGAACATCACCACGCCCGCCGAAACGTTGAGCGGCGCGGTAACCGTGCAATGCTCCTGCACGCAAACGTCGGCGGCGGACGTGGTGCAAGAGGGCTTCACGGTGGAGTACATCGGCTAATGGCGTCCAAGTTCGTCACGCTGGCGATGCCCCCGGGCGTGCTCCGCATGGGCACCGCCTATGCCTCCAAAGGGCGGTGGTATGACAGCTCGCTGATTCGGTGGGTAGGCAGCGTGGTGCGGCCGATTGGCGGGTGGTCGCTCGCCCGCACCGCGGCGGGGGGCGACATCCAAGCGACGGGCAAGCCCCGCGCCTCGCACACCTGGCGCAAGAACGATAGCACGACGTGGGCCGCCACCGGCACGACGGGCACGCCCTCCAAGCTCTACGTCTATAGCAATGGCGTCATCACCGACATCACGCCCGCCGGGCTCACCAACGGCGCGGCGGATGGGATGCTTATCACGGGTTCGGGCCGATGGGGTATTGATCCGTGGAGCGTGAGCCCGTGGGGGGGCTCCGTCGCCGCTGGGACGATTCAGGACGCCGCAACCTGGAGCCTCGATTCATTCGGGGAAATCCTCATTGCGTGTCTCACCGCAGACGGCAAGCTGTACGAGTCCACGCCCACGACCCAAGCGACCCAGATCACCAACTCCCCAACCGGATGCCGGGCCGTATGTGTCACGGCCGAGCGATTCGTCTTTGCGCTCGGCACGGCCGGAGATCCGCGCAACGTCGCGTGGTGCTCGCAGAGTAACCGCATACTCTGGGCACCGGCCGCCTCGAACTCCGCCGGAAGCTTTCCCTTGCAGACCGGCGGCCGATTGATGGCCGGACATGCAACGCCCCGGGAAACGCTGCTCTGGACCGACGCGGACTTGTGGGCCGCGCAATACATCGGCGGGCCGCTCGTCTATGCGTTCCAGCCGCGCGGCGATCATTGCGGACTGATTGGCCCCAACGCGGTGGCGATCACCGGCGGCACGGCCTACTGGATGAGCAGCGGGCAATTCTTTTCCTACGACGGCACCGTGCGGCAGCTCCAATGTGATGTCTTGGATTACGTCTTTAGCGATCTGAACCGCGCGCAAAAGGCGAAGATCCACGCCCTCACCATCTCCCAACACGGCGAAGTGTGGTGGTTCTATCCGAGCCAGAGCCAAACCGGCAGCGAGAACGACCGCGCCGTCACGCTCAACTATCGCACCGGCGAATGGACGCTCCACCGGCTCGCCCGGTCCGCGGGGTCCGATGCCGACGTGTTCAACTCGCCGCTGATGTGGTCAACGGACGGCCATCTCTATAGCCATGAGACGGGCAACGATCGCGGGGGAGCATCCGCCTACCTCGAATCCGGCCCCCTCGAAATCGGGGATGGCGACCGCGTGATGCAGGTGCAAGAGATCATCCCGGACGAAGCAATCTCGGGCTCCGTCACGGCCACGCTCTACAGCGCGTTCGAGCCGCAAGGCCAGGAAGCCGCGACGGGGCCCTTCGTGCTGAGTAAGTACATCCTCGCAGACGGGTCCGTGTTTTCCGGCGATATCACCCAACTCACCGGGCCGTTTACCCTGCAACGCCGCACCGATGTGCGCGTGACGGCCCGACAGCTCCGTATCCGATTGGCGGAACCCGTGTCGAGCGGGGCGATCTGGGACGGCACCTACACGTTCAACGGCGCCATCACCTACGCGGGGACGCGAGCCGGGGTGGATTTCCGTATCGGCACCTTCCGGCTGGGCGTCGTGGCGGGGGGTCGTCGCTAATGAAGGTCCCCAGCGCCACCGAGCGCTACGACCGCACGGATCAAGACCGCGTGCGAGCCATCCTCGAACAAGCCCTGACGGCGCTCGAACTGAAAGGCTCGACGCACTACGTCAGCGCGGACCGGGGCGATGCCAACATCACGCTCAACGCGGGCGCCGACGTAAACGTGCAGCGCTTCGCGACCGTGCTCTCGGCAAACCGCACCGTGACGCTGGGCGCGGGGGCTAACGGCTCGTGGTTTCGGATCGTCCGCACCGGGCTCGGCGCATTCACGCTCGATGTGGGCGGCTTGAAAACCATCCCGAGCGCCACAGCGGCATCGGTGGAAGTGGCGCACGATGGGGCCGCATGGCGACTGACGGATTACTCACCGCTCTAAGGGGAGGCGTTTGGTATGGCTGGCATTAACTACATCGTCTATACCGAGAACGTGGTCGCGAAGAATCATCCGACGTTGGCCGACGTGGCCAACCGTCCGCTCCGCGATCTGCTCACGTTGTCGGGGTGGGACCCGGATAGCCTGAGCCTCGATATCTACGTGGTGCCGGCGGGCAAGGTCCTCGCGGCGCACGCGGCGACATTCGACGGCAACGTGCGGTGCATCCAGTATGACAACGGCAACAGCGGCGCCGCGATCACCATTGATTGGGCCTTGCACGGGAACGTGCAGCGCGTCACGCTCACATCGGCTACGGTGGCGATCACCCTGAGCAACGCCACGGCGGGCGGGACCTACGTGCTCGAAGTGGTCCAGGATGCGAGCGGCAGCCGGGTAGCGACGTGGGCCGCGAGTCCCGGGGCCGTCGTGTGGGCCGGTGGCGCTACGCCCGTCGTGACCACGACGTTGAACCGCGCCGACGTGTTCAGCTTCCTCTACGATGGCGTTCCGGGCACACCGAAGTATTGCGGCTTCGTGAACGCTCAGAATTTCGCGGTATGATCCCGCTTCCGCTCGGGAGTCACGTCATTTCAACGAAGGTCATCTTCCTGACCGTCTCGGGAAACTGGACGGTGCCGGCCGATTTCGCCCCGGGCAACAATAAAATCGAAGCGCTCGGCGGGGGCGGGCAAGGCGCCAGCGGTGTCGCCAACTCGCGCGGCGGTGGCGGGGGTGGCGGGGGAGAATATCGCAAGATCCTGAATTGGTCCGGCTCGGGCTCGATCCCGTTCACCATCGGCGCGGGTGGCACGGGTGGTGGTGGGAACGGCGGGGATACCAATTTCAACTCGGGTACACTGATTGCCAAAGGCGGCACAGCATCCGTCAACGCGACGGGCGGCGCGGGGGGAACCGGCGGGACGGGAGCCGGCGGCAATTTCAACGGCGGCACTGGCGGGAATGCCGCGAGCGGCACGGGGAACCGCGGAGGAGGAGGAGGAGGAGGATCGGGCGGGACCACGGCGGTAGGCACCGTAGGCGCGAATGCTTCGCTGGGAACAGGCGGCGCGGGTGGTGCCGGTGGCGCGACGAGCGGCGGGGCGGGCGGCACGGTGCCGAGTGGGAACGGGGGCCCCGGGACGGTGTGGACGAGCGCGCCCGGTGGCGTTCAGGCGGGCGCGGGTGGTGGTGGTGGTGCGACGAGCTCCCCAGCGACGGGCGCGACAGCCGGCAACGGCGGCAACTACAGCGGCGGTGGGGGTGGTGGGTGCTCCGACTCGGTCGGATTCGATAACGGCGGCGCGGGGACGCAGGGCATCATCGTCATCACGTATACCAGCTAGGCGCCCCTGGGCAACGCCCGTCGCCCTTTCGGGAGTCGCTTCGGCTGGGGGCGATTCAGGCGCCGTGCTTTTTGGCGCGGGCTCTCCCACCCCGTAAACCAATCCTTGGGAAACGGCTGTAGGACGTTCGGCGAGGTCTCCGTCATCGGCAGATCGTCACTCGGGAGCCGGACGAGCGCGTCAATGCGGCCGTACAGGTAGCCGAGCGTCACCGACTGGCCAGCGTCGGTGCGTCTCGCGATGACTTCTCGGAGTCGGGATTCCAAAACACTGGTTAGCGAGACCCACCGGAAAAGGGCACCGCTCGGACGCTTCCCGCCTAAAGCTACGCCAGCTTGGCGTAGCTTTCCGCCCTTCTTTCCCCGTCCCCCCTTCGACCGAGGAAGAGCGTCCACCAGCTCGCCGCCCCGGCGCTGCACGAGTGCCCGGATAAGGACGATGTGGTTCTGGTCGCCGATGGGTAGTTGGCGACTCCGGGCGAACCGCTCAAGGGCGGCGAGCTTGCCATCCTCGTCGCGTGCTTCCGCAACGCTCGCAATTGTGGCGATACGCCGTTCGATGTTTCCCAGTACTGCCAGCTTATTGTTCAGCTTATTGTTGCTCATTCACCTTGCCGAGCGGCTAACACGTCGTCTATCGCGAGAATCATCTCGTCGGCGCTCACGTTCAACGCATCCGCGATCCGTGATAGCCGGCCCCACAGCGGGGGCGGTGTGCGCTCCCATCGGGATATCAGCATATCACCCACGCCCGCGGCTTTGGCAACATCTATCTGTTTGAGTCGGCGCGCCAGGCGAACCGCGCGCAACCCGTTCGGTTTTACCAGCGCCTTGCTCATACGGCCCCCGCTTGATGCAGTGGCGCCGCTACCCCGCCCTGGGACAGGTCACGATTAAACAGCGGGTGACGGTGTGACCCGTCGTGTAGCATCGCATGCAACATCTCGTGCTTGACGAGCCATTCGAGCCGCGTGTATCCCGCAGCGATAAAGACTTGATCGCTTTCCCACCACCAGCCAACACAGCGCTCGACGCCACACGGAAACTTATGATCGTTCCCCGGGCGCAGCGTGTACCATGCGATTTCCCCGAGCTGGGTCTTAGGCTGACACTGGCAGGCGGCAACAACCTCATTCCACCAGCGGTCATACTCCGCGGGGCGGCTATAGACGACGCCGGCCCGTTCCGTCTCGACGAGCCCATTCCAGCGCAGCGGCGCACAGGCGGACACCGCGAGCAGCAGCAACGCCCACGTCCCTGCCCCGCCCCAGCCCTGGCGCCGTGCGAGTCGGCGCATCCGAAACCACCACGACGGCCGCGTGGGTGGCTCGTGCAGCGCATTGACCGCCCGCCAACACCGCCCCTCTGCCGCGCGGATCAGCTCCAGGGCTTCGTGATCGGGCGGCATGGTGGCATCGGCCACGCGATCCTTGGCGAAGCGCAGCAGCGTGAGCGCTTCACAGATGTGGCTCGTGGGACTTTCGGGACGGCTCGGCATGGTACCACCGTTTAGTGGTGGTACCAGAATACTACCACGAGATGGGAGCTACCACTAGGTGGGTACTACCACTAACTGGCGGTATCGCCTATATTCGGGGGTACCGGCTACATTGGGGGCATGGTGCGATTACGGGTTGGGAAGCTGTTGCGAGAAAAGGGCCTAACGACCTACTGGCTGGCGAAAGCCGCCAACATTCCCGAAACGACGGCCTACCGTCTCGCGCGGGGAGCGGTCAAGCGGGTGGACGTGCGGTTAGTGGATCGGCTGTGCGCGGCGCTCAATTGCCAAGTGGCGGATCTATTCGAGCGCATTCCAGACCGGCCGCACAAGGCCGCGAAGCGGTAGAAAATCCGGGAGGACGATAGTCCATGTTTGCCAACGCTGACGCCGTGCCGTCGCTTGAGGAGTACGCCAAGACGATGTACGCTGACGCGAAGATGCACCTGGACCGGGAAGAGGAGATACAGAAATTCGTTTGCAACAAGGTGGCAGACTTGGCGAGAGTGGTGTTCTACGAGATGTACCCGGAACGGCGGCAGCGGGACCAAGAAGCCGGGCAGTAGACGGAGACACTTGCGAGGCGATAGGAAGTTTGGAGATCGCGTAGGGCCTTGATCTACTAAAGCCACACCGTATCCTAGAGGGACGCCGCGCGAATCATAGCGCGGCAGCAGAACAGGATCTCGGCAGCCCGCAACGGATGGAACTGGACTGGACAATCCCGCAAGGGAACCCAACTCCCAGCGACCCACCGACCGGCAGCAAATCCCGAAACGAACGACGTAAAAAATGGTCGCCCGAGTTGGGTGGCCGCCATTCATCACAAACGATACGGTCTGAATTGTGATGTGCGCGACCAGGCGACCTTCTCCAAACGAGAAAGTTGCCTTTTTGACTTTCTAGGGGGTTCACCGTGAAGAAGAAACCGGCAGAGACAGTAAATCGAGGTCACCAACAGCCGCGCGCCGTCAGTGGAATGTCGGGCACTAACGCGGCGTTCGTCATGTCGGCCGACTTCAAGCCAGGCGATCGACACGACGGTGCGGTCACGAGACAATCGAAGGCGCACCTCCGCTCGGGCCTCAACGACGAGCCCGGCCCGAACACGCGCGAGCAGCCGCGCACAAAGAAAGCGCGATAACCCAATGCCAACAGAACGCCCGGCATTGACTGGGGAAGGGATTACCCCCGCCGAGATGGCGCAGCAGCTCGTTGAGTCTGCATCTCTGGACGACGCGCCCGATGTGGCGGAGCCCGCGCCAGCGTCGAACGCATCGACGCCCGAACCTGACGTTGCCCCAGCCGCGCAGATCCCACCGGCTGACAGCCCCGAAGCGCGCATCGCGTCGGGTATGGTCACCGCCAGTGATGTAGAGACGCTCGCGGCTCAACTCGGGGATAAGCTCGATCCGAGCGATTACCGCCAGCTTCGCGCGATTGCGGAAGTGCAAGATGTGCAGCGCGAGCGGCAGGCGGCCCACCGACAACAGCAACTCGACCGCCTCGCGCAGCGACATCCTGAGCTATCCGCGACGGCAGACCCCACGACGAAGCGGGAACGCACCGCTGCACTAACTGAGTACGTCCGGCAATTCGATTACGAGCCGGCCGAGCTGTATGCCGTGAACGATGCGCGGGCGATCGAGCTAGCGGCGCATGGTCTCAAGCTGACGGAGCGCGTGCGCGAACTCGAAGCACAGATCGCCCGATTCACGGCGGGGACGGCGCAACCCGATGATCGCGAGACACCAGCGCGGCCGACACAGCCGCGGCGCTCGCGGGCCGATAGACAGCAGCAACAGGCACAGGAGGCGATTGCGCGCGCCGCCAAGTCGGGCCGCCAAAGGGATGCGGTGGACGCGATTCAAGCACTCGGACTTGCGGACTGAACAAAGAAAAACGGGCCGCTTGGGGCGGCCCGCTCACAACGGAGAAACTGCTATGCGAAACAAGACTAACCTCGGACTCTCGGAAGCGCAAACGGATGGTAGCGGACTCTTGCCGCGGCTGCGGCTCGAACGGTCACAGCAACAAATCGACGCGGCGGAAATGGCGAACATGAAGCGGATGGCGACGAAGATTGCCGCGTATCAATCCGTCAAGCTCATGCGGGAGTTAATTGCCGTCACGCGGCGCCAGGCGGAAGCGGCCGAGCATCTCAATGCGACCCTGCAGAGCAGGAACGGCGGCGCATGACGCCCGACGAGCTGGGGGAGTTGCTGGGGGGGCGGCGGGTCGGGGGTATCTGGATGGCCCCCTGTCCCGCGCACGACGATAGCGACCCCTCGCTCTCGATTACCGCCGGTCGCTCTGGCGTGCTCGTGCATTGTCACGCGGGATGCACACAGGAAGCCGTGTTAGCGGCGCTCCCCGTGGATGTGCGGGAATTATTCAATTCCCCGAGCAGCAACAACGGTCGTCGGGAAGTCGCAGCCTATGACTACGCCGACGAACGCGGTGTCCTGCAATACCAAATGGTGCGCTTCGAGCCGGGAGACAACGGGAAGCCAAAGACATTTCGGCCACGGCATCCCGACCCCACGGCTCCGGGGGGATTCATCTACGGCATGAACGGCACCCGCGGCATCCCGTATCGCCTGGCTGAACTAGTGCGGGCCGTAAAAGACGGCAAGCGCGTATTTGTGTGCGAAGGGGAAAAAGATGCTGACGCCGTATGCCGAGCGGGATTCACCGCAACGACGAATCCGTTCGGGGCCGGGAAGTGGCGCGCGGACTACAACCAGCATTTCCAAGGCGCCGATGTGGTCATTGTCACCGATCGTGACGCGCCCGGATACGAGCACGCCCGAGACGTAGAACGTCATCTCAAAAGCGTAGCCGCGAAGGTCGTCGTCGTAGAGCCCGCCACGGGCAAAGACATCAGCGATCACTTCGCAGCCGGCCGGAAGTTGGGCGAGCTGGTACCAATGGCGACGCCCCGAGCGGCCGAGCCCGAGAGCGGGACCGACGTAGACGGCTTTATCCGAGTGGGCATACTGATAGCCGAGCCCGACAATCCGCACCCGTGGGTCGTGTACGGCCTCGTGCCGTCCGGCGGCATGGCCTTGGCGGCTGGAAAACCGAAAGCGGGAAAGAGTACGCTCGCCCGGGCTATCGGCTTGCGTGTATGCCGCGGCGAGCCTGTTCTTGGCCGGGATACAATGGCCGGACCCGTCTTGTATCTCGGGCTGGAAGATCCCCGGGAAGCGATCAAGGGACACTTCCGGCGGATGGGTGCCACCGCGACCGACGACTTGCACGTCTACACCGGCAAGGTGCCCGAGCAGGCCCAATTGTGGCTAGCCGAGCAGCTCGCCAAGCGTGACCCCGTGCTCGTGGTCATTGATACGATGCAGTTCTTTCTCGGCATTGCTGAAATCAACGAGTACGGCCAGGTGGTCAACGCCCTCCGCTCGATCCTCGAGCTGTTCCGGGGCAAGCGGGCGGCGGTGCTCATTGTCCACCACGCGGGCAAAGGCGATCGCATCGGCTTCGACGCCATTCTCGGCTCAACCGGGATCTTGGGCACCGTCGATACCGCCATCCTCATCAAACGGCGCCCCGACGATCAGAGCCGCACGATCGCCACCATGCAACGGATGCACGCCCCGGGTGGCCAAGATATGCCCGAAACCGTCTTGACCCTGGACGACCACACCGAGCCCAAACTGGCCGGGACTCGCGCCGAGTACGATCTGGACAAGATGGGCGACGCCATCGTTGACTATCTGACCCGTCAAGCCGACTGGCAGGAACGGGGCGACGTGCTGGCAGGCGTCGAAGGGGCCACGAAGATGAAAGTGGATGCCCTCGATAGGCTATTCCGTTCTAGCCGGGTGGAGCGCCAAGGCGAAGGGAAACGGGGCAAGCCGTATCTGTTCCGCGTACTCAGAACGGAATCGCCCCAGCCCGAAAAGCCGTTTTTCCGTTCTACTACTACTGTGAGAACGGCAGAACGGAATCCCGATAACGCGACAAGTGAAAGCGCTGCAAGCAGTAATTCCGTTTTACCATTCTCGGGTCTAGACGAAATAGGCCCGGTTCCAAGAACGGAATCCGGGCGCCTATGCCCAAAGGGTCACACCAAGACCCACCTACCCGACGAACCCCTAGATAGAGGATGGGTCTGCACTACCTGCTACCCGGCGGTGCTCGCATGACCGCTTTCGTAGTCCGCCCTGCCCTACGTAGCGCTACACACAGCGGGGAATCAGAGCCGCGCACGCGCGCAAGGCTGGAGGCTGTCCAAAAACTATACAGTTTGTGGGGAGAATTGGGGCTATGAGCGACTATCGCGCCGACGATTCAGGCACGCCCGAGCACGTTCCGGCTGGCACGTATGCGGCTCGGCCGGATCTAGAGCGGTTGCTCGTGGAGCTCCGTGAGCCCCCAGCCCTACCCCGGAGTCCGCTCACGCGGTGGCAATTGGTGCGCCGTCGGGTGGAAAACGTGCTCTACCAGTTGGAGCGAACGGGCAAGATCCTCGCGCGGGACCCGGAATTGACCGCCCAATTACCGCCCGGAGTGGGTGGCTGTACGCATTGGGAGGCGGTCACCGACGGGCTCGACCGTGTGGCCAAGGAATTGGCGGGGCTGTTGCCATGCTCGGCCCATGCCGCGGCTCTGGCCAGTATCCGTGCTGCGATCGTCCCCCAGCGGGGCCAGCCGCAGCGGGTGTGGGTGCGCCAAGCCCGTATCCGGGGCCAGCTCGTCGCGAAAGCCGTGGCGATCCTCCAGGGGTTCCCTTGCGAGCTGGCGGGCGTGGCTGGCTGTGAGTCCCTGACGCTCGAAGCGCTCGGCATTGCTGGCGTACCGAATCCCGACCGCGTGCCATGCTCCAAGCCAGAGGCGTACTTCCGCGCGTTGCGGGGGGTCATCACCGGCACGTTTGACCGTAGCCGGAAGCTCCACTGGCTGGCGGTGGCGTGGAATGCAGCCCGGGTGCCCCCTGAATCCCCCGATTATCCCGATGCCGTGGCCACCGAACGGGAAGCCCTGTTAGCGCTGAACTACATCGAACGTGGTCAGGGTCCCATCCCCTACGGTGTGCTGGCGACGTTGCCAGGCGGTCCATTGCCGGAGACGGGCCCATGACGCGGGGCATACGACGGCCGAACGGTATCAGAACCCCGCGCCATTGCTGGTCTCTCTCGTGCCAACAGGATAGGGAAACCAGTACGGGGTACGCCCGCCCTGCCACGGCCAGGGCAAGAAAGGCGGATACCGTGCCGGACTCCGGCACAATAAAATCGCCCACTCCCAACCGGGAAGCGTCGCGATCCCTACAGGTACACGCGACTTCGAGCCCCCCCCAAAATCGGAAGCCCCGGGGGGAACTGACGCGCCTACCTCAGAGCGAGCGAGCTAACTGTTTTCCCATTTCCAATTTTTTGGATTTGGCAGAAACCCCATGATCGACTTCCTAGCCGAACTACGGGCGAAGCTGGAGTCTCGGGCGATCGAAGCCGAAGCGCTGCACGCGACCGCGCCGCTAGCCGATACGCTCCGGTGGGTGCTGGGGCAGTTGGACGCCTCGAACGGGAGCGCCGCGAATGGCAACGGGCACAAGGGGGAGTCCGTGCAGCTTGTGACGGTGCAGGAGGCCGCGGAGCGGTTGAACGTGCCGCCCCGGTGGATCTACCGCCATGCCGATTCCCTGCCCTTTGTGCGGCGGCTGGGGCCCAAGACGATGCGGTGCGAGGTGGACGGTATGGCCAAGTGGGCGGCCAAGCGATGACCCGCCCCGAGCTGGTGCTACAGCCGGAAGGCCCGACGATTGAGCAAATCGGGCAGTGGTGCCAACGGCTTGTGGACCGTTATGGCGACGTGGCTGGCGCGGTGGACTCTACTAGTAGACTAGAAAACGGGGGGTGGCCGTATGAAGATGCCGCGCCGCTGGCGATCCGGCTGGCGCAGCTCGAACGGCACTACGCGAAAATCTATAGCTATAAGTACCCGCCCATGCTGAGTCTTAGCAAGGCCGCGCGGGTGTTTGAGGCCATGGCGGGGGCGACACCATGACCCGCCAAGCGATGAAAGGGAGGGCATTTGTTCCGATGTCGGAACAATCGCCCTTGCGGACCCTACGCCCCACAGGTACCTTAGGTACTCAGGTATCCACTACAGGGGGAGCGTATGGCAGAGTCCGAGCTGGTGCAACTCAAGGTCAAGGTGCCGGCGGAACTACGGCGCCGCTTGAAGGTGTTGGCGGCCGAGACCGGCAAGAACATGAACGAGCTGGTGGTGCGGGCCATTACGGTGTTGGTGCAGCGGAAGGGGGATCTATGACCACCGAGACAACCACCGAGCGCCGCGCATTCGGCACGATCTACAAACAGCCCCGCTCCCCGTTCCTGTGGGTCCGCTACCGCGTCAACGGGAAGGATTACCGCGAGTCCACCCGGTCCACGAGCGAGCGGGTCGCGGAGAATCTGTTAGCCCGTCGTCAGGCGGAGCTCGGGCTCGGCGCCTTTATCGCCCCGAACTTGAAGCGCACGACGTTCGATGATGTCATGGCGATCATCCGTGACGACTACATCGTGAACGGCCGGAAATCGCTGGAGACGCTCGACACGCTGATTAAGCGGCTCAAGGCGGTATTTGCGGGCGTGCGGGTCGTGACGATCACCGCGGACCGGCTGACCGCCTACGTGCGGGACCGGCTCGCCAGTGGCGCCGCGCACTCCACCGTGAGAAACGAAATGAACGCCCTACGCCGTGGGATGAACCTCGCGCGTCGGGCGGGGAAGGTCGCGACGTTGCCGCCGTTCCCGTCGATCAATCCGGGGCCCCCGCGCACCGGCTTCCTCGATGATGGCGACTTACCCCGTCTGCTCGGCGAGTTGTCGCCCGAGCTGCGCCCGCTCGTCCAGTTCCTCGCGCTCACCGGCTGGCGGGTCGGGGAAGCGTCGGTGTTGACGTGGGACCGCGTGGACTTCGCCCAAGGCGCCGTGACGCTCGATGTGGGCACCACGAAGAACGGTCGCGGCAGATCATTTCCATTTCGTGCGCTCCCCGAGCTCCAGGCGCTTCTAGAGGCTCAACGGGAAGTGACCGACACGGTACAGCGCGCTACGGGGCAGATTGTCGCACGCGTGTTCCACCGGAACGGCCAGCCGATTCGCAGCTTTTGGGATGCCTGGAAAGGCGCCACCGAGCGGGCGGGACTCACGGGGTTACTCGTCCACGATCTACGCCGCTCCGCGGTTCGGCGCTTCGTTCGGGCCGGTATCCCTGAGCGTGTCGCCATGTCGCTCTCGGGCCATCTCTCACGGTCCATTTTTGACCGCTACAACATCGTCTCGGACCGCGACCAGGCGGAGAACGTCGCGAAGTTGGCGCTGCCGTCCACCGCCCCCGCGAAGTCCCTGCCCTTCCCCAAGCGTGCAACGGGAGGCGCCTAGCCGTGGTAGGCAGAACTAGGGGCATACTGGACGCGAACAGGGGCCGCAGCGTCACGGCCCCTCTCGTGCAACTCGTTATGGCGGGAGCGTGTAGGAATCGAACCTACCGAGCCCCTTTCGGGGCCCAGCCAGTTTTGAAGACTGGTCAGGCCACCAGACCCAATCCGCTCCCTCGACTACCCCGCGTTACTGCGTGAGGGCGATGACGTCGATTTCGACGCGCGCCCCTTTGGGCAGACCCGCCGCCTGCACCGTCGATCGCGCTGGTTTGTGCGCGCCGAAATGCTTCGCGTACACCTCATTCATGTGCGCGAAATCGGCCATGTCCGCCAGATACACGGTCGTCTTCACGACATTCGCGAGCGACGTTCCAGCCGCCGCCAGCACCGCCGTGAGATTCGCGAACACCTGCTCCGTCTGCTCCGCGGTCGTGCGGCCCACCAGCTCGCCGCTCTTGGGGTCGAGCGCAACCTGTCCCGCCGTGAACACGAAACGATCGGTCGCGATCGCCTGACTATAGGGGCCAATGGCTTTGGGGGCGGCGTCGGTGGCGATGATACGCACTAGAACAGTCCCTCGATCGTGCCGTCGGGAAGCAGCCGAATCCGCTCGGCCGCCGGATTCTTGCCGAGTCCCGGCATCGTCATGATGTCACCCGCGAGCGCCACGACGAAACCGGCGCCGGCGGAGGGGAGAATGTCGCGCACGTGCAGCGTGAATCCCGTCGGTGCGCCCAGCTGGGTGGGGTCGTCGGAGAAAGAGTACTGCGTCTTCGCCATGCAGACGGGCGTCTCGCCCAAGCCGAGCTTCGGCAACAGCTCGAGCGCGCGCGCGGCGGGCGGCGCGAAAGCCACGCCCGCCGCGCCGTAGATCTCCCGGGCGATCGTTTCGATCTTTTCGCGGATCGGGCGGCGCTCATCGTACAGCGGCTTGAATGCCGCCCCCCCCTTGCCCGTCTTGAGCAGACCGAGCAGCGATTCCGCCACCGCGACACCGCCTTCCCCGCCCTTCTCCCAGACGTCGCAGCGGACCACGTCGACGCCTTCGGCCGCGCCGACCGCGCGCACGGCTTCGACTTCTTCATCGGCATCGGTGATGAAGCGATTGAGCGCGACCATGACGGGGACGCCGAACTGCTTCACGGTGCGGATGTGACGGCGCAGGTTTTCGGAACCCCGCTGCACCGCGACGGGGTCGGCCGTCCCCAAGCGATCCTGCTTCACGCCGCCATGCATCTTCAGCGCGCGCACCGTGGCGACCATGATCGCCGCTTCGGGCTTGAGCCCGGCGACCCGGCATTTGATGTCGAAAAACTTTTCGGCGCCGAGGTCGGCGCCGAAACCCGCTTCCGTCAGCACGATGTCCCCGAGCGCGAGTCCGAGCTGCGTCGCCACGACCGAATTGCAGCCATGCGCGATGTTGCCAAACGGGCCACAGTGGACGAGCGCGGGCCCCCCCTCGAGCGTCTGCACGAGATTGGGATTGATCGCGTCCTTGAGCAGCAGCGTCATCGCACCCTGCGCCTTAAGATCGCTCGCGCGGACGCCGGTCTTGTCGCCCCGCAATCCCACGATGATGCGTGCCAGCCGCGCTTCGAGATCTTGGAGCCCGGTCGCCAGGGCGAGAATCGCCATGATCTCCGAGCCGGGGACGATCACGAAGCGCTCTTCCCGGGTCGGACCACCGTTCACGCCGCCCAGCCCCACGATGATGTTGCGCAAGGCGCGGTCGTTCATGTCGATCGTGCGCGGCCAGGTCACGCGGCGCGTGTCGATCCCGAGCGCGTTGCCATGATGCAGATGCGCGTCGAGCATCGCCGACAGCAGGTTGTGCGCGCTCGCAATCGCGTGGAAGTCACCGGTGAAGTGCAGGTTGATGTCTTCCATCGGCACGACCTGGGCATAGCCGCCGCCGGCCGCGCCTCCCTTCACTCCGAACACGGGACCGAGCGACGGCTCGCGCATCGCCAGGATGGCGTTCTTGCCGAGGCGCCGCAGCGCCTGCGTGACGCCCACGGTGACGGTGGACTTGCCTTCGCCCGCCGGCGTGGGATTGATCCCGGTCACGAGGACGAGCCGCCCCTTCGGGGTGCGCTGCCGGAGCGCGCGCAGCGAGATCTTCGCCTTGTACTTCCCATACGGCTCGATCTCGTCGTCCGACAGGCCGAGCTCGGCTGCCACGTCTCGAATCGGCCGCAGTTTCGCGGCCTGGGCGATGGCGATGTCGGACGGGACTTTGGTGGCGGTTGCCGTCATAGCGCGGAATCGATCCGTGCACCGAAACAGCGCCGGGCGTTTTCCGTGGTGCGCCGCGTCAGGTCGTCGAAGCTCTCGCCCCGCAGCACCGCCGCGCGCTCCGCCACGGCGCGCACGAAGCCCGGCTCGTTGCGTTTGCCGCGGTGCGGCACCGGAGCGAGATAGGGCGCGTCCGTCTCGATCAAAAGCCGGTTGGACGGGCAGACGGCCAGACGGTCGGTTTGTGTCCAGTTCTTGAAGGTGATCATCCCGCTGAAGGAGAAGTATGCGTTGATCGCCATTCCGGCGTCCCACACCGCGTCGCCGGCTGAAAAGCTGTGGAGCACCACGACGGGCGGCCGGGGACCGAGCGCGCGCAACACGGCCGCCATATCGCCGTCGGCGTCGCGGGCGTGGACGATCACCGGCTTGTTGAGCTCCAGACCGAGCTGCAGCTGCGCGTCGAACGCGCGGCGCTGCGTGTCTCGCGGCGAATGCATGTAGTGGTAGTCGAGCCCGGTCTCGCCCACGGCCACGACTTCGGGGGCGCCGAGCAGCTCCCGGACCTGCTGCCGCGCGCCATCGGACCAGCCGCTCGCTTCGTGCGGATGTACGCCCACTGTCGCCGAACGTCCGGCGGCGCCGCGTGCGAGTGCGACCGCGCGCTCGCTGCCGGCCAACGACTCACCGATCACCACGATGTGGGTGACTCCCGCCGCCTTCGCGTGGGCGAGCACGGCGTCGCGATCAGCGTCGAACGCGGCATCGCCGAGGTGGCAGTGTGTGTCGACTAGCGTGCGGGCTGCGGGGCGCGCGGCGACGAGGACGGTGGCGTCGCCGGAGCGGGAGACACGGGCGGCGCAGCCGGGCGCGAGCCGAACGCCCGCGCGCCACGCGCGTCCTCACCGGGCCAGCGCTTCTCGATCCAGAGCAGCACGGGCGCCGCGATGTAGATGGAGGAGAACGTGCCCGTGAAGATTCCGAACGACATCACCCAGGCGAACGGCCGGATCACCTCGCCCGCGAGCAGCAGCAACGCCAGCGTCGTCGCGATCGTGGTGCCGTGCGTCAGCACCGAGCGGGGCAACGTCTCGTTGATGGAGAGGTTCAGGATCTCGTACAGATTCTGGCGCCGGTACTTGCGCAAGTTCTCGCGCACGCGGTCGAAGATGATGATCGTGTCGTTCAGCGAGTAGCCGACCACCGT
>Ga0210382_10000161_pt1 | contig 27105 bp, 26 predicted proteins | sample PLMedo_FD_155452 | JGI IMG/M metagenome (GOLD analysis project Ga0210382, IMG submission 155452) | Groundwater sediment microbial communities from an aquifer in East River, Colorado, USA - PLM0_60_coex redo | ecosystem: Environmental > Terrestrial > Soil > Riparian zone | place: USA: East... | reverse complement strand
CGTGCATCGCCAGGCCGCCTTGCATCACCATCAAGACCGTAAACTCGAGGCCGTACATGTGCTGCTGAGGAACGGTGCCGAGGACGCTCATGTTCCGATAGGCGGCGAGGCCCAGACGCTCGAGCTCTCCCAATCCGCTTTTCGCGAGCGCACCCCAGGACTTCGGATGCGGCGTGGGCCGCCCCGTCGAGCCCGACGTGAAGCCGATGGTAGCAACTTGCTCCACAGGAATGCGCGGAACCGATGCTGTCGCCGCATTTCCCCCTGCCGGTTGCCGGTAAAGAAACATCTCGAGCGGATGGACCGTCCCATCGCTCAAGCAATACAAGCCGGGGTATTCGAAGCTCAGCCGTTTGAGAAGATCAGGGGTTGCGTTCGGCGGCAACAGATTGACCTGACGGCGCAAAAGGGCAGCGCAAAGGCCCACTGCAAACTGGTAGCGGTCGGCGCACAGGTTCACCACGTAGCGCCGGTCCGGGAGCAAATCGGCGAGCTGCCGGATCTCTCCGAGAAACTCCTCGACGCGTATCGGTCGCCTGTTCCGAAAGGCGAAAGCCGCGCCCGCGTCGAAATTGCGAATGAGCGGGATATCAGCCATGAAGCAACATCACCCCACTTTGGCTGCAAGCCGGGTGACGAGTTCGTCGACCGCACCTCGCGGCAGCTTGCCGGTCTCGTTGCGCGGCAAAGATTCGACAAAACAAAGCGGCCGGGGAAGGAAAGCGGGGTCGATGCGCTGGCGCAGGGCCGACATGATCGTTTCGCTGGCGAGCCCCGGGGCGACGACGAAAGCCATCAATCGCGTTACCGTCCCGTCGTCTTCCTCGGGCATGACAAACGCCCCGTCTCGCACGCCTTCTATGGAATTCAGGTGAAAGTTCAGATGGGCGAGCGAAGTGCGCTTTCCAGCGATGTTGACGAGATCGGCAGTCCGCCCGTGCAGCAGGAAGGTGTTTCGATCGCGCAGCTCGATCTCATCGGCGAGCAGGACTTCCCTCTCCACGTGGCCCCTTACCCAAGTCCCCTTCTCGTCGGCATACAAGCTCACGCCGGGCAAGGTGCGCCACTCCTGGGTCCGGGTTGGGCGACGGGCCGCGATCTGCCCGGCCTCGGTGCAGCCGTAGATCTCGTGAAGCGGCGCTGCGAAGCGCGCCTCGGCTTCGGTCGCCAGCTGGGGAGAAAGCGGCGCGGTCGCGCAGAGGAGAAAGTCCACCGCGGGCAGCTCGCTCGCTTCGGCGAGCAGCACCCGCAGGTGAACCGGCGTGGTGACCAGGCCGCGCGGCCGAGGCAGGGCCTCGAGCTCTGCGCAGATGTCCGAGGGGAAGAACGGCCGGCCCGCGTGCATCGCCAGGCCGCCCTGCATCCCCATCAAGACCGTCGACTCAAGGCCGTAACTGTGCTGCTGAGGCACCGTACCGAGCACGCTCATGTTCCGATAGGCAGCGACGCCCAGACTCTCGAATTCGGCCAATCCGCTTTTCGCGAGCGCGCCCCAGGACTTGGGATTCGGCATGGGCTGCCCCGTCGATCCCGAGGTGAAGCCGATGACGGCGATTTGTTCCTTGGGAATGTGAGGTACCGATGCGCTCACCATGCTCCCGATTTTCCGATAAAGAAATGTCTCGATCTGCAGCGGCGGTTGCACCTCTCCATCGCTCAGGCAATAGGCGTCGGGATATTCGAGGCTCAGCCGTTTCAGCAGATCGGGCGTCACGTTCGGCGGCAACAAATTGACCTGGCGGCGCACAAGGCCAGCGCAAAGGCCCACCGTAAATTGGTAGCGGTCGGAACACAGGTTCACGACGTAGTGCCGATTTGGAAGCAAATCGGCCAGTCGCCCGACCTCGCCGAGAAACTCTTCGACGCGTATGGGGCGCCTGTTCCGAAAGGCGAAAGCCGCGCCCGCGTCGAAATTGCGGATCAGCGGAATGTCAGCCATTGCGCGCCGGCCGGGCAAGGAAGCTCGCCGCCTATTTGGCCCGATGCTGCTGGATGTGCTCGTTCAGGCTGCGCAGGGAAGTGAAGATCTTGCGGTTGAGTTCGTCGTCGGAGCGCAGCTTGACGCCGTAGGCCTTGGAGATCGCGAGAGCCACCTCCAGAATGTCGATCGAATCCAGCCCCATGCCTTCTCCGTACAATGGGGCGGTCGGGTCGATTTCCGCGGCTTGCATCTCCAGATTGAGCGAGGAGACGATCAACGTGGCCAGCTTGAGCTCCTCGGCGGTGAGTGCCTTGCTCGACACAGTCTCTTTCATCGCGGGCTCGTTCATAGTCCCTGTTCCCTCCCATCAGCGATCGCCATTATAGCTCTTCGATTCGCGCGATCGGCTCGCTCGCCGTCAGCTCAAGTCGAGCTGGAAAATCCGCCGTCGATCACGATCACCTCGCCGGTAACGAAGCGGTTCGACTGGACCAGCGACATCATGGTTTCGGCCACGTCCTCGGCGGTGACACAGCGCTTCAAGGGCGTCTGCTTGGCGCGGCGCTCCATGAGCTCTTCGTATTTGTCCTTCAGCATGCGCTGCATCCAATCGCCTTCCATCCAGCCCGGCGCGACGGCGTTCACGCGGATTTCCGGACCGAGATTGTAGGCGAGCGTCTTGGTCAGGTTGACCACCGCCGCCTTGCTCGCCGCGTAAGGCAGCGGCTGCGGCCCCGGTCGCAGGCCGACGATGCTCGCCGTATTGACGATGCAGCCTTTGGATTCGCGCAGCAGCGGCACGGCGGCTCGCGTGACGAGGAACAGGCCCCTGACGTTGACTGCAAACACGCGGTCCCATTCCTCCACCGTCAACGCGTCGAAATCTTTGGGCTTGACCTCGGTGGTGGTGCCCGCGTTGTTGATGAGCACATCGAGCCGACCGAATTTTTCCTGCACCGCATTGAGCATCGCGCGCACGTCCGCCTCGTCGGCGACGTCGCAGCGGCACAACAGCGTGCGCACTCCGCTGCGGCCGGCTTCCTCTGCGACCGCCTTCGCTTTCTTCTCGCTGCGGCTGTAGTTGATCGCGACGTCGTATCCGGCGCGGGCAAGCGCCAGCGCCGCCGCGCGGCCGATGCCGCTCGCCGCCCCCGTCACCAGCGCTGCGCGTTTTGTCGAAGGTGCGGGCATGTGCTTGGTTTCCTACAATCCGAGAATGCGCTCGGCGTTCGCGTGGAAGATCTTTTCCATGACTGCGTCCGGGTAGCCGAGCTCGCGCCATTCCTGGAGGATTCGCGCATATGGCAGGCTCGGATAATCGCTGCCGAACATGATCTTGTCCTGAAGGCGCGCGCGCATGTCGACTTTGAGCGAGGCGGGAAAGTATTTCGGCGCCCAGCCCGACATCTCCCAGTAGACGTTGCCCTTGTGCAGCGCGACCGCGGTGGTCTCGTCCACCCAGGGCCAGCCGGGGTGCGCCATGACGATCTTCAGGTTGGGAAAATCCGCCGCCAGGTCGTCGATGGCGGAGGGGTGCGCGTGCCGGACCCTCGCGCCCATGCCGCCCGGAAGCCCGGCACCCATGCCGGTAGTTCCGACGTCGATCATCACCGCGGCTTTCAGCTCGTCGATGAGCTCGAACAGCGGGTAATAGCGCCGGTCGTTGACGGCGAAGTGCTGCATGATCGGGTGGAAGTGAAAGCCGATAAGCCCCAGCTCACGCACAGCTTTTCTCGCCTGGGCGATCGCGACATCGCCCTTCGCCGGCTCGAGCGCGCCCCAGGCCTGGATGATGCGCTTTGGGTGGCGCTTCCACATGGCGTGCACATACTCGTTGGTGACAGGCGGCGTCTTGATCGTCGTCTCGAGGTCGAGTGCGACCAGCAGCGCTTCGACCCCGGCCTCCGTGAATTCGCGTACCACCTCGTCCTCGGTCTTCGCGGTCCAGACGCGGTTCCAGTACTTGGCGAGCGCATCCACGTATGGACCCTGGCACGCGATCCATTCCTTGGTACCGGGGTAGCAGTGCAAATCGATGATCCTCACGCCGCTTTCTCCCGCTCCAGCTTCGCCGTGACCATCTCCACCAAGGCTTTTTTCGACACCTTGCCGAAGGTCGACACCGGGAAGTCCGACAGGATTTCGAGCCGCTCCGGGAGCTTGAACTTGGCGATCTCCCTCGCCTTGAGGAACTCGACCAGCTCCGGAAGACTGAGGCTGCGGCCTTTCTTCGGTATCACGCAAGCGCACATCTTCTCGCCCAGGTGGGGGTCCGGCATCGGCACGCAGGCGATGTTTTGCACTGCCGGATGCCCGAGGATCAGATTTTCGATCTCCTCGGCGCTGATCTTCTCGCCGCCGCGGTTGATAAGGTCCTTCTTCCTGCCTTCGACGACGTAGTTTCCGGAAGGGTGCAGGCGCATCAGGTCGCCGGACCGGTAGAAGCCCTCCGGCGTAAACTGGCGCGCGTTGTATTCGGGAACACCGTAGTAGCCGCGCAGGGTGTAGGGCCCGCGGCAGGTGAGCTCACCCACTTCGCCGGGCGGTACCTCCTTTCCCTCATCGTCGACCAGCCTCACCTCGTCGTCCGGGCTCAAAGGCCGCCCGCAGGTTTCGAGGCGCACATCCTCGGGGTCGTCCAGCCTGACGAAAAACAGCATGCCCTCGGACATGCCGAAATTCTCCTGCACGGTCGCGCTCGGAATGAGCTGCTTGGTGCGTATCCGCACCTCGGGCTGCATGCGCTGGCCCCCGCTCTGTATCACGCGCAGCGACGACAGGTCGTACTTCACGATGTCCGGATCGTTGATGAGGCGGATGAGCAGTGCCGGCACCACTTTCAAGTGCGTGACCCGGTGCTGCTCGATAAGGGGAAAGAGATCTTCGGGACGGATGCTCGCGGACAGCACGACCTTCCCCCCGCTGAACAGATAACCCTGCAAACCCGGACAGGCGAGCGGAAGATTGTGAGCGATGGGGAGAGCCAGCAGCAGAACGGAGTCGCCCGTGACCTCGCAGACCTTCGCCGCGATCTTCGAGTTGTAGGCATAGTCGTTGTGCGTGCGCGGTATCAGCTTGGGCACGCCCGTGGTTCCTCCCGAGAGCTGGAATATCGCCGGCTCGGTCGGATCGATCCGGAGCTTGAGCAGCTCCTCGGGCGATCTCTTCGGCGGCGTGGAGATCAGCTCCGTGAGCGAAAGGAAGCCGCCGGGCGCATCGCCCAGCACGATGCCGAGCTTCACCGACGCAGCACCCTTGCGCACGCGACCCACCATCTCCGTGAAGTCGAAGTCGCCGTACCGGTCTGGCGTCACGCAGGCGCTCGCTCCCGAGAGCTTCGCGAACTGGCTGATCTCCAGATAGCGGTGCGTCGCCAAGGCCGCGATCGGGATGCAGCCGATTTTCTGCAGCGCCAGATACAGATAAACGAACTCGATGGCGTTGGGAAGCTGCACCACGACGCGGTCCAGGGGCTCGAGCCCGGCGTCGAGCAGGTTCGAGGCCAGCCTCTCCGCAGCGCGATCGACCTGGGCGTAGGTAAAACTCCTGCCGCGGTCGACAACGGCGACCCGGTCGGCGAATCGCGCGAATACGGCGCCGAATTCTTCGGCGAGGGACTTGTCCCGCCAGTAGTTCTTCTCGCGGTAGCGCTGCGCGAACTCGGGCGGGAACGGGACGACGCCTGCCAGCATGCCGGTCAATGAAACGGGTGGCGCAGGACGATCGTCTCGTTTCGATCGGGCCCGGTCGAGATCATGTCCATCGGCACCCCGCAGACCGACTGCAGGCGCTCGAGGTAGGCGCGCGCGCGCGCAGGCAGCTTGTCGTAGGCGCTCAGCCCGACGGTGCTTTCCCGCCAGCCCGGCAGCTCTTCGTATACGGGCTCGCAGCGCGCGGCGTCTTCTGCCGCGAGCGGCAGCAGCTCGTGCGGCACCCCGTCGATGCGGTACCCGGTGCAGAGCCGGACCTTCTCCATGCCGTCGAGCACGTCGAGCTTGGTAATGCAAAGACCGGACACCCCATTGATCTGGATCGAGCGTCTGAGCGCCGCGGCGTCGAACCAGCCGCAGCGGCGCGGGCGGCCGGTGGTGGCGCCGAATTCCTGGCCGCGAGTGCGCAGCAGCTCGCCCGTGCTGTCATCGAGCTCGGTGGGAAAGGGACCCGATCCGACGCGCGTGCTGTACGCCTTGGTGATGCCGAGCACGTAGTGCAGCATCTGCGGCCCGATGCCGGCCCCCGCCGCCGCCGCCCCGGCGACGCAGTTGCTCGAAGTGACGTACGGATAGGTGCCGTGGTCGACGTCGAGCAGCGCACCCTGCGCCCCTTCGAACAGCAGGTTTTGTCCTGCCCGATTCGCGTCGTAGAGCGCGCGCGAGACGTCCGCGACCAGAGGTTTCAGCCGCGGCGCGAGCGCAAGCGCTTCGTCCCGTGTCTTGATGAAATCGACCGGCTTCGCGCCGAGGTATTTCGTCAGCACGAAGTTGTGAAAATCGAGGAGCGGCTCGAGTTTCGCAGAGAAACGCTCAGGCACCAGAAGGTCCCGGATGCGAATCGCGCGGCGCGCGACTTTGTCTTCGTACGCGGGCCCGATGCCGCGGCCGGTGGTGCCGATTTTTGCGGCGCCCTTCGCCGATTCACGCGCGATGTCGATCGCCGCGTGGTACGGGAGAATGAGAGGGCAGGCTTCGGAGATCCGCAGGCGCGCTGCGACGTCCGCACCCGCGCGAACGAGCTCGTCGATCTCCTCGATCAGCGCCTGCGGCGAAAGGACGACCCCGTTGCCGATGTAGCAGGTCACGCCGTTCCTGAGGATGCCCGAAGGAACGAGGTGCAGCACGGTCTTCTTGCCGCCGATCACCAGGGTATGCCCGGCGTTGTGCCCGCCCTGGAAGCGCACCACGCCTTGAGCGTGGTCGGTAAGCCAGTCGACCACCTTCCCCTTGCCCTCGTCACCCCACTGGGTGCCGATCACCACGACGTTCTTGGCCACCGTTTCAGCTCTTGCCCAGTTTGCGCACGGTCCACTCGCCGGCGCGCACGACCAGCTCTCGGTCGCAGTCGGGCTGAGCAGCCTCGGTGGCGCGCCCCGGAAGTCCGACCACGACGACCTCTCCGGCGGTTCGCAGCTTGCGGATCGCGGCGGCGAGCCCCGCGTCGTTCGCGTACGGCGCTCGAATGGCGGCCGCTTCCGCCTCGTGCAGCGCAGTGCGCGCGAGATCGCGCAGGTCCATGCTGAATCCGGTTGCCGGGCGCGCGCGCCCGAATGCCTTGCCGACCTCGTCGTATCGTCCGCCCAGCGCGACCGCGTTGGCCACGCCCGGCGCATACGCCGCGAACACCGCCCCACTGTGGTAGTGATATCCGCGAAGATCCGCCAGATCCACCGACACGGGGATGCTGCCGCTTCGGGAGAGAACCTTGAGGTCCTTGAGCGCTGCGTCGATTTCCGGATACTTGGGAAGCGCGCGCCGGGCGCGTTCGAGCACGGTGCCGTCTCCATAGAGCTCCGGAAGGGCAAGCAAGGCATTGCGCGTCGCTTTCGGCATGGATTGAGTCACCACGCGCAGCGCCGGCAGATCCTTGCCTTCCAGTGCTTCATACAGTTCCGATTCGAGCTCGGCACCGACCCCGCCGTGTCGGCAAATCGCGCGGAACACTGCGACGTGGCCGACATCGAGGCGCGCCCCTGAAATACCGCACGCGGCGAGCGATTCGACGAGAAGCTGCTGGATCTCGAGATCGCTCTCGATTCCGGGGTGGCCGTAGATTTCTGCGCCGATCTGCAAGGGCTCCCGGGTCGAGTCGAGGCCCCGCGGCCGGGTGAGCAATACGCTCCCCGCATAGCACAGCCGCGTGACGCCTTTCCTGTTCAGAAGGTGCGCATCGATCCTCGCGACCTGGGGCGCGATGTCGGCGCGCACGCCCATCATCCTCCCGGAAAGCTGGTCGACCAGCTTGAAAGTGCGAAGATCCAGATCGTGCCCGGTGCCCGTCAGCAGCGATTCGAGGTACTCGAGCATGGGGGGAATCACCAGCTCGTAGCCGTGCACGCGGAACAGCTCGAGGAGCTTCGCCCGCATCCGGTCGATGCGCTGCGCCTGCGGCGGCAGGATGTCCTCGAATTTTTCCGGAAGGAGCCAGTTGCGCATCAGGTTCCTTCGGGGCGAGCGCGTCTAGCGGATGAAAAACAGGATCAGCAGGCCGACCAGCATCGAGGAGAGCCCGAAAAAGCGGATCTGCCCGTCAGTGAACTCCGTGATGCGGCGGAAGGTATCGCGCCACAGCGTCGGAAGAAGGAACGGCAGCAGGCCCTCGATGACCAGCATGAGGGCGAATGCCATGAGGAACGTCGTGCCCATTCACTTGCCGCCCTTTCCAGGGTTTCTGAAATACCTGAAGAACTCGGAATTGGGGTCGAGCACGATCACGTCGCTCTTGTTCTTGAAGCTCGCCCGGTAGGCGTCGAGGCTGCGGTAGAAGGCGTAGAACTCGGGATTCTCGTTGAAGGCGCGCGCGTAGACGGCGGCCGCCTTGGCGTCGCCTTCGCCCTTGACGCGCTGGGCGTCGCGGTAGGCGCCTGCGACGATGACCTCGCGTTCGCGGTCCGCTTCGGCACGGATCTTTTCGGCCTGCGAAAAACCCTGCGACCGGCGCTCAGCAGCGACGGTCTTCCGTTCCGCTTCCATGCGCCGATATACCGAGTCGCGCACGGCGTCGGGCAGCTCGACACGCTTGACGCGCACATCGACGATCTCGATGCCGTAACCGCTCGCGTCGCGTCCTGCGCGCACCTTCACAATTCCCATGATCTTCTCGCGCTCACCCGCCACCACGTCGTGCACCGTGCGCTTGGTGAACTCGTCCTGAAGCGTCGATTTCACGGTTTGTTGCAGCTGCGCTACGGCGGTCGCCTCGTCGCCCTGAACCCGTTGGTAGTATTGCCGCAGATCCTTGATCCGCCATTTGACGAAAAAATCGACTAGAACATTGTTCTTTTCTGAAGTGATAAAGCTCTCTGTTTCGAGCGCGTCCAGCGTCAGTATGCGGTTGTCGAAATAGCGCACGTTCTGGATAAGCGGCCATTTGAAATGCAGTCCGGGCTCCTCGATGATCTCCTTGATTTTTCCGAATTCAAATACGATTACTTTTTGCCGCTGGTCGACGGTGAATGCCGTAAGGCTGGCCAGCACCAACACGCCGGCGATGATCGCGAGAGCGACCCCGAGCCTGTTTTTCATGGCCGTTCCCCGCGCTCGCGCCCGCGCAGTGCTTCCCGGGAGCGAGCACCCGTGTCGGGCGGCGGGGGCGGCTCAGTCGCTCGTGTTGACGGCAGCGACGCTTGCCCCTCGGGGGCCGCCCCTACAGTCGACATCTGGATGATTTTGTCGAGCGGGAGGTAGAGCAGATTGCTCCCCGCTTTTGCGTCGACCAGAATCTTCGAGGTGCTTGCGAGAATCTGCTGAATCATGTCCAGATAGAGCCGCTCCCGCGTCACTTGAGGCGCCTTGTTGTATTCAACCAGGATTTGCCTGAATCGCGAGGCTTCGCCTTCCGCGTTGGCGATCACGCGTGCGCGGTAACCGTTTGCTTCTTCGAATAGGCGAGATGCCGTGCCTCGCGCCTTGGGCACGACGTCGTTGGAGTAGGCCTGGCCTTCGTTCTTCTGCCTCTCCAGGTCCTGCTTGGCACGCACCGCATCGTTGAACGCCTCCTGGACTTGCTCCGGCGGCTGAGCGTTCTGAACGTTGACTTTCGTCACGATGATGCCCGCTTCATACCGGTCCAGTATGTTCTGCATCAGCACCTCGGAGTCCTTGGCGACCTGACTTCTGTCCTCGTAGAGCACGACGTCCACTTTGCTTTTGCCGACGACCTCTCGAAACGCGGTTTCGGCGGCCTGCATCACCGTTTCTTCCGTGCGACGGTTGTTGAACAGATACTGGACAGGGTCCTTAAGCGTGTACTGGACCGAATACTGGATATCGATGATGTTTTCATCGTCAGTAAGCATCAGGGACTCGCGCAACACTTTGGTCTTGATGGTATTGCGATAGCCGACTTCAATCGTGCGCGCCCCACTCAAATTCACGATTTCATGGCTCTGAACGGGAAACGGAAATCTCCAACGCAGGCCGGAGTCGGTGATTTCGGAGAATTTGCCGAAGGTGAGTACGACGCCGCGCTGGCCTTCCACGACGATGTAGAAACCGCTCGCGAGCCAAGCGACGAGCACGACCAGGCCGATCAGGCCCGCACCGCTGCCCAGCTGCCGGACGCTCGGCGGTTCGCCGGGACCCCCCTCTCCGCCCCGGCGCCGGCCGAACAGGCCGTTCAGCTTCTGGTTGAACCTGCGCCACAGCTCGTCGAGATCGGGCGGCCCCTCGTTGCCTCCGCCTCGCTTGCCCCATTGCGGGTCGTTCAATGACATGAGAATCCTACGTTGTGGCCGCTTGGCCCAGTTTCTGCGAATCTGTCGATTTCGGCGGGCTCGCCGGAGATGTCCTCGAGGCGGCTGCCTCGACCAGGGCCTGACGCAGGCCAGCCACGCCATCGCCTGTTTTTGCGCTTAGACGAACGCGGCAAATTCTATCATATTCGTTCCGGTCGACTCCCGGACGAAGGCCGTTCCGATCGATCTTGTTCCACACCAGAAGCCGGGGAGCGGCGCTCGCTCCGATTTCGGCAAGGACCTTGTCCACTTCGACGATCTGCGCCTCGCGTGCATCGTTTGCCGCGTCGACCACGTGCAGAAGCAGGTCGGCGTGAATGGTTTCCTCGAGCGTCGCCCGGAAAGCCGCAACGAGCGCGTGCGGAAGATCGCGGATGAACCCGACGGTGTCGGAAATCGTGATGTTTCCGGCTTCGGGCAGGTACAGCCTGCGCGTCGTGGTGTCGAGAGTCGCGAAGAGCCGATCCTCGGCGAGCGCTCCCGCGCGAGTCATGGCGTTGAACAGGGTCGACTTGCCGGCGTTGGTGTAACCCACGAGCGATGCCGAGAAAGACCTGCCGCGAGCGCGCGCGCGCCGCTGCACTTCTCGCCGCTGCTGAAGCTTGCCGAGCTTGTCCTTCAGGACCTTGACGCGAGTCGCGATCAGCCGCCTGTCGACCTCGAGCTGCGTCTCGCCCATGCCTCCGAGAAAGCCCCGTCCGCCGCGTTGCCGCTCCAGGTGCGTCCAGCCGCGCACCAGCCGCGTCGCCGCGTGCTGGAGTTGCGCAAGCTCCACCTGGAGCTTGCCCTCGTGACTCTTGGCGCGCTGGGCAAAAATGTTGAGGATCAGCCGAGTGCGGTCGACGACCGGGCAGCCGAGCGCCTTCTCGAGATTGCGCTCCTGCACCGGTGACAAGACGTGATTGAATATGGCGAGCGAGGCACCCTGCTCCTGCAGAGTTCGTTTGATCTCCTCGACCTTTCCGGAGCCTGCGAAATGGGCGGGGTCGGGCCGGTCGCGGCGCCCGCGCACCAGGGCCCGCGTCCGAATTCCCGCGCTTGCTGCGAGAAGGCCCAGTTCTTGAATGCCTTCGGCGTAGCCGCCCGCACCGAAGTCCAGGCCCACGAGCACGGCGACGTTGCGCTCCGACGAACGCTCAGCCATCGCGCCCGTTCAGAGGCGATAACGAGTCCGTATCAGCTCTCGGGAGAGGAATGGTCGACCGCCAGATTGACCGCACGCGAAGGCACCACGGTGGAGATCGCGTGCTTGTACACCATCTGCGTCACGGTGTTCTTGAGGAGCACGACGTACTGGTCGAAGGATTCGATCTGGCCCTGGAGCTTGATGCCGTTCACGAGATAGATCGATACCGGTACGTGTTCCTTGCGGAGGGTATTCAGGAACGGATCTTGTAGTAATTGTCCTTTGTTGCTCATGGGTGACCCCGAGTCATATTATTTGAAGGTCTACTGTAAATGGTTTTTCGGGAAATGCCAATGTACTAGCCGCCTTCCAACCACTCTTAGATACGCCTGTCGACGTAAGGGTTCCTTCCGCTGCGAAATTCGATCCGCAGCGGCGTCCCCTCCAACCGAAACACCCTGCGGAAATCGGCCTCGAGATAACGGCGGTAGCTCTCGGACACGGCGCTGAGCGCCGTCCCGTGCACCACGACGATCGGAGGGTTGCTTCCGCCTTGATGCGCGTAGCGGAGCTTGGGGCGCGAGAGCCCCGCGCGCGGCGGGGCCTGCTTCGCCACGGCGGCGATGAGAGTGCGTGTGAGTCTCGGGGTGGGCAGCTTGGCCATGGCAGCCCGGTAGGCGGCGTCCACTGAATCGACGAGCTTCGCGAGGCCGCGGCCTTCGCGAGCCGAGATGTAGTGAAAACGCGCAAACGAGAGAAACTTCAGCTTGCGAGCGATGGCGCGCTTCGTCATGTCGCGCTCGTAGCGGTCCACGCCGTCCCATTTGTTCACCGCCACCACCACGGCCCGCCCGCGCTCGAGGATGAATCCGGCGATGTGTGCGTCCTGGTCCGAGATCCCGCCTTGGGCGTCGAGGACGAGGACCGCGACGTTGGCGCGATCGATCGCCTGCAAGGTCTTGACGACCGAAAATTTCTCGACGCTTTCGAATACCTTCCCGCGGCGTCTCAATCCGGCGGTGTCGACTAGGACATAGCGCCGGCCCTGGACCGCGAGCTCCACGTCGATCGCATCGCGCGTGGTGCCCGGCTCCTCGAACGTCACGACTCGCTCCTCGCCGACCAGCGCGTTGACGAGCGTGGATTTCCCGGTGTTGGGTCGGCCCACGATGGCGATCCGCACCGCGCTGTCGGCTTCGCCGCCCTCCTTTTCAACGGGGAAATCGGCAAGCGCAGCCTCGACCAGGTCGTGCACCCCCTCCCCGTGCTCGGCGGAAATCGCGTAAGGCACACCCAGCCCCATTTCGTGGAATTCGAGCGTGGCGAGCTCGGCATTCATGCCCTCGGCCTTGTTCACCGCGACGAACACGCGCCGGCCGATCCGCCGCAGCTCCTCTCCGATCGCGCGGTCCTGCGCCGTGAGGCCCTCGCGAGCGTCGGTGACGAGGACAATGGCGTCGGCTTCGGCGATCGCGGTTCTCGCCTGTTTGGCCATCTCGACGAACACGCCCCCCGCTTCCGGCTCCAGGCCGCCGGTATCGACCACGAGGTACGGCCGCTCACCCAGGCGCCCCAGCCCGTAGTGGCGGTCTCGCGTCAGACCCGGAACATCGGCGACCAGAGCATCCCGGGTGCGCGTGAGCCGGTTGAACAAGGTGGACTTGCCGACGTTGGGCCTGCCGACGATGACGAGAGTCGGTTTCATGGCAAAGGACGGGCCGGGTCCAATCCCGCCTACTCCGTGCTCAAGGCGAACAGGTTCCCGTCCTGCGTCTGCACCAGGAACCCGCGGTCGAGCCGCACGAGCAAGGATCTGATCGGGCTGCCGTCGGTGGCGACACGGCCGACGAAGGCGCCGCTTTCCCGCGAAAGGAAATGCACGTAGCCCTCGACGTCGCCAACGGCGAGCTCTCGCCCCAGGGCCAGAGGCGCGCCAAGGCGCCTCAGGAACAGACGATCCTGCTTCCAGATAGTGGCGCCGCCGGCCCGGTCCAGGGCGTGCACCGCGCCCTTGTCGTCGCTCACAAAGACGTAGCGCGCGTCGATCGCCAGTCCGGCTGTGCTCGATAGCTCGCGCGACCAGAGTGCGTTGCCGCTGGCGAGGTCGAAGCAGCCGATCCGCCCCTGGTAGGCCACGGCGCACACTTCGCGCTCGGCAACGATCGGCAGCCCGACCACGTCGGTAACGCGTTCCAGTTCCGTGGCTCCCCGAGGCAAGGCGACGCTCGTCTCCCAGCGCACACCGCCGTTGGCGAGCGCGATCGATACGAGCTTCCCTCCGGCAAACCCGGTAAAGAGATAACCCCGGTCGGCGACCATGCCCACGGGGGACCGGACCGAGAGAGGCGGACTCGACCGCTGGTACAGCCAGCGCCGCTTGCCGTCCCTCGCGTCGAGCGCGAACAGGCGACCGTCGGCGCTGCGGACAATCACCAGATCCCCCGTCACGACGGGCGCCGAAAGGACCTCGCTCGACACGCGCGCGCGCCATCGCGTCTCGCCCGAAGTCCCATCGAGCGCGATGACCTCGCCGTCGAACGTTCCGACCGCCACGAGCGCGCCGTCGGAGCCCACTCCGCCGGAAAGCGTGCGGCCCGCATTGATCCGCCACGATTCTCGCCCGGTCGACGCTTCAAAGCGGGCGACGGTACCGTCCTGGGCCGCGGCGTAGACGCCGTCGACCGCCAGCGCGGGAAACAATATGGCGTCACCCGCGTTGCCGACGCTCGCCCGCCACAGCGTGCGCACCGGTATGCCTGCGGGCAATTCCGAAAGTTCGGCCATCTTCGGCCCGGACGAGCCTGAACATCCGGCGAGCAGCATCATGCCGGCGAGGAAGAGCCGCCGCATCAGCCCTCTCCGAGCGCTTCGAGCTTCAGTCGCAGCGCATCGCGCAGCGGTCCGGCTCCGGCCTTTTCCAGCGCGGCCCTGTAGGCGGCTCGCGCCTCGGAACGTCTCTTCTGGGTGGCGAGAATGTCTCCGCGCTGCGAGGCATGGAGGGCTTCGAAAGCCGGATGAGGCTTTGCTTCGAGAATTTTCAGAGCGGCGTCGGGCTCATTGTCGTCGAGCAAAACGCTCGCCAGCCTCAGAGTGGCGATCGAGCGTATCTCATCGCTCCTCGCGTGCTCGATGACCCATTGAAGTTGCGCGCGCGCGGTCTTCAGGTCTCCCGCTTGAAACTGGACTTTGGCCGAAACCAGCGCTGCGAGCGGCGCGTAAGCGCTGCGCGGAAAGTTCTCCAGGATCGCCCCCGCAGTCTCCCGGGTCGCTTTGAGATCGTTGGCGCGCGCCGCCTTCTGCAGCGTGTCGTACAGCACGGCGGCCTGCGCGGCCTGCGAGCGCTGATACCATGTCCAGCCGCTCCATGCTCCGATGACCGCGAGCACGAGCGTGGCTCCGAGAAGGATCCCGCCGCCGTGCTCCTTCCACCAGGCTTTCAGGGCGGCGAGCTGTTCCTGTTCTTCGAGATCGTATGTCGCCATGTGGTTCCCCAGTTTCTGTGACGAGCGCTCAAGCTCTCTGTTGGATGATTCCGGCTACGCGTGCGGGTGCGACCCGCACCTGGGCGTCCGCCGCACGCAGAGGTTTCAGGCTGACTTCACCGGCAGCCAGTTCTTCGGGGCCGATGATGATAGCAAAGCGCGCCCCGCTCGCGTCGGCCTTCTTCATTTGTGTCTTGATGTTGCCGCCTCCGGCGTGCATGAGCACGATGAGACCGGCATCGCGCAGGCTCTCGGCGAGGCGCAGCGCCTGCGCCGCGGTCCCGTCACCGACGTAGACAATATATGCGTCCGCTGAGCGGGCCGGAGCGACGAATTGGTATTCCTTCATCAGCAGCACGATGCGCTCCACGCCCATGGCAAAGCCGCAGGCCGGCGCGGCCTTGCCGCCCAGCTGCTCGATCAGCCCGTCGTAGCGCCCTCCGCCGGCGATCGTTCCCTGCGATCCCAGGCGAGTCGTGATCCACTCGAACACCGTGCGGTTGTAGTAATCGAAGCCGCGCACCAGGCGCGGGTCGACCACGAAGCCTAGACCGGCCGCGTCGAGCAATGCCTGCAGCGCCGTGAAGTGTTCACGAGCGGCATCGTCGAGATAGTCGGCCAGTTTCGGCGCGGCTTCCACCAGATGCTGGAGACGGGGATTCTTGCTGTCGAGCGTGCGCAGCGGATTGGAGTGCAGGCGGCGGCGGGCGTCTTCGTCCAATTGATCCGAGTGCGCTTCGAAGTATTTCACCAAATCGACTCGGTGCCGCGCCCGCGCTTCGGCGTCGCCTATGGAGTTGATATGCAGTTCCACATCGGCGATGCCGACCTGCTTCCACAAACGGGCGAGCATGATGATTTGCTCGGCATCGACATCCGGCCCGGCGAAACCCAGAGCCTCGACGTCGATCTGATGGAATTGCCGATATCGTCCCTTCTGTGGCCGCTCATAACGGAACATTGGGCCGCTAGTCCAAACTTTCTTTGGCCCATCGTAGAGCAAACTATGCTCGATTGCCGCACGCACGATGCCGGCAGTCGCTTCCGGGCGCAGGGTGAGACTGTCACCGTGGCGGTCGGGAAAGGTGTACATCTCCTTCTCGACGATGTCGGTAGCCTCGCCGATGGACCGGCTGAACAGCTGAGTCGCCTCGACCACGGGCAAGCGCATATTCCCATAGCCGTAGTCGGCAAGCAGATTGGCGACTGCGCTATCGAGAAAAATCCAAAATTTCGCCTCCTCCGGCAGGATATCGTTCATCCCGCGGACGGCCTGAATATTCTTTTTCATGAAGCTTCTTGGCGGTAGCGCCAACCGCCGTTTAAAGGATCTAGTGCGTTGCCCGAATGGGAATGGTCTTGTTGTTGCTGCCTGCCTCGCCATCGCTGCCCTGACTCTTCTTTTGCGGCGCGTCGCGACGCAGGCGCCCGCCTTCCCCATAGGTCGCACGGACGTATTCCTCGACCAGTTGCTGGAATTCCTCCGCGATCCGCTCGCCCTTCAGGGTCACGGTCTTAGTGCCATCCACGTAGACCGGCGCGACCGGGCGCTCACCGGACCCGGGGAGACTGATGCCGATGTTGGCGTGCTTGCTTTCCCCGGGCCCGTTGACCACGCAGCCCATGACCGCGACGTGCATGTCTTCGACTCCGGGATAGGGCTCGCGCCACTGGGGCATCTGTTCCCGAAGATAGCGTTGGATCTTTTGAGCGAGCTCCTGGAAGTAGGTGCTGGTGGTGCGGCCGCAACCCGGGCAAGCGATCACCATCGGCGAGAACGAGCGCAAGCCCATGGTCTGGAGCAGCTCCTGGGCAACGACGACTTCGCGGGTGCGGTCCCCGCCCGGCTCCGGGGTGAGCGAAATGCGAATCGTGTCGCCGATGCCCTCCTGGAGCAACACCCCGAGCGCGGCGGTGGAAGCCACGATGCCTTTTGTTCCCATCCCCGCCTCGGTAAGCCCGAGGTGCAGCGGATAGTCGCAGCGGCGGGCAAGCTCGCGGTACACGGCGATCAGATCCTGGACGCCGCTCACTTTGCACGAGAGCACGATGCGATTTCCGGCCAGACCCAACTGTTCCGCGCGCGCCGCCGATTCGAGCGCCGAGGCGACCAGCGCCTGGCGCGTTACCGTGTCGGAATCGACGGGCTCTTGTGTCCGCGCGTTCTCGTCCATGAGCCGCGCAAGCAGCTCCTGATCGAGGCTGCCCCAGTTGACGCCGATTCTCACGGGCTTGTCGTAGCGGCAGGCCATCTCGATCAGGGTCGCGAATTGCTCGTCGCGCTTGGCACCCCGCCCGACGTTGCCCGGGTTGATCCGGTACTTTGCCAGCGCCCGAGCGCAATCGGGGTGCTCGGCGAGGAGCTTGTGCCCGTTGAAATGGAAATCGCCCACCAAGGGCACGTCGCAACCCATGACGTCGAGCCGCTCGCGGATGCGCGGGACCTGCGCCGCCGCCTCGGCGGTGTTGACGGTGAGCCGCACGACTTCCGAACCGGCGCGGGCAAGCTCCACCACCTGGGTCGCGGTGTTCTGGAGGTCGGCGGTATCGGTATTCGTCATAGACTGCACCAGCACCGGTGCACCCCCTCCGATCAGCGCGTGTCCGACCCGGACCTGGCGCGTTTTCTGCCTCGGAATGTTCGCCATCGCCTGTTCAATCCAGCGTCAGTCGCGCGACTTCGATCTGGATGTAGGGTTTCAGATCGACGGGGCTGTCGTTGTAGATGAGGCGCACGGCAGCACCGTTGCCGATCACAAGGGACAAGGGGCGCCGCCCCAGGACGACTCTGCGGCTCCCGGCGGGATTCAGTTGCGACATCAGCGTCTTGCCGTCCCGGTCCCTGATCTCTACCCAGGATTCGCGGTCGAACTCGAGTCGAATCCGCCCTTCGCCTCCGCCGCGGGCGGGCTGCTGCGCTTGTGCGGCAGGAGTCTCCGGCACATTGATCGAAGGCGCCGCCGGAGCCGCTGGAACCTGCGTTTCTGCACGCTGCGCGGCGGGCTGCACCGCGGGAGGCGCTTCGGATTCCTTCTGCGGTGGAGGCGTGTTCGACGCGAATCTCGCCCAAGGGAAACCTCCCGCGCGCCACTCGTAGAGTATGCCGGCCACGACGACGAGGGCGAGGAGCGAGAGAGCCAGGTAGGCTCGGGTGCCGCGCTTGCTGCTATGCACGAAAGGGATGCCCTTGTCGCGCAGATCGAGGTCGACCTCCGCGGGGACGTAGCGCTGCTCGAGCTCATCGAGCAAAGGCTGCGCATCGGTGTCGAGCAGCTTGGCGTAGCCGCGCAGCATCCCGCGGACGAACGTCGCTCCGGGCAGCTTGTCGAACTCCTCGGCTTCGAGCGCCTCGATCTGGCGCACGCCGTACTTGAGTCGTTGCGCGACGTCGGCGATCGTGAGCTTGCGCTCGGCGCGCAGCTGAGCGAGCATCCGCCCGGGCCCGGCCCTGACGGAAGGCGCACTGGGTTCGGCCGTCTCATTCATTCGAACCGTCCTTTTTGCAGCTCCTGGTATTCCTTCGATCCGGGAAAGCGCCGACGCAGCTGGTTGGCGTAGCTCGTTACGGATGAGGAGTCTCCCAGCTTGCGTTCAATCCGTAATGCAAGCCACAACGATTCCGCGGTCGGTTCGGCGAGCTTGTTGTAACGAGCCACAAGGTTACGCGCGGCCTCGAGTTCCCCGCGCCGGTACTTGAGCTGGGCGAAGTTGATCAACGCGGGATAGTAGTTCGGATCCAGCTTGAGCGCACGTTCGAGATACTCGTGGGCGTCGCGCTCGTTGTTCTTGCGCATCGCACACACTGCCGCCATCGCATAAGACTTTTGCGGCGTGGCATAAAGGGGATGGCGCACCGCCATCAGAAAATAGCGGATCGCCTCTTCCTCGCGTTTGTTTTCGCACAGAAACCACGCGTAGTTGTGATTGGTGTCCGGATCGTTGGGATTGAATCTCAGCGAGCGCTCGAACGCCTCCTCCGCCAGATCCTTTTCGCGCAAGTCGCCGTACACGAGGCCCAGCACGTTGTAAGCGGGCGCGTAACCCGAGTCGGCAGCGATCGCGATGCGCGCTTCGGAGAGAGCCACGCCGAGGTTTCCTCGCTGATAGTAGGAGCCGGCCAGTTCGGTATGAATACGCGCACGCTCCCGGCCGCCGGCCACCTCCCCGATGATGGCTCCGCTGTCGGTCTGGCCGGGCAAGTCCCCCGAGAGCGGCCCTCCGGCGCAGCCGAAGAGCACCGCGGCACCGGCGAGCACCGTCGCGGTGTGCCACGAACGATTCAAGAGCCCGTCCCTTCCAGGCGCGCCGGCCTTCGGGTGCGGTCATGGATCTTTCCGGCCAGTTGTCCGCACGCGGCGTCGATTTCGTCCCCGCGCGTCTTGCGCGTGGTTGTGACGATCCCGGATGCGCTGAGCACCTCGCTGAACCGTTCGATCACTCGGCTCGGGGAGCGCACAAAGCCCGAGTTCGCGAACGGATTGAACGGAATCAGGTTGATCTTGCACGGCACCCGCGAAACCAGGTCTATGAGCTGGCGTGCGTGCTCCTCGGTGTCGTTGACGCCTTCGAGCATGACGTATTCGAAGGTAATGAAGTCGCGCGGCGCGCGCTCGAGGTACCGCCGGCACGCGGCCAGCAACTCGGCGAGCGGGTACTTGCGGTTGATGGGCATGAGCGTGTCGCGCAGTGCGTCGTTCGGCGCGTGCAACGATACCGCGAGTGCCACCGGGCATTCCGCGGCCAGGCGGTCGATCATCGGCACGATGCCCGACGTGGAGAGCGTCACGCGGCGTCGCGAAAGCCCGTAGGCGTCCTCGTCGATCATCAGCTTCAGCGCCGAAACGGTATTGTCGAAGTTGAGCAGGGGCTCGCCCATCCCCATCAACACGACGTTGCTGATGACGCGCTCGCCGCCCGGGGTCGCGCCGAGCTCGCGGTTGGCAAGCCAGAGCTGTCCGATGATCTCGGACACCGAGAGATTGCGGTTGAATCCCTGCCTGCCGGTCGAGCAGAACTGGCAGGCAAGGGTGCAACCCGCCTGCGTGGAGATGCACAAGGTGCCCCGGTTGGTTTCAGGTATGAACACTGCCTCGACCGCGTTGCCGTTGCCGACGTCGAGCAGCCACTTGCGAGTTCCGTCTCGGGCCGAGCTGTCGCTCACGATTTGCGGCGGCGAAACGCACGCGGTCCGCAGGAGTTTTTCGCGCAGCGGTTTTGCGATGTCGCTCATCCGCGCAAAATCCGATTCACCGAGACGGTGCATCCAGCGCTTGACCTGTCGCGCCCGGAACGGCTTCTCTTCGAGGCCTGCGACGAAGGCGGCGAGCCCTTCGGCGTCTAGATCGAGGAGATTGACGCTCATTTAGCGGGAAAAGATCTCGGAAGCGGAAAAAAAGTATGCGATCTCGGTGCGGGCGGTCTCGGGTCCGTCGGAACCGTGCACCGCGTTCGCATCGATGCTCTCGGCAAAATCGGCGCGGATCGTGCCCTTTTTCGCCTTCTTCGGATCGGTCGCGCCCATCAGTTCGCGGTTCAGCGCAATGGCGTCCTCTCCCTCCAGCACCTGCACCATGATCGGCCCGGAGGTCATGAATCTGACCAGATCGCGGAAAAACGGACGTTCGCGATGCACCGCGTAGAAGCCTTCGGCCTCCTTCTGCGACAGATAGCGCATGCGCGCTGCCACGATGTTCAGGCCAGCCTGCTCGAACCTAGAGTAGATTTGTCCGATGGCGTTTTTCGCCACCGCATCCGGTTTGACGATGGACAAGGTTCGCTCTGCAGCCATGCAAGATCTCCGGTTTGAATTCTGGAAGCGACGCAAGAAACTCGCCTAACGTTTTATTTTATCAGGCTTTTGCCGGAGTGTCGCCTGCGGACCAGGACTCGTCTGGCGGTTTGTCCGCAGTCGGCGGACGACGATCCGAGGTCGGGAAAATGCGTTCATCATGTCAGCGTTCTGTAAGTCTAGCATCAGCTTATTGCAAGCCTGACCCGCGTACAGTTTCATGCGTAGTCTCTTTCCTCCTCTGTGGCGTGGGGGCGCAACTCGCGCTCCCACGCACTTTTTTCCCGGGAACGTCCGTGTGCCCAGCTCAAGAACTCGGAGCCCGTCCGCGTGCTATCCTGAACTTCGAACCAGTTCAACCACTTGTCATGCGAGTTCTGATCGTCGAGGATGACAATGCGCTGGCGGACGGTCTGATGCGAACGCTGAAACAATCGGGCTACGCCGTGGATCACGCGGAAACGGGCGAGCTTGCGCTGCGGGCCTGCGCGGAAGAGCACTATGACCTGGTCGTGCTCGACATCAGTCTTCCGGGCATCGACGGGTTCGAAGTGTTGCGCCAGCTGCACCGCGACAATCACTCCGGCAGCATCCTGATGCTGACCGCCCACGATGCCGAGGCGGATCGCGTGCGCGGCCTGGACCTGGGAGCCGACGACTACGTCGCCAAACCGTTCTCGCTTCCTGAACTCGAGGCACGAGTGAGGGCGCTTATCCGCCGCAGCCAAGCGGTCAAGAGCCCCAAGCTGCGCTTCGGCCGCCTCACCGTCGACACGGTGGCGCGACGGGCAAGCATCGGACCGGACCTTCTCGATCTGACCCCGCGCGAGTGGGCCGTGCTCGAATACCTGCTCATGCGGGTCGGGCAGGTGGTCAGCAAGGAGCACATGCTGCAGGCCATGTGCAGCTGGGACGACTCGCTGACCCACAATGCCATCGAAGTGTATATCTCGCGACTGCGTTCCAAGCTCCACGATGCCGGAATCAGGATTCGCACGGTGCGTGGATTCGGTTATATGGTCGAAGACCCGGATGCAGTCTAGCCTTCGCCGGCATCTCACCTATTGGCTGATCGGCCCGTTGCTGTTGCTGGTTGTGGCGGGAAGCTTCGTTTCCTATCGCATCGCGCTCGACGCCGCGACCAAGGCCTACGACAGCGCGTTGCTCGATCCGGTCCTTGCGATTGCCAGTCACCTTCGCCGTACCGGCAGCCGGCTCGAGCTCGACCTGCCTTCGATCGCGATCGAAGCGCTGCGCATCGATACCGAGGACCGTGTCTATTATCAGGTGTTGGGTCCCAATAGCGAGGTGATCGCCGGGACGCCGCGGCTGCCGCCTCCTCCGGAGCGCCTAGCCGCGGAGGAGCATGTCTTCTACGACGCAAAGCTCGAGGGCGAGCGAGTGCGTATCGCGGCCCGCGCGGTCAAAGTCGAAACCGGAACCGCGATCGTCCAGGTTGCAGAGACGCTGGTGAAGCGGGACAAGCTCGTGCTCGAGCTGCTGGTTGCCTCCACCGTGCCCCAGGTGCTGATAGCGTTTGCCGCGGTCGCTCTTTTCTGGGTCGGTATCGGTCAAGGACTCAGGCCTCTGGATCGCCTTCGCGGCGAGATCGCGGCACGTTCTCCGCGCGACCTTCGCCCGGTGTCGGAGCAAGACACGCCGCAGGAGGTACGCTCGCTCGTAAGCGCGCTCAACCGGCTGCTCTACCGGCTGAACGCGGCGATCGAATCGCAGCAGCGCTTCATCGCCAACGCGGCACACCAGCTGCGAACGCCTCTGGCGGGACTCAAGACTCACGCGGAGCTCGCGCGCCGCCAGCCTTCGACTTCGGAATTGAGCTCGCTTCTGGATATGATCGCAGGCGAGACTCAGCGCACGAGCCACCTCGTCAACCAGCTGCTGACTCTGGCTCGCGCGGAGCCGGGGGAAGCGGCGAGCGGCCAGCCCGTCAACCTGCACGAGATCATCAGCCGCGATTTGCGCGACTGGGTGCAACGCGCCGTCGGGAAAAACATCGATCTCGGCTTCGAGCTCGAGGATGCATGGACTCTCGGAGAGCCGCTCCTGCTGCGCGAGCTGGTGGCGAACCTGCTCGACAATGCGCTTGCATACACCCAGGCGGGCGGCAGCGTCACGGTGCGCACGGGAGCACGCGACGGCGAGTCGGCGCTCGAGGTCGAGGACAACGGGGCCGGCATACCCGAGACCGAGCGCGAGAAGGTGTTCGAGCGCTTCTACCGTATCGCGGGGACCGAAGGCGAAGGCTGCGGGCTGGGACTATCCATAGTCTCGGAGATCGCGGAAAGGCACAGCGGCAGGATAGACCTGAGCCCGCCCCCGGGGGGGCGCGGCACGCTGATCCGGGCCGTTTTTCCGCGCCTGGCCGCACAGGCCGCCCACGTCGCTCTCCCCGTTTCTACTCGAACGGTTCCCACGTCACGATAAGGCCCGCCTCGCCTGCGGTCGCCCGAAACTCGCAAGCATCGCCGATGCTCGGAACGGAAACGAGCTCATCGCCACAGAAAATCAAGGGAAGGCAGTCGCGGCGCCACGGCGGAATGCCCCGCTCCTGGAACAAATTCTTCAGCGTGCGACGCGGCCGGCCGGCGTCCAGGCGCAAACGCTCCCCGCCCTGTCGCAGGCGCGCGGTGACGCGCGCCGCGCGCAGTTTCGCGAGACTCAGACCTCGTCCTTCTTCCGGTTTGAACCTCAGTACTCCGCCGAGTGAAAGCATGGGCAGGGCGTTTCCGCCATCCCAGACTTCGCGCAGGTTGCGCTCGAGCGCCGGCGAGTCGCGCCGCAGGTACAGCCTTTCGCGGTAGCGGAGAAATGTCCACCCCGGTACCTCAAAGCCGATTCGGGCATCGGCTCGGGACTCCCTCAGCCGGCGCAGCAGCTCGCCGGTTCGCACCGCCGAGAGCGGCTCGATATTCTTCGTCTCGCACCAATGGCGCAATAGGTTCTTGGCCCGGGTTTCACCGAGGCGCTGCAAATCCGCGACATTGACGCCTTCGGTTCCCGCGCAGCCTTCGAAGTCGGCTCGCGCCATCTCATCGAGCAGCTCGCGCGCTTCGGCAAGGTGCGCCGCGGCCCGGGCGATCGTCGCGCGCGCCCCGGGAAATTGTCGCTCGAGCAGCGGAAAGACGTCGCGCCTCAGAAAATTTCTTCTGCGGATCGTATCGGCGTTGCTCTCATCCTCGACCCATTCGAGGCCGCGCAGGCGCGCATGAGTCTCGATCTCCGCGCGCGACACCGCGAGCAGCGGGCGCAGCAATCGTGCCCGCGTGCCGGGAATCGACCGGATCGGAGACATGGCGGCGAGGCCCCGGAGGCCTGCCCCGCGCAGAAGCCGCAGCAGAAGCGTCTCGGCTTGGTCATCGCTGTGCTGCGCGAGGACGACAAAATCGGCATCCACGTGCGCAAAGGCCTCGTGGCGGGATCGGCGCGCCGCGCCCTCCAATCCCAGATCGCGGTGGGGACCGATGTCCACGGTTTCCAGCTGCAGCGGAACCCTCAGCCTTGCGCACAACCCGGTGCAAAACTCCGCCCAGCGCGCGGCGTTTGGGCTGATGCCGTGATTGACGTGCACGGCGCGCAGCGAGAACTTGAGCGCGGGCGCGAGCTCAAGCAGGATGGAAAGCAGGGCTACCGAATCGAGGCCGCCCGAGAGGCCCAGTGCGAGGTGCGCCCCCGGAAAGATCCTCGGCGCAAGCACCGCCGCCACCCTTTCGGGCAATTCACCTGAGCTCGAGTTCCTTGAACTTCCCATAGCCCATCAGGCGCTCGAAACGCTCCTCGACGAGTTCCTGGGGGCGCTTGTCGGCAAGACCGCGCAGCACGTCGGCGAGTGCTTTCTTCAGGCTTTGGGCCATGGCGGCCGGATCGCGGTGCGCGCCGCCCAGAGGTTCGTTGACGATCCTGTCGATCAATCCGAGAGTCTTCAGACGGCTGGCGGTGATGCCGAGCGTTTCCGCCGCCTCCGGCGCCCTGTCGGCGCTCTTCCACAAGATCGAAGCGCAGCCTTCCGGAGAAATTACCGAGTAAGTCGCGTACTGCAGCATCATCACGACGTCGCCCACGGCGATGGCGAGCGCCCCACCCGAACCACCCTCGCCGATGATGGTGCAAACGAACGGCACCCTCAGCTCCGCCATCACGTAGAGGTTGCGGCCGATCGCCTCGGCCTGCCCACGCTCCTCCGCACCGATCCCCGGATACGCCCCGGGTGTATCGACGAAGCTCAAGACCGGGATGCCGAACCTTTCCGCGAGCCGCATGAGCCGCATGGCTTTGCGGTAGCCTTCCGGCCGGGGCATGCCGAAGTTCCGGAGGATCTTCTCCTTGGTATCGCGTCCCTTCTGATGGCCGATCACGATCACCGACTGGCCGTTGAAACGCGCAAGACCTCCGACGATCGAGGGATCGTCGGCAAACGAGCGGTCGCCGTGCAGTTCCTCGAAATCGGAAAACAGAGCCGCGGTGTAATCGAGCGTGTACGGACGCTGCGGATGCCGCGCCACTTGAGCGACCTGCCAGGGCGTGAGCTTTCCATAGATCTCTTTGGTGAGCGCGGCGCTCTTCTTCTGCAGGCGCTGGATTTCCTCGGAGATGTCAGTCGCCGAGTCGTCCTGCGCGAAGCGCAGCTCCTCGATTTTCGCCTCCAGCTCGGCGATCGGCTGCTCGAAATCGAGAAACGCCGTTTTCATAGGAAAATCCCGGGGGCCATTGTACCCGAAGCCCGCAGCGGCCCTCGTCGATCTCAGTATTCGACCGGGATCGGATCGAGGCTGCGCCAGAGATACCAGGTTGCGACCGAGCGCCAGGGATCCCAGACCGCGGCGATCTTGCGCATCGTCCGAAGCGACACGGTCCGGCCCCGGAAATAGTTCAGACAGATGGCGCGCCGCAGACCCAGATCGTCCAGCGGCAGCACATTGGGGCGCAACAGGCAGAACATCAGGAACATTTCCGCGGTCCAGCGGCCGATGCCGCGAACCTGGACGAGCTCGGCGATCACCGCCTCGTCCTCCATCTCGGCCCAGGCCGCAACGTGGAGGCTCCCGCCGACGAAATGGCGGGCGAGCCCGCCGAGATACTCGGCCTTGCGCCTCGACAGGCCGCAGCCGATGAGCCTCGCCTGTCCGGCATCGATGAGCTGCTCGGGAAGCACTCGCGGCGCGAGCGTGACGACGCGCGCCCAGATGCTCGCGGCGGCTTTGACCGAAATCTGCTGGCCGACGATCGAGCGCGCCAGGGTGAAGAACGGTTCACCGCGGGGCTCGAGCGCGATGCGAGGATGATCGCGAATGATCCCCGCGAGCACTGGATCGCGACGCGCGAGCGCACGTTTGGCGCGGATCCAGTAAGCCGGCGCGGTAGGCTTACGCTGCTTCACGCGGGAAAGGCGAGCGGCAGATTGAGGAGCAGATTCTGCGGCTTCATGCGCACCACGCCGTTCTCGTTCATCGACAGTGCCATGTAGATCGGCCTGCCCGCGATATCCGCGCGCATTGCGGCGGGATCCTCGAAATCGAGCCGAAACAGGGCGAGCAGGCGGCGAAGGTCTCCAGGTTCGACCTCGTCGCCGCGCCACAAGCCGTTCAGCAACGCCGTCGACTCGGCGTCCAGGCCGATGTGCCAGGCCCAGGCGTGGTCTTCGACCTCCCGCATCGGCCGGATGCTCACGCTCACCCCGAAGAAATGGCGGATCCATTTTTCCATGACGCGGCAGAACGCCTTGTTCGCGGCCCGTCCGAAATTCATGCTGATCACGAAATCGTGGCGCTGATCGCGCAGCCAATAGGCCTGGGCATTCTCCGTGTCGAGCACGTCGAGGTTCACGGTCGCGAGTGGCGCCTGCGACTCGACGATGAGGCGACCCAGACTGCCGAGACTGCCGCCCGTGGCGTGCATCTCGATGGTTTCGAGATCCGCGAGCATCACGGCGCCGTCGTCGGTGCTCGCCTTCTGCTCCCGGAAGAAGAGTTCTCCTGCGCGCGGCTCAAGCGCGTCGTCGCAGCCCTCGAGAATGCCGCGTACGATGATCTGCGCGAGCTGGTCGATGAAAAGCGGCGGGACGGCGACCTCGCCGCCCGAAAAAATCTCCAGGTAGCAGGATTCCAGCGACGCCGCGCGCTTCAGTCTCCCGAGGAACGCGAGCAAAACGCGGTAGTTGTCGCGGGCATCGGCGTCCTCGACGGCCCCCAGCGCCGACGCGGGCGGGTCCCGGCGCGGATCTTCCATGAGTGCCTCGTGCAGAGCGATCTCGTTCGGCCCGGATTCCTCGGCGGGCCGGATCTCCGGGCGCATCAGGTAGGCGCGCAGGAAATCGTCGGTGAT
>Ga0210382_10000160_pt1 | contig 27189 bp, 15 predicted proteins | sample PLMedo_FD_155452 | JGI IMG/M metagenome (GOLD analysis project Ga0210382, IMG submission 155452) | Groundwater sediment microbial communities from an aquifer in East River, Colorado, USA - PLM0_60_coex redo | ecosystem: Environmental > Terrestrial > Soil > Riparian zone | place: USA: East... | reverse complement strand
GAGCCGTGACATCCTCGAACTTGAAGTTGCCCAAGTTGCGGTACAGCCGGTTGGAGCCCAGGTTCGACGTGAAATACAGGTCGACCAGTCCGTCACCGTCGATGTCGCCGGCCGCGACGCCACCGCCGTTGTAGTAGTACAGGTAAGTGACGATGTTGACGGCGGTGTCTTCCGACAGGTTGTTGGCGAACGTGATTCCAGTAGTCGCACCCCCGACCGCTTCGAAGAGCGGAGGTACGGTCGGCACGCGACGACAGCAAAGCATGGCCAGGGCGGTCGCAAGCAGAAACGGCAGCTGGTTTCGCAAGGGGCGCCAGTATAGCGTGAAAACTTTCCGTTCGCTCGCGGCCGTGCTGCTGCTCAGCGTCGGCGCGTGCCGCGAGAAGCCCATCGATCAAGGCGAGCTGATTACGGCGCGCACCATCGGGCTCGACGATCTGCAACGCGGGCGTTTGCCCGAGGCCGAGCAGGAGTTTCGCAAAGTCATCGCGCTCGCGCCACGCGACCCGCTCGGCTATGCCAACCTCGGGCTCACCTATCTGCGCGCGGGCCGCTACGCCGAGGCGGAGGCCCAGCTCGAGCGGGCACGGCGTCTCGACCCCAAGAATCCCGACGTCGCCCTCATCCTCGCGAAGCTGTATTCCTTGACGGGCCGGCCGGCCGAGGCACGCAGGGTCCTCGCCGAGATTCCGCCCGACGCGAGAGTCCTGTACGCGCTCGCCGACCTGGAACGCGGGAGTAGCGACAGCGCCTATGCGGCGCGACTGCGCGCGGTACTCGCGCGTGTTCCGGCCAACCTCGCCGTGCGGCTCGAGCTCGCCGATGTCTTGTTGAAGCTCGGACAGACCGACAGCACCATTCGCTATCTCGAAGAGGTGCGGCGGCTGCGTCCCGAGCCGCCCCGCGAAGCGAAGCCACATCTCGAGGCGGCACTGCAGGCGCTCCGCATGGGACGACTGGCGGACGCGCGCACCGCGCTCGATCGATTCCTGCGGCTGATGGAGGTCACGGCGCCATACCAGGCGGCGCTCGCGGAAGTCGACGGAATCGAAGGGCCGCTCGTGGGTCAGCCTGTCCTGACGTTCAGCCCGCAGTCGCTCATCACGATGCGCGGGATCGCCCCCGCGTCCTCCGGGCCGATCCATTTCAGCGACGTCACCGGCGAGAGCGGTTTCCCGGACCTCGGGGCTCCACCGACTGCGTTGGCGTTGGGAGACTACGACGGCGACGGCGAGGACAATCTCCTGCTGGCGGCGCCGCCCGCCCCCGCGCGGCTCTACGCCGTGCACGGCGGTTTCGTGGCGGACGTCGGCGCGAAGCTGCCGCTCCCGCTACCCGCCGGCGTCAGCTTCGCGACATTCGCCGACTACGACAACGACGGCTGGCTCGACCTGTTTGCGATCGGTGCTGATGGCCGAGGGCTTTTGCTGCATAATCGCGAAGGCAAGCGGTTCGAAGCTGTGACCGATGCTGCCGGGGTGCGCGACGTGGCCGGCACCAGGCGGGCGATCTTCGTCGACCTCGATCACGACGGCGATCTCGATTTGCTCCTCGTGGGCGGCGGGTCGCTCGGCGCCTACCGGAACAACCTCGACGGCACGTTCACGCTGTTTCCCAACGCGGACGGGATTGTCCAGGGCGGTACCGATGCCGCGTTTGCCGATGTGGACGACGATGGGCGCACGGACGTCTTTGTGGCGAGCGCGACCGGCCCTGCCGGCCTGTTCCACAACGACGGCGTGCGCGGCTTTACGCGCACGGCCGATACGATCCGTGGCACAGGACCGGTTGCTATGGGCGACTACGACAACGACGGGGCCATCGACATCTTCGTCGCCGGCAGTGGTCTCTGGCACAACAGCGGCAGCGGCCAGTTCACCCACGACATGCGCTCACCAACCCTGGCGCGCGCGCGCAGCGCGGCCGGCGGGACCGGGGTGTTTCTCGACTACGACAACGACGGCTGGCTCGATCTGCTTGTCGCTGGACCGCACGGCGCCTCGCTGTTCCACAACGACGGCAGCGGCCGGCTCACGGACCGCAGCCAGTTGGTCCCGGCGGCGTTCCAGCGCGATTCGATAGGGCCGCTGCTTGTTGCCGACATCGATGGGGACGGCGACCAGGACATCATCCTCGGTGACCGGACCGGCGTCCACGTCCTCCGCAACGACGGCGGCAACGCGCATCTCGCGATGCGGGTCCGGCTGATCGCGCTGGGCCTCGGCAGCGGCAAGAACAATTCGTACGGCATCGGCGCAAAGCTCGAAGTGCGCGCCGGAGAACTGTACGAGACACGCGTTGTGACGGAGGCGGCGACGCATTTCGGACTCGGCAGCCACTTCAAGGCGGACGTGCTGCGCGTGCAGTGGCCGAACGGTGTGCCGCAGACCATCTATTTCCCCGGCACCGATCAGGACGTGCTCGAGCTGCAGCAGCTCAAAGGCTCGTGCGCGTTTCTGTATACCTGGAATGGTAAGAAGTTTGAGTTTGTGACAGATGTCATGTGGCGGAGTGCGCTGGGAATGCCACTCGGGATCATGGGAGGTAACGCGGCGTATGCTCCCGCGGGCGCTTCGCAAGAGTACATCCGCATACCTGGCGAGGCGCTGCAGCCCCGCAACGGCCGCTACGTTCTCCAGGTCACCGAAGAGCTGTGGGAGACCGCCTACCTCGACCAGCTGCGGCTCCTCGCGGTGGATCATCCCGATTCCGTCGAGGTTTTCGTCGACGAGCGATTCCCGCCCGTGTCGAAGGGGCTACGTCTCTACGAGATCGTCCACCACCGGGCACCGTTGGCGGCGGTCGATGGACGCGGCAGCGACGTCCTCGACGACTTGCGCGAGCACGACGATCGCTACGTCGCGAACTTGACGCCGCTCCACTATCAAGGGATCACCGAGCCGCACGAGCTGATTCTCGATCTCGACGCGGACGCGGGCCGCCCGGGAACGCTGCTGTTGTTGCGCGGCTGGATCTATCCGGCGGATGCGAGCATCAACGTCGCGCTGTCGCAGCAGCACAAGGTGCGCGCCGAGCCTCCGGTGCTCGAGGTGCGCGACGCGCAAGGACGCTGGGTTTCACGCGGCAGCATTGGATTCCCGTCCGGCAAGGACAAAACGGTGGTGATCGATCTCGCGGGAATCTTTCCGACGCTTGATCGCCACGTCCGCATCCGAACCAATCTGCAGGTCTATTTTGATGAGGCGTTTGTTGCCTACAACATAGGAGCCGGGAGCCGGGAGTCAGGAGCCGGAAACGCGCAGACCAAGATCCTGGCTCCTGTATCCGGACTCCTGCATTACCGCGGCTTCTCGCGCATGTACCGGCGCGGCGGGCGCTACGGTCCGCACTGGTTTGACTACGACAGCGTCACGACCGAGTCGCCGTGGCGTTCCATCACCGGTGCGGCGACACGCTTTGGCGATGTGCGCCCGCTGCTCGAGCGCGGCGACGATCAATACGTCGTCATGGTGCCCGGGGACGAGGTGACGGTTGAGTTCGATGCACCTGCTGCAGCGCCACCGCCAGGATGGACGAGGACGTTCCTCCTGTATTCCGATGGCTGGATCAAGGATTCGGATTTGAATACGGCGGACGGCACAACGATCGGCCCGCTTCCCTACCACGCGATCAGATCGTACCCGTACGCGCCCGGCGACGCGTACCCGGCGGATTCAGTGCGGCAGCGTTACCTGCGCGAGTACAACACGCGGATTATCAAGCGCGGAGCGCGGGAAGAGCGCTGATCAGCGACTCACGGCTCATGCCGAGCACGGCGTGGCGCTCCACGAGCAGATCGAGATCCACGGCATAGCGGTGATGGGCGGCCGGATTCGCGAGGCCACAGACGTTACGGGGTGCGATCGCGTTGCGGACCCATTGGACGAATCGCCGCCGGTCGGCGGGTGTGCGGACGTGCCGCAGCCGCCGCAGACTGGCGCGCGGCAGCCCGCCAAGCTGCGGATCGCCCACGCCGAGGAATCCCGACCACGCGAATTTGTCGTCTTTCAGCACTCGTTGGCTGATCTCTGCGAATGAGACAGCGGCGAAGTAGATCATCGCATGTGCTGCGAAGAGATCAAAACGAGTCATCGCGTGATACGCGCCCGCCACTAACCTGTCGATCTGATCGGCCTCGGCGCTCAAGAGCACGTCGTAACGGGCCAGGTGTTGCTCAGTTGGTCCGCCGTTCTCAAAGAGCAGACCGAGTCGCTCGATCGCGCGCAGGCTCCAGGCGATGCCGGTAGAGAACAGCGGATCGACAAAGGCGTAGGCATGAGGCAGCATGGCCCAGCCCTTACCGGCCGCGCGGGTCAAGCGGTGCTGGATTCGCGGCTTGTAGGTGAGAGGCATGAGCGGTTTCGCGTCGCCGAAAAGCGCCCGGATAGTGGGGTAGCGGCGGAGGAGGTGCTGCCACATCTCCTCTGGCACTCCTGGTGCCCTATCCCGCAGCAGGAATCCTGCACTGGTGACCCCATGGTCGAAGCGCAGGGAGTACATCCACCCTTCATCTATAATGTGGTGCACAGCGGCCCAATCGTCGGGGTAGGGGCCCGGCGGCAGTCCCGGCACAACGTCGGAGAACAGACGCGCGCCGTCGAAGTGGCTGAACAGGAGCCCAGAGTTCGTGTGCATGCGGCGGAGCCCAGACGGGATGCCGAGCTGGCGCGCCAGGAAGCCGCCAGGCCCCGAGGCGTCGAGCACGAAATCGGCCCGCAGCGCCTTCAACATATCATCCGTCACCACAGCCCGATCGCGGTATTCCACACCGGCTCGGGCTGCGGCGCGCACGAAGTGGTGATCCACGTCGGCGCGCAGCCAGTGATTGTCGGCGCTGTGGTCGTTCGGGCTCGCGGCCACGAGCAGTCGCTCGGTGCGCGAGCCGTTGCTGACGAAAGAGCGCCCGGCGTGGTGGCGATAGAACGTGAAGCCGCGCTTCAGCCCGCGCCGCAGCTCCGGGAAGCGGGCGACCCAGCGGCCGTGCGCGGCGAGATCGTAGCAATCATCCAGCCCATAGCGCCGCGCCAAACGCTCCAGCGTGAGATTCGCGAGCGGTGTGCTCGACTCTCCGATCGCGAACCGCGGATGCGTACCCCGCTCGAGCAGGACGACATCGTGCCCCTGCACGGCGAGCACGCGCGCGAGCAGTGAGCCGGCGAAGCCCGAGCCGACGACCGCTACGCGCACACGGCGCAGCTGACCGCGGGCTGCGCATGCCCGCTGAGATTCATCTGTCTGAGGCGAGCCACCCGGTTCGACCGGCAGGCTTCACAGCCGGGCAGTCGCTCGACATCCCAGAGGTCGGCACTCACAACGGCGGGCGAGTGGGCAATGCACAGCTCGAGCGCGGTCTCGAGCTGCGCGAGCGTAGGCGGCACGAAGTGGCCGAGCGACTGGAGCCGCTCGAGCTCGCCATTGCCACCGCGCACCGGGATGAGGGCGATTCGCCGGGCGCCACGCGAGGCCGCATACTCGGCGGTTTTTACCGTCCACTCGATCGACTCTTGGACCGGGACGTGCGGTGCGCCGAGCAGCACGAATACGCGCAGATCCAAATCGTGCTCGAGCAGAAACGCGGCGGCGCGGTCGAAGCGATCGAGATCGAGCTTCTTGTTGAGGTGCGCGGCCGCCACGGGATGAACGGTTTCGAGCCCGACGGCGACCTCGAGCTTCCCGGACAGCAGCGCCGCGAATTCCAACGCCAGCGGGCCGACCGTGTTCGCGTGCGATTCCACCGTCAGCGCGGCGAACGGCGCGGCGAGCTCAGCGATGCGCGGCACATCTTCCGCCGGGACGGCGCGGCGGTCGAAGAAGTTGCTCGCGTTGTACAGCTTGAGCCGGTGCGGAACAGGCGGAGCGAGTGACTTCAGCGCCTGCGCCAACTGGGTGGGCAGGGCACCGGGCGGCGTCGGACCGTCGAGTGTCCAGCGCCACAGATCGCAGAACGAGCAGGTGAACGGGCATTCGGCACCGGCCAGAAACACCGTAACGGCGCGCTCCACGCCGTTCGGGGAGCGTTCTTCCTCCACGACGGTGCCGTGCGCCTTCCAGGGATCGACGACAGGTTTCGGCGGTCGCAGGCGCCGAATCCGCGCATCAGGCGTGGAGTGCGTGGAAATGGCGGCGATAGCGGGCCTCGTCCTCGGTGAACAAACGGGCGGCGGTAGCGGGCGTCGTCGACCCGTGCTGGAAGCGCCGTTTGGGGTAGACGGGCATCTCGTATCCCAGCACCGCGCGCACGCCGCGACGCACGATTTCGCCCTTCAAGGCGTACAGGCGCTCGTGTGAGCCGCAGGTCAGCTCGGCGAACGGTACGGCCTCGGCAATCGCAATCACTGGGGCCCTCGTGTACGGACTGAACGAGACGAAGCCGTAGTGGCTGGCACAAGCGTAGCCGCGCACGCAGCCGCGGCTGTAGCCGCCCGAGTACGTGAGCGAGTGCTTGAGCGAGTCGACGCCCCAGCCTTCCTGATAGAGCATGCGATTGTTGACGACGCTTCGGATCGTCAGCTCGCTGTTCGCCTCGATCGGATAATCCTTGAGATTCTCATCGCCGCCGTCGCCGTCCACGAGCAGACGCCACTCGGGGTAGCGCGCGCGGATCGCCTCGAGCAGCGCGAGGTTCACAGCGGCGCACTCGACGTCGAGCGGCTTGTAGTCCTCGATGACAGTCACGGCGCGCAGCGGGTCGAGAGCTTCGGACGGCACGTCGATCGTCTCGCCGAGCATCTCGAGTCCGGTGGCGCGTAGGAACTCGCGCGCCTGGCGGGCATCGTCGCCGGCGCCGTCGAGCGACAGCGTGAACGCCTTGAGTCGCGCGGGCGACTGGGGGGGGCCCTGCTCGAGCAGCAGTCTGTTCAGGCAGAGCAGCACCGCGCCGCTGTCGATGCCGCCGGAGAACGGCACGCCGATCGGAGCGGCGGGATCCTGCGCCGCGAGCCAACCGCGCAGCTCGCCGTACAGCGCCTCGATGTAATGGCGGCCGATACGATCGAGATCGGGCGGCAGCGTGCCGCGCGGCGGATCGAAGAAGCGACGATAGACGGGATTGGGGTCGGGGCAGCCGATGAGGCGCAGTGTGGTGACGTGATGCGCGGGGGCCATGCGCGTGTACGACGGGTGAAACTGATCGGCCCAGCCGCGGCGCCCCAGCTCCGCCGCGATCGCGTCGATCCGCTCGGCGACGATCAATACCGGGCCGTCCGCCGCCTTCGCCAGGAAATACCGCAGCGGCCGCTCGAGACTCCGCGCCAGCACGACGCGCTCGCCTTCCTGCGCGAGGAGTGCGAACGAGCCTTTGATCTCGAGTACGGCGGCGGGATCCGCGGCGAGCAGAGCGCGGCGAGCCGCAACAAGATCACCGGCCCACAGGTGCTGCGAGCCGTCCGGGATCAGGTTGATCACCTGCGCAATCGGTTTCATGGGCGCTTCCCCGCGGGGCGAATTCGGATTGCCTGGCCGCCGCCGGGAGCGAGCGCCACCCGCAGGTGCGAAGCACGCGTCACGGTCCGGTGCGTGATTGCCACGGGCAGGGGCTTGGTGAGCCAGTTGGCGCCGGGGCCGTCGGCATAGATGTCGGCGATATAGCTCTTCCCGGGATCGAGGAACGTGAGCGGCACGTCGAACGTGCGCGCCTCCTCGTCGGTGATCGCGCCGATGAACCAGTGGGGGCTGTCTTTCTGGCGGCGCGCGACGATGACGTAGTCGCCGATCCTGCCGTCGATCACACGCGACGTGTCCCAGTCGACGGCTACATCCTTAATGAACTGGAATGCCGGCAGGTTCACGTAGTTCTCGGGCAGGTCAGCCGCCATCTGCAGCGGCGAATAGATCACGACGTACAACGCGAGCTGTTTTGCGAGCGTGGTACGGACACGCGCGTCTTCATTCGTGCGCGCCGGGCCGGTCTTGGTCCGGAGGATATCGAAAATACCGGGAGTGAAATCCATTGGGCCATCGAGCAGCCGTGTGAAGAACAGGATGGTCTCGTGCTCGGGAGGATTGCCGCCCTCGCCACCCCACGCGTTGTACTCCTGCCCGCGCGCGCCTTCACGGCTCATCATGTTTGGATACGTCCGGCGCTCGCCGGTGTCGTGGATCGGCTCGTGCACGTCGAGCATGATGCCGTACTGCGCCGCCTTCTCGATCACATGGCGGTAGTGCTGCACCATGCGTTGGCTCCAGTGCGAGTGCCCGCCGGTGATGGTGTCGGTCACGTATCCGGACTTGATGGCGTCGAGACCCAGCGAGTGGTAGAGCGCGAAGGCGCTGTCCATCTGCCGCTCATAGTTCTCGATTCCGCCTGACGTCTCGTTGTGCACGATCAGCTTCACGCCCTTCGAATGCGCGTAGCGAGCCAGCTCGGCGAGATCGTAATCGGGATAGGCTCTCGTGAAGGAGAACGCATTGCGGTTCTGGATCCAGTCGCCGTCCCAGCCGACATTCCAGCCCTCTACCAGGACGCCGCCGAATCCGTTCGCCGCGGCGAAATCGATGTAGCGCTTGGTATTCGCGGTCGTGGCGCCGTGCTTGGGCCCTGAGCTCCACGTCATGGTGTTGATGTGCATGCCCCACCAGATGCCGACGTATTTCATCGGCTTGATCCAGGCGGTGTTCGCGATGACGCTGGGCGGATTGAGGTTCAGGCCGATGACCGAGGGCGACAGCTCGGTCACCTTGTCGGCGATCTGGATGGTGCGCCACGGCGTGACGAACGGCGTGTGACCGCGCACCTTCACGCCATCGGCCATGGGCGCGAGATCGGCGTGCAGCGTGCGGTTGTCCATGCGCGGCCCGCGGATGTTCATCTTGGCGTAGTCCACGAGATTCGCTTCATGAATCACCACAAACGTCTTGCCGTCTCGAGCTTCCATCGTAAGTGGCGTCTGCACGCTGTCGAGCGTGCTCACGGGTCCCTCGGACCACAGCTGCTCGGAGCGGTCGAGCCGGGGCCGGTTGGAAGCGATCCACCAGGCGCGCGCGTTGTCGGCCAGCGCGAATTCGGTCAGCTCGTCGGTGATCACGAAGTCGCCGAGGCTCGCTTGCGCCGGGAACTCATAGCGGAAGGCTACGCCGTCGTTGAAGGCACGGACGGCTAACGTGAATTTGCGGTCGGGCGGTCCCGTCTCCGTGACCGATACCTTGAGCTCGTTGTGGTGATCGCGGATGCGCGACACTTCGCCCCACGGCTGGGTCCACGTCGTGTCAAACGTGCTGCGGCTCGAGTCTACGATCCGGAGCCCATCGCGCAGCGGCGGCGCGCCGCGGAATTCGAAACCGAGCATCGAGGGCGTCAGGAGCGGGCGACCGTCGCGCTGCACCACGTAGTAGAGCTTACCCTCGTGGGTGTCGATCATTACGACGTTGCGGCCGTCGGGTGATGCGACGCGGAGCTGGCTCGTTGCCGCCGAACAGGGGATGAGTACTGCCGCCAACAGTGTGACACCGTAGATCCTCATGACTAGCTCTCCCCTGACGATTTGTGTGATGCGGGTATCGTGGCCAACGGATATATTTGCCGGGTCGCGGACTACCTCAAGAGGTGCTCTATGACGACCCTGACGCGCGCTCTCTTGCCTGCCGTAGCTCTGTTCGTCGCCTGTTCACATCGGACTCGCAGCCAGCCCGCGACCAGGAACACGCCGCCGGGAACGGTCTTGACCGCGGATGACATTCGACGTTCCCCTGGGCAAAGCCTCGAACAACTCCTGCTGGCGCGCGTGCCCGGGCTGATAATTACCCGGGCTCCGGACGGCCATGCGGTCCTGCACCTGCGCGGGACCACGACGTTCATGGGCGACGAGGAGCCGTTGTTCGTCATCGACGGCATCCCGCTCGGCCCCAACGCGGCCGGCAACCTGGCGGTGATCAACCCGCACGATATCGAGACTGTCCAGGTACTCCGGGACGCCGCCGCGACGGCGCTGTACGGCATCCGCGGCGCCAACGGCGTGATCATCATCCGGACCAAGCAAAACTAGCGCGGCGGCCGGAAGAACAGCGGCCGGTCGTTGTTGCGGGCGACGATGTACAGTTCGCCGCGCCGAGTGTGGAGCCGCTGAATGTCGCGCGACTCGCCGGGAGCGACAAACCCGCTCTGGTCCGCGTGCAGCGGCGTAAACCCGCCGCGGCCATTGCCCCGGAGCATCAGCCCGTAGCTCGCCATCATGCTGCCGATCTCCGGCTGCACGCCGCTGAAGTTTCCCGCCAGCAGGAGATCCAGTTTTCCATCGTGATCGAAATCGCCAGCAAGGATGCCGTACACCGGAGCAATCTGCGCCTCGCGCGCCAGGGGGACCAGCGTATAGGAGCCGTCGCGATTACTCAGCGCGAGCGTGCTCGCAAACGTTTCAGCCTGCTTCACCAGCGCCTCGTTCAATCCGCTGCCGAAAATCTCATCGACCGTCTGGCCCGCGTAGTCGGAGTACTTGGGATAGCGCGGTTTGAGGTAGGGCAGGGCACCCGTCAGCTCGTCGCGCAGTGCAAGCGGGAGTAGGAGTAGGGGCGCAGCATGCTGCGCCCCTACCGTACTGCGTTCGTACAGCGACACGATCTGCTCGGGGAAGCCGTTCCGGTCGAAGTCTTTCACATACATGCGTGCGGGCTGCGTGGGTGAGGCGTGTAAACGCGTGTTGAGGCCGAGATTGCCCGCCACGAAGTCGGGCCGGCCGTCGCCGTTGAAGTCGGCGGTGATGATGCGATTCCACCATCCGGACGTATGCTCGAGCCCGCGGATCGTCGTACGCTCGAGCCTCGTGCCGGTGTTGTGGAATACCGTGATCGGCATCCATTCGCCGACAACCACCAGGTCCGGGCGGCCGTCGTGATCGACGTCGACCCACACCGCGTCGGTTACCATCCCGATGTGCGCGAGCTCGGGCGCGACCTGCGCCGTCACATCGGTGAACTTCCCGCGGCCGTCCTTCTTGAGCAGCGTGCTGGGCGGATCGATGCCGTAGCGGCCCGGGACGACGCGGCCGCCGATAAAGACGTATTCCTTGGAGACCGCCACGCGCGAACCGCTCGTGAACAGTAAAGGCAGCCGGCCGGTCGCCTTCTTGAAATTGCCGTGGCCGTCGCCGAGGTAGAGCCGGTCTTCGAGCGCGGGTGCGAGGTCGGAGAACTCATTGCCGCCGGTCACGACGTAGAGATCGAGGTTGCCGTCGCCGTTCGCGTCGAAGAAGGCGGCGCCGAGGTCTTCGGAGATCGAGTCGGGCGCGAACAGCTGCTGATTGGTCGTGACGAACGTACCGTTGGGGCGCTGCACATAGAGCGCGCTGGGTTGCCCCTTGGCCCCGCCGATGAAGAAGTCGTCCAGCCCGTCTTGATTGACGTCCCCCACCGCGACGAACGGACCTTCCCTCGATACCATTTTGGGGATCAACGGTTCACGGTCAAAATCAACGAAATCGTTCTCGTGCTGACTGAAATCCAGGCCGACGGTTGAGGTAACGTCTCTGAACAGCGGCGGTTGGGCGGTTGGGCGGTTGGGCGGTCGAGAAGCAACTGCGGCGGTCGGGCGGTCAAGAGGCGACTGCGGCGGTCGTGCTGTGGCAACGTCCTGCTGCCGGATCGAGATCCGTTGGTCCGTGGCGACGCGATCGAGCCTGCTCGTCTTCCCATCGGGCCAATCGACCGTGACTGATTCGAGCGTATCGATGCGGCCGACACCGAAGGTGAGCGTGTAGTCGACGCTCGACTGGAATCCGCGAGTGGGCTCGAGCTCCTGCATGAACTGGCGGTCGCCAGTGCGAAGTGTGACGCGCGCACCGACGGTGAATCGGTTCGTGCTGTCGCCAACGAGATTGACTTGCAAAAACCGGTTACCGGGAAGCTGAGACCGCGCATTATTGCGGTAGATGAACGCTTCGTCGTTGACGTTGTTCACGACGAGATCGGGCGCGCCGTCGCCATCCAAGTCCCCGTACGCGGCGCCATTCGAGAAACTTGGCTGGTCGAGGCCCCAGGCCGAGGTGACCTTGGTGAACAGGAGGTCGCCGTTGTTGCGAAACGCATAGTTCGGCAGCTTGGTCGACGTCATCGCGTTGATCAGACTCGTGAAATCGACCCGCTCCTTCCCGCCGCGTGTCGCCGCCAGCAGCGTTTGATCGTTCGAGAGAAACGCGATGTAGTCCTGCGACGTGACGTCTTTGGCCAGACCATTGGCGACGAAGATGTCCTTGTTGCCGTCGAGGTCGAAGTCGGCGATCAACGCCGCCCAGCTCCAGTCCGTGCGCGCCACGCCGGCTTGCCACGCGAGATCGCTGAACGTGCCGTTGCCGTTGTTGTGCTGCAGCATGTTGCGCATGAGCTGGTGATCGAATCCCTCACGCGCCTTGGCGTCATAGAGCGTCCACGGCTCGAACGATTGCGTCGTCTTGAGGCGGTAGTCGTCTTCGGGCAGCATGTCGCTGGTGTAGATATCGGGCCAGCCGTCGTTGTCGACGTCGGCGATATCTACGCCCATCGAGAAGTAGCTCGAGACCGGCAGCGCGTCTTCGAGAACCTCTCGAAACGTCCCGTTCCCGTTGTTGAGGTAGAAGTAATCGCGCTCGAAGAAGTCGTTCGCGACGTAGACGTCGGGCCGGCCGTCCCGATTCACGTCCCCGACGGCGATCCCCAACCCAAACCCGATCGTTGGCCCGTAAATGCCCGCCTGCTCGCTGACATTGACGAAATGGCCGCCGTCGTTCCGGTACAGCTCGTGGCCGCCTAACGGGTCGCGCTGATCGCGCTCGTTCCTGACCGCGATGCTCGCGACGGGGCGCGGCGAGTTGCGGATCAGAAACATGTCCAGGTCGCCGTCGCGGTCGTAGTCGAAGAATGCAGCCTGCGTCGAGTAGCCGGTATCGGCGATGCCGTACTGCGCGGCCATCTCCTTGAAGCGCGGGATCCCGTCCGTCATACCCTGGTTGATGTAGAGGGTGTTCGCGCGGACCGCGCCCGGCTTCAGCCCTGCGTGACAGACGTAGATGTCGAGTCTGCCGTCGCCGTTCACGTCGGCGAGCGTGACGCCCGTCGTCCAGCGGCCATGCTCCTCGATGCCGGCGTCTTTCGTGATGTCACGAAAGCGAAAGTGGCCGAGGTTCAGATAGAGCCGCGGGCCGCCTTCGTTCGATGTGAGCACGATCTCGGGTAGGCTATCGCCGCTCAAGTCGCCGATCGCGACGCCACCGCCGTTATAGAAATTGCGATAGGTGAAGACGTTGAAGTCGCGCGTCTCGGTGAGGCGATTGGCGAAGTTCACGCCGGTATAGCTCGAGGGCAGCAGTGTGAACAACTGCCCGTCACGGGATGCCGGCGGTGGCGCGTCATCGCGCTTGGTTTCGGAGCAAGCGACGATGGCGAGCAAAAGAAAGAGGGGCGCAGCGTGCTGCGCCCCTCTGTGAAGCGCCTGCGGCAATTAGTACCCTGGGTTTTGCGAGAGCATGGGGTTGGCGCTGATCTGCGTCTGCGGGACCGGCATCAGGACGTAGTAGTCCGCGCTCGCCACTTTGCCACCGACCAGACCCGATGCGGCGTCGGTTCGATTCGTGAACTTGCCGAACCGGACCAGGTCCTGCCGCCGCTTGACTTCGCCGAACAGCTCGAACAACCGCTCCCTGAGAATCACGGAATCGGAGACCGCCACAAGCGGAGGCGCGACGGTGTCGGTGCGGGCGCGCAGGTTGTTGAGGACTATCAGCGCTGGACCGTCCTGCCCGAGCACGTGCTGCGCCTCGGCCTTGATCAGATAGATTTCGCCGAGACGGAACCAGGCGAAGTCGTTACCGCTGTGTTGGGCCACGTGCGCCGGGTCGGCCGGCCACTTGTAGATTCGTGGGCCCTCGCCTTCGGTCGCCGAGCGGATGTTACCGATGCTGTCGGTGAAGATCAGCGCATTAGCGGGTGTATAGGCTGGACAAGCATTGGACACCCGTACGGTCACCAGCGCACCAGTCAACACGTCCCTTTGAGGTCCGATCAGGATCGCGTTGCGACGCTTGTCGGCCGGATCGAAGGCGTTGTACGTCTGCGCCAGCGTCGAGAAGCCGTTCCACGGCGTGAGGGGCGCATACTGGCAGTAGTGCAGCGCCGCCATGGCCATACCCATTCCCAGATTGTCCGCGGCGAGAAACTTTACGACGAAGATGTTTTCCGGCGACTTGTAGTTATCGGCGCGGAAATTCTGGGGGAATGAGTCGGCCAGCGAGTATTTGCCGGAATTCAGAATGCGATCCGCCGCGGCGATGGCGGCGGCGCACGCATCTCCCCCGGTCACCGTCACGCCCGCGCACGAGTTGTAGGCGTTGGCGTTGATGCCGCCCGCAACGCCGTCCTTGGTGAACACGCCGGCGTTCACGTACATGTTGGCGAGGATGGCATCTGCGGCGCCCTTGGTGATCCGGCCGTTGTCCGCTGCGCCCCAGGTGTCTGGCAAGCCGGAATCACGGGCCGCAATCAACTCGCTTTCGATGAAGTCGAAGACCTCGCGGCGTGTGTTGCGGGGGTGTAGGTCGTGATCGTTGGGGTCCGTAACGATCGGCACGCCGCCGAACATGTCCATCAGGAGATAGTAATAGAAGGCCCGTAATGTCCTGCCCTCCGCCACGTAACGCGCCTTGTTCGGAACGGTCGAGTTCTCCATTGCCGAAAGGAACAGATTGGCGCGCGCGACGCCCGTATAGGCCGTATTCCAGGCTCCATTGAAGAAATTCGCCGTCGCGATGCTCGTAGGCGTCCAGGTCACGTTGTGCAGATCGATCCACTGGCCGTTGTCGTTCCAGTCCTTGCCGCGGATCGGCACCACGATCTCGTCGGTGCTGACCTCGTTCGCATCGTAGAGACCTCCTTCCGGCGCCGTGCTCCGCAGCTGCGCATATACACCCGCGAGACCGGCCAGCACTTCCGGCTCGGTGTGGAAGAAGTTCCCGGGCGTGATCAGGCTGAGCGGAGTTTCATCGAGGTTGGTACACGCTTGCGGCACGATGAGCAGCCCAGAGAGCAGCGCCCCCGCTCCGAACGATATCTTCACAAATGGTCGCTTCATTGGACATCGCTCCCTAGAAGAGGAGACGGAGACCCCCCGTGATCGTCCGGGGGTGGGGATAGACGAGATAGTCGACACCGCGTACTGCCAGCCCTGTGCCCGAATAGACCTCGGGGTCGAGCCCTGAATACCCCGTGAGGAGGAACAGATTGTCGGCCGACACATAGAGCCGCGCGCTGCGCGCCGAGCGCATGAGCCACGGCACGTGGAGGTCATACCCGACCGTGATGTTCTGCAGCCGCACGAACGACGCACTCTCGATCCAGCGAGAGGAGTAGACCGCGGGCTCATGAATCCCGGTCGGATCGGTCAGCGCGGGCCGCAGGATATTGCTCCCCCCGATGGCGTTACCCTTGCTGGAATAGACCAGCGCCGTGTTATTGAACACGTCCTGCCCCACCACTGCCCGGACCAGGAAACTGACGTCGAAGCGGTTCCAGGTGATCTGGCTGCTGAAGCCCAGCGTAAAGTCCGGATTGGCATTGCCGATGACGCGGTAATCGGCGGCGGCGGGGTTGCCACTGATCGTCGTCCGTCCGTTCACGCACCCCGTAGTGGCCGCCGTGCAGAAAAACTCCTGCTGCCCCGTCGTGTCGACGCCGAGGAACACCGGGCCGTAGAACGTCCCCAAGGCATACCCCGGGCAATAGCCTGGCCTGCTGGGGTCGCAGACCATGACGCGCTCGGCGCGTACACCGCTCTGACCCTGTCCGCTGACGTCTCCGGACTCGTAGAACGGGCACGTCTTGTCGCCGGTTGTTGAATCCGTACCGCACCCGAGGTCAGTCACCTTGCTGCGGTCCGCGGCGAAGACGAGGCCCGCACGCCAGGTCAGGCCGGGTCGTGAGATCGCCAGAGCGTCAAGCGAAAGCTCCAGGCCGTGACCGCTGAGCCGGCCCACGTTTCTGAGCTGCTGGGGCGTCAGAGACGGCTGCGCGACGTCGACGGTCAGCAGCAGGTCCTTGGTGTTCTTGTGGTAATACTCGATGGTTCCGGAGAGCCGGTTGTTCAAGAGGCCGAAGTCGATCGCCCCGTCGACCTGCGAGGTCTGCTCCCACTTCAGATTCGGGTTCCCGTTACTCGTCGCGAGAACTCCGCCATGAGGAGTGTCGCCCCACGGGTATGTGGCGCCGCTGCCGCTCGCCAGCGTGATCTCCGTGGTGTATGGATCGATCGTGGGATTGCCCTGGAGACCCCAGCCGAGGCGCACGCGGAACTCCGAGAACGGTCCACCCTGCATGAACCCTTCCTGCTTCAGATTCCACGAACCTGACAGCCCTGGGAACAGAGCCCATTTGTGTCCCGCCGCGAACCGGGACGAGCCGTCATACCGCACCACACCTGTGACGAAAAAGCGATCGTTCAGCCCAAGGTTGGCCCGGCCGAAAAACGACGCGAGACGGCTTTCCGTGGCGTCGGAGGAGTCGTTTCTCGAGGCGGCAGCGTTGAGGCTGTTGAACGTGTACGCGTCGGTGAAGAAACCGATGCCACGGCCCATTAAGAACTTCGTTTTGAACTTGCTGTATTCGTAGCCACCCACGACGTTGAGGCTGTGGCCCTCGCCGACTTGGCCGTCGTAGGTGAGGAGTGTCTGCAGCGTCTGTGTGGCGTTTTCCAGATCCTGTTGCTGCGCGAGCCCGTTTCCTAGCGCCCTGCCCAGCGGGTTCGCGATAGGATAGTACTCCTGCCGTCCGCCGTTGGAGTGGTCCAGCCCCACGTTGACCTTCGCCGTCAGACCATGTGCGACGTCGAACTCGGCCTCGGCATTCCCGAGGGTCCTGGTCGTCTGGCCGATGTTTATGATCTGATTTGCCAACGCCACCGGATTGCGTGTTGTGGTCCCGCCAACCTCGTAGTAATGCGTTCCCGTTGAATCGGTGATGGTGACCGGCTGTGTCGGATTGAAGATGGCGACATTCTCGAACGCGCCGCCTTCGAAGCCACCCTGGTTTTCATACGTGAGGTAGGTGTTGTTGACGCGCGAGCTCGTGACGTTGAGGCCGATCCGCAGGCGGTTGTCCAGATCCGAGTGCGTGGCACTGAGCCGTCCCTGGATCCGCTCGAGCCCGCTCGAGAGCGTGACGCCCTGCTCGTTGGCGTAGTTCACGGACGCGCGATAGTGCGTGTCTTCGCTGCCGCCGGAGAACGCGAGATTGTGATTATGCGTGATGGACGAGCGCGTCAGTGCGTTTTCCCAATTTGTGTTCGCCGTCCCCAGGGTCGCGAGGTGCGGAGGATCGAGGGCGTTGAAGGTGGCCGCCGAATCCCCGAAATGCTTCGTGAAGATCGTATCCGCCGGCCCATGTCTGCCGCTGAACGCGGTTGAATCGACACGCCAGTCCGCAACCGAACCCTGCACGAAGGTGCGATACTCGTTCCCGTTCAGCACGTCGAGGTGGCGGGAGGGACTGGACGTCGACACATAACCGTCGTACTCGAAGGTCGCTCCGCCCGCCGCCTGACCGCGCTTCGTCTCGATGAGAATCACGCCGTTCGAGGCGCGGCTGCCGTAGATCGCCGTCGAGGCCGCGTCTTTCAGCACCGTGATGGATGCGATGTCGCCCGGGTTCAGCAGGTTTAAGGGGTTTCGCGCCAGCGAAGGGTTGCCGGTCCAGCCGTTGGCACTGGGCTCAGTCGCTACATTGTTAATCGGTACGCCGTCTACGACGTACAGGGGATCGTTCTTCGCGCTGACGGAGCTGCCGCCGCGGATCAGGACCTGTGCCCCCGCGCCGGGCTCGCCGTTGTTCTGAATGACTTCCACGCCTGCGGCGCGTCCCTGGATCATTTGGCTGACGTTGGTCTTGACGCCAACGTTCGCGGCCGAGGCATCGATGCTCGACACGGATCCGGTGATGGCTTCACGCCGCTGCGTCCCGTATCCGGTGACCACGACGGCCTCGAGCAAGGACGCCTGCGGCGACATTTCGAACGCCGCCTCGGCCGTAGCGCCGGCGCTGACGGTCACGACCTGCTGCCGCGGCCCAAACCCGATCCGTGTCGCCCTCACGACGACGCTTCCCGCCGGCACCTCGCCGAGCGAGTAGTTGCCATCGGGTCCTGTCACCGTGGAACGCGATGTGCCTTGGATTTGGATTGTGACGCCGGCGAGAACCTGCTTTGTCGTGCTGTCGACGACCTGACCCCTGACGGTGCCGCCATTCTGCGCGGTGAGAGGCATGGTGTACAGGCACATCAGGGCGAGAACCGAGAACGCATGTCGAACGAAGCGCATCGATGTTACCTCCGCAGGCGTGTCAGCAGACCAACGGAATGACAATTATCCTATCGAATTGTCGCCCGGACTAGCCCTTGTCAAGGGCGGGTGATGGGCGGAGTATCTACGGCCATGCTGCTGGCCATGCTGCTCGCGATTCAGGCTGCATCTCAACGGGAAGCCCCGCCCGTCCTGCAATTCCCGACGCCCGGCCTCGATGACCCCGCCGCTTACGAGGGTTACACGGCCCGCCTTTATCGGGACTCGCGTGGCAACTCCGTCGAGATCTACATCGAGGCCAAGACGGGCCGTCTCGTGCATCTCTGGGCGGACGCGTTGAATGAGAGCATCGGCTTCACTGTGCGCGATGGGGCGGTCGCATTCAGTGAAGGGGGGGCCACGGTGGGTGCAACCGGCGGTCGGAGCGGTCGGCGCTGGCTACGCTACGCGCTGACGGTGCAGGGCGGGCGGTCAATTCTCCTCGGACAGTGGCTCCTCGGGTCGATGCGCATCGAGCGCGACTTCGGATATGCCGGCCGGGTGCGCGACTCGATCGAGGCGCCGACGTTCGTGGTGCCTGAGATGGCGCAGTTCGCGCGAGCGTTAGGCCCGCCGTACACCGAGCGTCTCACGCCGAGTGTGCGACTGACCAGTACTCCCCGGGACTGGACGATGCGAGTGTCGCAGCCCAGCCTCGACGGCAAGAACCATCTCTGGCTCACGCTGCGCGGCGATGCGCGCACCACTCGTGCCAGACTTGCCGGCGGTGTGCTGACGATCCGCCCGCTCGGTACGCGACCTGTCACGTTCAGCGTCGAGATCGCGACCGATGGCGCTGCCCTCGATCCCCTCCGCCGCAATCAAATCTTCAGCACCGCGTTCCGGCGCTTCGCTGATTCGGCCAAATCACAGCGCTTAGAGCGCGAGATCCGCGGCTTCGAGCTGCTCAGCTCCAAGCAAAAGCTGATGGCCGGCCTGCCGACGTACGCGACGTACTTCGGGCGCGACATGCTGATGACCGCGCTGCTCATGGAACCGGTGTGGGCGGATACGATGCCCGAGTTCGTCATGGGAGCCGCGCTCGCCAAGCTCGCGCCTGACGGTGAGGTGAGCCACGAAGAGGCGCTCGGCGGCCAGGCGATTCGCGAGAACGCCGCCGAGTTCTTGAAGACCGGGGACAGCACGCTGCTGCGTAATCTGCAAGCAACGCGCGAGAACTACTGGATGATCGACGACGACTTCCAGCTGCCCGTGGTCGCGGGGCATTACTTCGCCGACCCGCGGGTTCCCAACGCGCGAAAGCAGGCCTTCGTGCGGCGCTGGGGTGCGGCGCTGCGCAAGAACCTCGCGTACGTCGCGCAGCAGGCGGCTCCGTATGCGCGCGAGCCGGTCGCAACCAACCTCGTGAGCTTCAAACGCGACGACGACGGCTGGTGGCATCCCGGCAGCTGGCGCGATAGCCGGGTCGGCTACGCCGGTGGACGGTTCGCGTTCGACGTCAACGTGGTCTGGGTGCCGGCCGCGCTGCGTGCCATCGGCTCGATCGACAGCGCGCTGCGCGCGATGGGGGAGCCGGGAATCGACGGCGCCGGCGAGATCGCTCGGGCGGCAGAGGCGTGGCGTGGGACGGCGCGGCACTTCGCAGTCGTGCTCTCGCCGGACGAGGCCGCCGCACGGCTGGGCGTGCGGATGGCGGCGCTGCCTGAGGCAGAGCGCGAACTGTGGACAGCTGTTCTCGCCCGCAGTGGCGCCGCACTGGCGGACACACTTCGCTTTCTCGCGGTTTCGCTCGACAGCGCGGGACTCCCCATTCCGGTCATGAGCACCGATCCCGCCATGTGGTTGCTGCTCGAGGACCTCGGGGCGGAACGTGAACGCGAGCTATTGCGCCCGTTCCTCTTGCCTTACCCCATCGGGCTCTTCATCGACGATGTGGGACCGGTAACCGCGAACGACGCCTATGCGCCGCCGGATGTGTGGCCGATGTTCGAGCGCGACCTCTATCACTCACCCAAGGTCGTGTGGGGCCGCGATGTGAACATTCTGCTTGCGGCGCTCGCGCGGCGGAATCGCCCAGGCGCGATCGATTCGGTGCGCACTGCGGTCGCGCGCTCCGGACTGCAGTACGCCGAGTTGTGGAGTTACAAGCTTGAAGGAGGAGCCTTGCGCCCGATGCGCTACGGCTCGAGCTCAGACGTGCAGCTGTGGACGCTCACTGACCTCGCGGTTCAATATCTCCTCAACTCCCGAAGGCCGACCCAATGAGCAATCTCCACGCGTTCGACCTGATGTTCATCGCGGTCTATTTCATCATCCTGTTCGGCATCGCGTGGTGGGCCGCGCTGCGCGAGAAGAACGTGAGCTCCGACTATTTCCTGGCGAGCCGGGACGTCGCGTGGTTCGCGATCGGCGCGAGCCTGTTCGCCTCGAACATCGGCAGCGAGCACCTGGTCGGGCTGGCCGGCACGGGTGCGGGGAGCGGTCTCGCGGTCGGTCACTTCGAGTGGCTCGCGTGCCTTATCCTGCTGCTGCTCGGCTGGCTCTTCGTCCCCTATTACCTGAAGAGCGGCGTGTACACGATGCCGGAGTTTCTGGAAAAGCGGTACAACTCGGCAGCGCGGACGTATTTCACGTGGGTCTCGGTGATCGGCTATGTCCTCACCAAGATCAGCGTGACACTCTACGCGGGTGGCGTCGTGATTCGCGCGGTGACGGGGTGGAATTTCTACACGGCGGCCATCGTCCTCATCGTCGTCACCGGGCTGTACACGGTCTTCGGCGGACTGCGCGCCGTGGTCTACACCGAGGTGCTGCAAGCGATCGTGCTGATCCTCGGCTCGATCACGCTGATGGCCATCGGACTCTCGAAAGTGGGGGGCATCTCCGGGCTCGAGGCAAAGGTGCCGGAGGGCTTCTTCTCGATGTGGAAGCCGTCCAACCACCCGGACTTCCCATGGACCGGCATCGTCTTCGGCGCGCCGATTCTGGGAGTCTGGTACTGGTGTACCGATCAGCACATCGTGCAGCGCGTGCTCGCTGCGAAGAACATCAAAGAGGCGCGCACCGGAACGATCTTCGCCGGTTATTTGAAGATTCTGCCAGTCTTCATTTTCGTGTTGCCCGGCATCGTGGCCGTCGCCCTGTTCCCCGAGCTCCATAACTCGCCCGATGCCGCCTATCCCACGCTCGTCACGCGGCTGTTGCCCGCCGGGATCAAAGGCCTCGTGCTCGCCGGGATGTTGGCGGCGCTGATGAGCTCCCTGGCCTCCGCCTTCAACGCGTGCTCCACCCTGCTGACGTGGGACGTCTATCGCAAACTGCGCCCGGCCGCGACCGAGAAGCAGCTCGTGACAGTGGGCCGCGTTTCCGCTGGTGTCATGGTGGTGCTGGGCTTGCTATGGATTCCGTTTATGAAGTACGTCTCGTCGCAGATCTACATCTACCTGCAGAGCGTCCAGGCCTACATCGCCCCGCCGATCGCCGCCTGCTTCCTGCTCGGTCTGTTCTTCCGGCGGCTCAACGGCACCGGTGCGATGGCGTCGCTCGTTACGGGACTCGTCCTCGGTTTGCTCCGGCTGATCCTCGAGCTGGCGAACAAGGCATCGGGCGGCGGTCTCGCCCCAGACACGCTGTGGCATTGGATCGCCACAATCAATTTTCTCCACTTCGCGGTATTGCTGTTCGTGATTTGCACGTTCGTGCTCTTCATCGTGAGCATGATGACGCCGCCGCCCCCCCCGGAGAAAACCGAGGGGCTCACCTATGGCGGCCCCGCGGTGACGGCGGGCGAGACAAAGGACGAGAGAAAGTTCGAGGTCGGGCTCTCGGTGCTGCTCGTCGCGCTGCTCGGCGTGCTCTGGATTGTCTTTGCGTAACAAAGGCGGGGACATGCAAAAGCTAGATGTACAGACGCAGCAGCGGACGCACAGTCACGAGTCAACGGGACAATCCCGTAACCTCAAGACCTCTAGTTTTTGCATTGCCGCGCTTTTTCTTGCGCTGTCATGCAGGCCGTCAGGCCGTCCGGCCGTCCGGCCGTCGTCCTACGATCCGGCTCACGACATCGGATCGTTGTTTTCAGACGTCCAGCTGTCGGGAATATTCCCGGACTCCAAAGAATTCGTCGATGCGCGGCCGCGGTCTGCGCCTGCAATCATCGAGGCGCGGTACGACTCGGCACGCCGCACCACGGGGTTCGTGCTGCGCGCGTTCGTCGATCAGAACTTCGTGCTCCCCCCCCCGCAGCCCGCGGGAGATGGTTACCACACCGTCGCATCGCAGAGCATGACGGAGCACATCAAGGCGCTGTGGCCGGTGCTCACGCGACCGCCCGATAGCGCTGATGCCCGCTCGTCGCTGATTCCCATTCCCAACCCGTACGTCGTGCCGGGCGGCCGCTTCCGGGAGGTCTACTACTGGGATTCCTACTTCACGATGCTCGGCCTGGTGCAGAGCGGGCGCACCGACCTCGTGAAGAACATGCTGGACAACTTTGCGCATTTGATCGTGACGGTCGGGCACATCCCGAACGGCAATCGCACCTACTACCTGACGCGCAGCCAGCCGCCGTATTTCGCGGCGATGGTGGGGCTGTATGCGCGCGCCACGGATACGTCGCGCGCGTTGGCGTACCTCGATGCATTGGAGAAGGAGCACGCCTTCTGGATGGATGGCGCGGACACGCTGGCCAGAGGACACGCGTATCGCCGCGTCGTGCGGCTGCCGGACGGTGTCGTGGTGAATCGCTACTGGGACGATTCGGACGAGCCGCGACCGGAATCGTACCGGCCCGATGTCGAGATCGGCCAGACGTTGCCTGAGTCACTCCGCGCCAAGTTCTATCGCAACGCGCGGGCGACCGCGGAGAGCGGCTGGGATTTCTCCAGTCGCTGGATGCGCGATCCCAAGGACCTGTGCACGCTGGAGACGATCGACCTGATCCCGGTGGATCTCAACAGTCTGCTCTGGAACGCCGAGCACACTATCGCGGCGTTGCGGTCGTTTCGGAACGGGGCGGGCGACACCGAGGTCACGCGGCGCTTCGCCGAGGCAGCTGACGCCCGCCGCGGGGCCATCCTCGCCATGTATGACCGCAAGCAAGAATTCTTCTTCGATCGGCGCTGGCGCACGGGTGAGCTTGTCACCGATCGCCCCTCGCTCGCAGCGGCCGCGCCGCTCTATTTCGGGATCGCCACCGGCGATCAAGGGCAGCATGTCGCGGCGCGACTCGAGCGCGACTTCCTGAAGCCGGGCGGCTTCGTCACCACGAACTTCGCGTCGGGGCAGCAGTGGGATGGCCCCAACGGCTGGCCGCCGCTCGAGTGGCTTACTATAGAAGGGGTGAGGCACTACGGGCGGGGCGATCTGGCCGATAAGGCGGCCAGCCGGTGGCTCGCGCTCCTCGAACGAACCTACCGAGCCACGGGGCGAATGATGGAGAAATACGACGTCGTCAACACCAATCGGAGAGCAGGGGGAGGCGAATACCCGACGCAGGACGGTTTTGGTTGGACTAATGGCGTTGCTCTCGCCTTATGCGCACAAAAAGCGGGGACATGCAAAGACTAGCCTCGCGCGGGTGGTCCCGTTTACCGATGACTCATCACCGCGGTGCGTCTCAAGACTAGCTTTTGCATGTCCGCGCTTATCCAGGTCTTACCGTTCAACCTGGTCTATATAGAATCACGTTTGCCTTCTCGAGCGTGATCAGTCCGCCACCAATCATCTCGCTCAGGTCCGGCAGTATGCCCTGAATTACCTCGTCGGTTTCCACCACCTCAATGATCAGTGGCAGGTCCACCGAGAGCCGCAGGACTTTGTCCGTGTGCATCTTGCTGGACGCCCCAAATCCAGCCACGCCGCGCAGCACGATTGCGCCGGCGAGGCCTTTACTGCGGAAGCGTTCGATCAACGCCTCATAGAGCGGCTTGCCGTGATACTTGTCGCTCTCCCCGATGAACACGCGCATCAGGGTGCGCTCGCCGCGGAATCGTTCGGTCATTCGAACCTCACAGGAGTTTGTTGCCGAGCGCTGTGCCGAAAATGACGGCGACCACGCAGCCGCAAACCGTGGCGGTCATATACATACCAGCTCGGATGTAATCGCCGCCGTTCAGCAGCGTGACGCTTTCGTAGCTGAACGTGCTCATGGTGGTATACGCGCCGCAGAATCCAATGGTGAGACCGGCGCGCAGATCGGGAGAGATCAGCGTCGAGCCGGTAGCCAGGCGGAGAACGAAGCCGATTAGAAACGACCCTGTGAGATTGACGATCAACGTCCCCAGCGGAAAGCCGCTGGTCGTGCGGGTCTGAATCCATCCCTCGAGGCCGTAGCGTGAAAGCGTGCCGGCCACGCCGCCGAGCGCGATATAAAGGATAGCCAAGAAAAAACTCCTGCCGTTGGTGGTTTCGGTAGGAGTTATCAGCCCCGAACGCGGGCGGTTGAAGGCGAACTCCATCGCCTCTTACCAATATAGCGCTTCTTGACGCTCTCTTGCCGCCCGTCAGCCATACTCGCGCGCTCTGATTGTAGCTCCTCTCGCAGGGAGGCCTCTCATGGTCGCGCGATTTTCCCGCTTTCTCACCCTCACCGCAGTGGCCGCGCTCGCCGTCGTGTCCTGCACCCGCGAAACGCCAATGCAGCCGCTGCGTCTCGATGTCATGGCGCAGGACACGACCCCGCCGGACACGCTCGCCCCGCCGAACGACAACATCGCCAATGCCACCTTTGCGTCGCCGCTGCCGTTTGCCGACAGCATCGACCTCTCGCACGCGAGTGTCGAGGCAGGTGAGCCGGGGTCGTCATGTCGGGACTCAGTCACTGGGCCCGCGACTCGGAGCGTTTGGTACAGCCATGTGTCCCATCAGTCGGGAACGGTACACCTGACCGCGCAGACATTCGGTGGCCAAAGCGTACTCACCGTGTACTTCGATAGCACCGGGCTCGGCCTGCTCGAAGTTGGCTGCAACGTGTCCGAGAATGTTCTCGGCTTCAATGCGGACTCGGGCCTCACCTACTATTTCCAGGTTTCCGATTATCTCGACGGCAATCAGACGGTTTTCTTTCTCCAACAGGACAGCGGGCCGCCGCCTCCCCCACCGCCTCCGCCACCAAGCGGCAACGACAACTTCGCCGACGCGGAGCTAGCTCCCGGGATACCCTTCACGGCAACAGCGGTCTTCGATTCCGCAACGCGCGAACCGGGCGAACCGGCATTCTGCTTCTTCCAGTCGAGAACGGTATGGTACCGGTTCACGCCGACGGAGACGCAGGCGGTTACGGCCAGTCTCCAGGCACCGTTCTCCTTCGACGGCCTCACCGTCTACCAGGGCACCTCGCTCAATAATCTGTCGTTCGTGCGGTGCACGAGCAGCTTCGGCGGCACGGCGTCGTTCACGGCGGTCGCGGGACAGACGTACTACTTCCAGGTCGAGAGCGATCAGCCCGGCACCGCGACATTCTCGCTCCAGCCGCCGCCGCCCCCGCAGGCGAACTTCGGGACGAACCCGTTCGATCCATCTGTGTTCGACCTGGTCCAGTTCCAGGACTTCTCGTTCGATCCCGCTGGTATCGGGATTCAGTCACAGCAGTGGGAGTTTGGCGATGGGGCGACCGCAACCGGCCCGTTCGCGACGCATCGCTACTCAGCGGACGGCGACTACCTCGTACGGCTCACGGTAACAACGTTTGACGGCCGTACCGGATCGACGACACGCACGCTCCAGGTGCGTACGCATGACGTCGCCATCACACGGTTTGCGACGCCATCGTCCGGGATGAGCGGCAAAACCACCAAGATCTCCGTGGACATCCGCAGCAATCGCTTACCGGAAACCGTGCAGGTACAGCTCTTCAAGAGCGTGCCGGGAGGATTCCAGATCGTGGCGGTCTCGCAGCAGACTCTGCCGACGAGAAACCGGGTGACGTCAGTGGCGTTCAGCTACACGTTTACGGCTGGCGACGCGAGCATTGGCAAAGTGACGTTCAGGGCGGTCGCACTGCTCGTGAACGCCCGCGACGCACTGTCGGCGGATAACCAGGCGATCGGGAGTCCGACGAAAGTCACTAAATAAGACCCGGACATGCAAAAACTAGACGTCTCAAGACTAGCTTTTGCATGTCCGCGTTTAGCTTACCTTTCCACGATGGCGCACATCCGGATCGCCCTTTCCCAATTTCGTCCCAACAAGGGCGAGTATTCAGAGAACGTCACCAGGATCGGTGCCGTGATCGCGCAGGCCGCACAGCTCGATCCCAAGCCTGAGCTCGTGGTCTTTCCCGAGGCGGCCACATCGGGCTATTTCGTCGAGGGCGGCGTGAAAGAGCTCGCGGTCACCGCCGGCACGCTCGCGCGCGATCTGGCCGCCGCCTATCAGGGCCCCACGATCGACGTCGTCGTCGGTTTCTACGAGCGCTTCCAGAATCACATCCACAACTCCGCGTTGTACGTCACGCTGGGTGGCAAGAAGCCCGACGTGTGTCACGTGCATCGCAAGGTGTTCCTGCCGACCTACGGCGTATTCGATGAAGAGCGATTCGTGGACCGCGGCCAGGACGGTGTGCGGTCCTTCGAGACCGGTTGGGGGGGGAAGGCGGCGATCCTAATTTGCGAGGACGCTTGGCACTCCCTTGCCGCCACCGTCGCCGCCCTCGAGGGCGCGCAGCTGATCATCGTGCCGAGTGCTTCCCCGGCGAGGGGACTGGACGAGGAGCAGGCCTGTGATGGTGTGGCGGCGCTGCCCGAATCGGTGGTTCGCTGGGAACGCATCGTGCGCGGCATCGCCGAGGAGCACGGTGTGTTTGTGGCGCTCGCGAACCTCGTGGGGTTCGAGGGCGGCAAGGGATTCCCGGGCGCGTCGGCCGTCATCGATCCGACCGGAAGGGTGATCGCGCGGGGGCCGCTATTCGAGGAGGCGCTGCTTACCGCGGACATCGACCTCGATT
>Ga0210382_10000159_pt1 | contig 27586 bp, 24 predicted proteins | sample PLMedo_FD_155452 | JGI IMG/M metagenome (GOLD analysis project Ga0210382, IMG submission 155452) | Groundwater sediment microbial communities from an aquifer in East River, Colorado, USA - PLM0_60_coex redo | ecosystem: Environmental > Terrestrial > Soil > Riparian zone | place: USA: East... | reverse complement strand
CGCGGCGGCCCGCTCACTACTACAATCGCAAGAATTGCCCTATGGGATTACCGGGGCTGTGATACTGGATACACCCCTGGGGGAGCGTAGGGTACAGTTGGAGAGCACTGGCAAAGTGCCACTCAGGAAACTGATTCCATAATGGAGATAGCCGTATCCGCAAGCTGATCGATATCCAATCGCCTGTAGAGAGAGCCTTTCTCGTCGGCGCCCCCCGCAAGGGCTCGGACGACGCGGTGCGCGTGGACGAGCACCTCGAAGAGCTGGAGCGCCTGGCCGATACGGCGGGCGCACAGGTCATCGGCAGGGCCATCCAACGCATCGAAGCGCCCACGTCCAACTTCTACCTCGGCCAGGGCAAGGTCGAAGAGCTGAAGGACACGCTCGCCGCCGCGGGCGCGACGCTGCTGCTGTTCGACGAGAGCCTCACGCCGGTACAGGGCTCAAAGCTCGAGAAGCATATCGGCGTGCGGGTGATGGACCGCACCGAGGTCATTCTCGACATCTTCGCGACCCGCGCGCGCAGCCACGAGGCCAAGCTCCAGGTGGAGCTGGCGCAGCTCGAGTATCTCTTGCCCCGCCTGACGCGCATGTGGACGCACCTGTCGCGTATCCGCGGCGGTATCGGGCTGCGCGGACCGGGCGAAACACAGCTCGAGACGGACCGCCGCCGGATTCGCGCCAAGATCTCCGTGCTCAAGAAGCGGCTCAAGGACGTCGCCGAGCATCGTGCCAACCAGCGCCAGGGCCGGGGGGGCCGCCGCAATCTCCCCAGCGCCGCGCTCGTGGGCTACACCAACACCGGCAAGTCGAGCCTGCTCAAAGCGCTCTCGGGCCAGGACGTGTTCAGCGAAGATCGTTTGTTCGCGACGGTGGATACGTTGGCGCGAGAGGTCGACGTGGGCGAAGGATACCGGTATCGCGTGACGGACACGGTGGGATTTATTCGCAAGCTGCCCCACCATTTGGTGGCCTCATTTCGAGCGACGTTGGAAGAGGCCGAAGACGCCGACCTGTTATTGCACGTGATCGACGCCAGCCACTCGGGCTGGGAAGACCAGCTCGACGTCGTCGAGAAAGAAACGACGAGCGTCTCTCCGAAGCGGGTGATTCACGTCTTCAACAAGGCCGATCTGTTGCCGGACCGCGACGCATTCCTCGCGCTGGTGCGCGAGCGCTATCCGCATGCGGTACTGACCTCGACGATGCGCGAGGATGGCGTGGAGGATTTGCGGCGTGCATTGCGTACGTCCTCGCAAGCGCTCCGTCCCATCGCCGAGATTCGCGTGCCGGTCACCAATGGCAAGCTGCTGGCGACATTGCATCGCGACGCCGAGATTCTGGAGCAGCAGCAAACGAACGGTGTGGTGACGCTGCGGGCGCGCATCGAGGCTCGGCTGCTCGGCCGGCTTCGCCGGGAAGGAGTGGAGGTGGTACTGGGATGAGACGCCATGCGATTGTGGCGCTATTCCTGCTTACGGGGTGCGCCGACTGGTTCAGCTCGCCTCCCACCAATCCACCACCACCGCCACCGCCGCCGCCACCCCCTCCCGGCACCCCGACGCTCCATCCGGTCGGCACGTTCAACAACCCCACGTTCGTGACGGCGCCGGCGTCCGATTCGACGCGGATCTTCGTGACCGAACGCGCGGGACGGATCCGCATCGTGCGCAACGACGTGATCCTGCCAGGATCGTTTCTCGACCTGACCGGCAAGATCAGCGCGGCGGACGAGGACGGGCTCTACAGCATGGCGTTTCACCCGCAGTATGCGACCAATCACATGTTCTTCCTTTTTTTCACGAACCTCAACGGTGATGTCCGCGTCGTGCGCTACCTCGGCACGGCGAATCCCGATAGCGCCAGTCCAACGGCCGTCGACACGATCTTCGCCGTGGCGCACCCCGACACGGGCTTCACCCTGACGTTCGGCAATCATCACGGCGGCCAGCTGCAGTTCGGGCCCGACAGCATGCTGTACGTCTCGCTCGGCGACGGCGGCTGTTGCTACGATCCGCAGCACAACGGCCAGCGCCACCACACCATGAACGGCAAGATCCACCGCATCAACGTGGACGGCGCGAGCGGCTACACGGTACCGGCGGACAATCCCTTCGTCGTTACCGACACGTCCTTCCCGCCCGAGACGTGGGCGTGGGGCTTCCGCAATCCGTGGCGGTTCTCGTTCGACCGGCTGACGGGCGATCTCTACATCGGCGACGTCGGGCAGGATACCTGGGAGGAAGTCGACGTCGCCCCCGCGCCGAACCGTGGCAGGGGATTGAACTACGGCTGGAGTACAATGGAAGGGATGCACTGCGTCACGGGCGGCTGCGATCAAACGGGCCTGACGTTGCCGGTCATCGAGTACCAGCACCAGAACTTCTTGTGCGACGTCCAGGGCGGCTACGTGTACCGCGGCTCGCGGGTGGCACAGCTCACCGGATACTACCTGTACATCGACTACTGTACCGGCGCGGTGACCGGCTTCAAGTACGCCGGCGGAGCGGCGACTGCAAGCCGCAGTTGGGACCAGCTCTCGCCGGGAGTGGGGGTGGTATCATGGGGCGAAGACGCGCGCGGTGAGCTGTACCTGATGACGTACGGCGGCACTGTGTACAGGATCATTCCACTTCAATAGGGTCAGCGGAGACACCGAATGCGCAAACTGATACCGTTTGTCTCCTTGCTTGCGGCGTGCAGTGGTTTCCTCGACAACGGCCCGCCGCCGCCGATTCCCCCGGGCACGCCCACGCTGCAGCTCGTCGGCAACTTCACGGAGCCCGTCTACCTCGCCGCGGCGCCGGGTGATACCGTACGCTTGTTCGTCGTCGAGCGCGGGGGCACGGTCCGCGTGCTGCACCACGACACGACGCAGGCGCGGCCCTTCCTCGACCTCAGCGGACAAATCCAGACCGGCTTTCTCGAGCAGGGGCTGCTGAGCATCGCGTTCGATCCGCAGTACGCGACGACCGGCCACTTCTTCGTCTATTTCACCAATCCTGCCGGCGACATCCGCATCGTGCGCTACACCGTCTCGAGCGATCCCGACAGCGCCGACGAGGCGACGGCCGACACGATCCTCCCGGTGCCGCATCCAGGGCAGGCTAATCACAATGGCGGGCAGCTCCAGTTCGGGCCCGACGGCATGTTATGGGTGGGGACGGGGGACGGGGGAGGGACCGGTGATCCGGATGGCAACGCCCAGAACAAGCATGCTTTGCTCGGCAAGCTGCTGCGGCTCGACGTCAGCGGCGCAAGCGGGGGGGGCTATACGATTCCGGCCGATAATCCGTTTGCGACCGACACGAGCGGGGCGCCCGAGGTGTGGTCGTACGGGCTGCGCAATCCGTGGCGCTTCTCATTCGATCGCGAGAACGGGGACCTCTACATCGGAGACGTGGGACAGAACCGTTTCGAGGAGGTAGATGTCTCGCCCACCGCGGTGCAGCGGGGCCGGGGCGCCAACTTTGGCTGGGATATTATGGAAGGGAAGCACTGCTACCCGAACGATCCCTGTACGACGACGGGCATCTTGCCCGTGGTCGAGTATGCCCACGGCTTCGGGACTTGCTCGATCACGGGCGGCTACGTGTATCGCGGCAGCGCGCTGCCCGTGATGGTGGGGCATTATTTCTACGCCGACTATTGCGATGGGTCCGTCCACAGCATTCGGTATCCCGGCAACACGGATCAACTCGACTGGCAGATCCTGTCGCCGGGGAGTCAAATCAGCTCGTTTGGGCAGGATTCCCGGGGAGAGCTGTATATCATGTCGCTGAGGGGGACGGTGTACCGGATAGTCCCAAGCCCCTAAGGAGAAACCAGCCGAGCGCCGTCCCACCGAGCGCACCAATCCATTCATGGATCGGCGTTGGTTGGAGTCCGGTGACGAGCGGGACCATGAGCAAGCCGACGATGACGATTCCCGCCGCCAGCGCTCCTCCGCCGCCATGGCTCCCCGCCCGCGCCGCCCAGAGTCCCACCCCGATCACGCACCCCGCCATCCACAGCGTATTGATCAGCCCGAGCACCCAGGCCGGCCGCCCCTCGGGATAGAAGATCAGCTTCCAGCCGTCACCGATCGTGTAGCCCAGGTGGCAGCGCGCGGTCGCGTTCAGCTGGAGACAGATGTTGGTCGAGTCGTGCCAGGTGGCGGCGGTGAACGTGTCACCGGGCGCGACCGATTTCATTGCGCCGCGCAGGCGGAGGTCGGGTTGCTCGAGCGTCACGTGCAGCGCGGGCATGGCGTAGCGCAGCGTGAGGTCCGTGCCGTCGACGGAGAGCATCAGGGCTCGCTCGTCGCGCTGGTCGAGGAGGGCCATCAGGGGCGACGTGCGGCCGGGGGGATACGGTGCGGCGACGGCGACCACCTCGAGTGAACGCAGTCCCGGGGTGACTCTGAGGACCTCGCCCCGGTAGAGCCCGAAGAAGCTGAAGTCGGGCGTCGTGACGATGTGGTAGGGCGGTGGCGGGAACGTTTGCCGCAGCATCGTGCCGGTGCCGTACCACACGAGGACGGCGCTGAGCGCGGTGAGGCGTGCCTGCCAGACGCTGCGGCGCGGCGGCGCCCACAGCCAGATCGGCGCGGCGACGACGAGCAGCACGCCGAGGGCGGTGCCGATCGTGTTGGTGACGATGTCGCCGACGTTCGGATCGCGGCCCGGGATCCACTGTTGCAGGAATTCGACGGTGAACGACAGCAGCGCGCCGATCGTGACGCCGCGCCACGGCCGCACGCCGGCGAGGGTGAGCGAGACGCCGAGCGGGATGAAGAGGAGGATGTTTTGGATCAGCTCGGCGAGGGCGGCGTCGCCGGAGGTAAGGTTGTAGGACCAGCCGCTGGTCAGCTCAGTGCCGCCATGGCGCAGGGTGAAAAACAGGATGCCCGCAGTCGAAAGGATAGAAAGGGTGATTGCGATTCGGGATTTCACGGAGTGACAACTTACATCGGTCAGCGCGGGCTCGCGTTTTTTTGCTCTATGCATGCGCTGAATGACTTCTCAATATTGGGGTCACGAAACCACCGTCCGACGCAAGAGGAGTCGCCTATGGCGGTCGAGGATCGACTGATCTCTCTGGAATATCAACTTCGCCTCACTGAAGATCGAATCAGGGCTGATCTCCGCGAGCGAGACCGTGCGTGGCAGGAGCGTGCCAGCAAAGGCATGATGTTGCTCGCTCGGATGATTGTCGAGGCGATCCCTTCCCGGCGGGACCGGATTGGCGAGCCGCTTGAGGAGCGCACAGGAGAATTGCTGATCCCTGACCTGGAAGCGCGGGCGATCAACGTGGAGGAGTATCGCGCCAATACGCCAGAGAAGCTCGAATTGCTGGGGGGATATCTCTGCGACAGCGCCGAGCACCCGGAGACCCGACAGCGGCTCCTGAACCTGTTGCTCGTGAATGTCGGGTTGCTGGAAGCCGTCAGGCTTGCACCTCAGGACCGTTGGCGGGAGGCGTTGGCGCTGGTCTACGGCTCGGGTGGTGGGTAGCCAGGTTCAGCGCCGCAGCAGAAGGCTGATGACACCTGCGCCGCTGCCGATGACCGCGAGCGCCGTGGGGGCCCAGAACGCGAACATTCGCCACGTGAGCCGAGACTCGAGTTGGGCGAGGTCGCGACTGAATTCTGCCAACCGTTGCTCAAGCTTCGCATCAAAGGCCGCAGCGCGACCCTCCCACCGTCCGTTCATCTCCGCGAGCTTCCCATCGAACCGGCTGAAGTTGGATTCGATCAACTCGCGCAAATCCTCCCGGGACGTGGTATACACGTTATTGAGCAATTCCACGAGCTCGTTCGTCACATCCTCGCCGAACGTTTCGTAGAACTTGCGGGATAAGCGCGTGGTGACCGGCATACGGGAATCTAGGGAGCACCTGTAGCACGCCACTCATCATTCGGTCGCAAGGTGGGTCGAAACGTTGCATGGTGCAGAGTACGCTCGGCTCGGTGGCCGAGTCAATGGCCCAACATCCGCCGTCGTTTATCCGTGTCCTGAAGAGCTTGCCCTGAGCGCAGCGAAGGGACCGGCTCGGCGAAAACACGCGCGCTGAAGCGCGTCGAGCTCAGGGGCCGCCCCTCGCCGCTCCCGCGTCGCCCCTCTATACTCTGACATGCTTCGCCCTCCTCGCCCCGCGATCACCGATACGGCAGCCGAGGCGGATGCGGTGCGGTTCGAGCGGTATCGGCGCATGGCGCCGGCCGACAAGGTGCAGCACGTCGTCGAGTTGACGCAGGGCGCGTGCCTGCTCGCGCTGGCCGGACTGCGCGCGCGGCATCCCGGGGCGGACGAGCCCGAGTTGCTCCTCAGGCTCGCGGTGTTGCGGCTCGGTCCCGAGCTGGTCGAGCGCGCCTACGGGTGGCGGGTACCCGATGGCCCCTGAGGGGTTGCCCGACCCGCTGCGCGTGGCGCTCGGGGCGGTCGCGGTGCTGGAGCGGCTCGACATCCCTATGCCGCGGCCGGTTCGCTCGCCAGTCCGAAGTGGCGTGATCTATGGCCTAGCCAAGGGTTTCGGGCGGTAACATATTGGCTGCCCTTGGTCTTTGACAGCCAGGAGTGGTCATAGCGCCCTTTTTGTTGGGAGTGTAGCGGTTCGTGGAAGCGGAATCTTTCCACATCACAAATCCACATGTTGATAACGCGCCGCTCGAGGTGCCGACACCTTCGCGGGGAGCTGCGCGCGCGCCTATGGAAGAACGGCGCGCTACGCCGCGGAACGTGCGTCTTGGTTTGCAGCGCCGTGCGCCGGGCAATCTCAATAGGCACCTGATCCGCGGCGTTCGCCGCTTTGTTGTTCTCCTCGTTGCCGATCTGGCTTCCTTCTACGTGATGCGCGCACTGCTGCGTGCAGTCCGTGACGATTCCGTCTTGGGGAGTTCGGTAGCGTCGTTCATGTCCTCGACTCTCCCGAAGGGGATCTTGAATGGTTGGCAATTCGCCGCGGCGCTAATCGTGGGATTGTTGGTGACCGGCAATTATGGACCGGGAGACCAGCGGCGCGATCCACGACGTCTTTTCCTGGCTTGTGCGCTTGCGACCGCCCTCCCGCTTTGGATGAGTCTATGGACGAAGGGGTTTGAGGTCGTCGCCCTCGAATACGTGCTGATCGTGGTACTGGCGTGGTCAGGATTGCTGGCCCAACGGCTCTTGCTTGACAGGATGGTCGCGCGGTTTGGCCCGGCGCGGAATGCGACCGTACGGACGGTGTTTGTCGGACCCGCGGAGCATTGCCGAGCGGCCACGGCGAGTGGGGCGTTCGGGGCTGGCAGCGACCATCGCATCGTAGGCTTCGTCGATACGCATATCCCGCCGGCGTCCGACTCCTTGGGTCACATCGTCGATTTCGCGGGCGTCATTCACGATACCGCGTGTGAAACGGTCGTGATGTGCGGCTATCTGCCCGACAATCGTTTCCATGACATTGTGGACTCGGCGCTAGGAGCCGGGTGTCAGGTCCTGTCCGTCCCTCGAGCCATCGAGATCGGCGGCGTCAAGCCTTTGTTCGTCTGGCGTCATGGCGAGCGTTTGATCGAATTGACCGCGCCGAGTCTCAAAGGCCAGCAGCTCGCCATCAAGCGAGTGTTCGATATTGTCGGCGCGCTATTGGGAATCGCGCTTGCGGCGCCCCTCATGGCGGCGATCGCGGCCGCGATCAAACTCGACTCGCCGGGGAGCGTGTTCTTCGGCCAGGCGCGCGTGGGCCTCGGCGGGCGTGAATTCCGGATGTTGAAGTTCCGCACGATGCGTAACGGTGCCGACGGAGAGAAACACGAGTTCGCGCACCTGAATCACTCCGGCGACTCGCGCCTCTTCAAGATCCGCAACGACCCACGGGTGACGCGATTGGGAGGATGGTTGCGCCGTTGGAGCATGGACGAGCTGCCGCAGCTCTTCAACGTCTTACGCGGCGACATGTCCCTTATTGGACCACGTCCATTCTTCGAAGCGGACCTGCAGTCGTACGAAGACCGGCATTTCCGCCGCCTGGGCGCGAAGCCGGGCATCACTGGTCTGTGGCAAGTGCGTGGCGGCAGCTCGGTCGTCGATTTCGAAGAAGTGGTACGTCTCGATCGCGAATACATCGAACAGTGGTCGCTGTGGATGGATTTACAGATCCTTCTCCTCACGCTCCCCGCGGTTCTCCGCCGGAAAGGTGCGTTCTGAGCGGCAATCGCTGGTTGCGGTTGTTGTATTCTCTCCCGGCACATCTCGATTACCTCCAACGCCGACGCGGTAATTCCGTCGCAGAGGCTTTGGTGACGTTAGGAACGCGGTCATGCGGGTTCTGATCCTCGGAGGCGGCGGGATGCTGGGGCATAAGGTGTATCAGGTGCTTCGCGACCGCTGTGAGGTCCACGCGACTTTCCGTCGATTTGATGCTCGGTTGCGCAGGACCGCGGTTTTTGATTCAGCACATGTGATTGATGGGATCGATGCCTGGGACATGCCGGCTATCCGTCGCGCGGTGTCCCAGATTAGCCCTGACTGGGTGTTGAACTGTGTTGGGATCATCAAGCAGCTGGACGAGGCTAAGGATTCAAAAGCAAGTATTTACGTCAATGCGCTGTTTCCCCACTTGGTTTGCGAATACGCCGCAGAAACCGGTGCGCGGGTCATCCAGGTCAGCACGGACTGCGTTTTCTCGGGCAAGAGGGGTGACTATGTAGAGGAAGACCTGACTGACGCAGAAGACCTTTATGGGAAGACGAAGTACCTGGGTGAGTTGGCGTATGATCACGCGATTACGCTGCGCACATCGATCGTGGGCCGTGATTTGTTTAACGAAGTGTCGTTGATCGACTGGTTCCTTGCTCAATCGGGTAAGCACGTGAAGGGGTATACCAACGCGTTCTACACGGGCCTCTCCACTCAGGTGCTGAGCGAAGAGATCTGGCGGCTCATCACCAAGTGTCCAGGGCTGCACGGGCTTTATCACGTTTCGTCCAACAAGATCAGCAAGTTCGACCTGTTGAGCATCGTAAATCGCGTCTTCAAAGCCGGCATTACCCTCGAGCCTTATGATGGTGTGCGGTGCGATCGGAGTCTGCGGTCGGAGCGGTACCGAGAAGCGACGGCGTTCGTAGCTCCATCGTGGGAGGACATGGTAGTCGGGATGGCTAGCGACCCAACGCCGTACAAGCGCTTTCGGAGCGAAAACGACTAGACGAGCAAATCCCCACCGCTTCCGTACCACTGCATTATTTTGTGGGTTGCACGGCGGTTTCGAGCACGTCGAATCATGGGATCTCGGAACAAGGATGGATCATCGTGGGCGAACGCACAGCTGTCCTTGACGGTAAGTCGGTCCTGATCACCGGCGGCACCGGTTCTCTGGGCAGGACGCTCGTCCGGCGACTCCTCACCAGTGAAATGGGCAAGCTGAGAAAACTCATCGTGTTTTCCCGCGATGAAACAAAGCAACATCAAATGCGGCTCGCTTATAAGCACAAGACCGTCGCTACTGACGAAATCATCTATCACAACTTTGATCAACTGGTCGAGTTTCGTATTGGTGATGTGCGGGATTATCACAGCATCGCCTCGGCGGTCAAGGATGCTGACGTCATCTTCAATGCTGCCGCCCTCAAGCAGGTACCATCGTGCGAGTACTTCCCGTATGAGGCCGTGAAGACAAACATTGGCGGTCCTGAGAATATCGTGCGCGTGATCCGAGAGCACCGAGTGCCGGTCGAGACCGTTATCGGCGTTTCGACGGACAAGGCGTGCAAGCCGGTGAACGTGATGGGCATGACCAAGGCGATCCAGGAGCGAGTGTTCTTGAGCGCCAACGTTGGCGCGCCAAACACGCGTTTCATCTGCGTTCGGTACGGTAACGTGCTGGCTTCCCGGGGTTCTGTGATTCCACTGTTTCACGAGCAGATCCGTGTGGGTGGGCCTGTGACGATTACCACTGAGGATATGACACGATTCCTCCTGAGCCTTGATGACGCTGTGAACGTCATTTTCGCAGCGGTGCGAGAAGCTCGCCGGGGAGAGACCTACATTCCGCGGGTCCCGTCCGCTCGCGTTCAGGATGTGGCGCGAGTGCTTGTAGGGGATCGGCGCATTCAGATCACGGTGGTCGGTATTCGCCCTGGGGAGAAAGTGCACGAGATCCTGGTGTCCGAGGAGGAGTGTCACAGAACGATCGCACGCGGCGAACACTTTGTGATTCAGCCAATCCTTCCGGAATTGCGCGCAGATCGCACGGAGACCCCGGCCCTCAAAGCCGAGTACAGCTCCGCCGACGGTGTCATGCCCCTTAACGAACTGGGCTCGTTTCTGCGAACGCACAAGCTCATGGTTGAGGAAGGCGAACTTGCGGATGAACTGCTCCGATGAAGGTCATGACGGTCCTTGGGACGAGACCAGAAATCATCCGCTTGAGTCTCGTCATCAAGAAACTCGACCACTATGGCGATCATGTCTTGGTTCACACGGGCCAGAACCACGCCGAGGTTCTCAACGAGATCTTCTTCAAGGACCTGTCGCTAAGAAAGCCAGACTACTTTCTCGGCGTTCGCGGCGAGACTTTTGGGGAGCAGCTGGCGCAGATTGTGACGGAGGCGGAAAAGGTGTTTCTCAAGGAGCGCCCAGCCCGCCTTATTGTATTAGGGGACACGAACAGCGGGCTGGTGGCGCTTGTCGCGAAACGGATGGGCATTCCGGTATTCCATCTGGAGGCGGGCAACCGTTGTTACGACGACAGGGTTCCGGAGGAGATCAACCGGCGCGTCATTGACCATTCGAGTTCGGTCTTGCTGCCCTATACTCACCGCAGCAAGGAGAATTTGCTCCGTGAAGGCATCGATCGGTCACGAATCTATGTTGTTGGTAATCCAATCTATGAGGTACTGACAGCTCACGCAGAGACGATCGCCCGCAGCGACGTACACTCAAGGCTTCAGCTCGAGCCGAACAAGTACTTCCTCGTGACCCTTCATCGTGCCGAGAACGTCGACCAGAGAGACCGCCTGGAGCAGCTACTCTCAGGAATTGAGGGTGTCGGCCGAAAGTACGACCTCCCCGTGGTCTGCAGTTTGCATCCTCGTACGAAAAGCAAAATGAAGGCCTTCGGATTCTCGGAGGGCGGCGGAACTACGCGCTTCATTGAGCCCCTTGGATTTACGGACTTCGTCGCGCTGGAGAAGAGAGCTCTATGTGTGTTGACGGATAGCGGAACCGTGCAGGAAGAATGTTGCATCTTTCGCGTTCCGAACGTCACCGTTCGTGATGTGACTGAACGCCCCGAGACAATTGAGAGCGGGAGCAACGTTCTGAGTGGTGCGGCCCCAGAGCGGATCATACGGTGTGTCGACGTTGCCCTCACGGAAGACCGGGAGTGGGAGCGGCCAGCCGAGTACCTCGATCCGAGTGTATCGAGCAAGGTGGTAAAGATCCTCATGGGCTACGACCGCTTAGAAGAAGCCGAGAAGCCTTGGTCGTGAAATGCGCATCCTTATCATCAGCATCTATTACAAGCCGGAGCCGATTCCTAAGCCGCACGAACTCGCCGAGGGGCTTGCTGCCCGGGGACACCATGTCACGGTATTAACTGGATTCCCGAATTATCCGTCGGGGCGGTTCTACCCCGGGTTCGTAGTCCGTCCATGGTCGTTGAGCGTTACCAATGGTGTGCGGGTGATCCGCGTTCCGCTCTATCCTGATCACTCTGCCAGCGCTCCCCTCCGAACTGCGCATTACCTGACTTTCTTCCTGAGCACCATTTTTCTGGGGCCCTTTCTCAGCGGTCCAGCAGATCTCGTTTACGTTTGGGGTGACCCTCCGACATCCGGCTTGGCTGGCTGGATTATCAGTCGGTTGAAACGAGCCCGATTTGTCTACGGTGTTCACGATCTCTGGCCGGATCTTGTGGTAGCCTCCGGAATGGTTCGGAACTCAATGATCGCACGGATGATCGATGCGCTAGAGCGTTTCGTATCGAAGCGGGCCGACCTAGTAATAGCGATCTCTCAAGGCTTTCGAGGGAAAATCGTTGGCAAGGGCGTTCGATCGGATCGTGTACATGTAATTCCGCACTGGGCTGATGGCGACCTCTACAAACCGATGTCGCGAAATGCCGCGTTGCGGGAGCATTTGGGATGGACTGGCCGCTTTATTCTGCTCTACGCGGGCAATGTAGGTCGCCTTCAGGGACTCGAGAATCTTGTCGCAGCGGCTGCCCAATTAGAAGGGTCGATGGGCACGCTGCGCATTGTCATTGTCGGCGATGGCGTCGAGCGTCAGCAGCTCAAGCAGCTTGTTTCGAAACTACACTGCGGGAACGTGCAGTTCATTGACCCCAAGCCGCCGCAAGCCATCGTCGAATACTCAGGAGCAGCCGATGTGCTCTATGTCGGATTAAAGTCGAGTTCTCTGGCGCCGTTGTCGGTTCCTTCGAAACTGCAAACCTATCTCGCGTGCGGGCGACCGGTCCTCTGCAATGTCCCCGGAGAGACGTTCGACTTGGTAGACCATTCTAAAGTCGGTGTTAACTGTGGATCTGATACGCCGGAAGGGATCGCCCAGGGGGTGCGGGAGCTAATGGCCGTTTCTGAGGAGGAACGAGCAGCGATGGGTCGTCGGGCGCGGGAATTATTCCTGCGCGACTTTGCGATGGCGGCGTTGCTGGTGCGTCACGAGAAGCTCATGCAGTCGCTGCTGGCGCCCTAGCAGCGTGAAGCCGGCGCGTCGTGTTCTCATCTATCGCCTCGGATCCCTGGGCGATACCGTTGTTGCCCTTCCCGCACTACGTCTTGTCGAAAAAGCCTTTCCCGCCGCACAGCGTTGGCTGCTGACGAATTTCAACGAGGGCCACAAGGCTGCACCGATGGCCTCGGTGCTCGAGGGAACCGGTCTAGTGCACGGCTATCTAGAGTATCCGGTGGGCATGCGGGACGTTCCAGGTTTTCTCAGACTCCGTCAGCAAATCCGCAAATTCCGGCCCGATGTACTTGTGTATCTAGCCGCATCACGCGGACGACTTAAAGCATGGCGGGATGCGCTTTTCTTTCGAGCGTGTGGAATCAACCGGGTGATCGGTGTGCCCTATCGAGCCGATCAGCAGGGACCCGTTGAGATAAAGGAGGGCAAGTACGAGTATGAGGGTGCGCGCCTCATCCGTTGCCTGGAAATCCTGGGCACTGCAGCTCTGGATACGCCCGATGCCTTCGACCTTGGGCTGTCCGATGCTGAGCACCGTGCGGCTGTCTCGGCTCTCGGAGTGCTGGCTGATGGTACGCCGTTGTTGGTTGCTAGCGTCGGGGCAAAGGTCGACGTCAAGGAATGGGCTGACACGAACTGGGCCGAGTTGCTCGCGCGCCTGGCCAACCGGTTGCCAGGATGGGGTCTTTGCATGCTCGGGGTGGCAGAGGAACGACGCCGGAGTGAATCCTTGCTGCTAAACTGGCCGGGTCGTCGCGTGAATCTATGCGGTCAACTAAGCGTTCGAGAATCCGCTGCGCTGCTAACTTACGCACAGGTCTATCTAGGGCACGATAGCGGCCCTATGCACCTCGCTGCGGCGGTCGGCACACCGTGCGTGGCAGTGTTCAGCTCACGGAATCTGCCCGGCGAGTGGTTCCCCTACGGAGATCAACACCGAGTGTTATACCATTCTATCTCCTGCCAAGGCTGCAGATTGGATGTGTGTATCGAACGGGACAAGAGATGCATTCGTTCTATCACGGTCGATCAGGTGGAGTCCAGTGTTCTCGACCTGGCGAACCGGTCACCTGCTAGCCTCTAGCCGCAGCGATCCTGAATAACTGTCGATTGGCAGTCAGGATTTCTGGATCAAGGACGCGCGCGCTCGCATACGATTGCACGTTCGCCCTCGAGGGCATTCGGCCTTCCTTCGCCAACCGAGCCGCTTCATCGATCTTCTGAGCGAACTGCTGTTCATTTTTTAGAGGTATGTCCCATCCTACTCCCGCCTGCTCAAGATTTCGCCAGGGAGTTGTGTCGGCGATGAGGACTGGGGTTCCGACCAGCATGGATTCAATGATGACATGACCATAGTTCTCGCTGCGAGTCGGGAGGAATAGGAGGTCGTACGACTTGAGAAACCTCGGAACTGCCGAATGTGTAACGACGCCTTCATAATGAATCGATACGTGGGCTGGCACTTGCGACATTAGCCGCTGACACGCATGCCAATACCGTTTGTCGTCGACTGGGCCACTGATAGTCACATCAACGGGCATGCGGACCTGTGTTAGAACTCGCAGAGCATAATCAAGATTCTTAGACGGGGAGATTCGAGCCAAAAACACCAAGCGTAATGGCTGATGCCCTTCGCGACCATTAATCCCGCTCGCATTCGCCTCTTGATCAGGCAACGGTGGCAAATCTTGTGCGACGACGATTGGAGCAATCCTCGTTCGATGAGCCGTTCCCCCCAAAGCGCGTCGAATGTCCGCTGCCTCATGCTCACTGGAAGCCTGCCACGTCAGATCGTGATAAAGGCCCAGGATGGATGCGATCGCCATGAAAGGGACCTTCTTCCAGGCCTTGCGAGACAATGAGCCCGGCGCCAGTTCACCACGAGGAGCGAGGATTATAGGCTTAGTAGGGAGATGTCTGAGCCGGCGAGACCAGAGAGGCAGTTGCGTGTATAGCGGATCGAAAAAACTGTTTAGATAGAGAACATCATGAGGAGTATCGGATAGCAACCTTAGCAATGACCGTGGGGAGCGCATGCCTGCCGAGAGGTAATACACTTGGCCGTTTCCAATCTGATTCCAGCTATTGATCGCAACGTCGGTATACGGAGTGTTCTCCCGGAAGTCCCGATCGGCCGTAATGATGCGAAAGTCGAACTCGTCCCCCAAACGCTCGACGAGATTCGAGATACTTCTCACTGGTCCGCCCGCCTTGAATCCCGGCAGGTACCAGTGAACCAGAGCCAGGACGATCGTTCGTTGTTCCGTCATCGCAGCATCGCTCCCGACTTTATTGCCTCAGCGTCCATGACGCGAAAGCAACGCATCGCCCGCTTAGGGCTGCGAAGGATCTTGCCGAGCGTCGCCGCGTGGGGATCCAACGGTACGGAAAACACGCGTGATCAACCACAGCGCTCCCGCTAACAAGGGGAAACTTCGCAACACCGCCTCGGCATACTGATTCAGTTCTCCCTGATTCGCATATACCACGACATACACGCAGAAGAAAAAGATCGCAAACACGTTCCTGTACAGATCCCACCCGAGCTTTTTCATCGCGAGCAACAAACCGACGAAAACGAGAAACGGGATCAGAAGTACCCCCACGGACCCGTACGCGGCATAGCTTTGCGCGAGCAGCGGTACAACTGGGTATTTGTTTCCCTCCGGATCTGAGATGCCCAGCTGTATCAGCAGAACGAAACCTTCGGTGTCGCGGGGTTTGCCGGGAAACAGGAACGTTGGTGTGAGTCTTTGGAAGGCGGGCCAGAGGATCGAGCCTCCGCGGAACCCCCGCCGATCAATGGTCGCGATTATCGGGTCGATCTGTTGAATGGATGCGTACCGTCCCAGCAGCATCTGGCCACTACCCTTCCCAAAATAGTCATAGTACCCGGAGCCGAAATCGATGGTTGCCACCTCTGACGCTACCTCTTTATAGAACGCGACGTTCCCATGTGTTAGGGCGTCCTTCACGCCGCGTTCCATGACACCTACTCGCTGTCGCCAGGGCAGGTCCACAATGCCGAGTGCTCTATACGCGTGAATCATCGGACCAATGACTGCCACCATGAGCACGACCCCGAACGCTCCTGCCACGCACTGGCGCGGTGTGACGCCCCCGTTATAGAACACGGTGGTCGCGAAGTAGGCGACAATCGGGAGCGCTACGCGAGCTTTGGAATTGTCAATGAGACCCATTGCGACGCAGGCAAGAAGGACCATGACGAGTGTTGCGTCAATCGACCGACGGCCATCGCTCCGCTCGATGACCATTGCGGTCCGAGCGATAACGCTCATGAGGAGCAGATTCCAGAAGACTGTAATCCCGCCGAAACCGGACCCTCCCGGATCTTGGAAGAGACGTGCAAGGAACCAGAACAGGGTACCCAGGACGAACGTCGAGGTTGAGAGGAAACGTAGGAGCCGTGGGTCATTGACCCTGCGGAACACCGGTTTACCGACGGGGAGGATCAGCGAAACGACTAGGGCAACCAGCAATTCCGCCGAGCCCGCCGCCAGCACCAAGTACGACGCGAGGGGAGCGTACAGATTCGAATCGAGCGGCTGAAGGAGCACGGTCTTCGCGACAAGAGCTACAGTGACGTTGCCGAGGACAAAGAAGAACGCCAGCCAAGCTCCAGACTGATACGCGCCGCCAATTCGGAATCCCGCAAGTCCCGCAACGCAGGCGATTAGTGCAAGTGCTGTTACCACTACGTTTGCCCCAAGGGCAACCTGCACGGCGATGCACGCTACGACCAAGCCAAGCGTGGCGCGTCCTAGGGAAGTAGTTCTGAGACGGACCCAAAGACTCCCTTGCCTCCAGTGGTCGGTGGCCGAGTGGCGTGGAACCGGCGCGACCTGGTTCATTTCTGACGAGTCGTCCCACCGTGGAGCACTTCGTCAAGCAGGGTCTCTAACACCTGCTCGTTATAATTCCCGTTTCGCTGCAATCTCGCTCGTCCCCGACGCGCTACCGATTGCCGATACGCGTCATCCGCCAGCAATCGGCGACAGGCAGTGGCGCATTCGTCGGGCGTGCTCCAGAAGAGCGCTTCAATCCCCTCTTCGTAAAGAGAGACGTGTTCGCTTGTACGCTCGGCACATAACACGGTGCCCAGAGCCGGGATCTCCATGCTTCGTGTTGTGTGGAGGTCGCGATTGTCTTTCGAAACGAGCCCCAGTGCCACTTTTGTCGACTGAATGACATGGGCGTATCGCTCATCGTAGACGGCCGCCCCGCGCCAATGAGACTTGATGATTGACCATTCCCTCGCTTTGTGCCACCGGTCACCCCAGATCGACAGCGGCAGGCCGAGGCGAACTAAGGCGGCCATGAACTGGCCGCGCTCCGGCATCCACGTGCCGATGAAGGCGACCTCACTTCGATAGCGACTTCGAGTCTCCGGAGTCACTTTATGGGGGCGATGCGCCTCCTCGTCGGCGCTCATGAAGACCCTGACGACACGCTGTGCTCCGTGAACCGTCGCCTCATGCACATTGACTGTTCGTACGACGGCAAGAAGATCGTAATAGGGCAGGGCCTTCAAGTAGAGCCGAAAACGGAGACCATTCCGATGGGCGCCGAACGGGTCGTCGTTCGTGTAGTTGATGATCGGTATAGAAAGGGCGCGCAATTGGTGTAGGAGTCTTGGTCCGAGAAACTCTCCCTGGTTGACCCACACGAGTTCTGGATCAGACTGTTGAACAGCTCGAAGGATAGGTCCGTCAATCAACACTCCTATCCCGAATGCGCCGGCATGATGCAGCCACGCGTCCATGAGTCCGGAGTAGCCCAAGTGCTCCCATGGATCGACGATACAGACTTCATGCCTCAAGCGACGCAGGGCCTCCGCGCGGTGGCGGGAGGTCCCCCTGTTCGCGCCGATATAGGCAATACGCAAGGGTCTCGTCACCTTCCCTGTCGAACGATCTATCTCAGTAAGCATGGCGCCCCGTAGTGACGAGCTTCAGAAGGGGAGCGGGATTTAGCGCCGAATACAAACTGGTGAGACCAGAACTACCGAACAGACGGCTCGCTGCGTGCAGTGTATACAACGCCATTATGGCATCCATTACTAACAGTGACATGCCTGCGTCCGCGAGGTCGCCTGTGGCTTTGATGAACGCGGCGGCGAGTGCCAACGCTGCACCTGCCGAGGCTGCGTAGATCACGGCGGCTCGCAGATGACGATTGGCTGCCTTGAGCAGAGTGAGACTTCCGTACCACATGGCACTAGCCACGGCACTCGCGAGCAGCCAATGAAACAACGCGAGGTCCATACCAACCTTTCCGTGCGTCCACACCCTGAGGATCCATGTCCCTGTCAGCGCGAGCCCGATGCTCACCGTGAGCGCGAGCCAGAAGCTGCCGCGCAGCGCATGATGGTAGACCGTGCGAAGCAGCACTTGATCGCCCTTGCCGAACGCTGCCGCCAGCTCCGGTTCCGCAGCATGACTGACTGTAGACACCATTTGTAGGGCGAGACGCGTGAGGGTACGCAGGGTCGAGAAGGTCACCACGGCGAGCGGTCCGAGCATCGCACCGACCAACAAGACCATGCCTTGGACATTCAGTGCGAGAGCGAGCGGAATCCCGGTGTTCGCCAGTGCCGGGCGCACAAGCGTGCGCAGTTGAGCGAAACGAGCATCGCCCAAGCCGAAACGAAGCCAGGACTGCCGGCGCGATAAGACAATCGCGTTCGCCGGTGTGGCGATGACCCGGATAATGAAGAAGGCTGCTGCCGCAGCTACTGGCCCAAAGCCCAGCGCGGCGAGCAACCAGATGCTCGCGTGTTGCGCGAACAGGATTGAGTAGTAGAGCGTAACGTGAAGCGCAAAGTCACCGGTAGCGCGGAATCCTGCATGATTGACCCCGTCTGGCAACTTCATCAGGACCTCGGCGCCCAGAAGCCACAAGATCCAACGGACATCGTGGGTCGTCAGGTTTGAGAAGTGAATCCAGTTTCCCAGCGGCAATAGCGTGGCGGCAATGGTGATCACCACCAGACCCACAGCAGCTAGGAACAACACGAGCGCCGTGAGGCTCTGGAAAACCGTGAGCGCACCCGCTCGATCCTCCCGACCGACCCGAGCCGTCATGTCGTTGGCGGCCGACAAGGAAAAACCCAGATCGCCGAGGGACAAGTAGGCCGGGATCGCGAAAAGGATTAACCATTCGCCATACAACGAAGCGTGCCAGTGGGTGAGGAGAATGGGCACGCCAGCGAGCTGGATGACGACCACCACGACCTGTCCGTAAAGACTGGCGCCGAATCCCTTGAGTAGGCGTTGGACAGTACGTCTATCCACAGCAACTCAACTCGTCTAGAAAGATCGGGGCAGGCGCGAGCCACGCTCAGGAATCACGTTGCGCCTTCGTTGGCTTCTTACCAAAAGGCCACACGTTCCAAACCCCCTTCGCAGTGGCAACGAGATCGCTATACGGCCTGTCCTGCTTACGCCTCGCGCGCTCTAGGAACTCGGCGCCGAAGGCCCAAGTCACGGAGAATACTCCGCTGAGAACGAACGCCGCGAGTGCCCACAATCTTCGCGATGGACCGGACTTCCGTTGAGGTACGACAGCCGCATCGATCACCGTGATCACCGGGGTGTCGTTCACTTCCTGGATGCGAGCGGTCTCGTATTCGCGCCGCAGGGTGCGATAAAGCTCTTGTCTCAGGTCCACCTGCCGCCGGAGCTGGCCTTCCTCGAACACGAGCTGTGGCGATTGCTGCCATGAGCGGTTCGCCTGATAGAAGCGTTTGAGCGCCTCCTCGGCATCGCGGAGTTCCTGCTCGCCAGCGGCGACGCGCTGTTCTGTGAACTTGCGGCGCTCGCGAGCTTGCGATTGCCTCGAGAGAGTGTTGAAGTCGTTTAGATAGGTCACCAACCTGTTCGCTACAGCCGCGGCGAGGTCGGGGTACTGAGATTGGACTTTTAAAGTGACGATGTTGGTCTGGGCATCCACACCCACTGCAATTAACCCAGCGAGTTTCCGCGCGCCTCGCTCCAGGCTGTCTACGCCGTTCCGACCCGCACTCTGTAGAATCGTCAGCAGCGTAACGCTGTCCCCAATCTGATGTCCTGCTCTGGGATCGGCATAACGCGACAAGAGCAGCCTGTCCAAGATCCCGCGACTCTTAGAAACCTCGGCATAGAATCTGGGGGACTGGCTCGCCTCGCCTCCGAGGGAAATGCCCAACTGCCCAGCGAGCGCGCCCAGGCCCCCCGGCAGTCCACCCTCGGAGCGCATCTCGGGAACGAAGGATGTTGTGGCTGTGAAGGTGGGTGAAACGAAGAGGGATACTGCAAGCACGACGACGGCTACGACAACAGGTAACCCAAGCACGACGCGCCACCGCTTGAGGAGGACGTTCAGGCTCTCGAGGAAGCTGCGCTCATCCTCAAACTCCGGCGCTTCGATCGAACGGGCCGTCACCGTTTCGCCACCACAATGATTGCGATGGTACTCGCGAGTATCTGTGCGATCGCTCCGAAGAGAGCGACATAATCGGTCTTGGCTTGTGTTGGATCCCTGAATGGCACGAAGATTTGCGAACCAGGGCCTGGCGTCGGATTGCTTGAAAAGAACAGCGTTCTCCGACGGGTGCGTGTCTCACCATTCGCCAGCTCGACGCTTACGCCGCCCTTATTCGCCTTTTGACTGAAACCACCGGCGGCGGACAGGTAGTAATCCAGTCCAGCCCCGCGCCGGTACAACACGCTCCCCGGTGAATTGACGGCACCCACGATCTTCACACTCGGCTGGTATTCCGGAATGTTGATCGAATCTCCCGGCTGCAGGATCATGTTGTCCCGCGCCGAGTGGTCTTTCAGCGCCCGGGGGAGATCAACGTTGATGCGTCCCGCGTCCGCGGTCGCTCGGATGAAGCGAATACCCTGGGGATACGCCTGCGGTGTGAGGCCCCCCGCGCGCTGAACCAGATCAACCAGACGATCATCCTTGGCGCGCAGGGCATAGTTCCCGGGGAAACGCACCTGCCCGGTGATCGTGACGGTGCGCTGTAACTCGAAATCAGGTTGCCGGAAGATCAACACATTGTCGAACGGCTCTAGCGGCACATCTGCAGCGGTCCCCGTCGCGGGGAAGGGAACCCCGGGTGGACCGATGTACCGGCCAGCCGAATCGCGTTCGAACAGATACGTCGAATCGAGCGGTACTCTCATCGTCGAGGCAAGCTGGCCGTGGGAACGATCCGCCGGCAGACGCGCAATTTCCGCTTCGCGCAGATCAGCGCCGATCCGCGGACCGCGCGCTAGCACGAACAGTTGTCGTAGGGTCATGCCGGGTCGCCAGGGATACGAACCACCTTGCAGCACCATCCCCGTTATCGCAACCGTGTACGCGTCAGCTGCATCGGCGAGCGGATCTACATGTACCTGGTCACCATCCTCCAGCTTGAACCTCGGCACGTTGCCGCCGTTCAACGGGACATCGATCGCCACCCGAGCAGTCGTCTGTGTACCGCGTTCGTCGGCTGGCAGAACACGCTGCACTTTGACGCGTTCAACCGCGGCATCCGGCCGAAAACCACCAGCGGCCTTGACGAGATCAACCAGTGTCTCTCCGTCCTTCATTTCATAAACGGCTGGTCGCAATACCGCCCCGGTTATGCGGACACGCGACTCATGAATCGGAACGAAAATGACGTCGCCTGTCTCCAGCCGAATGTCGCTGCGGGTGTCGCCCTTGAGCAGGTAGTCGTACATGTCCAGCGTCGCCACAGTCTTGCCCAGGCGCTGCACTTCCACGCCCCGGAGCCTGGCGCGCTCGGTCACGCCCCCCGCTGCGTACAGTGCGGTGAATACGGTAGCCAGAGCACTGAGCTGATACGCGCCCGGCTGCGCGACTTCGCCGACGACGTATACCTGGTTGGCCCGCACATTGGCGACGGACACATCGAACCGCGTCGTGGCATTCGCACCGCGCCGCACGCCCGAATACACGCGACCCAGCCGTGCGTACAAGAGGTCGCGCAGCTGATCGAGCGTCAGATTGGCGACGTACACCTGACCGACCTGCGGAATGACGAGGAATCCCTCACGCGTTACGGGGAGACTGTAGGCCAGCTCGACGTCCCCGGTGATGATCAGAACGAGGTTGTCGCCAGGGCCAAGTCTGTAATCACTCGGTACGGGACCCGCGAGCAGGGGCAGGAACTGGGTCGTGGTGCGCTGAAATACATCGACGCCAAAAACGTCGCTGGGCCGACCTCCCGGGATGCGGATCAACCCGGTATCGAGCGAAACGATCTGGCCGCCAAGCGGCGCAAGACCGAGCGCCTCGATGGCGTTCAATTCCATCTGACCCGGCAGGCCCTCGGCTTGACCGGGTGTCGCCGAGCCGAGGTATGAGTCCAGCAGGTTCTGCGCGTAGCCGCTCGCCTGGAGACGGGCGCGCACTTGCTCGGCGGACATTCCGGATTGACGCAGCCGGGCTCTTATGACGTCGGCGAGCCCGGGCTGTTGTTGAATCGCCTGTTGGAGAGCTTCCCGCGCCTGTGAAGGCGGAGGCAGATTCTGCGCGGCAAGACTTGGCGCCAGCGCCGCGATCGCGACGAACAAAGCAATCCTCATCTACTTCACTTTCTCCCAAGGGCTCAGAATTGAGGCAGGCTAACTTGGCCCCTAACTAGAGGCGGGTCAAGTCGTTAAATAGCACTTGCCAGTGATAGCTAATTAGCTATCATTCAGCATGACCACCGCTGCCGCGCTGCTCCGCCAAGCCCGTACCCGTGCCGGTCTCAGCCAGCGCGCCCTCGCGCGCCGGGCCGGCACGGCACAGTCCGTCATCGCGCGGATCGAGTCGGGCCACACCAGCCCGACCTGGGAGACGCTCGAGCGTCTGCTCGACGCGGCAAACGTCGACCTGCGTGCCCAGCTCGAACCGCGCGTCGTCGTGGGGTCGCACATGCTGGACGAGGTGGCGGGAATCCTACAGATGACGCCCGAGCAGCGCCTTGAGGAGGTCAAGAATGTCGCTGACTTCCTGCATCGGGCACGACGTGTCTGAGCAAGGTGCCCCCCTCGATCCCGAGCTCTTGTTCACGACGCTCGCGCGGCACCAGGTGCAGTTCGTGCTGATCGGCGCCCTCGCCGCCAGACTGCAGGGATTCCCGCGGTTCACCCGCGATGCCGACATCACGCCCGCGCGCGACTCGACCAACCTGCAACGCCTGGCTGCGGCGCTCCGCGAGCTGGACGCGCGCGTTTACACCGAGCAGATCCCGGAGGGCTTACCGTTCGATTGCAGTCCGCAGTTCCTCGCGCGCGCCGATATCTGGAACTTGACTACCAAGGCGGGACGGCTGGACCTCGCGTTCAACCCCTCGGGGACAACGGGCTTCGATGATCTGGCGGCTCAGGCCGTACGGTTCGACGTGTATGGTCACACACTCCTCGCCGCGCGTCTCGAAGACATCATTCGCTCAAAAGAAGCGGCGGGACGGCCCCAGGATCGGCAGGATGTGGAGATAATGAGAGAGATGCTGCGTAGACGGACACCAACCCGTGGATAGGAGACGCTAAGGCGCCAAGACGCCTGAGTGGTCGATAGCTGATAGCTACTCGCTAGTCACCACTCAGGCGTCTTAACGTCTTGGCGCCTTCTGTGTTCGGGGTGCTGACCGTCAAAAGAGCGGCTTGTACACTTCGGCCGTCAGCGCTGCCGTCTTCTGCCACGTAAACTGCCGCGCCCGCTCCCAGCCCTTCTGCACCAGCTCTTCCCGCTCGTCCGGATCATCCAGCCGCTCCAGCGCGTGCACGTAGTCGCCCGGATCGCGACCCTCGACGACCACCGCGGCGCCGCCGGCCACCTCCTTCAACCCGCCCGCGCCCGACGTCACGACCGGCAGCCCGGACGCAAACGCCTCGAGCACGGGGAAACCGAAGCCCTCATATAAGGAAGGAAAGAGCAGCACGTCGGCCGCGCGATAGGCACGCCGCAGCGCGGTCTCGTCCGCCGACGCGACGCTGCGCACCGCGCGCCGCAGATCGAGCCGGTCGATCAGCTGCTCCTGCTCGGCGCTGAACCGGCCCCCCACCTGCAACAGAAACGCGTCCGTCTGCTGGCGCAGGCGCGCCACGGTCTGAATCACGAGCGGCACATTCTTGCGATCGACGGTGCTGCCGACGTGCAGCACGACAAGCGCGTCCTCCGGGATGCGCCAGTCGCGCCGCCAGCGCTCGCGCGCGCCCCCCGCCGGCGCCTCGCCGAAGAACGCGCGATCCACCCCGAACGGCACGACGGAAATATTCTTGTCGTTGCCGAGCCAGGTCGCAAGCTCGTGCTTCAGCCACTCGGTGCCGACGATGTACGCGTCGGCCTGCCGCAGCGCCTTGAGCGCCTGCCGCAGGAAGCGATTGCGCACGCCCTCGCGCCAGCCCCCCCCGCCCGTCGGGGAGCGCAGCACGACGACAGGCATGAGATCATGTACCGTGACCACCACCGGCCTGCGCCCAGCGGTCTCGATCATGTGCGCGTAGCTGTGATCGAGCACGTGCACGAGATCCGAGCGCTTCGCTTCGCGCTTCACGCGCCAGGGATAGAAGTAGTAGCGCGCCGCCCACTGCTGCGGCCCGTGGAACGGGCCGGGCAGGATGAGGCGCGAGGGATCGACCGGCTGCGACCACCAGCGCACGAACGCTTTGCGACGATCGCTGCGCTGCTCGGCCGCCGAGCCGCGGCGGCCGACCGAGTCACGGGTGAGGGAGCCGATGTGAGCGGCGAGCCGGACCTGGAAGCCGAAGTCCGAGCTCTCGAGCCAGTCATGGAGACGATGGGCGTACTTATCCATCGAGGCCCAGCGCTCGAGGGGAAGATCTGGTACTAACAACACAGAAGCCAATAGCACCCCGTTGAGAGAAGACGCTAAGACGCTAAGACGCTAAGACGCCGGAGTGGTTCATAGTGGAATAGTATGTAGAAAAGACGTCGTGGTCTGTGACCTGTTCACCACTCAGGCGTCTTGGCGCCTTAGCGTCTCCTATCTCCGTAGTGCTATTTGGCAACCTGTTGCCAGAACTGAAGCGTCCTCTCGGCTATCGCGTCATCTGAGTAGAGCCGTAGCGCTCGAGCCCGTGCGGCCTGCGCCAGCGCGCGCCGGGTTGCGCCATCGCTCAAGCTGTCGAGGGCTGCCCCGAATGCCCCGGCATCGCCGGCCCGCACCACTATCCCCGCATCGCCGATCAGCTCCGGGATCACGCCGCTGTCCGTCCCGAGCACGGCCACCTCGTTCGCCATCGCTTCCATCAGGATCTGGCCGTTCGCTTCACGCCAATCGGGCAGCGCCAGCGACGGCTGCACCAGCACATCGAGGTCCGGCCAGAGATTCGCCACCTGCTCGGCGGGCAGCCCGCCGGTCCAGCGCACCCGCGCCGCCAAGCGCAGCTCACTGGCCAACGCTTCGAGCCGTTCGCGTTCGGGGCCGTCGCCGACGATCGTGAGCCGCCATTTGGCGCCGCGCTGCTGCGCCAGCGCCTGCAACAAGGTATCGAGTCCTTTCTGCGGCACCAACCGGCCCACATACCCGATTGCCAGGCCCTCGTGCGGCACATGCTGCGGCTCGTGCGGCGCGAGGGCGCCGAGCTGCGGGATCACCGCGATCGGCAGGTTCGGCGCGTCGCGCCGGACGAGCGTGCCGGCGAGGTCGCTGCCTGCAACGAGGCCGGTCAGCTTGCGCAGCATGCGGCGCTGCTTCCAGTGCGACCACCAACCCTGGTCCAGCTCCACGTTCTGGTGCGTGAACAGCACGACGGGAATGCCGAGGCGGCGGGCGGCGCCGAGCACCTGGCGGGCGGCGTGCGTGTTGGGCTCTTCTTCTATCTGGACGAGATCGGGGCGGCGGTCGCGCAGCAGCGCCTTGAGCGCGCGGCGGCCGTACTTCGCTTTGGCGACTTCGCCCCTACCGCCCATGCCGCTGGCGGGCAGGGGAAAGACCTCGAGGCCGCCCTGGCGCTCCCAGGCGACGTCGATCGGCCGGCCGAACCACGGCTCGCGCCAGCGTTGCGGGATCGCGACGGTGACTTCGAGCCCGCGCGCCGCCAACGCGCGGAGCTTGCCGCGGTGAGTCGGCTGGAGGTAGGTGTGGGATAGAACAAGAACGCGGCGCATCAAAAGAGAAAGATGGAACGATGGAATGATGGAATGTGAGCTATCCTTTCAGCCCGTTCCATCGTTCGATCTTTCCATCCTTCCATCGCCATTGAGGTGAATGGGCGGCACAGGACTCGAACCTGTGACCTCCGGTATGTGAGACCGGCGCTCTAACCAGCTGAGCTAGCCACCCGGACTAGAGGCAAATATCGAATAACGAATATCGAATGTCCAATTTCGACATTCGATATTCTACATTGGAAATTTGTCGTTAATGGGCCCTCCAGGATTTGAACCTGGGACCTACGGATTATGAGTCCGCTGCTCTAACCGCTGAGCTAAGGGCCCGGCGCGCGCGCCTGACGGCGCGCGAATGATCAATGTGGAATGATCAATGATCATTGATCATTGGACAATGCCCCATGACCACACTCTCAGGCGTGATTCGGTAGGGGCACTGCACCAGATTGGTTAGCCTTCCGCGCACACGGGCTCAAAATTGAGCCCGTGGCGGGCTACGACTTGGAAGATCGACTTGTGCGTTTCGGGAGTACGACCTGCCGCCTAGCTGAGCGCTTCCCCCGGACACCGCTTGGCCAGCACGTCGCCCTTCAGCTGGCTCGGTCCAGCACATCGACTTTCGCAAACTACGGGGAAGTTCAGTCCGCTGAATCGCGCCGCGATTTCATTCACAAACTCGGGATATGTCTCAAAGAACTTCGCGAGACGCGCACCTGGCTCAAGTTCGTCCGGGAGATTGCATTGACTTCGCCCAAGCTGGTCGATCCGGTGCTGCACGAGTGTGATGAGTTGTTAGCAATCCTGGCCACAAGTATCAGAACGGCGCGGCGCAACGGCCCGCGTCCGAGTCATCAATGATCATTGACCATTGATCATTGATCATTCGTCATTCGGTCTCTACAGCAAGCCTTCTCGGCGCAATTTACCCAGCTGATCGTAGTACGCTTCATGAACGGCGAGCACCTCGGGGCCGGAGACGGTGGCGACGCCCGCTTTCCCAACCTCGATCCCCGCGGCGAAGTTCGCGATATGGGCCGCCTCGCGCACCGTGGCGCCCGCCGCCAGCGCCGTCCCCACCCACGCCGTCACGGTGTCGCCGGCGCCCGAGACATCGAACACCTCGCGCGCCATAGCCGCAATGCGGGTTACGTCGCCGTCCTTCCCCACCAGGATCATGCCTTCCGCCCCGAGAGTCAGGAGGAGATTGAGAACGCCCAGTTTCTCGAGCGCTGCTGGGAGCGCATCCGGGTGTGCTAGATCGAGGGCCGCGCCCATTGCCAGCTCCAGTTCTCGGACGTTGGGCTTGAACACGGTCGCCCCGCCATAGGCGAAGAAGTTCTTGAACTTGGGATCGACCACGACCGGGAGGCTGCGTTTCCGGGCGATCGCCATCGCGCGCTCGATCACCTGCGGCACCATCGTCCCCTTGTTGTAGTCCTCGATCAGCAGGGCATCAGCATCCTTGAGCGCCCGCTCGAGCGCGTTGCACAGCTGCTCCATGACCCGCGCCGGGATCGGGTCGTCGATCTCCTCGTCGATGCGCAGCATCTGCTGGCCGCGGGCGACGACGCGGGTCTTGGACGTCGTAGGCCGCGCCGTATCGGTGATGACATAGTCCGAGCTGAGGTGCAGATCCTCCAGCTCGGTGCGCACCGATGCCCCACGCGTGTCCTCCCCGACGACGGCGACGAGCCGGCACTCGGCGCCGAGGACCGCGACGTTGGCCGCGACGTTCGCGGCGCCGCCGAGGCCGTGGCGGCTCGCGTGCACGGTGACGACGG
>Ga0210382_10000158_pt1 | contig 27609 bp, 22 predicted proteins | sample PLMedo_FD_155452 | JGI IMG/M metagenome (GOLD analysis project Ga0210382, IMG submission 155452) | Groundwater sediment microbial communities from an aquifer in East River, Colorado, USA - PLM0_60_coex redo | ecosystem: Environmental > Terrestrial > Soil > Riparian zone | place: USA: East... | reverse complement strand
CTGAGCAACTCGTGGGCGATGTTGAGCGCGGCCATGACGGCGATGCGCTCGGCACTCGCGACCCGGCCTACGGTTTTGATTTCGGTCATCTTCCGATCGAGATAAGCCACTGCCGAGAGAAGAGCGTTGCGTTCCTCGTCCGAGCATGCGACCTTGTAGGTCCGGCCCATGATCGTGACATCAAGGGTCTTGGATTTCTGATTCATTCGGGGTGTTATTCGGGGATCTGCTTGAGCAGGCTCTCGAGCCGGTTACGCGCCCCGTCGATTTTCTCCGCAAGCTGCTTTTTGTCGCCCTGCAACGCGGCCAGCTGTTGGCGGAGCCCCCGGTTTTCGTCCCGCAGTCGCTGGCAGAGCCGCGCGGCTTGACGGATTTTTTCTTCCAGAGTGGCGAATTCCGCGTCCATCGGCACACTATAGTTTGGAAAATCCTGTTAGGTCAAGGTGTAAGGATTCGTTTTCAATGTAGATTCCCGATGCCGTCGCGAGGTGGAGCCCCGCGACTTGTGTTGTACAATCAACGCGCTCGTTCGAGGTGTCCCGGCGCGTGTCTCGCGCCGGGGTGAAACGGGAAAGAGGTGCGGAAGCGGATTCGGATCGAGGAATCAGAAGGGGTTCGCCCCTGCCTGAATCCGGAATCCCGAGTCCCCTTCTAAGTCCTCTGCTGCCCCCGCAACGGTAAGTGGCGCGGGCGTATCAACCAGCGGCCCGAGTCGGGCACTTTGCGTCCGACGCGAGGCTCTGCCACTGGGAGCGCGAGCTCCCGGGAAGGCGATACGCACCGATCCCACAAGCCCGGAGACCGGCCTCGACCGATGGTAGGAAATGCCGCGGGGCGCGGCGGGAAACCGGTGCGCTTCGCTGTCGCATTTCCTCTTGCAACGAGAGTTCGGCCTGCGGGGACGCATGCCGGGGAGGAAAACTTGAAACGATCCGTCATTGCCGCGTTCGTCGCGGCCGCGGCGCCTTGCGCGCTTGCTCAAAGTCCGGAAGAACCGGCCGTCATCGTTACCGCAACACGTTTTCCCGAGCGCAGGCTCGATGCACCGATTGGCATGACCATTATCGGGGCCCAGGAGATTGCGCGGGATACTGCGCGAACCCTGCCTGAGCTTCTGTCGCACCTCGGAGGCGTGCATGTGCGCGACAACTCGGGCTCGCCCGACACGCAGATCGACCTGCGAGGGTTTGGCATTACCGGCGACCAGAACACGTTGGTGCTGCTGGACGGGGTACGGTTGAACGAGAACGATCTCAATACCACCAAGCTTTCGGCGATCCCGCTGCAATCGATCGAACGCATAGAGATTCTGCCCGGGAGCGGTGCGGTGTTATTCGGCGGTGGAGCGAGCGGCGGCACCATCAATATCATCACCAAGGCGCCGGTTTCGAGTGTGAACACGGGCTCGCTCTTGGCCGGATACGGGTCCTACGCAAGCGCCGAAGCAAGCGCAGGCGTCAACTCCGGCGGCGGGCCATTGGGCCTCGCGCTGAACGCCGGCCATCAGGAAAGCGACGGCTACCGGCGCAACAACCGTCTGCGCCAGGACAGCCTGATCGGCGGCCTCCGATATAGCGAAGGGGAAACAAGCGTCGGTCTGAAACTGGGTGCCGATACCCAGAGTCTGCAATTGCCCGGAGTGCGCAGTGAAACCCAGTACGAGAACGATCCGCGCGGCGCCGAAACGCCGGGAGATTGGTCCGAGCGGCTGGGCGGCTTCGCCACGCTCTCGTTCGAGCGGTCGCTCAGTTCGCTCGGTCTTGCCGCGGACCTCGGCTATCGCGCAAACGACTCCACTGCCTACTTCGCCGCTTTTGCGCCCACTCCGTACAGCCGGATACGCCTGAGAAGCCTCGCGCTCTCACCTCGCGTGCGCTGGCCGTTTGCTGCGCTCGGCATGGACAGCGTCCTCGTTGCCGGCGTCGATTGGGGCGACTGGGACTATGACCGCCGTTTTGCCTCCTCGCTAGGTGCGTTCGGTTCGCCTGGATCGAGTACTTCAGGCACGCAACAAAGCTTCGGCGTTTATGTGCAATACCATGGCCAACTTTCCCCAGCGACCAAGCTGACGGCAGGTGCACGCCAGCAACGGGTGACAGATCATCGTATCGCGACGGGTTTCGGCGACTTCGACCAAAGCCAGACACAGACGCCGCACGCGGAAGAACTCGCCGTCAGTCAGGCCCTTGCCGAGCGTTGGCAGATCTACGGCAAGCTCGGTACGAGTTTTCGCGTGGCCAATGTCGACGAAAACGGCAGCACCGTGAGCGGCGACCTGCTCAAGGCGCAGACCGCGCGCCACAAAGAGGGGGGCATCGAATATCGCCGGCCCGGCCTCAAGGTGCGCGCCAACGTCTATGAAATCGATCTCGATAACGAAATTTATTTCAGCCCGATTGTGATCCCGGTGGGCAGTATCTTCCCCGGCGCCAACACCAATCTTTCTCCCACGCGCCGCAGCGGCGTCGAGTTCGCGGAACAATGGGTGATTACACCCAACTTGGATCTGGCCGGCAGCTACGCTTACCAGTTGGCGAAATTCCGCACCGGTGTCTACGGGGGGATCGACGTTTCGGGGAAGGACGTGCCGCTCGTGCCGCGACAGCTGGCGAGCTTGCGCTTGTCCTGGCGCGTCGTGGAGAAGACCGTGCTCGGCGCCTCCGCCAAATACGTCGGCCGCCAGCGCTACGACAACGACCAGGACAACGCTTTCCCGCGCCTCATGCCTGCTTATGCGCTCTTCGACTTGAAGCTCAGCCAAGAATCGGGAGATTGGCGGTTCTCCACAGCAGTGAACAACGTGTTTGACAAGAAGTACTTCAGCTACGGAGTGATCGACACATTCGGTCGATGCGTCACGCCCACATGCGTATACCCGCAGGCCGGGCGCACCTTCTTCGCCAGCGCCGAGCACTCCTTCAAGTAGGCACGAGACGGCTGGCTGCTTTTGCCCGGCCGGTCTGCTATCGTGCGCGGCATGCCCTACGGACCGGCCGACGCCGTCGATCCCGGCACGCTCAAGCGGGCGCTGGTCATCAAGCTGCGCCATCACGGCGACGTGCTGCTCGTTTCGCCCTTGTTCTCCGTGCTCAAGAACCGGGCGCCGCAGCTCGAGATCGACGCCCTCGTCTACGCGGACACGCGCGACATGCTTTCGCTGCATCCGGCGATCGCGCAGGTCCACGTGGTCGAGCGCGGCTGGAAGACCGCGGGCCCGCTCGCGTGGCTCGGCGCCGAGTCCCGCCTGTTGCGGCAGCTGCGCGCGCGGCGCTACGACCTTCTGATCCACTTGTCCGAGCATCCGCGCGGGGCTTGGCTCGCGCGCGCGCTCGGGCCGCGCGTCGCGGTCGCCCCCGACCATCCCAACAAGCCGCGGTTCTGGAAGCGCAGCTTCACGCATCGCTACGCGCTGCCGAAGAACGCGCGCCGCCATATGGTCGAGCTCAACCTCGACGCGCTGCGACGGATCGGCATCCAGCCCGGGGACGACGAGCGCGCGCTGGTGCTCGTGCCCGGGACCGAGGCCGAGCGCAGCGTCGAGGCGACGCTCGCCGGGCACGGGCTCGCCGCCAAGGGCTACGTGCTCTTCCACCCGGGATCGCGCTGGCAGTTCAAGTGCTGGCCCGCAGACAGGGCCGCGGCCCTGCTCGACGAGCTAGCGCGCCGCGGCGAGCGCGTGGTGATCAGCGCCGCGCCCGATGCGGGGGAGCACGAGCTGGTCGCGGACATCCTCGCGCGCACTCACCACGCCAGGCCGATCGATCTCTCCGGGAAGTTGAGCCTGAAGGAGCTGGCCGCGCTCACTGCCCGGGCCAGGCTTTTCATCGGCGTGGATTCCGCTCCCATGCACATCGCCGCCGCCATGCAAACGCCGGTGGTGGCGCTTTTCGGCCCGAGCGGCGAGCTCGAATGGGGACCGTGGCGGGTGCCGCATCGCATCGTCGCCTCCGGCGAGCATCCCTGCCGCCCCTGCGGGAACGACGGCTGCGGCGGCGGCAAGGTGAGCGAGTGCCTCACCCGGCTTCCCGTAGAGGCGGCATTGGCCGCGGTCGATTCGCTCCTCGCGCGATGATCCGGGCGATCGCGTTCGCGGTCTTTGCCGCCGTGTCGGCGGCCGCGCACGCACTGCAGGCGACCGACGACCGCGGCGTCACGATCTCGCTCGCGCGGCCGGCGTGGCGCATTGTCACTCTCGCGCCGCACCTGGCGGAGATCGCCTTCACCGCGGGCGCCGGCGCGAAGCTCGCCGGCGTCTCGAGCTTCAGTCGCCATCCGGCCGAGGCGGAGCGCCTGCCGGTCGTGGCGAGCTACGGCCGAGTCGATATCGAGCGCCTGATCGCGTTGCGGCCGGATCTCGTGCTCGCCTGGCGAAGCGGCAACTCGACGCTGCAGATCGATCGTCTGGAGCGCATCGGCATCCGGGTTTTCGCCACCGAGGCGCGCACCCTCGCCGATATTCCACGCATCGTTCGCCTGGTCGGCGCGCTGGCCGGCAGCGTCGACGTCGCCGAAGCGCGCGCACGGCAATTCGAAAATGAAATCGCGGGCCTGCGCAAGCGCTACGCCGCGGAGCGTCGCGTCGCGGTGTTTCTGGAGATCTGGCATGCACCCGCGCTCACCGTGAACGGCGCGCACCTCATCAGCGACGCGCTGCGCCTCTGCGGTGGGTACAACGTTTTTGCCGCCGCAAGGACTCTCACCCCGCTCGTCTCGCGCGAGCAGATCCTCGACGCCCGGCCCGAAGCGATCGTCACTGGCGGCTTCGGGAGCGAGGCGCTCCAGGCTTGGAAGGGCCTCGAATCGGTTCCCGCCGTTCGAAACCGCAGAATTTACGCGATCGACCCGGATTGGCTCCACGCGCAGGGGCCCCACGTGCTCCAGGGCGTTCGCGCCTTGTGCGGGCGGCTCGAGCTCGCGCGGAACTAGAGAATGCACCTCGCCTTGGTGCGCCAGCGCTACAGCGCTCACGGGGGCGCCGAACGCTTCATCGAACGGGCGCTCGGAGCGCTCGGCGAGCAAGGCGTTGCGGTCACGGTGCTGGCACGCGAGTGGATCGGCGACCCGGGCAGGGTGGTTCGCTGCGATCCGTTTTATATCGGTCGCGTGTGGCGCGACTGGAGCTTCGCGCGGGCGGTATGCCGCGAAATCGCGCGCCGGCCGTTTGATCTGGTGCAATCGCATGAGCGCATCGCCTGTTGCGACATATACCGCGCCGGCGACGGGGTGCACGCCCAGTGGTTGCACAACCGCCGTGCGGCACTCGGCGCTCTCGGCCGGTTCGGCCTCGCGCTCAATCCCTATCACCGCTACGTGCTCGCCGCGGAACGGCGCTTGTTCGAAAGCCCGCGGCTGCGAGCCGTAATCTGCAATTCACGCATGGTGGAGAACGAGATTCGAGCGCGGTTCGGCCTTGCGAAGAGGACCTACGTGATCTACAACGGCGTGGATCTTCAGAGCTTCCATCCGCGCCTGCGCGAAGCACACCGCGCGCGAGCCCGGGCCGAGCTCGGCATTCCCGACGCCTCGATGACCTACCTATTCGTCGGCGGCGGCTTCGAGCGCAAAGGAATGTTTCGACTCCTGCCTGCCTTCCGCAGCGGCGCGAACGCCCGGGCGCATCTGGTCGTCGTCGGCCGAGACAAGACAGAAGCGCGTGCCAAGACGCTCGCACGCGATCTCGGCATCGGCGACCGCGTGCACTTTCTCGGAGCGCGCGACGACGTGCGGCCCTGGTACGGCGCCGCCGACGCATTCGTTCTTCCGAGCCTCTATGATCCTTTTCCGAATGCGGCCCTTGAAGCCATGGCCTGCGGCCTGCCCGTCATCGTCACTTACCAGTGTGGTGTGGCCGAACTGATCGATGAAGGCGCGAACGGCATGGTCTGCAACGCCCTCGACGCGGCCTCGCTCTCTGCCTTCCTCGGGCGGCTCGATCCGGCGCGCGCGCGCGAGATGGGCGCGCGTGCGCGCGAGACCGCCGCGCGATTTGGCCTCGAGGCGATGGCACAGAAATTTGTCGCGCTCTACCGGGACCTGACACGCGACCGCGGGGTAGCGGAATAAAACGGTTATAATTCAACATTCTTCGAACGGAATCCGGCTCGGGGAGGAACAACGCCCCGCATTACGATGAGTTCTTCGCCGCAAGCTTCTTCCCGTCAGTTGTACCTGCGCCTCTTGGGGTACGTTCGCCCGTATTGGCGCGTTTTCGCCGTGTCCATCTTCACGATGGCGCTTGCCGCGGCGACCGAGCCCGTATTGCCAGCCCTCATGAAACCGCTTCTCGACGGCAGTTTCGTCGAACGCAACCAGACCCATCCGTATCTCGTTCCCCTCGCCATCATCGGCATTTTCCTCGTGCGAGGCGTGCTCTCCTACCTGAGCTCGTACACCCTGGCCTGGGTATCGAACAAGGTCGTGCTCGACCTGCGGAACGCCATGTTCGAGCGCCTGCTCGCGCTGCCGACGCGCTACTACGACGACAGCAGCTCCGGCGCGCTCATATCCAAGGTCGCCCACGACGTTGTCGGAGTGACGAGCGCGGCGACCGGAGTGCTCACCGTGCTGGTGCGCGATACCTTGGCGGTGGCGGGATTGCTCGGGTGGCTGCTGTACCTCAACTGGCGGCTGACCCTCGTCACGCTGGTCATCGCTCCGGGCGTCGCGATCGTGGTGAAAGTGTTCTCCAAACGCATGCGCCGGATGAGCCAGGAAGGGCTGCGTGCACAGGCCGACGTCACCCACGTCCTGCAGGAATCGATCGACTGCCACAAGGAGGTGAAGATCTTCGGCGGACAGGACTACGAGGCGCGCCGCTTCGACCGGTCCAATCAGAAGCAGCGCGGCTACAACATGCGTCAGACGATGGCGGCCGCCGCGACGGTGCCCATCGTGCAGATCTTCGCGTCCGTCGCGGTCGCGGTGATCATCAGCATCGCGCTGCAGCAGTCGGCCGCGAATGAATTGAGCGTGGGCAGTTTCGTGTCCTTCCTCACCGCCATGCTCATGTTGCTTACACCGATCAAGCATCTGACCGAGGTGAATTCTCCGCTGCAGCGGGGGCTCGCCTCGGCAGAGAGCGTGTTCGAGCTGCTCGACGAGCGCGCGGAGGAGGACAAGGGCGGACGATCCCTGCCGCGCGCACAGGGGCGGATCGAATACGAGCGAGTATCGTTCGCCTACCCCGGCAGCGGCCGGGAAGCCTTGGACGATGTGAGCATCCGCGTCGAGTCAGGGGAGACGATCGCGTTGGTCGGACCCTCGGGCGGCGGCAAGACCACCTTCGTCAATCTGCTGCCGCGCTTCTACGAGGTGAGTAGCGGCCGCATCCTGATCGACGGGATCGACACGCAGGAAATTACCTTGGCGAGCTTGCGCGCGAACATCGCGCTCGTGTCCCAGGACGTTGCGCTCTTCAACGACACGGTGGCGTCGAACATCGCGTACGGCCGCGCCGGTGGCGCATCGCGCGCCGAGCTCGAGTCCGCCGCCCGCGCCGCGCACGCGCTCGATTTCATCAGCGAGATGCCGCAGGGCTTCGACACGCTGATCGGCCAAGACGGCGTGCGCCTCTCCGGCGGGCAGCGCCAGCGGCTGGCGATCGCGCGCGCCCTGCTCAAGGACGCGCCCATCCTGCTGCTCGACGAGGCGACCTCCGCGCTCGACAGCGAATCGGAGCGCCACGTCCAGGCGGCGCTCGCCGAGCTCATGCGCGGGCGCACAACCATCGTGATCGCGCACCGGCTCTCGACCATCGAGCACGCCGACCGCATCGTCGTGCTGCAGCGCGGGCGCATGGTCGAGACGGGCAGCCACGCCGAGCTGCTCGCGAGAAACGGAGTCTATGCGAGGCTGTATCGCATCCAATTTGCCCTGGAGCAAGAGGACGCGCCAGTTGAGGCATGACGACTCTGAGGATCATCCATACCGAATCGTCATGTGGCTGGGGAGGACAGGAACTGCGGATCATCGTCGAGTCGGAGGGCATGCTTGCCCGGGGACACGAGGTCTGCGTCGTGGCTCCGCCCGAATCCCGCATCTTCGCCGAGGCGCGCCGCCGCGGAATACCAGTCCGCGGTGCCCCGATCGCGCGCAAGGGGCTGCGCGGCCTCTGGGCGCTGCGCCGCGTCCTCTCCGAGCGCGGGGCTGACGTCGTCAATAGCCACAGTTCGACCGACAGCTGGTTGGCCGCTTTGGCCCTGGGCACCCTCTCCAGCGCGCCGCGCTTGGTGCGCACCCGCCATATCTCGACGCCCATTCCCGGGCACGCCCTGAACCGCTGGTTGTACCGCAGCGCGACGGCGCACGTCGTCACCACGGGCGAGCGCTTGCGCGAGCAGGTGATGCGCGAGACGGGCTTGGATGCGACTCGCGTCAGCTCGGTGCCCACCGGTATCGACCTCGGGCACTTCGTACCCGGCGACCGGCTCGCGGCCCGCGCGCGACTGGGATTGCCCGCAGACGCCTTCGTGGTCGGTATCGTCGCCACGCTGCGCAGCTGGAAGGGCCATCGCTACCTGGTGGAGGCGGTTGCCGGCATCCCGGGGGCGACGCTGGCGATGGTCGGCGACGGCCCCGGTGCCGATAACCTGCGCGCGCAGGTGAAGGCGCTCGGCATCGAGTCGCGGGTGCGCATGCCGGGCAACCAAGACGACGTCGTTCCCTGGCTGCGCGCCTTCGACGTGTTCGCGTTGCCCTCGTACGCCAACGAAGGCGTGCCGCAGGCGATCATGCAGGCGATGGCATGCGGCATTGCGGTCGTCTCAACGCCGATCGGTTCCATATTGGAAATCGTGCGCGACGGAGAAACGGGGCTGATTGTCCCTCCGGAAAATGTTCCAGCACTGCGCACCACCCTGCTGCGGCTGAGGGAAGACGCCGGCTTGCGAGAGCGGCTCGCGAGAACGGGACGCGAATTCGCGGCTCCGCGCTTCGCCGCATCCGCGATGCTCGAGCGCATGGAGAAGATTCTTACGGCCGCCACTCTTACTGGGCAACCCTGACAGTGCTAGGCTCGCACCTCCGGGTACTTGCCGTGGTGGTTGCGAGAATCGGCGACACGTTGCTTGTGACCCCGGGGCTGCGTGCATTGAGGCAATCTTCTGGTCGACTCACCGTATTGGCGCATCCAAACCGACTCGAGGTTTTGCGCAATCTGAGTTTCATTGACAACCTCGGCGGCATAACCAAGAACACGGCGTGGCTCAAGGCCCTGATTTCGCCTCGCTACGATCTGGCGATCTGTTACGGGCGCGAGCCGGCGCTCTTTCGATACTGTAGGAGGACAGCCGATCATGTCATTGCATTCGATTATCCCGAACTGCGAGGCTTGCCCGGAAAAACGGTGACGCGAGTGCCGGTTCCCCAGGAATCCTCGATGCACGCAGTCGATGAAAGATCGCTCCTGGTGGAAGCTGCAGGAGTATCGGTCGGAGACAGGCGTCTTGCATACGCTGTAACGTCGGCCGAGCGGGACTTTGCCAGCCAATGGCTTGCACAGCATGTTCGAGTCGGCCATGATCTATTGATAGGTTTGCACCCGTTCAGTTTTCCTACGAAGGCTCACAGGAACTGGCCTCTGGAAAACTTCCTGGAACTTGCGGTGAGAATTGTCGGGCAGTATCCGGCAAGCCACATTCTGTTACTGGGTGATGTCAGCGCGAGAAAGCGCGTCGGTGTCTTCGAGAAAACGTTGCGGGAACGTTGCACAATCGCAGCCGGCACGCTCAATTTGCGGCAAAACGCCGCCTTGCTCGAGAGACTGTCGCTGTACGTGGGTGTTGACACGGGGCCGACGCATATTGCGGGCGCACTGGGGGTGCCGATGGTCGCGCTCTATCATTCCGCGTATACGGGGCGCAATCTGATGCCCATCGGACACCCACGCTGCATCGCGCTGGAGCATCCGGCGGCCATACACAGTGATTTGGAGGGCAGCATGATGAAGTTGATCACAGTCGATCAGGTGTGGAGTGCAGTGCGCCGCGTGTTGGATGCCTAGCCGAAAAATGAAACCCCGCGTGTTGATGTTCGGGCAGGAAGTCCATCCCATACCGCCTGTCAAAGGGGCTGCGGTCGAGCAATGGATCGACGCAGTTGCACACCGGTTGGGGCGCTACGAGCCGTATATCGTGAGCATTCCCCACCCCGCCCGGCCCGACTGCGAAGTTGAAGGCAATGTGCGCTATCGCCGGATTCGGATCGGCCGATTCTACAATCGCATTTTCCGGAAGCTGACCCGTCTGGATCCGTACTCATATGTCGATCGGATCGTGCGCTATGCAAATTCGATTGCCCCGGCAATCGTGCACATTCACAATGCTCCCATATTTGTGGATCGACTTGCCGGGCGGATCAGGGGAGCGCGGATTGTCCTTCACATGCACAACGAAAAAGAGGATCGGGTCCGCACCCACCTCGACGCGCTGATCGGATGCAGCAATTACATTCGAAATTGGTTCAGCGCGCGCGGCATGTCCGTCAATCGCTACGACGTTCTTCCCAACGGTGTGGATACCCGTCTTTTCACACCCCTGCGGTCCCTGGACGCGGTGCATGAACGCAGGCGGCGCGCGAATGTCCCGGTCGACAGGTTTATCGTGCTTTTTGCGGGCAGGATTTCGCAAGAGAAAGGGCCTGATGTCCTGGCGGAAGCGGCGCGTTGGCTCGATCCCTCCCGCTTTCACTTACTGTTCGTCGGGGAGTGGTCGCGGGGCAACGCAAAGACCAGCGCGCGAGTGAGATATGCCCGGCAACTGGAAGCGCAGCTGCGCACGGTGCCTCACACGGTACTCGACACGCTTGCCCCCTCGGATATGCAGTCCGTCTACGGACTGGGCGATCTTGTGGTCATCCCGTCCCGTTTTGAAGAACCGTTTTCGATGGTGGCCATCGAAGCCATGGCGTGTGGAGTACCCGTTCTTGCGTTTCGCAGAGGAGGGATGGCGGAATACCTTGTGGACCGGGAAAACGCGCTAGTCATGGACCCCGAAGCGTCAGCGAAAGAACTGGCGCATTCCATCGGCAGTGCGGCGCTGAACCCGTCCGGTCTTGCCGAGATGGCCGCACGCGCCCGAGGCATGGTCGAGCGGCGCTTCACTTGGGATCGTGTGGTGGCCGAGACAGAACGGTTTTACGACAGTTTGTTGGGACACCAGAGAGAACCGACGTGACGTGGCAGGTCACGCCGCTGCTGCTGCTCTTCATTCTCCCGTTTCCCGGAACGGTAGCGCTGCGGCTGCCGTGCCTGGCAGCGGGATTCTTGATCGCGGCGTATTTCTGGCGGCGCCCGAAGACCCTGAGAATTCCGTGTAAAGCAGCCTTCGATATTTGGGCGGCAATCGTTAGGTTGAGGCGCAGGGAAGCGGCGCCGTGAAGATCTGCTTCTACAACGTCACTGCGAGCTTCATCCCCGGGGGACTCGAGACCTACTGCTGGGAAGCCGGCCGCGCGCTCGCTCGCCGCGGACACGGCGTGACTATCGTCGCCGGCGACCGCGGCGGCGCGCGCCACCGCGAGGTAAAGCTGGTGCAGTTCCCTTTCCGCATCGAGCAGGACTGGCCCGACCTCGGCACGCGCTTTCGCCGGCTGATGGAGCGACTGTCTTTCGCGCGCCATTCGCTCGACCATCTCGCGCGTGCCGGCTACGATGCGGTCATCGTCAACAAGCCGTTCGATTTCCCGATCCTGTGGCGGGCGCGCCGCAGGGGTCTTACGGCGCAGACACTGTTCCGCTCCGGCGGCACGGACTTTTTCGCCGGGGACAGGATGTTCGCGGGCGCGATCCGGCATTGGGTTTCCGCAAGCCGCTACAACGCGGCACAGATCACGGAGCGCTACGGCCGTCCGGTGCAGGTAGTTCATAACGGCGTCGATACAGACGTGTTCCGTCCCCAAAGCCGTGACGCGGCGCTACGGCGCAGCAGCCTGGGCGCTGCGCCCGACGACTGCCTGGTGGCGAGCGCGGGACGGCTGGTCGGCTGGAAGGGCACGCGCGTCGTCATCGAAGCGCTCGCGCAGTTGCCGCCGCGCTTCCGTGGCCTAGTGATCGGCGAAGGGTCCGAAGAACAAAGATTGCGCGACCTCGCGCGCACGCTCGGCATCGGAGACCGCGTACGCTTCATCGGTCGCGTGCCGCACACCGAGTTGCCGCTGGTGCTGTCGCAATGCGACCTGTTCGTCCAGCCATCGATCGGCGAGGAGGCGTTCGGCATCAGCGTGGTCGAGGCCATGGCCTGCGGTCTGCCGGTGCTCGCCTCGAACAATGGCGGGCTGCCGGAGATCGTCGTCGAGGGAGAAACCGGGCACTTGCTGCCGCCGGGCGAGGTTGCGGCGTGGCGCGACGCCATCGCTCGCGTTGGCGCAGACGGAGCGTTGTTGCACAGGCTTGGCAGCACGGGGCGCTCGCGCGCCGAAGCGGAGTTCACCTGGGTGGCGAACGCCAAAAAACTGGAGGCGATTCTTACGGAGAGCGCGCCATGTGCGGCATCGTAGGCGCTGTCCTCGCCGAGGGCGCATCGGCTTCGATCGAGGATGCGATCAGGCGATTGCATCACCGCGGGCCCGATGACCAAGGCAGCTGGAGCGAAGGGCGCGCGCGCCTCGGCTTTACGCGGCTGTCGATCATCGACCTTACCGAGGCCGGTCACCAGCCGATGACATCGCCCGACGGCCGCTTTGTCATCGTGTTCAACGGAGAGATCTACAATTTTCCCGAGCTGCGCGCGCAACTCGACGCTGCCGGCGAAACCTTCCGCGGGCATTCGGATACCGAAGTGCTGCTGCGCATTTTCGCCCGAGAGGGCCTGGAGAAATGCCTGCAGAAGCTTCGCGGCATGTTCGCTTTCGCGGTATGGGACCGTCAGGAAAAAACGCTGTCGCTTGCGCGTGACCGTTTGGGAGTGAAGCCGATCGTTTATGCTGAAACGCCGCGCGGCTTTCTGTTCGGTTCGGAGATTCAGGCGCTGTTTGCTCTGGATCCACAGCTTTCGCGCGAGCCCGACTATCAAGGCATCGACCACTTCCTCACGTTCCAGTATGTTCCCGCGCCCCTGTCGGGTTTTGCGGCAATTAGAAAGCTACCGCCGGCGCACGCGATGACCGTGCGCGACGGCAAGGTCGAGCGCATTTTCCGCTACTGGGATCTCGATCTCGAGAAAAAAAGCTCGCTCGGTTTCAGTGAGGCGTGCGAGGCGCTGCGCGAGCAGATCCTCGAGGCTACGCGGCTGCGACTCGTGAGCGACGTGCCCCTCGGCGCGTTCCTCTCCGGCGGCATCGACTCGAGCATCACCGTGGCGGCCATGGCGAAGCTCGGGGCATCGCCCTTGCGGACCTTTTCCATCGGCTTCGAGGACGAGCGCTTCAACGAGCTCCCGTACGCGAAAGAGGTCGCCGCTCATCTAGGCACCGAGCATCACGAAATGATGGTGAAGGCGGACGCCGTCGACATCATGCCCAAGATGATCGACCACTTGGGCGAGCCTCTCGCCGACAATTCGGTCATGCCGACGTATTACGTCTCGAAATTCGCCCGCACCGGCGTGACGGTTGCGCTCACCGGGGACGGCGGCGACGAGGTGTTCGCCGGCTACCGGCGCTTCTATCAGATCCGGCGGATGGAGTGGCTCGCGCGCAGAGGTCTTGTTCCGCTCTGGCGCGGTGTGCGCCGCTTGGCGGTTGCGGTGGAGAATCGCACGCATCCTGGGCGTACGCCACGTCGGTTTCCCGCGACGCGCGCCGACGAGATGCTCGGCCTAGCCGGTGTCGCGCGCTACCAGCACCTGCTCGCGTTCTTCGCCGACGCTGAGAAGGAGGGTATGGTTACGCCCTACTTTCGCGAGCGCGCCGGCCGCTCGGCTACCGCCGACTATCTCGCCGCGCGCTTCGAGCGCCCCGGGGACGATATTCTCAACCGGTATCTCTACCTGGATCTCACCACCTACCTCCCCGAGGACATCTTGTTCAAGGTCGACATCACCAGCATGGCCAACTCGCTCGAGTGCCGCTCGCCCTTTCTCGATCACAAGCTGATCGAGTTCGCCGCGAGCCTTCCCGGAAACTACAAGCTCTCCGCTACCGGGCGGCACAAGCACATCCTCAAGGAGGCCTTCGCCGGCTGGTTGCCGCGCGGCTTCGTGGACCGGCCCAAGAAGGGCTTTTCCGTGCCGCTGTCGCGCTGGCTCAAGGACGATCTCGCCGACATGATGCGCGACACGCTCGTCTCGCGAAAGACGCTGTCGCGCTGGTTTCGCCAGGACGTGGTCGAGCGCTACGTCGATGAGCACGTGTCCGGCCGCGCCTCGCACAGCACGCGGTTGTGGCCTTTGCTCGTGCTCGCGCTCTGGGTCGACCGGTACCGCGTCCCGGCCTGATGCGCATCCTGTACCTCCACCCGCAGGCCTGGACGGGGGAATACCCGATTCTCGCCAGGCTGCGCGATCTCGGCCACCAAGTGTTCGTGCTCGAGGAGCGGCGCGGGCTCGAGCAGGGCAAGCGCCACGCTGCCGATCATTTCCGCGTTCCCGGCGACGGCATAGCGACGCTGTGGTACGACCCCCGGCGCGGCTGGAAAAGGCTCCTCACATGGGGATTGGATCGGATCTTCCGGCGCGCCTTCGGCGGGCGCAACCTGGTGCATCGCATGTGCGTCATTGCCGAGGCTGCGCGTCGGTTCTCGCCCGAAATCATCGTTTGCAGCGACGGATTCATGTACGCGGTCCCGGCGGCCTTCCTCAAGCGGTTGGGAATCGTCAAAGCAAAGCTGATCATCAGCTATATCGGGGGCGATATCCTCGATGCTCCGGAAGCCGAGTACGGGCAGCGCCGCACCCCCATGGTGACGTGGCTGATCAGGGTGTCATTGCGTGAAGCGGATGTCCTACGGCCGGTTTCGCCCATGCTCGCGGAGGCGCTCGCGCACGAGGGAGCGGACGCCGGTCGAATTCGAATTTGCCCAAGTCATCTAGTAGCGCCAGCGGCGGACCTGGAGCAGGTCCGGCAGCACCGGGCCGGCATTCGAGCCGAGATCCGGCGCCGCTACGGAATTCCGGACGACGCGCCTCTGGTGGTGACCTTGAGCGGGAACCAGAAAGGGAAGGGAGTGCATGTGCTGGCCGCGGCCTGGCCCTCAGTGGTGCGCCGGCTGTCCGGCGCCAGGTGGCTGTTGTGCGGCCCTGCGCATCCGTGGCTCGATCAGGAGGTCTGGCCACGCCTTCGGGAGCGATCGGCTGAGAGCACGGTCATCGCCACAGGGGCTTTGAAAGGAATCGTCGTGTTCGAGCACCTCGCGGCCGCGGACCTTAACGTCAATCCAACGCTTTGCGAGGGATTGAACATGGTGACCGTGGAAGCGGCGGCCGTCGGCACGCCGACCGTCACGAGCGACGGGGCCGGCATCGCCGATTGGGTACAACGGTACCAAGCGGGCGCGGTGGTGCCGCGAGGTGAGGTCGGCGCACTCGCCGATGCTATAATTTCAGCCTTCCGGAACAGGGACGAATTGCGGCGATGGTCGGCGGCGAGCCTTTCCATGTCCTCCGAATTCAGCCTGGATCGGGTCGCATCGACGCTGCTCGCGTTGATGTCGGGTGATCCGGCCTCCACCATCCAACGGCAAAGAAGCAACGCGTGACATTCATCCTGGGACTCCAGACCGGCCACGAGTCCTCGGCGGTACTGTTCGAGAACGACCGCCTCATCGCCGCGGTCTCCGACGAGCGTCTCTCTCGCGTCAAGAACGACGGCGGCAAGCTGTCCGACCTGGCGATCGACGAGGTGTTGCGTCTCGCCGGCCGCAGCCGCGACGAGATCGATTCGCTCGCCCTGCTCTACACGTTTTTCCCAGAGGAATACTTCGTCCGGGAGACCTGGCTGAAGGAGATCGAGCGGCGTGTCTTGCGGCGCAAGCGCAAGCGGCGGTTGAACGGGGAGAAGCCGCAGATGCTTCTCTCGAACTTCGTCGAGCGGTTGGAAGCGCGCGGGAAGTCGTTCGATGCGCATTTCCTCCGCGACAGGTTCCTGCGCGGTGAAGGTTTCGTGCGCGCCGTTCCGCGTTTCTACGACCATCACGATTCGCATGCGCTGGGTGCGGCGGTTTACTCGGGGTTCCGCGAATGCGCCGTCGTCACGATGGACGGCAACGGCGACGGAAATATCAGTCACACCTCGGGGACTTGGCGCGAAGGCCACTACAAGCGTCTGCACGTGACCAACCAACTCGGCGCTTCCGCGGGCTTGTTCTATGCGCACGTCACCCGGCTGCTCGGCTTCCAGACGATGCGGCACGAAGGCAAGGTGGTCGGGCTGGCCGCCATGGGGAAACCCGAACCGCTGTACGAAACCTTCGCCCGGGCGCTCGAGGTTTCGGCCCAGGGTGATTCGCTGTGGTCCCAGTTCGTTGGCCGGCTCGGCGCCGAGGCGGCGCGCTACGAATTCCTCAAACAGGCGATGCAGGGACACAGTAGGGAAAACGTGTCCGCGGCCGCACAGCAGGTGCTCGAAGACGTGGTCGTGAAGCTGGTGCGCAACTTCCTCGCCGAGACCGGCATGCGGTGCGTGGCGCTGAACGGCGGCGTGTTCGCCAACGTCAAGCTCAACCAGCGCATCGCCCAGCTCCCCGAGGTGGAAAGCGTGTTCGTCTTTCCGGCAATGAGCGACACCGGAAACAGCGTGGGCGCCGTGCTGCTGGAGCTGCTGCAGCACAATCCCGAGCTGCTGAAGAACGGGCGGCCACTCGAGCACGTCTACTGGGGGCCCGCGTACGGGGACGCCGCGATCCAGGCGGCTCTGGACGAAGCAGGGGTGTCGGCGCAGCACCTGACCGAGGACGCGCTGGTCGAGCGCGCAGCGCATGCGATGCACGGCGGCAAGATCGTAGGCTGGTTCCAGGGGCGCATGGAGTTCGGCCCGCGCGCGCTCGGCAACCGCTCGATGCTCGCACGGCCGACGGACCAGAAGATCAACGACTGGCTCAACAAGCGGCTCGACCGCTCCGAGTTCATGCCGTTCGCCCCGAGCGTGCTTGCCGAGCACGCCGACGAGATTTTCCACGGGGTCGAGAAGGCGAGGCACACGGCCGAGTTCATGACCATTACCTTCGACGTTCGGCAGGAATGGAAGCAGCGCATTCCGGCCGTCGTCCACGTCGACGGCACCGCCCGCCCGCAACTCGTGCGCCGGGAGGTGAATCCGCTCTACCACCGCGTCATTTCCGCCTACCACCGCTTGTCGGGGATCCCGCTCGTGCTCAACACGAGCTTCAACGTGCATGAGGAGCCGATCGTGTGCGCCCCGCCCGAAGCCGTGCGCGCTTTTGTGGAACGGCGCGTGGACTGCCTCGCCATCGGGCCGTTCTGGATGGAGCAGTGAGCGTGGCTGGCGTGCCGCACTTTGCGGAGTTTGCGGTAGGCCATCCCTGATGGCGCACGCGGGCCCGATCCCAGCACTCGCCGAGGAGAATCTCTATCCGGCGATCCTGCACATGCTTGGAGACGCGCCGCCGGGTCCGGTGCTCGACGTGCCCGCGGGCTACGGCGCGTTCGCGGCCGAGCTCGTGCGCCGCGGCTGGCGCGACATCCATTGTCTGGATATTCTCGCCCCTGAAAAATTCCGGCTCGACGGCGTGCACTACCGGCAGTACGACGCGGCCCAGCCGCTGCCTTATCCGGAAGGTCACTTCGACTGTGTGTTTAGCATAGAGGGCATCGAGCACTTCGAGAGCCCTTGGGTTTTCGTTAAAGAGCTGTGCCGGGTGCTCAAGCCTGGGGGGAGCCTGTTCATCAGCACACCGAACACCTTTTCGGTGGATGCCAGGCTGAAATATCTTACTGCCGGCTACTTCCCCCGCTTCCGGCCACTGATGCTGGAACCACACAACGTACTACACCAACCAGTGGACGACGCGCATATCGCCCCGATTTATTTTTGGCAGCTGAATTTCTTCCTCATGCGGGGCGGTGTGAAAATCGAACGTATCTCGACCAACGCTTACGTACGCCGGCCACAGTGGGTGAAGCGTGTGTTCGAGAACTTGATCGCGCGAATGATACGCAACGGCATGCGTCGGCGCGGATTTCCGGATCCCGGGGTCACCTCGGACGAAGTGATGTTCGGAGATTGCATTATCCTCAAGTGCAGAAAAGCATGAATGAGCTGCCGGGCGTTTCTGCTTTGGCATTTTTCCGGAGCGCCTGCCACTCCTCTTCGGTCGAAGGGAACATGCCTGGATCTTCGAGAATGGGAACCGGAGCCCCTGAACCGTGCCCCTTGGACCGGAGCAGTGCGAAGTGAGGCACGGGTATTTCGTGCAAAGTGTCAAGAACGCACTCAAAGTCTTCAAGAGTCGTCTGACCCACCGCGTGTTCACGCGGATCTATGTCAAACGCCGCTGGGTCAGTGGCGGAACGCTCTCCGGGGCGGGCTCGACCCTTCCAGAGACCGAGGTCGTTCGGACCGAGCTGCCGTCCCTGTTGCGCACCCTCGAGGTCCGCTCGATGCTCGACATCCCCTGCGGGGATTTCAATTGGATGCGGGAACTGGAGCTTTCCGTGAGGTACACTGGCGCGGACATCGTGGCGCCGCTCATCAAGAAGAACCAGCGCCTTTTTGCGGGCCCACATCGGCAATTCTTCGTCGCCGACGTGATTCGGCACAAACTCCCGGAGGTCGACCTTGTGTTATGCCGCGATTGTCTCGTGCACCTTTCCAATGAAGATGCGATCAAAGCGGTGCGCAATATTAAGCGCAGCGGAGCAAAGTATCTTCTGGTGACGACTTATCCGATGCGGAAAGAGAACGTGGACATCCTGACGGGGGAGTGGCGCGCATTGAACCTTGAGCTGGCGCCCTACCATTTTCCGCCTCCGCTACGCGTCATCAACGAGAATTCACGGGCCGACGACGGCAAATGGGGCGACAAGAGCCTCGGGCTTTGGCGCATCGTCGACCTGCCATAGACGATGAAGATTCTGGTTACGGGTGGCGCCGGGTTTATCGGATCGCATCTCTGCGAGAAACTGGTTAGCAGCGGGCACGACGTCTTGTGCGTCGACAATTACTTCACCGGGAGCAAGGACAACATTGCTCACCTGCTACGCAATCCCCTGTTCGAAGCGATGCGTCATGACGTTACGTTTCCGCTTTACGTTGAAGTCGATCGGATCTTCAACCTCGCTTGTCCGGCTTCCCCGATTCACTATCAGTTCGATCCGGTGCAGACCACCAAGACAAGCGTACATGGCGCGATCAACATGCTGGGGCTCGCGAAGCGGGTCAAGGCGAGAATATTGCAAGCCTCGACCAGCGAAGTGTATGGCGATCCAGAGGTGCATCCGCAAGCTGAGGCGTACTGGGGGCGCGTCAATCCTATCGGCCCCCGCGCCTGCTATGACGAAGGCAAGCGCTGCGCCGAAACGCTGTTCTTTGACTACTACCGGCAGCATAAGTTGGAGATCAAGGTGGCGCGCATCTTCAATACTTACGGCCCTCGTATGCTCCCCGATGACGGGCGCGTGGTGAGCAACTTCATTGTGCAGGCGCTGCGCGGTCAGGACATCACCATCTATGGCGACGGCACGCAGACCCGCTCCTTTTGCTACATCGACGATCTGGTGGACGGGTTGCTGAAGCTGATGGATTCGCCTTCCGAAATCACCGGACCCGTGAACCTAGGCAACCCGGTCGAGTTCACCATGCGCGAGCTGGCAGAGATTACGTTGAAGCTGACGGGGAGCCGCTCGAAGCTCGTGTTCCTGCCCTTGCCACAAGACGATCCGCGCCAGCGCCAGCCGGACATTTCGCTTGCTCGCTCCTCCCTCGCCTGGACGCCGACGGTGCAACTGGAAGAGGGCCTGAAGCTTACGATCGCCTATTTCAGGTCGGCGCTTTGAAGATGGCTCAGCGAGTCCCGGCAGCCGAACGCACCTCGTCGAGCCGTGCTTCCGACCCGCTGTTGTCGGTCGTGATCCCGGTCTTCAACGGGACCCCCTACCTGCCGCAGCTCCTGGATAGTCTACTGGCGCAGCAACGGGTGCCCGACGAAGTGATTTTCGTGGATGACGGGTCCACCGACGGTTCGTCCGCGATGATTGCAAGGCTCGGGGCCGGGTTGCCTAGCCTGCGGGTGATCAGACAGGAAAATCAGGGACAGGCGGTCGCGCGCAATGCCGGGATGCGGCAGGCGACCGGCCGCTACCTGGTACTTCTGGATGTGGACGATGCGCCCGATCCGGGCATGTACGCGACGCTCGTCGGCCTGTCCGAAAGCGAGCAGCTCGATGTTGCCATGTGCAACGCCTGGAATTTCTACGAAGGCCGAAAGCCCGATACGCTGGTGTATCGCGACGTTCCCGACACGGGTGTGATCACCGGCGAGGCGTGGCTCCAGAGGCGCTTGCTTTCCGGATACCTGCCGCACTATTGCTGGATGCACCTCTACCGCCGCTCTTTCGTCGAGCAGATCGGCGTCGCATTTCCTCCCGCCGATCCCCACGAGGACGTAGTCTGGGTGACGGAAACTCTCCTCGCGGCCCGGCGATTCCATTTCGTCCCGCAGCCGCTTCACCGGTACCGCAAGAAGGAGACGTATGCGGCTCCTCCCCCGGTTATGGCGCCCGGAGGAACCTTCCGCCGGCACAAGACGATCGAGGCTTCGCTGTACAACTCCCGCGCCCTGTCCGAAGTCGCCGGCAGAGAAACGCTCGAGCCGCTTACCCGGAAGCTGCTGCGACGAGATTTCGTCAACGGGGGCTGCAACGTCGTCAAGCAGATTCGCAGCCTTTCAAATCCCGCGCAGAAGGCCCACTATCTCAGGCGCGTCCGTCAAGAACGGTTTTTCCGTATTCTGTGGCGGAACGCAGCCGGCCTGCCTCAGCATTGGCGGGTGTTTCGCTATCACCTTCTTGCATACCTGCTGGCAATGGCGGCGTACGTCAGTCTCGTACGCTGGCGCCTGCTGCAACGCGCCTGACCGTCCAGCGTGAAGCTGCTGTACGCGTTCCCGGAGCCGCTGCCCCTCGAGCGCGCGCGGGGAATACAGACCGTGCATACCGTCGCCGCGCTCGCTGCGCAGGGGATCGACGTGACCCTTGCGTACGTGCCCTCGACCGGCGATCCCTTCACCACCTATTCCGTCGCGACGCCCGGAGGGGTGCGCCTGCTGCCGGTGTCGCGCAGCCTGCCCTGGCCGTTCGCCCGCATGCACTCCAACCGGTTCTTCGCCGCGCGTCTGGCAAAGCGTATCGACCCCGCGGAGACCGGTGCGGCGATGGCGCGGCACCTGAAGGCCTCGGCGCTCCTGCTCCAGCGCCTTCCGGGTTTGAGGCTGGTCTACGAGGCCCATGAGGTCTTCGCCGACACGGTGCATGGGCGCCGGCGCGAGAAGATCGAGCGCCTTGAGCGCGCCGTCGTCGGGCGGGCGGCGGCGCTCGTCGCGAATTCGAAGGCGACCGCGGCGCGGCTGCGCACGCTCTACGGCGTCACCGCGCCGATCGAGGTGATTCCCAACGGGGTCGAATATCCGGAGTCGCTCCCTGAAAAGGACTGGGCGCGCGCCGCGGAGCGCATTGTCTACGCGGGGAGCTTTTTCAGCTGGAAGGGCGTGGACGATCTTGCTGACGCGGCGCGCGCTCTTGCGGGCCTTCGTATCCGGCTGATCGGCGGCGACGAAGCGCGCATCGCCGAACTGCGCTCGCGCGCCGGCGGCTCGGGCGCGGCGCTCGATTTCACCGGGCGCATCCCCCATGGCCGCGTCGCGTCCGAGCTCGCGCGGGCGTGCATCGCGGTGCTTCCCAATCGCGCCGATCCCGACAGCGCCTTCACCTCGCCGATCAAGCTGTTCGAATACATGGCCGCCGGTTGCGCGCTCGTGGTGAGCGACCTTCCGGCGCTGCGCGAGGTGCTCGATCCCGGGGACGCGCTCTGGGTCGCGCCCGGCGACCCTGCCGGCCTGGCGAACGCGATCCGGGCGCTGGCGGGGGATCCGGACAGGGCCCGGCGCTTGGGCGCGCGCGTCCGGGAAAAGGCGCGCCTCTATACTTGGACCGCACGCGGGGAGAGACTCGCGCACATCGTGCGCCCGTTGCTCGGACCGAAATGAGCCGCGAAGCAAATGCCTGCACAGATCAGGCGGCGGATGCCGTGAGCGGGACCCATCCCCGAATCCTGGTGATTCGCCGCGACAACATCGGCGATCTGGTCTGCACCACTCCGCTGCTATTTGCGCTGCGCGAGCGTTTTCCGCGCGCCCATATCGCGGCGCTAGTAAACACTTACAACGAAGCGGTTCTCGCGCGGAATCCGGCTGTCGATGCCGTCTACGCCTACGAAAAGGGAAAGCACCGCCGCAAAGGGCGCTCCGTCCTTTCGGTTCATGTCGATCGGCTGCGCCTGATCATGAAACTGCGAAAGGAGCGCTTCAACTACGCGATCCTGGCGACCCCGGGATTCGAGCCGCGCTCGCTGCGCTTCGCCCGCCTGGTCGGCGCGCGTCACCTGCTCGGCTATGCCGAACCCGGTAAGGCTCATTTACGGCTGGACATCGCCTTGCCTTACGATCGATCCGCGCCGGCGCACGAGGTGGAACGTGTGTTCGGCCTGCTCAAGGCCTTCGGCATCAACGGTCCGCCGCCCCTCACCCGGGTGTTTCCCGATGCGGACTCGCGTCGCAGCATAGAGCAAGCGCTTTCCCGTCTGGGACAGGGCACGCCGGTCGTGGGCGTACACATCAGCGCGCGCAGAAAAAACCAGCAGTGGTCGGCCGAAAACTTTGCGGCTCTCATCAAGGCCGTCGCGAAGCAGTACTCTGCGCGAATCCTGCTCCTCTGGGCACCCGGCGAACCGGACAACCCGAGGCATCCTGGAGATGACGACAAGGCGCGAGCGGTGACCGAAAGGTGCGGCCGACTTCCCTTGCTCCCTTGTCCGACCAACGACCTTCCCAGCCTGATCGCGGCCCTGTCGCTGTGCGACTGCGTGGTGTGTGTTGATGGCGGAGCGATGCACCTCGCCGCGGCGCTCGGCAAGCCGATCCTGTGTTTTTTCGGTGATTCGCCGCCTGAACGATGGCGGCCCTGGAAAGCGCCGCACGAGCTTCTGCAGCCCGCGAGCCGCGATCTTGCGGATCTGACGGTCGAGGAAGCGCTGGCCGGTTTCGAGCGCCTCTGGCGCGCTCGGCCCCTCCCTCACCCCTTTTCCTGAATCTCGTGCACGCCGCCCTCTGCGGCGGCGGACTGGTACCCTGGCACCCTCCTGCCGAGTTCCCGCTTGACCTCATCATCGGCCGGAGAGCGCGGCTGCGAGAGCCAGGCTTCGATCTCGACAAGCCAAGTTTCACCGGGCGCATCACCCGCTCTGGCGATGCGCAACTTGGGGTGCGGCGTAGGCAGCGTGCTCTCGCGGTCCGAGAGCAGCTCTTCGTAGAGTTTTTCGCCGGGTCGCAGGCCGGTGAACTCGATCCTGATGTCCTCCTCGCCCAACCCGGAAAGGCGGATCATGTCGCGCGCGAGGTCGACGATCTTGACCGGGTCCCCCATTTCCAGAACGAAGATCTCACCCCCGTTTCCCATGAGGCCCGCCTGCAGCACCAGCTGTGCGGCTTCGGGAATCGACATGAAGTAGCGAGTGACTTGCGGGTGGGTCACCGTCAGGGGTCCGCCGCGAGCGATCTGGTTGCGGAACTTGGGGATGACGCTGCCCGTGCTGCCGAGCACGTTGCCGAAGCGGACTACGACGAAACGTGTGCCACCGGGGCGCTGCAGAGCCTGGCAGACTTCCTCGGACAAACGCTTGGTGGCTCCCATGACGTTGGTCGGATTCACCGCCTTGTCGGTCGAGATGAGGACGAATTTCTCCACGCCGTGATCGCGCGCGGCGCGCGCCAGGCGCAGCGTCCCGAGGACGTTGTTCTGCGCCGCTTCCCAGGCATTGTCGTTCTCCATGAGCGGCACGTGCTTGTAGGCAGCGGCGTGGAATACGACCGCCGGTTTGAATCTTGAGAAAACCGCCTGCACACGCGCCGGATTGCGCACGTCGCCGATGATGGGTGCAATGTCCGGCTTTTTTTCCGACGACAGGAATTCCTGCTCGATGCAATACAAGGCGTACTCGTTCAGCTCGAGCAGGACCAGACGCTCCGGCTCGAATTTCGCGATCTGGCGGGCGAGCTCGGAGCCGATCGAGCCGCCGGCGCCCGTGACCAACACGACCTTGCCGGTGAGGAGCCGATGCAAGCCGCCGTCGTCGAGCACCACCTGGTCGCGGCCGAGCAGGTCTTCGAGTTCGATGCGGCGGATCTGCGATACCGTGACCTTGCCCGACAGCAGGTCGTCGTAGGAAGGCACGGTGAGGACCGTCAGCCCCGCGGCGGCGGCGACTTCCGCCGCGCGCCTGCGCACCCCCGCGGAAGAGGCCGGCAGCGAGATGATCGCATGGCGGGACTCCAGTTGCTGTGCCCAGCGGCCGACTTCTCCGAGTCCCCCGAGCACCTTCACGCCCAGAAGGACCTGCCCGTGCCAGGCCGTGTCATCGTCGAGTATGCCGACCGCGCGCCACTGACTGGAGCGTCCCATCTCCCGCAGCAGATTGACGGTGATGTCGCCGGCGCCGATCACGAGCACCGGTTCGCCGGTGAGGTGGATGTGACCGTACAGGGCGCGCTCCCTCACGGCGCGATAGGCGATCCTGCTGCCCGACATGATCGCGGCAAGCAGAAAAGGCGCGAGGATGAACGTCGACCGGGGCACGTTGACATCGGCGCGAAAGAACGCAAGCAGGGCGGGCACCGCAAGCGCCCCGATCAGGCAGGCGAACGCTATGCGTTTCAGGTCGGGCAAGCTCGCGTAGCGCCAGCTGCCGCGGTACAGGCCAAGCGACCAGAATATCAACGCGTGCAGGGGAACGGCCGCCGTTACCGCCGCGGCAAGCGCCGGAAGAAACTCCTCGGGGGGAGGTTCCAGGTTGAAGCGCAGCCAGAACGCGAGCACCCAGCAAGCGGCGGAAGCCAGCACATCGTGCGCAAAAGCAAGCGCAGCTCGGTAACCGGGCTTAAGGGGATTCAATGGATTTGCTCTCGCGGCGCCGGTACGCATGGTCGACCCACAGCGCCAGCGTTGCATGGAGCGCGATCAGCCCGACGAGGGCGCACAGCTGCAGGGGAAGCGGCTCGCGCAGCGCCCACAGCGCGGTCGTGCCGCAGGCGAGCATCAGGGCGTATTCGGCGAGCGCCGTCCTGCGGTGGCTCCAGCCCATTCGCACGAGGCGTTGATAGTAGTGCTTGTTGTGCGCTTCCCAGAAGCGCTCACCGGCGCCGATGCGCTTGAGCAGAGTCACGGTGGAGTCCGCGATGAAAGGCGCAAACACTGCTGCCGGAAACCAGAGCGGCCAGTCTCCGTCGCGCCAGCCCGAGAGAGACAAGAGCGCGGCGAGGAAACCGATCGGCACGGACCCGGCGTCACCCATGAAAACCCGCGCGGGAGGAAAATTGAACGGCAGGAACGCCGCGCCGGCGGCGGCCACGATGGCGCACTCGATCAGCAGGGCGTCGTCGCCGCTCATCCAGGCACCAGCTCCCAGGAACGTAAAGCCCGTGACCGTCATGCCGCCCGCGAGTCCGTCGGAGCCGTCCATGAAGTTGTAGAGATTTGTCATCCATAGAATGCCGATCACGATCAGGACGAGCGAGGGGAGCGCTATCGCGGGGAGGGCGCCGAAGGCGAACCCTGCAGCGGCTGCAAACTGGGTGCCCAAACGGACCGGAATAGGTAGTCCGCGAACGTCGTCGAGATGCGAAACCGCGACGAGCACGGCGGCGGGGAGCACGACGACAAGCGGGGTTTGCAGGATCGCGAAGCCGGAAAAAACGCCCGCCATCATGGCGATTCCGCCCGAGCGCGGCACGGGACGGACGTGCAGCGAGCGTTGGTTGGGCACGTCCAGCGGCCACCGGTCCCGCGCCCTCAGCATCCACGCGATGAGCAGCAGCGTCGCGAGCGCCGAGACGATCGGCGAAACGGGGGCGATTTCCGGGATCGCCACTCACCTAGTCCGCTCGGGGAAACACGGGGCGCATTTTAACGTGTTCCCAAGACTCTCACGCGCGCGCGGACCTGAACCAGCGCGCTGTTTGTGCGAGTCCCGCGTCGAGCGTGTACGGGGGTCGCCAATCGAGCAGCCGGCGCGCTCTGAAGGAATCGATTGCGAGATTGCAGGTCAAGCGTCGGACTTCGTCGCGACGACCCGCGATCATTGCGGCAACGCGCAGAAACGTCGGCGGCGCGGGAAGGAGTCTTGCTGGTCTCTCGAGTACGCGGGCGATGCGCGACACCAGTTCGGGGGTTGAAACGCTCTCATCGTCGCTTACGAGAAAGGGTCCGCGTGCCGCAGGGTGCTCCGCAAAGCGCGCGATCGCGTCGACGAGATTGCCCACGTAGATCAGGCTGCGGCGGTTGCGCACGCTCGCAAAGGGCAGAGGCAGTCCCGAATCGACCCAGCTGAGCAAGCGCAGAAAATTGGCCTTGACTTCGGGCCCGTATACGAGAGGCGGCCTGATGATCACGAGCTCAATGCCGTTTCGGGCCGCGGTTTCGGTCAAGGCCCGCTCGGCTTCGAGCTTGGAGCGGCCGTAGCAGTCCTGCGGATCGAGCGTGTCGTCCTCGGCGTACGTTCCGCTTCCCGAATCCTCGCCGTGCACCTTCACCGAGCTCAGGAAAATAAATCGGCGGACGAGTCCAGCAGCGGCTTCCGCGAGCCGGACTGCCGCGTCGCAATTGACGCGCCGCATTTCCCCCTCGATAGGGTTTGATCGATGGGCGATCGCTGCGAGGTGGACGACCGTGCCTACGCCGTCGACGAGCGCGCGACGATCGAATTCGGCGGCGATATCCGGGACGAGGATCTGATGCAATCGCGGCGGAACCGCACCCGGCGGGACGAGCCGCCTTACCGCGGTGCGGACCGTGTGGCCGCGTGCGAGCAGCGTGCGGCAAAGGGCAGTGCCGACGAAGCCCGACGCACCGGTGACGAGAATGCGCATGTCTGAAACGCGGGAAGAGGTGCCGCCTTCCCCTATTGGAGCGACACCGGATTCTAGCAAGCCCCTATCTGCAGGGAGCAGGTGCCACTACAATACGCGCTTTATCGAAAAGCAAGGCCGCGCGAGTGACAATTTCGTTCTACCCCGTAATTCTCTCGGGCGGATCAGGCACCCGCCTGTGGCCGATGTCGCGGCGGCTTCTGCCGAAGCAGTTCCTGCCTCTCGTTTCCAATCGAACCATGCTTCAGGACACGGTGCTGCGGGTGCAAGGTCTCGATGGCGCCCGCGCCCCGATCGTCGTTTCGAACGACGAGCACCGGTTTCTCGTGGCGGAGCAGATGCGCGAGATCGAGGTGAAGCCCGAGATCCAGATCCTGGAGCCTGTGGGTCGCAACACCGCACCGGCGGTCGCGGTCGTGGCGCTCCACCTCCAGAGTCGCCATCCCGACGTCTCCATGCTCGTGCTGCCCTCCGATCACCTCATCCGGAACGTGCCGGCATTTCACGCGGCAATCGCCACGGCGCTTCCCCTCGCCGCAGGCGGTTCGCTCGTCACTTTCGGGATCACGCCGCGGGGGCCGGTCACG
>Ga0210382_10000157_pt1 | contig 27688 bp, 21 predicted proteins | sample PLMedo_FD_155452 | JGI IMG/M metagenome (GOLD analysis project Ga0210382, IMG submission 155452) | Groundwater sediment microbial communities from an aquifer in East River, Colorado, USA - PLM0_60_coex redo | ecosystem: Environmental > Terrestrial > Soil > Riparian zone | place: USA: East... | reverse complement strand
AGGAGCTGTTGATCGAGGCTGCCCCAATTGACGCCGATGCGGACGGGCTTGCCTTCGTTCACGGCGACCTGGACGATGGTGCGGAACTTGTCGTCGCGCCGCTTGGCGCCGACGTTGCCGGGATTGATGCGGTACTTCGCGAGCGCGCGCGCGCAGGCGGGGTACTTCGTGAGCAACAGATGGCCGTTGTAGTGGAAGTCGCCGATCACCGGCACCTCGACCTGCGCGACGATGTCGGGGACGGCGCGGGCCGCCGCGTCGTTGTTCACCGTCACCCGCACCAGCTCGCTCCCCGCCTGATGCAGGGCGCGGACCTGCTGCACCGTCGCCGCCACGTCGGCGGTGTCGGTGTTGGTCATGGACTGGACGACGATCGGATGGGTGCTTCCCACCGGTACGCCGCCCACGCTGACGGTTACAGTTGAGCGTCGGGTGCTCACGGGAGGAAAATATACAGCCGGCGCCGCCGCAGGGGGCGCCGGCTTGCTGGAGCTTCCTTAGAAGATCTTGTCCTGGATGACGACGCGCACCTGGAGCGCCGTCAGCGCCATGTCGCCGGTCGCCGCTACGGCGCCGGTGTTGTTGCCAATGAGTTCCAGCCGCACCCACAGCGACGAGGCGTTGAACAGGGTCTTCAAGGCCCCGCTCAAGTCGCCCGTGATGACAATGGGTGTGACGTTCGTGCCGAAGACCGTATCCGGCGGAATGTCGACGGCCAAGGCGGAGGCGTTCAGCGTACCCGCCGAGGTCGAGTCGATGTACAGCCGGAAGCCGATCCTCCCGGCGCCTGCGCTATTGATCAGATTCGCGGTGCCGGTTATGCGCACGCTGTCCACGATCGAGCTGCCGAAACCCGGCGGCAGCTTGATTTCCTGCGCCGTGTTCGACAGCGTGTCCGAGGTCCCCGGGGGAATGAAATACGGGATGGTGTCGTTGCCCGACCCTTGGATGAAGCTGTAGACGTCGACGTTGAAGATGGCGCGCCCTTCACCGCACGCCGCCGCTGAGAGCAGTGCGGCCGCAAGGATCAGGGCGGAAGCTGTCGCTTTCATACGCGTTCCCTAGTAGAGCGAGATGGACGTGGCCATCGTGATGCCACGCTTGTCGGCAAACGAATTGCTGTGCGTCCAGAACCCCACGTCCAAACCGACGGGGCCGAGGCGCAGGCCGCCGCCAAATCCGAACTGCATCTTCTTGCGCTGGTCGCGCGACACGCCGCCGCGCAACGCCAGCATCCCGATGCGCTGCTCACCCCCGACGTGGATGACGGTGCCGCGGCCGGTGTTCACGATGTCGCCGCCGATCGTCGTCCCCGTGCTCATGCGGAAGGCAGCGTTGGCGATGTAGCTCACCGGCATCCTGGTCGTCGTCTCCACATGGTTTCTCACGACGGTGGTGACCAGGGAGTCACCGGTGTCATCGAAGTAGGTACTGTCGACGCGCGTGTCCTTCCACGTCAACTTGGCGCCGATGTCGTTCACGCCCAGGCCGATCTCGAGCGGGCCGGAGATCAGGACGATCCCTACGTCACCGCCGATGCCGCGGCCGAACGATTTCGTGTAGTCGTTGTCCCGATAGGACAGGAAGTCGACTTGCGGCGTCACCGGGTTCGAGCCCGCGAACAGCGTATCACCCGTCGTGAAGCCGCCCGACCCGACGGCCCGGAAGTACGCAGCGCCGTAGTAGGATCGCACGGCGGCGCCGAGGTAAACGCCGTCTTCATTATCGCTGCCCCCGCCCGTCACGCGACCGGAGAAGCTCAGTGTCGGCGCGAGGCCGGCCTGCACGAGCCCATCGCCGAGCAAGTTGTACGTCGTGTTGGTACGCGCCGAGTCCCCATTCTTGAGGAAGGCGCGCAGCGAGTCGCCCAGCAGAAACCCGACGTCGTGGTTCTCGAAACCCACCACGGCGAACCGGAACCCTTTGATGCCGATCCCCACATCGAGCAGGCGGCTCGTGCCGCCGAGCCCGAATTTGTCCTCGGGGATCAAGACCTGGGCGGCGCCGAGGTCGATGGCGAACGCGTTCCTCCCTACCGTGAACTCGACGTCATTGGTCGGCGTGGGCGCTTTCCGCACCTCGAGGAAGATCGGCAGGTTGAAGATGAGGTTCGCGAGCTCGATCGGATTGAACGCCGCCGAGTCGGGATTGAACATCGGATCGTCGCCCAGCTTGTTGATCGGATGGTCTTTGAAGAACTGGATGAGGCCGAGTGGCACGGGAATCGTCACCTTCGCATTCCCGCCTCCGGCGCGCTCCTTCACGGCGCGGTAGGCCGGGTTGTAGCGGCGCAGGTTCCCATCGCGGTTCAAGGAGACGCCGCCCATCCCGATGCGGCGCGCGTCGAACCCGAACTGGGCGCGCGCCGGCCGGATGGGGGCGGCGATGAGTACAGCGAGCGCGAGGACGACAACACCAGTTCGCACGGGTCACCTCAATAACGGGGAATGTGCCGCGAACAATATAATGTTCGCGCTCCCAACTATTGGGGGGTGTGAGCGGCGTCACCCCTTTGGAGCGTCAACGTCACCGTCGTCCCCCGCCCCGCCTCGCTCTCCAGCGTGATCGTACCCCCCCAGCTCTCGACGAGCCGGCGGGCGATGGCCAGCCCTAGCCCAGCGCCGCTGGACGTCGTCGAGAACGTCGGCTCGAATACGCGCGGCAGCACCTCCGGGGCGATGCCGCGACCGTCGTCCGCGACGCTGAGCGTGCATCCGCCGTCGCGTACCTCCACCCTCACGCGCTTCGCATCGGCGCTGCGCGCGTTCTCGAGCAGATTGACCAGCACCTCCTTCACTTCATCCTTGCGAGCAAGCGCCGCCGCACCGCCCTCGGCGACTCGCACGTCGAACCGCGTCGCATCCTTGGCGCCCCCCTTGCCCGATCCGAGGCCGTAGAGCTGCACGACCTCGCGGGCCGCCGCGGCGAGGTCCACCGGCTCGAGCGGCACCTGCTCCGCCGCGGGCGCTCCGAAGCGCGAGAAGGCGCGCGCGATCCCGTCGAGACGGTCGATCTCCACGAGGATGCGCTCCGCCGTCTCCTCGAGCGTCGACTCGAAGTCCGCCCCGCGCTTCACGCGCTGCAGATGCTGGATGCCGAGGCGGATGGGCGTGAGCGGATTCTTGATTTCGTGGGCCACCTGGCGCGCCATCTCTCCCCACGCGATCACGCGCGCCGCGCGCGTCAACGCCGTCGCGTCGTCGAGCGCGATGACGCATCCATCGGGAGACGGGCCGAGCGGAGCGAGTTGCACGCGGATCTGGCGGCCCCCGATCTCGAATTCTCGGTCTTCGATCGCGTCGCCCTTCGCCGCGACGAAGGCAGTGACCGCTTGCCACACAGGCGCCCACGTCGGGGGAGCGGCGCGGGGCAGCTCGTCGCCCGGCGCCAGCGTCTCCCCCAGCACCTCCTCGGCGCGCGCGTTGGCCATTGTGACACGCAGCGCGTCGTCCACGGCGATCACGCCGGTCGCGACGTTGGCGAGCACCCGGGCGGTCCGTTGACGCGCCTCCTCGATCGCGACTTGGCTGCGCCGGACGTCGGTCACCATCTTGCCGAATGCCGACAGCACGGGCTCGAACTCGCGCGGCGCCCCGGGGGGGAACGCCCGCGGCTCGCTCCCTCGCCCCACAGCGAGCGCGGCATCGCGCAACGCCGCGACGGGCCGCGCCAGCTCACGGGCGGCGAGTCCGGCGAGGTACACCGCCGCGCCCAACCCGGCGAGCGTACCCAACACGAGCACGAGCGCGAGGTTTTCCTGTTGCAAGCGGACCCGCTCGTCATCGAGCAGCTGCGGCGCGGCGAGAATCGCCTGCTCGCCCGGCGGACCCGCCGCCACGACCCGATACCCGACGCGCGTCGGCCGGCCGGCGGTGCGCGCGTCGGTCGTGAGCTCCAGCTCGTCCTCGAGGGTCAGGAGGAACGCCGGCGGCGTGAGGAACGGGTCGACCAGGCCCAGCTCGCCCATCACCGGTGAGCTCGTCCCGACGAGCTGCCCCCCCCGATACAGCCACAACTCAGCGTTCAGCCGACGCCCTAGGTCGGCCACGGCCCGCGGGATCGCTTCGGGGCGGTCGCCCGCGATGGACCCCGCGCTCGCCACCGCATCACGCAACGTCTGGCGAATGAGCAGGTCGCCGGAGCGCCGCGCCTCGTCCGACAGGCGCGCGAAGCTCCAGGCCGCGAAACCGAGCACCGGCAGCACGAAGAACGTGACGAGGGCCGCGGTGAGCCTCGCACGGTAGCTGGTGCGCAATGTCGCGAGCAGCGCCGGCAAGGGGGGACGCCACCCTTCCGCGACCACGAGGCCGAAGAGCCAGACACCTGCCAGCAGCGCGACGTCGAGCAGCACGACGAGGGTACCGCGCACCAGCAGCGCCAAGGGGCTCCGCAGGTCCACGCGCACGTGCACGTGGCGCACGCCCTCCGGCAGGTCGACCTGTCGCTCCCCCCGCGCCGACCAGCCGGCGCGGCGCCACAGGAGCCGCGTTCCAGCGATTGGCGCGCTCGCCGGCGACGGCAGCGACAGCGAGATCGCGTAGGGCGGCTCGACCCCGAGATCCCCCCGGAGGAAGCGCGCGGTTCGATCGGGCTGGAGCAGGCGCGTGCGCGGCCCCACAGCGACGGTGAGCACGTTGCCCTCGGCGAGCGGGGCCACCAGCACGTAGTGGACACCCGGCACCCACTCTACGCGCTCGATCCGCGCGCCGCCTGCGGCCGGCGCAGAGCGCGCCAGCGCCGCCGGGACGGCGGGGGGCAGCTCGAGCGTCGCGAGCGCCAGCTCGGCGATCGGGCGGCCGCTTGGGTCCCACAGCTGCAGCAGCGCCGGATAATCCTCGGCGACGAGCGGCGACCCCACCCACAGGGCATACAGGTCACCGGCGGTGTGCAGCACGGCCCGCTCCTCCACCTCCTGGCCGAGCCGCTCGAGGAGCGCGACCGCGAGGGCATCGCCTTCATGGCCGAGGCGCTGCGCGTCGCGCTCGGCGAGCTGGAGCCGCCCCTCCACCGCGGCGCCCCAGGTGATCAGGGCGGCGGCCGTACCCGCGACGACCGCGATCCCGGGCAGCGCCCAGCGGCGGGGAGCAGGGAGAATCACTCCGCCGAGCGCCGGCAACCAAAGGAACGTGTACCACTCGGGCCATGCGCCGTACGGGCTCCAGAGCCACAAGCCGCCGATTGCAGCGAGGGCGGCCCACATACACGCCAGCGGGAGCGACCACGGCACGCGTGCCGGCTCGGCGGGACCTCGGACCAGCGCGGCGGCCAGGAGCATGAGGGACATGGCGGTCACCGCGAGGGCGGCCTGCCACGACAGCCACAACGCGATGCTCACGCCGCCGGCCGGAGGCGCAATCCCGCGGCCGAAGTAGCGCACCAGATACGGCGCGGCGAGCACGAGGCCCGCGGCAGCCGCGGTGGTCCACCAGCGCCGGGCCAAGCTGCGGCGCCACAACACCCCCGCCACCACCAGGAGCAGGATGCCCACGACCATGAGCGAGCCCGACGACGCGCCTACGAAGCCCGCGACAGGTCGATAGAACGTCGCGGGGGAAAAGAGGCCGGACGCCGCGAGCGGCGGGGGCGCGCGGAGCAGCGTCCAGACCCCCACGAGCACGACGCTCCACCGCCCCGCACCGGCAGGCGCTGCGGCGAGCAACAGAATCAGCGACACTGCCAGAACGAGGCCGGCGATGCGGGCCGTGCGCGCGAGCGCGTCGAGCTGCACGTCGCCTTGCGCCGGGGAGATCGTAAGGACCGAGAGGAGCGTGTCGCCTTGCTCACACCCGACCGGGCAGATATCGAACACGCGCGAATCGCGCGGCCCGAGCCCCGGGCGGTAGAAGCGGAGGCCCACGCCGTGCGCGCGCGCGAACACCGCGCCCACGGTGCGATCCTGGTCCGGCATCGAGGGCGCGGCGCTGAGCAGCACTGTGCCGACCGCCGTCCCGATCGACGTCTGGCGCCGAGCCTCGAGCCGCGCGTAGAATGGAGTGATGACGGCTCGCAGCTCGGCGGTGTCCGGCGCCGGCATGGCGCGATGGCGGCCCGCCCAGGCGAAGGGTGCGCCATCGGGTTGGATGATGGCGACTCCGCGCTCGATCCCGATCGGCCCGGCGGCGGTTGCTCGCGCGAGCTCCGCGAACGCCGCCTCCCGCGGCAGCAACGCGGCGGTCGCCCCCCGCTCCGCCAGCCGTCGCGCGTGCGCGATCGCATTACCGATCGCGGACTGCAGATCGCGCGACGCCGCCGTAACCCGCGCCTCGCGCAGCGTCGGCCAGCAACACTGGATCCGTCCGATTTCGATCGCGCCCGCCACGAGCACCACGCCGAGCGCGAGGGTCGCGAGGCCGGCGGCCGCGGCGACGGGACGGTGGGGCGCTCGCAGGGCGAGCGCGACGGCCGCCACCCCCGCGGCCTCCGCCACCAGCGCCCAGGCGACGCCGTTGCCCCGCAGCCACTCGGCAGCGGCCAGGGCGGCGAGCCCTCCGGCGATCACGACATGACCGAGCCGCTGCACCTGAAGCTTCTCACCCCCGAGGCCGTGCGCGCCGCCCTCGCGCGCGACTCACGACTCCTGGTGCCCGTGGGCACCTGCGAACAGCACGGGCCCCACCTCCCGCTCGGATGCGACACGATCATCGTCGAACGCCTCGCCGACGATCTCTCCGCCGCGTTCGGCATCGTCCGCGCCCCGACCGTGGAGTACGGCGTCAACACCGCGACCAAGCGTCATTACCCCGGCAACGCGACCGTGCGTCGCAAAACCCTGCACCGCTGGATGAACGACCTGCTGGGATCGTGGGAGCAATGCGGCGTGGGCACGTTCGTCATACTGACCGCTCACGGCCACGATCCCCATCAGGAAGCCCTCTCGACGCTCCGCACTCAGCGCGCCCGGATATTCACGGTCGACGTCTTCGCGCTCGACTTCACCGGCCATCTGGATGACCCTGCCGGACCGATGCACGGCGGCGAGCTGGATACGTCGCTGATGCTGCATCTCGCGCCCCATCTCGTGCAGATGCAACTCGCGCAGGACTTCCTGCTGCCCGACCGGCAACGCGCCCGCTACCGCCGCGGTGCCACGGGCACGCTTCCCGCGCTCTCGCCCGGGTCGCTGGGCCGGCCCACACTCGCGTCAGCCGAGAAGGGCGCGCGGCTCTACAAGATGATCTATGAGTGCCTCGCCACGCGAGTTCTCGGAGCCGCCGCCGCATGAATGCCTGCCTCCTGGTGCTCGCCGTCCTGCAGGCGCCGCTCGACGAAGGCACGTTCGTGGTGCGGGATGACACCGTCGAGGTGGCGCGCGAATCGTTCCGCCTGGTGCACGGCCGGCTCGCGCGCGGCGGCATCGGGTGGACGCTGGCAACCACGATCCGTTACGACCGCACGCGCCCCGTCGTCGTGCTCGCCCCCATCCTCGACGTCAACACCGACACACTGCCCGCCACGCTGCAGTACGACGTCGCCGATCCGCGCCAGCCGGTTCGGATCCTGGGCGAGCTGGGACGCGGCCGGTTCACCGTGCGATTCGTCGCGCGGGACACCGAGCGGGCTCGCGAATTCCCCGCCGGCGGGCGTCCGGTCGTGCTCGACGACTCCGTTTTCGCGTTCTACGTATTCGCCGCCTGGCGTGCGGCGAGTCAGCCGGGCCAGCTCACGGCCATCGTGCCCCGCGGGTTGCGGCGCGAAACGGTCGAGATCCAGGACCAGGGCCTCGCCCCGACCACGTTAAACCAGGGCCAAGTGATGCTGCGACACATCACGCTCACCGGAGGTCCCAATCAGGTGGTGCACCTCTGGCTCGACCCGAGTGGCCGGCTCATGAAAGTGGAGATTCCATCGCGTCGCCTGAGCGCGGAGCGCGCCCCCGCCGGTTGACCCCCCTTTGTCCCGCCGATTAGGTTCCTGTCAGGTCTCCGAACACCGCACCGCACGTGTCGCAGGTCGAAACCGACCCCGGACGCCACGCGTATGGCCTTCGACCTCACGACCATATTCTCCAAGGATGCCCATGAGACACGTGTTGCTCACCGCCGGCCTCCTGCTGGGCCCGGCTGTCGCGGGCGCGCAGCAAGCGACGCCGGCGGCGTTGTCGCTCGCGGACGCCATCGCCATCGCGCGGGACAAGAATCCCGCCTATCGCCAGGCGCTGAACAACCGCGCGCCGGCCGCGTGGGGCGTGCGCAACGCCTACTCGAGCCTCTTGATCCCCAGCATCACCACGGCGGCGGGCATGAGCTACACGGGCCCCGGCTCGCAGACGTTCTTGTCATCGAGCTTCACGCAGAGCGTCTCCACGGTCTCCTCGTTCTACGACCTGAGCCTCTCCTGGCAGTTGTCCGGCACGACGTTGTCGCAGCCGGGCCTCGCCAAGGCGCAGCAGCACGCCGTGGACGCCGACATCGCGGGCGCGACGAACGCGCTCATCACGGGGATCACGCAGCAATACCTCACCGTGCTCCAGGCCCGCGACCAGGCCGCGGTCGCGCGCCGCACGGTGGCGCGGAACGACGAGTTCCTGAAGCTCGCGCAGGCGCGCTTCAGCGTCGGACAAGCGACGCTGATCGACGTACGCCAGGCGCAGGTGGCGCGCGGCCAGGCGGAGGTGGCGTTGTTGCGCGCCGAGACGGCGGTGCAGATCGAGAAACTGCGGCTGTTCGAGCAGATGGGCGTAACCGCGCCGATCGACATCCAGACGGTCCAGCTCACCGACACGTTCGCCCTGCAGACGCCGGCGTGGCAGCTCCCCGATCTGTTGACGATGGCGGAGCAGCAGAACCCGGCGCTCAAGGCGCTGCGCGCCCGCGAGCGCGCAGCCGTGTGGGGCGTGCGGGCGGCGACGTCGACCTATGGCCCTTCCGTCTCCCTCTCGGCGGGCTGGTCCGGATTCACGCAACAATTCACCGACAGGGACGCCGTCCGAGCCAACCAACAGACCGCGCTCGGGGGCCAACGCACCGCCTGTTTGGAGAACAATCAGATCCGTGCGAGCGCCGGGCTGCCGCCCGACGACTGCGACCTTTTCCTTTGGGGCACGAGCTACGAGCAGGCACTGGTCGACCAGACATCGGTGTTCCCGTTCGACTTCACCCGGCAGCCGTTCCAGGCGCGCCTGACTATCTCGCTTCCGATCTTCACGAACTTCTCGCGTACGCAGCGGGTCTCGGAAGCGCGCGCGCAGCACGGCGATATGGAGGAAGCGGTTCGGGCGCGCGGCCTCGCCGTACAGACCGAGGTGAGTCAGGCGTTCCTGACGCTGCAGACCGCGTTCCGCACCACCGGTCTCCAGGATACGAACCGTACGGCGGCGCGCGAGCAGCTCCAGCTTGCCACGGAGCGCTATCGCGTGGGCTCGGGCACGTTCTTCGAGCTGCTCGACGCGCAGGTGGCATCGCTGCGCGCCGAGAGCGACTATGTCAATGCGATCTACGACTACCATAAGGCCCTGGCACTGCTCGAAGCGGCAGTCGGCCGGTCCTTGCGCTAACCAAGAGGGAACGAGCGAACATGTCCAAGCGGAATAAGGTGCTGCTGGGTGTCGGGGGCGGGCTTGCCCTCATCCTGCTCGTCGTGGTCAGCGCGAGCGCCAAACGTGACAAGGGCGTCGAGGTGCGGTTCGAGACAGTGGGACGGCGCGACCTCGTCGCCGCGGTCACCGCGAGCGGCAAGATCCAGCCGAAGAAGAAGGTCGACGTGAGCGCCGACATCACGGGCCGCGTCACGCGCATCGCGGTGCGCGAGGGCGACTACGTGCAGAAGGGCCAATTCCTCCTGCAGATCGATCCGACGATCTACCAGGCGAACCTGCAGCGGGCGCAGGCGGCGATGTCGTCGGCCGAGGCGGGATGGGTACAGGCGCGCGCCAACCGCGACCAGGCGCAACGCGCGATGCAGCGCACCAAAGAGCTGCGAGAGCAGAACCCCAACTTGATCTCGCCGGAGCAGCTCGAGCAGGCCCAGACGGCTTTCGAGATCGCCGACGCGAATTCCACGGCGTCGCAGCACTTCATCGAGCAGTCGCGCGCGGCCTTGCAGGAGGCGCGCGACCAGCTGGCCAAGACGCATCTCGTCGCGCCGATGGCGGGGCGCGTCACGCGGCTCGCGGTCGAAGAGGGTGAAGTCGCGGTGCCCGGCACGTTCTCGCGCGAGACCGGCTTGCTGCTCACGATCTCCGACTTGACGGTCATCCAGGTGAAGGTTCAGGTCGATGAGACGGACGTCGTGCGCCTCGGCCTCGCCGACTCAGTCGAGGTGACGATCGACGCGTTTCCCGACACGGCGTTCGTCGGCCGCGTGACCAAGATCTCGGATAGCGCAATCCTCACAGCCGCGTCGAGCATCGCCGGGCAGAACGATCGCGCCGTGGACTACGAGGTGGAGATCACGCTCGTGAACCCGCCCACCGGCGTGCGACCCGACCTGTCGGCGACGGCGCGCATCGTGACGGATACGCGCAAACAGGGCGTGGCGATTCCGATCATCGCGCTCACCGTGCGCGAGCACACTCCCGTCGCGAACGAGAACCGGCCCGCCGCGGGCGGCGCCACCGCTGCCCCCGCGGCCGCCACGACCCCCGCCGCCGCGGGCAACGACACTAAGAAGAAGGAAGCTGAAGGCGTGTTCATCGTGAACAACGGTGTCGCGACGTTCCGCCCGGTCAAGGTGGGGATCGCGGGCGAGGAGTACTTCGAGGTCATCGAGGGCGTGCGCGAGGGCGATACGATCGTGGCGGGCCCCTACCAGGCGATCCGCGACCTCAAGGAGGGCGCGCACGTGCGCTCGACCCGGCAGGCCGCCGATTCGGCGGGCCGGAGGCCGACGTGAGCCTGCAGGAATTCCGCACAGGAGACACGCCGCTCCCGGACGTCGTCATCCTGACGCACAAGCTCACGCGCGAATACGACATGGGCTCGGAGACGGTGCGGGCGCTCCGGGGCGTGAGCGTCCAGATCCGCAAGAACGAGTACGTGGCGGTGATGGGTCCATCGGGCTCCGGGAAGTCGACCCTGATGAACCTGGTCGGGTGTCTCGACACGCCGACGAGCGGCGAGTACTGGCTGAACGCGCAGAAGGTGAGCGACCTGGTGGACGACGAGCTGGCGCGCATCCGCAACAAGGAGATCGGCTTCGTCTTCCAGACGTTCAACCTGCTCCCCCGCGCCGACGCGCTGCACAACGTGGAACTGCCCCTGATCTACGCGGGTCTCGGCGCCAAGGAGCGCAAGGCGCGCGCCGCGCTAGCGCTCCAGCGCGTGGGTCTGGGCGATCGCATGGACCACCGCCCCAACGAGCTGTCGGGCGGCCAGCGCCAGCGCGTGGCCATCGCCCGGGCGCTCGTGAACAACCCCAGCATCCTGCTCGCCGACGAGCCGACGGGGAATCTCGACTCGACGACCGGCCTCGAGATCATGGCTCTGTTCCGCGAGCTGCACGACGCGGGGCAGACCGTGGTGATGGTCACGCACGAGCAGGACATCGCCGCACAGGCCGCGCGGGTCATCACCCTGCGGGACGGGCTGGTCGCTACCGATCAGCTGCAGGCCGCCTGAGTGCCGCTGTTCGAAGCGGTTCGACTGGCGTTCCAGACGCTTCGGGCCCAAAAACTGAAGAGCGGCTTCTCCCTCCTGGGCGTGTTCGTCGGCGTCACGTTCCTGATCGCGGCCTGGTCGATCGTGAACGGCATGAACGTGTACATGACCGAGCAGTTCGCGGGCCGTCTCATTGGGGTGAACACCTTCCACCTGCGGCGCCGCCCGAATTTCACGCCGAACATCTCCGACTCGACCTGGCGGGCGTGGGCGCGGCGGCCCCGCATCACATTCGGCGACGCCGACGCCGTGACGGCGGCGATCACCGCTCCCGTGATCACGGCGTGGGAATCCTCCGATCGCGTCACGATCGAAGCGGGCGGTAAGAAGGTCCTCGACGTCGAAGTCACGGGCGCGACGGAGCGCTACTTCGACATCAAGAACCTCGCCATCGCGAACGGCCGCGCCTTCACGGCGCAGGAAGTCCGCAGCGGCGTCCCGGTGATCGTGCTCGGCGAGGAGATCGTTCTCAAGCTCTTCCCCTCGCGCGATCCCATCGGCCGGCAAGTGCGGATCGGCGCCCAACCCTATCGCGTGATCGGCGTCGTGGCACACCAGGGGAAGATCTTCGGCTTCTCCCTCGACCGCTTCGCGGTGGCGCCGGCGCGCTCCCCGGTTCAGGACCTGGTGAACCCGCCGGGCATCATCGACGCGCTGGTCGTCAAAGCCCAGTCGGTCGAAGCTATGCGCGCCGCCATGGTGGAAGCCGAGGGCGTGATGCGGAGCCGGCACCACCTGCGCCCGCGTCAAGACAACAACTTCGTGCTCGAGACCTCCGAGGGAGTGTTGGAATTCTGGGGAGGCATCAAGCGGATCTTGTTCTTCGTCGGACCCGGACTCGTTGGCGTAGCGCTCGTCGTGGGCGGCATCGTGATCATGAACATCATGCTGATGGCGGTCGCCGAGCGGACGCGCGAGATCGGACTGCGCAAATCCCTGGGCGCACGCCGCACCGACATCCTGCGGCAGTTCCTCGCCGAGTCCACCACGATCGCCGTCGTGGGCGCGTCGATCGGCATCCTCACCGGGATCGCGCTGTCCATGCTGCTCGACGCGGCCACGCCGCTGCCCGCGGCCGTGTCGGGAATGTCGATCGTACTGGGAGTCGTGATCGGCGGGGGCGTCGGCATCGTCGCCGGCGTATACCCTGCCACCCGCGCTGCGCGCCTCGACCCGATCACCGCGTTGCGCCAGGAGTAGTCCATGACACCCATGCTCGAAGGCGTCGGGATCGCGCTCGCATCACTCCGCGCGCACAAGGTGCGGGCCGCGCTCACGATCCTCGGCGTGGCGATCGGCGTGATGGTCGTGATGGTGATCGGCGCCTTGATCGCCGGGTTCGACAAGGGGCTCTCCGACATGCTGGCCTCGCTCGGCCCCAAGACATTCTTCGTCGGGCGCTTCTGGGGTGGTGCGGGACACGAAGACGAAAACGATCCCAACCCCTGGCGGCGCCGGCCCCCGCTGACGATCCGCGAGGCCGAGCGTCTCGAAGAGCTGCCCACCATCAAATTCGTGGTGGTCGACGAGAACGGCAGCGCCGACGTCGAGTTCGAGAGCAAGCGATTGGGCGCGGTGAGCATCCAGGGCCGGGACTCCGATTGGCCCAATGTGTCCGGCGGCGCCATCTACCCCGGTCGGTCCTACTCGCATCTCGAGGACCTCGCCAACAGTCGCGTCGCCGTGATCAACGAAAAGGTCGCCGATCAGTTGTTCAGCCAGCGCGACCCGATCGGCCGGCGGATCAAGATCGGAGGCCTCCCCTACGACGTCATCGGCGTCTACCACCCGCCGACCGGGTTGTTTGGGGAAGGCGATCAGAACGAGGTATACATCCCGTACGGGACGCTCGTGAAATACATCCCCTATTGGCAGGGGTGGATGGACTTTTTCGTTGCCCCGGAAGACAGCGTCGGCATTCAGGACGCGATCGACGACGTGACGATCGCGCTGCGGACGATGCGCGGATTGCGGCCCGGCCAGGCGAACACGTTCGATGTCGTCACGCAGGATAAGTACCTCGAGGCCGTGAACAGCAGCACGATAATGTTCAAGCTGGTGATGTTCGTCCTGTCGGGCGTCGGCCTGATGGTCGGCGGGATCGGCGTCATCGCGATCATGATGATCTCGGTCACGGAGCGCACGCGCGAAATCGGCGTGCGCAAGGCGCTCGGCGCGACTCGCCGGGCGATCATGTGGCAGTTCCTCGTCGAGGCAGCGACGCTCACCACCGTCGGCGGCATGATCGGCATGCTGGTGGGCGGCGCGATCGCGCTGCTGCTCGGCGCGCTCACGCCCGTGCCCGCCTACATCCCGATCGGCTCCGTCATCCTGGCCCTCTGCGGCGCGGCCGTCACGGGGCTGCTCTTCGGCATTTACCCCGCGAACAAGGCCGCGCGCCTCGATCCAGTGGAAGCCTTGCGGTACGAGTAGCGGCGGTGTCCTTCCTCGACGCCATTCGCCTCGCCTTCCAGACCATCCGAGCACAGAAGCTCAAGAGCGGTTTCTCCATCGTTGGCGTGTTCATCGGCGTGATGTTCTTGATCGCCGTCGTGTCGGTCGTCGAAGGCATGAACCGCTACATGACCGACAAGTTCGCCGGGACGCTGCTGGGCGTGAACACGTTCCGCCTGCGCCAGTTTCCCGACGTGCAGCTCGGCAACGTCACCGACTCTATGTGGCGCACCTGGAAGCGCCGGCCGCGGATCACGTATGAAGACGCGCAGGCGGTGGTACGGGGCGTCTCCGTCCCCGTCACGGCCGCGTGGGAGTCGAACACGCGCGGCACCCTCACCGCCGGCCGGCGGACCGCCAAGGACGTGCAGGTCACCGCCGCCACCGAGCTCTATTTCGAGATCCGCGCGCTCGTGATCGAGCAAGGCCGCGCGTTCACGGGACAGGAAGTGCAGGCCGGCGTGCCGGTCCTCGTGCTGGGGCACGACCTGGCAGAGAAACTGTTCGAGGGCCAGGACCCGATCGGTCGTGAGGTGAAGATCTTCGACATCCCGTATCGCGTGATCGGCGTCGTCGAGAAACAGGGCAACCTGTTCGGGTTGTCGCTCGACAAATTCGCGGTCGCGCCCGCCAGTGCCCCGCTCAGGCGTTACGTCAACCCGCCACGGGTCGTGGACGCGCTGGCCGTAAGGGCCAACTCGCAGTCCGAGATGCGCGAAGCGCTGTCGCAGACCGAGGCGGTGATGCGCAGCCGCCGGCACCTGCACCCGAACCAAGCCGACGACTTCGCGCTCGAGACCGCGGACGAGGTGCTCGATTTCTGGGGCAAGATCAGCGGTATTCTCAGCTATGCGCTCCCCTTCCTCCCGGGAGTCTCGCTCGTGGTCGGTGGCATTGTCATCATGAACATCATGCTGATGGCGGTGGCGGAGCGGACCCGCGAGATCGGCATTCGTAAGTCACTGGGCGCGCGGCGCGGCGACATCCTCCGCCAATTCCTGGTCGAGGCGACGACACTCGCAATCGTGGGCGCCGCCGCCGGTGTCGGTATCGGCATCGCCCTGGCGGCGCTGGTCGCTGCGACGACCCCGCTCCCCGCCGCCGTCGCGCCCTGGTCCATCGTGGTCGGCGTCGTCCTCGGGGCCGGGGTCGGCATCGTCGCCGGGGTGTACCCCGCGACGCGGGCGGCCCGTCTCGACCCGATCACCGCATTGCGAGCGGAGACGTGACCGGCCTGTTCGAAGGCGTCGGTATCGCGCTCGAGTCGCTGCGCACGAGCAAGGCCCGGGCCGGGTTGACCATTCTCGGGATCGCGATCGGCGTGATGGTGGTGATGTTGATGGCGGCGCTGATCAGCGGGATCAACAAGAGTGTGGCGGGTGTCTTCGAATCGATCGCGCCGCGGACCTTTCTGGTGTGGCGCTTTTTCCAGGCCGGCGTCCAGGTGTCTGACGGGTCGGACGAGACCAGCCCGTGGCGGCGCAACCCGGCGATCAATGAGCTGGAGGCCGGCCGCATCAGATCGCTCGCATCGGTGCGATTCGTGACCCGCCGGGAGGAAAGCTCCGCCACCGTGGAGTTCCGCGATCTGCGGCTCGAGTCGGTGAACATCTCCGGGCTGTCGGCGGAATGGGTGGAAGTGAACGGGGGCGACGTGTACCCGGGGCGGACGTTCACCCAGTTCGAGGATCTCTCCAACGCCGCCGTCGCGGTGATCAACCGCAAGCTCGAGGATCAGCTGTTTCGCGGACGCGACCCGATCGGCCAGACGATCCACATCGCCGGCGCGCCCTTCATTGTTATCGGCGTGTACACGCAGCCGCCGAGCCTCTTCAGCGGCGCCGCGCCGCCGTTCGTCGGCGTTCCGCACGGGGCGTTCGTGAAGACCGTGCCGTACTTCAAGGGCTGGATGCGGCTCGCGGTATCCCCTGCCGCGGGCTACACGCAACAGGAGTCCATGGACGAGGTGGTCACGACGCTGCGCGCGCTGCGCGGGCTCAAGCCGAGTCAGGACAACAATTTTTCGATCGTCACGCAGGACAAACTGCTGGACTCCTGGAACCAGGTGACGGGCATGTTCTTCCTCGTGATGCTGGTGCTGTCGTCGATCGGCCTCATGGTGGGCGGCGTCGGCGTCGTCGCCATCATGATGATCTCCGTGACCGAACGGACGCGGGAGATCGGCGTGCGCAAGGCGCTAGGGGCGACGCGGCGCGCCATCCTGTGGCAGTTTTTGGTCGAGGCGTCGACCCTCACACTCGTGGGCGGCGCCGTCGGCATGCTGGGCGGTGGGCTATTGGCGTTTCTCATCTCGCGCATCACGCCCATTCCCGCGAACGTACCCCTGTGGTCGATCGTGGCGGCCCTCGCCGCGTCCGCCCTGACGGGAATCGGGTTCGGCCTCTATCCCGCGAGCCGGGCGGCGCGCCTCGATCCCGTGGAAGCCCTGCGCTACGAGTAGTTTGTAGGTCATGCATCTGACCGAAGCAGTCTTGCTCGCCCTGCAGACGATTTGGGGACACAAGCTCCGGTCGTTCTTCACGCTGCTCGGCATCATCGTGTCGGTCGCGTTCCTCATCGCCGTCGTCGCCGTGATCCAGGGGATGAACGCCTACGTCCGCGATCGCCTCGCCGGGGCGATCGTGGGCGTGAACGCGTTCCAGATCCGGCGCGATCCCATTCAAGTGGGGTTCATCGATGACGAGACCTGGAAGGAGATCCAGCGCCGCCCCATCATCGCGCCGGAGGACGTGGAGTTCATCGAGCGCGCCGTCCCCGGTGCCGAGGCGATTGCGTTGCAGTCGGGGTGGCCGACGCCGATGGCGGACGTGCAGTGGCGGAACCGCACCACGGGCGACGTCTTCATCTTCGGCGTGACCCCGCCGTACGTGGTCGTCCAGGATTACAAGTTTGCCGCGGGCGAGCCGCTGACCGAGATCGACCTGCTACAGCGGCGTTACGTCGCCGTGCTCGGCTACGACGTGGCCGACAAGTTGTTCGGCGACGTGAACGCCGCCGTCGGCCGCATGATCCGCGTGCACGGGATGCAGCTGATCGTGAAGGGCGTGATCGCCAAGAAGGGCACCGTGCTGGGCCAGTCGTGGGACGGTTTCGTGATGCTGCCGCTGACCACCTTCGAGTCGATGTACGGGCGACGCCAGACGATGGTGATCTCGGTGAAGATGCCAACGGCCGATGGTGTCGGGCCGGCGATGCTGCGCGCGGAGGAGGCGATGCGCATCGCGCACCGCCTGCGCCCCGGTGCCGACAATGACTTCACCGTGGAGACGGGTGAGGGACTCATCGCGTTCTGGGGCAAGCTGACCCGCGTGATCTTCACCGTGGTGCCCGCCGTGGTGGTCATTGGGATCGTCGTCGGCGGGATCGTCATCATGAATATCATGTTGATGAGCGTCACCGAGCGCACGCGCGAGATTGGCGTTCGCAAGGCGCTGGGCGCCTCCCGCGGCGACATCCGCCGGCAGTTCTTCGCGGAGGCGCTGACGCTCTCCCTGCTGGGCGGCATCGCCGGGATGCTGGTCGGTGCCGGACTCGCCGGCCTGGTTCAGGCGGTCTCCCCGCTCCCGGCGCGCGTCACCGCCTGGTCGATCGCGCTGGCGCTCTGCCTCGGCCTCGTCGTCGGCGTCACGTTCGGGGTGTACCCGGCGCACCGCGCGTCGCTCCTCGACCCGATCGACGCCCTGCGTCAGGAATAGATGGGCCTCGACACTCTTCGCGATGGCTGGCGCATCGCCCTGGAGCAGCTGCGCGCCAACAAGCTGCGCTCGGCGCTCACGGTGCTCGGTGTGGTGATCGGCATCGCGACCGTGATGGCCATGGCCTCCATCGTCGCGGGATTCCGTGAGCAGATCGTCAACACGCTCGAGGTCGTGGGGCCGACGACGTTCCGCGTGCTGCGCTACTTCTCGACGACCGGAGTGAATCCCGATGCCGTGCCGCGCGAGATCCGCGTCCGGCCGAAGCTGGTACCGCAGGACGCCGAGGCGATCGCCCGCCTTCCCGAGATCCACTATGCGGCGATCTGGACGCAGGTTTTCGAACGGTTCGAGTACGGCGGCAACCGCACGCGCATTCTCGGCGTGTTCGGCGCCGACGACCGGTTCATGGAGATTCTCGGTGGCGGCATCGTGGCGGGGCGCGCGTTCACGGCGGCCGAGCTGCGCGGTGGGGATCCGGTGGTCATCGTCGAACAACGCACCATCGACCGATTGTTCGGGGCCATCAATCCACTCGGTCGCATCGTTCGCATCGGCGGCGACCCGTTCAAGGTTCTCGGAGTGTGGCAACGCCCGACGAACATTTTCGAGGTTCCGGGGGCGCCGGAAATCGCGGCAATCATGCCATTCGAAACCGCCCGCCGCAGTTTCAACATCGACGAGTGGAACGGCCTCATCATTCTCGTGAAGCCGAAGGCGGAGGTCGGCGTCAACCGGGCGATGGATGCGACCACCGTGACCCTGCGGCGCATGCGGGGGCTACGCGTCGGCGAGCCCAACACCTTCGACCTGCTCACGTCGGACCAGGTCTTGGGTATCTTCGACAGCCTCACGTTCGCGTTCTTCTTCGTGATGCTGGTGTTGTCCAGTATCGCGTTGATGGTAGGAGGCATCGGCGTGATGGCGATCATGATGGTGTCGGTCACGAGCCGCACGCGGGAGATCGGCCTCCGCAAGGCGTTGGGGGCGACGCGGAAGGCCATCCTGTGGCAGTTCCTGGTCGAAGCGGCCACGCTCACCCTGCTCGGCGGCATCATCGGGATCCTGCTGGGGCTGGGCCTCGGAGAGGTGCTCAAGTGGCTGCTCGCGTTCAACACGTCCGTGCCCGTGGTCCCCGCACTGATCGCCACGGTCGCATCGATCCTGGTCGGCTTGGTCTTCGGCATCGCGCCGGCCGCCCGGGCGGCGAAACTGGATCCGGTGGAGGCGCTCCGGTATGAGTGAGGAACGCGTCGATCTGCTCGCCATCGCGGCGCATCGCGACGACGTCGAGCTGACATGCGGGGGAACGCTCGCGAAGGCGGTGCGGGCGGGTCACCGCGTCGGCATCGTGGACCTGACGCAGGGCGAGTCGGCCACGCGCGGTGATGCGGCGACACGCGCCGCCGAGTCGGTGCGCGCCGCGGCTGCGCTGGGTGTGCACGTTCGTCTGAATGCGGGCCTGCCTGATGCTCATCTGAACAACAATGAGACGTCGAGAGAGAAAGTCGTCGAGCTGATTCGTCGAACAAAACCGAAGGTCGTGATCCTGCCCTATCCCGTTGGCCGCCACCCCGACCATCGCGTGGCATCCGAGCTGGGCCGCGATGCCTGCTTCCTCGCCGGCCTCGCCAAGTACGGGACCGCCACGGAGCCGCACCGGCCCTTCAAGGTGCTGTACGCGCTCGCCTATCGCGAAGACCCGGTGAAGCCGTCGTTCGTCGTGGATATCTCGGACAGCTTCGAGGCGAAGATGCAGGCGATCCGTTGCTACGCGTCGCAGTTCGACGGCGCCAAGGCAGCGGGGGAGATCTTCCCCACCGGTCAGGATCTATACGAGCTGATCCGCGTGCAGTCGGCCCATTACGGGTCCCTCATCCGGCGGCCGTACGGCGAGCCGTTCTTCACGCACGAGACGCTCGTGGTGGACGACGTGCTGGAGCTTGGCGTCCAGTCCTTCTAGTCGATAGATTGCCTTCCTCTATGACCAAGCGCGCGGTCTATCTCGACAACGCCGCCACCACGCCGGTGCGGCCCGAGGTGCTGGAAGCGATGCTTCCGTACCTGGGGAAGGACGCGTTCGGAAACCCGTCGTCAGCCCACCGGTTCGGGCGGGCGGCGCGCGCGGGGATCGAGGCGGCGAAGCGCCAGGTCGCCGAGGCCGTTGGGGCCGAGCCGAATCAGGTGGTGTTCACGTCGGGCGGCACCGAAGCCGACAACCTGGCGATCATCGGCGCTGCGCTCGCGGCCAAGGACCGCGGCGGGCCGTTCCGCGTAGCGGTGTCCGCGACGGAGCACAAGGCGGCGCTCGCCGCCGCCCACGCCGTGAAGCACCTGGGCGGCGACGAGATCATTCTCCCCGTGACGGCCTCCGGGATCGTGGACGATGCCGCGCTCGATGCCGCGCTCGCGCGCGGCGTGGCCCTGGTCAGCGTGATGTGGGTGAACAACGAGGTGGGAACCGTCCAGCCCGTGGCGCGCATCGCGCAGCGATGTCGCGATGCCGGCGTCTTGTTCCACACCGACGCCGTCCAGGCGTTCGGGAAGGTCCCCGTCTCGCTGCGCGACGTCCCCTGCACCCTGCTCACCCTCTCCGGCCACAAGATCGGCGCCCCCAAGGGCATCGGCGCGTTGATCGTGCGCGACCGCAAGGCCGTCGAGGCGATTATCCACGGCGGCGGCCAGCAGTTCGGGATCCGGCCCGGTACCGAGAACGTGCCAGGGATCATCGCGCTGGGGATGGCGGCGGAGCTGGCGGTGCGCGAGCAGGCGGCGCTGGGCCCGCGGCTCGCCGCGCTGCGCGACGATCTGGAGCGCCGCTTGCTCGCGATTGTACCTGACGCGGTGATCCACGGCTGGCAGGTTGAGCGGGCTCCGCACGTCTCGAACGCGTCGATCCCGGGCACCGACAGCGAGGCCCTGCTGATGCACTTGGATCTCGCTGGGATCGCCTGCTCGTCAGGTTCGGCGTGCAGCACCGGCGCCGTCGAGGCGTCGCACGTGCTCACGGCGATGGGTGTGCCGCGCGAGCTGGGGGTCGCGGCGCTGCGGTTCTCGTTGGGGAAAGACAGCACGATCGAGGATATCGAGGCGGTCGAGGCAGTGCTGCCCAAGGTCGTCGAGAAGGTACGGTCGCTCTCGGCCGTATTGCACCGATGAAGGCGCGCGTGCTGGCGGCGATGTCGGGCGGCGTGGACAGCTCCGTCGCCGCCGCGCTGCTCGTGGAGCAGGGGTACGACGTCATCGGCGCCACGATGAAGCTGTTCTGCTACGGCGACTCGGTGCCGGACCGTCCCTGCTGCTCCCTCGATTCCATTACCGACGCGAAGCTGGTCGCGCACAAGCTCGGGATTCCACATTACGTCCTGAATCTCGAAGACCGGTTCGGCCACGACGTGATCGACAACTTCGTGTCCGAGTACGCGCGCGGCCGCACGCCGATCCCGTGCGTGCGCTGCAACTCGTTTACCAAGTTCCGCGATTTTCTGCATCATGCCGATGCGCTCGACTGCGAGTACATCGCGACGGGGCACTACGCGATGGCGCGAGACGGTGCGTTGTACCGCGGGCGAGATCCCCAGAAGGATCAGTCGTACTTCCTGTGGGGGATCGACCGGAGCGTCGTGGGGCGGATGCTGACGCCCGTCGGCTCGCTGACCAAATCGGAGACGAGGAAGGTGGCCCGCGGCTTGGGGTTGCTGACAGCAGACAAGAAAGAGTCGGTCGAGATCTGTTTCGTACCGGATGACGACTACGTCGCGGTGCTGGAGCAGCGCCTTCCTGCCGACGCGCCGGCGCTTGCTCCGGGGCCGCTCGTGACGATGGCGGGCGCCGTGATCGGCGAGCACGCCGGATTCGCGCGCTACACCGTGGGGCAACGGAAGGGTTTGCCCGGCGGCTTCGGCGAGCCGATGTATGTCGTCGCGATCCGCCCCGAGACGCGTGAAGTCGTGATCGGCCGCGGCGCGGAGTTGTTCGGACACGAAGTGTCACTCGAAGAGGTCAACTGGCTGGCCGATCCCCCCCCCCTCGGCCCCGGTGACGCCGTGTGGGTGCAGTGCCGCTATCGCGCGCGCGCGGTACCCGGCACGGTGGTTGCATTCGCACACGACCGCCTCGCGCTCCGCCTCGCGGAGCCGGTGAGGGCGATCACACCGGGACAGTCGGGCGTCCTCTATGATTCAGACGACCGGCTCCTCGGCGGTGGCCTCATCGCCTGAGGTAGGCTTCTCTGGAGGTCACAATGCGATCGTTCCTTCGTGCCGGGCTTCTGCTCGGCTTTGTTGTCGCGGCGTGCAAAGACGCCGCCGCTCCCGGTGACTTCACCGATCCCGTCGCGGTCACAACCGACATGCAGTCGGTCGATAGCGCGTTCGACTCCGATGTGTACCGCAGCTTCAACGCCGTGAGCGCCGTTCTCGGCTCTGCGGCGACGGGCGTCGCGCCGCTGCGACCAGTGGCGACGCTGCTGGGCGGCACCATTCCCAAGCTCGACAAGGGCACCGGACGCCCCTTTCTGATCGGCGCCCTCCAGGGTCAGCGCCTGCAGCAGCTCCTTCCAGCAATGAGCGTAGCGGCTGAGCAGGGTCAGATCATCCCGGACTCGGTGTACGGCCGCGTCTTCCAGTGGGACGCCGCGCTCGACGAGTACACGTGGCAGGACTCGGTCGTGCCGGGCCTGAACGGCGTGCGCTTCATTCTCTATCAGGTGGATGACTTCAACCAAGTCATCGAGCCGACCGTCGACGTGGGCACGCTCGACGTCATCGACGAGAGCACGGTCAATCAGCTGCAGCTGCACATCCTCGTGAAGGGCCTCGGCGGTACCCCGACGTACCTCGATTACACAGCCTCGATCTCGGTCTCGATCTCGGCGGCGGACACGTCGGTAGCCGCCAACGCTACCGGGTCCATCTCGAATGGCCTCGTCGCCGGCAACAAGACGCTCACGTTCGACGAGACCGTTCGCGTCACCAACGAACCACGCTTCACCGCCAATGCCACGTTCACGCTCAATAACCCGGCGCGCACGTTCACGTTTAGCGAGTCGGGGTTTGTAAGCGGCCAGAGCTTGATCATCACCGGAGACTTCCGCTTCGTCCGGCCGGGCGAGACTGTTCAGTTCTACGCGCGGATCGCGTTCGACACGACGATCACGGTCGACGCCGCGGTGCGTGTGAACGGTCGAACGGTAGCCACGCTCCACGCAGATGACAGCAACCCGGGGGAGTGGGTCGATGCGGGTGGCGAGCCCCTGACCGCGGAAGACGTCGAGGCCCTTGAAGCACTGGAGACCTCCTCTCAGGGCTTCCAGGACGCGGTGCACTCGCTGTTCCTGCCGATCGAAACCTTCTTCGGCGGCTGAACCGAGCCCCCCGCCCGGCTCTGGCCAGGCGGGGGGTTTTGCCGTATTAGGTAGGGATGACCACCCGACGCGGTTTTCTCCGCTCCCTCGTCGCCGCGACCGCCACAGTCCCGGCGCTCAAGAACGACGCGCTGGCGCGCGTCCTCGACGCCAACCGCGGCGTGCTGGGCCGATCTGCCGCCGACGTCGCCCAGGACGAAGACTACTGGCAGACCATTCAGCAGGCGTTCGACATCGACCGCGCGCTCATCAACCTGAACAATGGCGGCGTGGCGCCCAGCCCGCGCGTGGTACAGAAGGCACTCGAGCACTACCTCACCGTCTCTAATCAAGCCCCGGCGATCACGATGTGGGGATGGATCGAGCCGGAGATCGAGGCGGTGCGGCGGCGGCTCGCCGCGAACTTCGGCTGCGACCCCGAAGAGATGGCCATCACGCGCAACGCCAGTGAAGCGCTGGAAATCGTGCAGCTCGGCCTCGCCTTGGAGCGCGGCGACGAAATCCTGACGACGACGCAGGACTACCCGCGCATGATCACGACGTGGAAGCAGCGCGAACGGCGCGACGGGGTCGTCCTGAAGCAGATCTCCTTCCCGGTGCCGCCACCCTCCCCAGACGACCTGGTCCGCCGCATCGAGCAGGCGATCACGCCGCGCACCAAGGTGATCCACATCTGCCACATCACGAACCTGACGGGCCAGATCTTCCCGGTGAAGCGCATCTGCCAGCTGGGGCGCGCGCGCGGCATTGAGGTGATCGTCGATGGGGCGCACGCCTACGCCCACTTTCCGTTCACACGTGACGACTTGGACTGCGATTATTACGGGACGAGCCTGCACAAGTGGTTGACGGCACCGATCGGCACAGGGTTCCTGTACGTGCGCCGCGCCAAGATCGAGAAGATCTGGCCGATGATGGCGGCGCCGCCCGAGATGAACGCCAACATCCGGAAGTTCGAGGAGATCGGGACGCATCCCGCGGCGAACCACAACGCGATCGCCGAGGCCCTGACCTTCTACGAAAGCATCGGCGCCGAGCGCAAAGCGACGCGGCTCCGCTTCCTGCGAGACCGCTGGGCCAAGCGGCTCGAGCGCGCCCCGGGTGTGAAGCTGCTCACGCCCTACGACCCGGCGCAGTCGTGCGGTCTCGCCTCGTTCACGCCCGGTCAGCTCGATGTGGGCAAGGTCACCGGTTACCTGTACGAGAAGCACCGCATCATCGTCACGGCGATCGCGCACCCCGAGTTCAATTGTCTGCGCATCACGCCCAACGTGTACACGACGCTGGGCGAGATCGATCGCTTCGGTGACGCGATGGAAACCCTCCTCAAGAGCGGCTTGCCCGCCTAAGACGAGCTTCATTCTGGTGCGCCGTCGCCGGATGGCGCACCGGAAACCGACGTACCATCACGCCCGCCACGTAGCGCGGTGTCCGCGCTCGCCACGCCACGACCACTCGCTTCCCTCACGAAGAGGCATGTTGCGCGTGCACGGCGTCGCGCTCGGGCGGCGACCGTTCGATCGGCACGGAGGTTGCTGGGCGTAACGCTCGCATCACGATCCATGCGACTCATAAGTCACAGCCGAGGGGAGGTGAAGCACATGAGACACCTGAATCCCGCACTGGAGCGGCTCGAGGAGCGCGTTGCGCCGTGTCTAGGCATCAGCCTACCGGCGTTGGGCATCACGCTCGCATGCCAGAGCAGCGGTGGCGGTGGGAGCGGCAGCTCCGCCCGCAGCTGCGACGGTAGTAGCGCGTCGGGCAGCAAGAGCTCCAAGAGCAAGAGCCACGAGAGCTGTAGCTCGTAGCGTCGTGCCGTAACGGGAGGCCGCGGGGTCGTAGCCCGCGGCCTCCCACGCACGCTGGCATCCAGAGAGGAGTCCTCCGAGCGTGCTTTCTGCTCCGCCCAAACTCCGCAACGATCTCACGGTCAGCCGTCAACAGACCGCGGGCGAGACGCGCTGCGTCGTCAAGGATGCGCGCTCCGGCCGCTTCTTTCGCTTCGGGGAACTCGAACAGTTCATCGCCGACCAGCTCGACGGCGAGACCACGCTCGACGTGGTGCGCGCACGCACGGAAACGCGCTTCGCGGCGCCGCTCCCGCCCGAATCCCTCGCCGGTTTCGTTCGCAGTCTCCAGAAGAGCGGTCTCCTTGAAGGTGAAGGCGGAGGTGAGGACCGCGCGGCGCGCGCGCATTCCCGGATGCGCGGCAGCCTGCTGTATCTCCGGTTTCGCCTCTTCGACCCGGACCAGCTGTTCAGTCGCCTCGTCCACCGTGTGCGGTTCTGCTTCACGTCACCGTTCCTGGTCCTGTCGGCCGCACTCATCGTGTGCGCCGCGGGTCTCACCGTCTTTGGCTGGAGCGACATCCGAAGCGACCTGTCCCGGCTGTACCGGCTCTCATCGATTCCCCTGTTTCTGCTGATCAGCCTCGGCCTGGCGACGGCGCACGAATTCGCCCACGGGCTGACGTGCAAGCGCTTCGGCGGGGAGGTACACGACCTCGGCTTCCTGTTGATCTACTTCACGCCGTCGTTCTACACGAACGTCAGCGACGCGTGGCTCTTCCCCGAAAAATCCAAGCGATTGTGGGTAGGCTTTGCGGGACCCTACTTCGAGTTGTGTCTGTGGGCGCTCGCCACCGTGGCGTGGCGTGTCACCGACGTCGACACCTGGATCAACTACGCCGCGCTGCTCGTGATGACCCTGTCGGGCGTGAAAACGCTTTTCAACCTAAACCCGTTCATCAAGCTCGACGGTTACTACTTGCTGAGCGACTATCTCGAGATCCCCAATCTGCGCAAGCGGGCGTTTCGCTATGTCGGGAACCTCGCTAAACGTCTCGCGGGGTTGGGAGAGCGAATTGTCAGGGAAGTCTCACCGCGGGAGCGCTGGATCTATCTCTCGTACGGGTTGGTGGGCTCGGTCACGTCGCTGTCCATTCTGGGCTACGTGGTGGTCACGGCGGGTGGCTATTTAATCGATACCCATCAGTCGTGGCCCCTCCTGGTCTTCACGGGCCTGGCGGGCACCAAGTCGCGACGGAAGTTGCGCAAGCTGTTCGGCGGCGCACCGCGGGCAAACGATCCCGAGGACGACGGCGACGACGGTACCGCGGCACCCGATGCCACCCCAACCCAAGCGCCGGCGCCAGCCGCGTCGCCCCGCCGCCGCTGGTGGCGTGCCTGGTCACCCCGGGCCAAGTGGATCGCCGTGATCACCGCGGGCCTGGCGCTCGTGCTGTTCGGCCGCATGCAGCTCCGCATTGGCGGGGCCGTCAGCGTGCTCCCCGAGGCGAATGCGGACGTGCGTGCCGAGGTCGAGGGGATCGTCGACTACATCGCCGTCGACGAGGGGGACTCCGTGCGGGCGGGGGACGTGATCGCTCGGCTTTCGAACCACGCGATGGTGGCCGAGCTGCGGAAAACCGACGCCTCGATTCGAGAAACACGCGCACAGCTCCGCAAGATCGAGGCGGGGCCCGCGCGCGAGGAGGTCGCCCTGGCCGATGCTGCGGTTGGCCGAGTCGAAGACCGGCTGAGATTCGCGCAGAACAACTTCGAACGGCTGACCCACCTGTTCCAAACCGGGGCGGCCACTCGGCAGGAGTTGGAGACCGCGCAAGAACAGGTGACCACCGCCGAGAACGATCTCGGGGATGCGCGTGGCCGCGTCGACCTGCTGCAGGGTCGCATCCGTCCCGAAGACATCGAGTCGGCACGCGCGCGTCTGGCCTCGCTCGAGGCACAGCAGCGCTTTCTCGAAGGCGAGGTCGGCGAGCTGACCGTCGTCAGCCCGGCCACTGGGGTCATCGCCACACCGTCCCGCCAGTTGAGGGAGTTGAGGGGGCAGCTGGTCAGCCGAGGGGCGCTGATCGCCAGGGTGTACGACTTCAGGACCGTGCGAGCGCACCTCATCGTCTCGGAGAAGGAGATCGCTGACGTCCGGGTGGGCCAGCCCGTCGCGCTGCGGACCCGCGCCTATCCCGACGTGGCCTTCCAGGGCACAGTGACCGCGGTCGCGACGGAGGTCACACCGATGAGCACCGCTCCGAGCACGACGGCCGCGACGTCCCCGGCCATCACGACGACGGGCAGCGGCGGCCCGACCCGGACGTTCGTGGTCACGACCCAGATCGACAATCACGACTTGCTCTTGAAGCCCGGGATGACCGGCCAGGGGAAGATCTACGCGGGCGAACGGCGCATCATCAACTTGATCACGCGGCGTCTGGCCCGGACCTTCAAAGTGGAGTTCTGGTCATGGTGGTAACCCAGCGACGGCCCAAAGCCGCGAAGCCGGCCCAGCCCCCCCCCCCGGCCCCCGCACCAGCACCGGTAGCAGAGCCGGACGAGTACCTGTATCTGACGGGCCGGCCGCGCCTCCGCGACCTGGTTCGGTTCGCGCGGAGTCACGCCGTGACGCCGCCGAATGAAAAGGACCTAGCCGATGCGTGGCACAGCGCGCACGAGCGCGTACGACGCCTCGAGAAGGACGAGGCGGGTCTCGCGGACCACCCGCCGATTCAGTCGCTCGGCCCGGAGTACGAGCCCCTGTTG
>Ga0210382_10000156_pt1 | contig 27690 bp, 22 predicted proteins | sample PLMedo_FD_155452 | JGI IMG/M metagenome (GOLD analysis project Ga0210382, IMG submission 155452) | Groundwater sediment microbial communities from an aquifer in East River, Colorado, USA - PLM0_60_coex redo | ecosystem: Environmental > Terrestrial > Soil > Riparian zone | place: USA: East... | reverse complement strand
TCGTGCTCCCCGTCCTCGCCCTCGGCGCCGGCGCGCTGTATTTCCGCCAGCCCGAGCTCGTGTTCGAGAATCGATTGGCCGACATGGTCGCGGTGCGGGTCGGGGGCGAGGAGCGCCGGGTTCTTCCCGGCGGCTCGTTTACCCTGAAGCTCGAGCGCGGGGGCCGGCTCGATCTGTCATGGCAAGTCGTGCCGAGGCTGGGCGTGGCGCTGGGCGACACGATCAGGGTCGCGCAGCCGCGCGGCCGCGTACGGGTCAGCGCCACTGCGCGTCCCCGGAGCGGCAACTACTTCGCGCCGCTCATCACAAACGAAACCGACCGACCGCTTACCATCACGGTCAACGCCGGGCTGGCGGGCGCGCTGCCGTGCGGCTGCACGGTGCCGCCGGGGGCGGTGCGCATGGAGATCGGCTACTACCCGCTGTTCGCCAATTCCACGGTGCGCGCCGAGGAGGCGGGGACGGGCCGCACAGCGACGTTCAAGGATCTGGGACCGCAGGTGGATACGCCGCGGGGGGTGGTTGGGTTGCTGTTCCGGACGGGAGATCTACGCTAGGGGGTTCTCATGGATTGGCTGATGCTCGTCCTGCGCCTCATCCACGTCGGCGGCGGTGCGATGTGGGTGGGGATGATGGCCTTTATGGTCTTCTTTCTCACGCCCGCCATTGCGGAGGCCGGTCCGGCGGAGGGCGGGAAGTTGATGGCCGCGCTGCAACGACAGCGGATCATGATCATCATGCCGGTGATCGCGCTGCTGACGATCGGCTCCGGGGTGTGGCTCATGCTGCGCGCGTACGGTGGCCCGGGCAACCTGGCGGCGTCACGAATGGGCATGGCGCTCAACGTGGGCGCCCTAGCCGCGATCGTCGCATTCCTCATCGGTATCATCTTCATGCGGCCGGCGATGATGCGCGCCACCGTGACGACCGATCCCGCCGAGGCGCAGCGGCTGCGGGCCCGCGGCGCGATGCTGGGGCGGCTGGTCGCGCGGCTTCTCATGCTCGCGCTGGCGGCGATGGCGGTGGCGCGGTATCTGTGAGATTCGCGACCCTTCTCCTCGCCGCTTTCGCGGCGGCCTGCCACCACGCCCCGTCCCCGGCCCTCTCGGTCGCGCCGACCGATGCGGTGCGGCTCGTCACCAGCGACATTCCGAACTTCTGGCGCGCCTACGATCTCGCGGCCGGCAAGGACAGCGCGGAACGCGTCCGCATCTTCCAGACCGTCTACGTCCAGCCTGGCTCGCCGGGCCTGCGCGACTGGATGCGCGTGCGGCTCATGAATCGAGATACCGTTCGCGCCCGACTGATCGCGGCCGGTTGGCACGCTGAGCGCATCGATACGCTGTGGCGCGCAGCGCGCGGCACGCCGGGGCACGACAGCCTGGAGCGCGCGGTGGAACCACTCGCCGAACGCTCCGCGGCTGAAGAGCTGACGCGCGCGCTCGGCAGGTACCCGCGCTACTACGCCGCCGTGCGGCCCACGACCCTGTCGCTCGACACGGCACTCACCGTCACGCGCGACACCCGGCGCGGCTTGGCGCGCCTCAAGGAGCTGTATCCGGAAGCGCGCTTCCCAGACGTGTACTTCCTTATCGGCACACTGTCCACCGGCGGAACGGTCGCGGGCAGCGGCATGCTCATCGGTACGGAGCAGCTATCGAGCGGGCCCGACACGCCGCGGGATGAGCTCCCCGAGTGGGCGCGGGTGGCGACCCGGGCGAACCCCTTCGCCGCCATCCCGCGCATGGTCGTGCACGAGGCCGTTCACACCCAGCAGGGAGGGCGCGCCGAGGGTCAGAAGAACACGTTGCTCCGACAAGCGCTCGGTGAAGGCGGCGCCGATTTTCTGACCGAGCTCGTGCTCGGACCTGCGAACCCCAAGACGCCCCGCGAGCAGTACGGCGAGGCACACGAACGCGCCGTGTGGCTCGACTTCAAAGACGAGATGGCGACCGATTCGACGATCCGGACGTGGATGTACAACGGCATGGTGGCGGCGGACAAGAATCACGGTGCCGTCGACATCGGTTATTGGATTGGGTCGCGGATCGCGCGAGCCTACTACGAGCGCGCGAGCGACAAGCGGGCGGCGATCCGGGAGCTGATCCTCCTTCCCGACCCCGAGCGGCTGCTCATGGAGAGCGGCTACGCGGCCTACGCCGAGGGGCTACCGCATCGCTAAGCCGGGTCAGAGGACTACCTCCCCTGCTTCGACCCCAGCACCGAATGCCTCACGATCCGGTCGGGCACGGTGTCCCCGTGTCGGAGCGTGAAAACCGTTTTCCGCGTCATCCCGAGATCGACCTCCACCACGAAGTGACTGTGGTCGCGGGCGATCCTCCACGCGCGGAATGCTTTGGGCGCGCCGCCCCCGCCACCGCGCCCCGTCACCGCCCGCGCAGCGGCGACCACTTCCGCCGGCGGCTCGGCCGTGGCGGCCAGCTGCGAGCACGTCAAACAGCGGCGGGACGGCTGCGTCAGATCGGACGTGCACACTTGGCGGCCACAATAGCCGCACGCGGCGCGATGCTGGGCGCAGGCGTCCTTGCCGCACACAGGACACGCCTCCACTTCATCCGACGCGAATATCGCCACCGCCTCCTCGGCGCAGGCAGCCCGGTGCTCTCCGCAGACCAGGCGCCGCGATGCGTCGGTGCGGTGCAGGTGGCGCGAGCAGTGCACGTGCCCATCCACCACGCACACCGCCTGATGCGCCGTGCAGACGGACTTGCTGCAGCTCGCGCACCGCGTCACCTCGTCGACGCCCACCGGCTCGTTGGTCCCGCCCTCGCAGTAGCGCACGCACGCGGTGCACAACCGGCGGCTGCCCTTGGGCGCGTCGGGCCGGCTCTGCTGCGCGTGACGATTGCAGACGAGCCGCCCGCAGCTGCCGCAGGCCTCGAGACACGCCGAGCAGGCGGGGTGGTCACCCCCCCCCTCCGCGCAGACGCCCTCGTGCGTCGAGCAGTGCTCCATCCGGCAGGATGGACAGACACGCGCGTGCTCCTCACAGGCGGGCTGCTCATCGATCCTGCAGGCGGCAATGCCATGGTCAGCGCAGAAATCCTCGGCGCACACGGAGCACCGCGTCGAGCACGCGTCACAGGCGCAGTGCCCCTCCTCGTGCCGACATACGACAAGCTCCGTGGGCGGGCGGCCGCAATGCGGGCACGCCACCGTCCAGGCCGCTGTTCCCGCGAGCGGCCGCTGGGCCGCGAGCTGGGCGCGGCGGCCATGCGCCGATTGCAGGTCCCACTCGACGCGCTGCACCAGGACGCGCGCCTCGACGAGCTGGAGCGGGTGGACGATCGCTTTCACCTGGTGCCGACGCACCTCCTCGGTGCGGCGTCGCTCGTGCAGCGCGGTGATGGTGCGCTCCTCTTCCGGATCGGACTTGTCGGCCAGGACGGACGCGAAGTACCGGTCGAGCCGATCGAGCTCCTTCGCAACCTCTTTCTCGGCGACGGCCTGCCGGGCCGCGACCCGCTCGGCGCTCTTCTCCCGCAGGTTGCCGACGAGCAGCTGCAGCAGCTCCTCGGCCTCGCGCGGCGGCACCTGACCAGCGTCGGGGATCACGTCCGCAGCCGCGGGTTTCACGCGGCGCGCCTCGAGGTCCTGAAACAACCCGGCGACGTCGTCGGTCGAGCGCGTGCCCGTCGACAGATCGAACACGTCGCTCTCGACCATGGCCTCTTCGACCGCGGCGCCGGCGCGCAGCACGATACGGGCGACGAGCCGTCCGATGGGATGCGCCGCGAGACCCACCTTCTTCTGCGTTGCCGTGCCATCCCTCACGGGAACAGGAGACGCCACACTCGGTGCGACGTCCTGGGGTTCCGCAGCGACGGGCGGTGGGATCATGCCGAGCGACAGGCGACCCGCCCGGGTCCGAATCGCCTCGATCAGATGCGTGAGGAATGGGCTGCCGAGCACGGCGATCTCGGCGTCGGGGCTCCGCTCCAGGGCGTCGAGGGAAAGGGCCAACCGCAGCGACTCGCGGCCCTGGAAGTGAGCACGCTCGGCCGGCGGCAGCTTCAGCTCGCGCAGATCCGCGCCCTTGTCCAGCAACTTGACCCCGGCGAGATCGCAATAGCGCTCGACGAATGGCCGGATCCGCGCGTCGGCGAGCGGATCCGCCTCGCCCGCTGCCGGGGGCGCCGGCGCGGGACGCTTGGCGCGAGGCTTCCGTTTGGGGGCGCGGCGAGTCACGCGGTCTCCACCTGGATATCCACGAGCACCAGGGGCAGGTGGTCCACCTGCGCCACGAGCGTGATCGCGCGTCCCGAGCTGCCCATGCCGGTGAGCCGCACCAGCTCTCCGTATTGGGGATGACTGCCGGCCGGCTCGGACGTAGTGACGCCGCCGATGGGCTCGATCGACTCGAGCGCCTCGAGCACTTCGGTCACGTGGACGCCGAGCCGCTGGCGCTTCGCGTCCCAGCCGGCGGCCTTGTTGACCTGGCTCGTGCCGAGGCCGAGTCGCAGGCGGCCGGGGACGGACAGCGTGTCGAACCGGCGCTCGAGGCGGGTAGCGTTGTCGTCCGGCGCGATGAGGGAGTTCAGCTGTTCCTGCTCCTTGCCGACCGCGCTGCTCTTTTCGATGTCGGCGCCGATCGTTTCCACTCGGCGCGCGAAGTCCGCTTCGTTGTCCGCGGCGAGCCATTCGTCGGCGAGCCGGCCCTCGAAGGTGTGCGCGCCGCCGAACTCGCCGAGGATCAGGTCCAGCTCGCCCACGACCAGCTCGAACAGCTTGATCTTCCGGTCGAGCAGCTCGAGGATGTACGATTCGATGGTCCCGGCGGCGGCGAGGTTCACGATGTGCACCTCGCGCGTTTGCCCGATGCGGTGCAGGCGCCCGATGCGCTGCTCGACCACCATCGGGTTCCAGGGCAGGTCGTAGTTCACGAGCACATTGCAGAACTGGAGGTTGCGTCCTTCGCTCCCCGCGCGGGTGGCGATCAAGACGCTGCGCTCGTCGGCGTGGAAGGCGCGGATGCGCTTATCCCGCTCGGGAGTGGAGTGCGCGCCCCAGTAGACGATCGGCTTCCGCCCCAACGCCTCGACCCGCTGCTCGATCAACTGAATCGTGGGGCGGTGATCGCTGAAGACCACGACGCGGTCGGGCGTTTCCTTGAGCACGGCGGTCAGCACGTTCAGCTTGGCGTGCGTCTTGATCCTCTGCGCCCGCTGGGCGAGCTGGCGCGCGATGGTGCGGTACTCGGGGCTGATGCGCTCGCTCTCGGCCAAGTGCTCCAGTGATTCGGCGAGCGCCTTCGACGAGGAGCACAGCCGCTGGCGCAGGTGAATGACCGCGAGCTGCAGGATGCCCTTCTTGGTCAGCCGGCGGCGCGGCGCGTCTTCCTCCGCGCCCTCCTGCTCGGCCGGCTGAACGAAACCTTCCTTATAGAGGCGCCGCAGGAACTGCGTGGTGCGGTCGTACAGGTCCCGCTCGGCGGTCGTCAGTTTCACCTCGGGGTGCCGAGGCCGGCGCGGCGGCAGGTTCAGGTCATCGACCACGCTCGAGCGCCGGGTGCGGATCATCACCTCGTGCGTCAGCGCGCGGAGGGCTTCGGGATCGCGCGGCTGGCGGTGGTCGCCCGCGACCAGGTGCTCAGCGCGGAACTCCTCCCAGGTGCCGAGCTGTCCCGGCCGCAGCAGGGTCACGAGGTTGTACAGCTCACGCAGGTCGTTCTGGAGCGGCGTCGCCGTGAGCAGCAGGATGAAGTCCCGCTCGATCTTCTCGATGAACTGATACGTGGCGCCACGGTGGCTCTTGATCTTGTGCGCCTCGTCCACGATCACGAGGTCCCAGTGGTGCCGCAGGATCTCCTCGGCGTGGCGGCGCGAGCGCGCGCGGTCGTGCGACACGATCGCTTTGGTGACGCGGTGCCAGTCGTCGGGGTCGGTCGGGGTCTCGAAGCGCTCGAAGAACTTCTCCTCCAGCTCGCCCTGCCACTGGCCCACCAGCGAGGCCGGCGTCAGGATCAGCGCGCGGCGGGCGAGCCCGCGGATCGCGAGCTCCTTGTAGATGATGCTCGCTTCGATCGTTTTGCCGAGGCCGACTTCGTCGGCGAGGATGGCGCGGCCGCCCATCTGGCGCAGCACCCGCTGGGCGACGTCGATCTGGTGGGGCAGCTCCTTGATCGCGTTGGCGTCGAGGGTGATGAGTCGATCGAAGCCCGGCACGAGCGCGATCCGCTCCGCCTCGCGCCGCAGGTCGTACCAGGCGCGCTCGGCCGGAGGTCCCTGGAGCTGCGCGGCGAACAGCTTCAGGGACCGCTCGTCGACCGCCCAGGAGTCGTCGGTCAGTCCCGCCCCCCCAACACCGCCTGGAGCTGCCGCAGCACCTCCTCGAGCCGCCGCAGCTCCTCCCCGTAGCGCGCCCAGTCGCCCGCCCGCTGCGCTTCCACTGCGCGCCGCAATGCCTCGGACGCCCGCCGCGAGAGATCGGCGGCGCGCGCATCCGTCGCCGGCGCGGCACCCGGCGCGCCGGCAACCCGCGCGGGCTCACGACCCGCACCGGCACCGCGGCCGAACAGCTGCGACAATCCCTCCTCCAACGTCTCCTCCATCACGACCCGATTCTGGTACGCCACCACCACGCGCTTGAGCTCGGGAATCCGCCCTCCCTGCGCACGGAGATACAACGGCATCACGTAGATGAGCGATTCTTCAATGGGAATTACGAGCAAATTGCCGCGAATCACCTGGGATCCGCCCTGATCCCATAGCGCCAACTGGCGCGCGATCTCGGTATCCTGGTTGATCCGGTTGACAATCTGCGTTGGCCCGAACACCAGACTCTGCTTGGGGAAGCGGTACACAACCAACTCGCCGTAGCGGTCCCCATCGTTCCGCGCCACCATCCACGACGCCAGGTTGTCCTTGCCGCGCGGCGTGAACGGCACCATGAGAATGAACTCCGCCTGCTGCTCCTCCGGCAGCCGCATCACCATATGGCGCAGGAACGGATCCGCGCGCGCCGGCGCAATCGACAACACCGGCTTCTGCCACTGGTCTTCCCGATGATAGAAGATCTCCGGCTCGGCCATGTGGTACGTCCCGTATAGCTCGCTCTGCAGGTGGAACAAGTCCTCGGGATAGCGAAGATGCGCGCGCAGATCGGCCGGCATGGAATCGAGCGGCTGGAAGATCCCGGGAAAGATCTTCGTGAACGTGCGGACCAGCGGATCGGCCGGATCGGCCAGATAGGCGGTGACGCTGCCCTCGAACGCGTCAATCACCACCTTGGCACTGTTGCGCATGTAGTTGACGCCGTTCCGGAGCGGCTGGGCATAGGGATACCGGCTCGTCGCCGTGTACGCATCGAGGATCCAGCGGAGCCGCCCTGCGTCGTCGATCACCATGTAGGGATCGCCGTCGAAGATCAAAAACGGCAGTGCCATCCGCGCCCGTTGACTGATGTTGCGGATGTACAGGGCCCGGCTCTCGTTCGTGATATCGCTCGAGAGCAGCACCTTGAGGGAGCGAAAATAGGCCGCCAGGACGAGCCGCCGCAGGAACCCGCCGACCAGGACCCCACCGGTGCCCTTGTACGTCGTGAAGATGTTCTCGTCCCCGGAGGGATAGTCAAACTCGGACTGCCCCGTGTTGGCGAACACCCACGCGTCGGTGAGCTCGCCGAAATAGATCTCCGGCCGCTTGACCGCGAGCGATACGCTCGACGCTGGAGGCAGGTCCTTGATGAAGAGGACCGGCAGCCCCTCTTCGGTGACCTCGTTCACCGGCCCAAGCGTCAGCCCCATCCCGTGGGTGAACGTGAGCCGCTCATTGATGAACGTCCGCGTGGGAAGCGAGACGGAGTTGAGCTCGCGCGGCGACAGCATCACCTGGCGGTAGCGGCCGTCGATGATGTACCGGTCGTCATCCACTGAAACGAAGTCGTAGTACGTGCGGATCTCCTGGAGCTGCCCAAACGTCTGGAGCAGCGGATCGCGGTCCCACAGCCGCACGTTGTCAATCGTGGGCCGGTTCGCCTGGATGTCGCGCTCGGTGAGCCGCGCCTCGCCGGAGAGGTCGCGCACCAGCACACTGTCCAGGCCCCAGGCCCGCCGGGTCGCGTCGATGTGGTACCGGAGCTGTGGCGTCTCCTTGGACAGCTCGTTCGGCGCCACGATGAGCTTCTGCACCACGGCGGGATAGACGACGGTGCCCAGCAGCGATACGCTGAAGTAGATCGCCACCGCTAAGCCCGCGTTCCGTGCCAGGCGCTTGCTGCGGGCCCCGAGGATTACGAGCACCGCGCCTGCGACGGCGGCCAGCCCCGCGATCCTCAAGCCCATGACGGTGCCGTGCAGATCGGCGAAGCTCGCCCCTACCAGGGGACCGGTGGTGGAGTAGAGCGTGCCCGGGAGCCGCACGAAGTACACCCGCAGCGCGGTCAGCACGAACAGAAACGCGAGCAGCAGCGCGAGATGCATGCGGGCTGAGGGCTCGACGATCACGTTCTTCTGGTTCACCAAGACGACGTCGCCGCGCAGCGCGTATAGCCCGCCGCAGGCGATGAGCGAGAGCACGCCGAGCCCCGTCAGGATGGCGAGGGCGCCTGCGACGACGGGCACCGTGAAGACGTAGTAGGCGAGGTCGCGGCCGAAGACCGGGTCCGTCACGCCGAACGGCGTCTGGTACAGGAACTCGAGCACCCGCAGCCAGCCGGTCGCCGTGGCCAGGCCGATCAGCACGGCCAGTCCCAGCGCCGCCGGCAGCGCCAGGCGGCGCGCCAGGCGCGTCACGTCCAGGGCGGGCGCCTGGGCGTTCAGCTGCATCACGACCGGGTTCGGCACGGCGCCCCGTTGGGCGAAGCGCAGGTTGACGTATAGAAACGCGAACGCGACGCCGCCGGCAATGAGGCCGAGCAGCACGGAGCCGATCAGCCGGGTGGCGAACACGCGCTCGTACCCCAGCGCGCTGAACCACGGCCACTCCGCGAGCAGGCGCACGAGCGGGGAGATGAAGAAGAGGAGGACGGTGACCGCGAGCAGCAGCCAGAGGCTGAGGCGGCCGCGGCTGCGGCCAGGGATACGGAGCGTACGGGGGAGGGGCGGTGTCATGGGTGAGAAGGTAACCGCTACGCCAACGCAAGGCCTTGCCGAAATCGCGCTGCTACGACCGCTCGACCTCGTCCCAGGCGATGTGGAATACGCCCGAGCAGCGCGGGCAGCGCAGCGCGGACGCGCGGCCTTTGATCACGGTACGGTTACGGCAGGCGGGGCAGAGGGCGTAGCGATCGCCCCAGTCGTCCGGGACGCGGACGGCGTCCCGAGGGCGCGGCACGACGGACCAGTGCTGTGGAGGAGTGGCGACGATCTCCACACCGTCGCGCGGCACAGCGCGCGCAGTGTGGTTGACATCGAGGATGACCTCTTCGGGCGTGAGGGCGACGACGCGGTACCAGGCGCCGCGGCGCAGCCCGCGATTGACGTCAGCGCGCGGGCGGGCCCATTGCGCTTGGCCGGCACCTCCTGGTGGGACCATCGCTCTCCGGTTCCGGTGAGAGTCATGCATGATTGTGCGGGGCAGGCGACGCAGTCAACTGTCTCGCGGGCGCAACAATTCGCAGGGCCAGGGGGTGAGGACTGACGGGAGAGGGGGAACGCAGGGCCTGTTAAGAAGAGGTCTCTCGCGCCGTGATCTCGTAGCGGAAGGCGTCGGGGTCCAAGCTGTCGAGCGCGCCGCCCGCCGTTTCCGCCTGCGGATACATGAGGAACGGGACCGGTTCGCGTTTCGAGCCCGGCAGGGCGACGTCGTGCGCGAAGTTGTAGGCCATCCAGTTCATCTCCCAGGACCCGAATAACCGGGCGCGGGCCCGGGTCACCATCTCATCATCGAGCGGCCGGTTTCCGGGTGGCTCCTCGAGCACGACCTTGCGCACGTCGGCGGGATCGACCGGGACCCAGCCGTAGCCCTCGAGATAGACCTCGGCGCGGCAGTGCTGCGCTTTGGTCACCTTCTCCGAGGAGGCGCCGAGGCTCTTGTATCCCAGCTCCGACTTGGCGACCCGGATGCCGTACACGTCGCGCGCCGGGAGGCCCGCGGCGCGGGCGAGACCCACGTAAAGCGCGTTCAAGTCGGCGCATTTGCCGCCCAGGTCGCCGGTCTCGAGCATAAAGCGGATGTCGCCGAGGCCGCAGCCGCGCGTCTTCGGGTTCCGGAACGTGTTGTCGACAATCCACTCGTAGATCGCGCGTGCCTTGTCCACGTCGGTCGTGGCGCCGCGCGTGATCTCATCCGCCCGGGCCTTCACGATTCCGCCTGTCGGCAGGAGCTTGGTGGGCCGCAAAAAGTGCGCCAAGCCCTCACCCCCTGACCCCCTCTCCCCGTCGGGGAGAGGGGGAACGGCGGAGAGATCGACGGCATAGTTCCGGGTCGCGATCCGGCTCGTGACCGTGACGATCGGCGGCACCCCGGCCGGGAATTCCGCGGCGATGATCCCCAGCGAGTCTGCCGCGCGCTCGATCAATCGCGCCTTCCCGCCGGCGGCGTCGAAGATGTTGGCGAGCGTCTTCTGGTAGGGGGTTTCGCCGACGAGCGCGGCGGGGATCCAGATGCGTGTCGTGCCGGAAGGCTTCAGGACCTCGATGTTGGTGGTGACTTCGAACGTGCGCCAGGCACCCAGGCGCCTCTTTCCCCTCCCCAGGGGGAACGCGAGCGCTGCGGACACCGCACCCGTCGAGCGGAGAAAGTCGCGGCGGTTCATGTCGAGAACGTACGCCTGGTCGAATCCGGAGGCAAACTCCTCTACGGGCGTCACCGCAGCGTCACTTGAGCCTCCCCGGACCGCGCCGGCCAACGCGGCGTATACGAGTAGCCCTGCACCGTTTCCTCGAAGCCACGCTCCGATCGGGACATGGTGGCGAAGGCTACCGGCGTCCAATCGAGCTCCAGCTTGCGCGACACCGAGATTTCGGTGCAGAAGAACGCGTCGGCTGGAAAGGCGGTGAGGTCCCAGCGGTAGCTGACGGTCAGCTCGCCGGAGGGGCCGAAGCGCATGCGCTTCTCGAGTGACTCCCGGGGTCCCCCCCCCCCCCCGCCCGCAGCACAAGCTCCACCGCCTCTCGGGTCGCAGCGACGCGCACGTCGAACTCCGCCCGCGCCCAGGAGGCGACCTCGCGGCCGTCGCCCGCCAGCACACGGTCCACGAACAGCGCTCGGTCCACCTCATCGACCGGCGGCAGCTGCTCCAAACGACTGCTGCGCTCGAGCTCGTGAATGCTGGGCGTGCCGTTGGAGGGGGGGGCGGCCTGCACGTCGTCAGCGCCGACCTCGTGATAGACTTCGCGCCGGCGGGTGAGTACATCGCCATAGTTGACGCCCGATTCGAACAGGGTGAACTCCTCGATCACCCCGCCCCGCTTGGGACTCACAACGGCCGAAAACGCGGACGAATGAATCCAGATCTCGGTCTGCCCGTCAAAATCCAAATCCAGCTGTTCCGCCGCGAGTGCCTCACCCTGCCGCAACTCCCGCTCGGCCTGGGCCAGGTTGCGCCAGATCGCCGCTCGGAGGTGCGGCAGATACAGCCCGCCGAACACGCCGTGCCAGTAGGCGTCATTGCACTGGGCGCGGCCGATGGCGCGCCGCGCTTCCGGCGGATCGCCCCGTTCCCTGCACAGCGCCGACAGCGCCAGCATCTTCTTGTGCATGCGATTCGACTCGGGGTACTTCACGAAGAAGTTGCGCCAGTGCCCACCCCGCACCAGCGCCCCGTCAGGCCCTGCCAGGCGCGTCTCGCCGAGGTCGCGCTCGAGTGTGCTGAGCCGCGCGGCGGCGGCGGGTGGCAACGCCCAGGTTTCCATCTCGCGGTACGACGCCGTGGGGAGATAGGTTAGGCCCGCGCTCGGCACGTCGACCAGCGCCGCACCCGGCGTCGTGAGCTGGACCTCGCCGCCCGCCACCAACGCCGTCATGGCGTCTAGGAACTGATCCAGCCAGCCGCGCGTGTAGACCCAGTCTTTGGTCCCGGGCCAACCACCGAATTTTTCGCCATCGTCGACGAACACCGCCAGGGGACGGCCCGCGGCCCGCAGCTCACGGAGATAGGCCGCGATGCTGGCCGGTGGCTTGAACGGGATGAGATAGCGGAGCCGCTCGTCGATGGGAAACACCGCGACCCGCTTGCCGCCGCTCTCGGTCCAAAAAGGCGCGTGCAACGATTCGCGCTCGAAGCCGCTCACCAGGAAATGGCGGTCGTCAACCAGGACGTAGCGCACGCCGGCGTCGGCCAGATCACCGGCGAGGTCCGGCTCCCACACCCGCTCGGTGAGCCACAGGCCTGTCGCGTCGACCCCGAAGCGCCGCTTGATCGCCTCGCGCATCCAGCCGATCTGCTCGATTCGGTCCGGGCGCGGCAGGGAGGCGAGTACCGGCTCGTAGAAACCGGCGAGGAGCAGCTCGACGTGACCGTCCGCCGCCAGGCGACCGAGCAGGTCCAAGTACTTCGGGTCGTGCGCCTCGAGCCACTCGAGCAACGGTCCCGAAATGTGCAGCGTGAATGGGAAGAATCGATGCGCCGCGAGCCGCTCGATCAACGGGAGATACACGTCCTGAAGGTGTTCTTCGAACACGTGGTCGAAGTTCCCCACGGGCTGGTGCACGTGCACGCCGAACACGAAGCGGACGGGATCCATCTCAGGCAGCCTTCACGCGCTGTAGATACAGCTCCCGCCCCGAGCCTACGGAAGCGTCGTTGCTCGGCGCCAACGCTAGGCGCTCGAGCAGACCCGCTTCGAGGCGCGCGGCCCCCGCGCCAGCGAGGCCTGCGAGTTCGATCGCCCGGGCGGCGGAGCGCAGCACGATCACCGACTCCAGCCCGGCGATGTCGTCGAAGAACCAGCCGCACGAGGTGAACATCCGCAGGCGCTGGTGCTCGAGCTCGGTGGGCAACGCTCGGCCGGCTCGCTCGAACGCACTGCGGATTTCGCCCGATAGCCAATCCAGCGCCGCGCGCAGCGGCGCGCGCCAACGCTGCTGCGTGGCCCGCTCGGGCGCGGCGCGGCAGCCGCACTCCGCCCGCCAGCGCTCGACCCCGTGCGGGCAGCTCCACGAGCTCGGCGCCACGAGGCGCACCTCTTCCTCGGGGGGCCGCCGGGCGAGGAAGGAGGCGAAGTTGTCGGTCTCGATGGTCTCCAAAACTCGGGCCAGAGTCACATCGCCGCCCTTGTGGTGGTGCCCGTAGGTCTCCCCGTCCGTCGCGATCGACACGAGGTCACCGGAAGCGGATGTCAGGCGGCGGACCCACTCGCCCGCGTCGTTCACGAGCGGGCCGAACGCGACCCCGTGCGAGAGGGAGCCATCATAGATGAAGAGCGCGATGCGGTGGCCTCCGGCGGTGCGATACCAGCCGGGACGTCCGCCGGCCGGCGCGCGTTCCACCTGATGCGGCGCGAGGATCGTGAAGCGGATGCCTTCCTCGGCCAACACGTCGAGTGTTTCATGGTCCACGGCCGTCTCCGGCAGCCACATGCCCTCCGGCTCGCGGCCGAAGCGGCGCCGGAAATCGGCGATCCCCCAGCGCACTTCGGTCGTCTTGTCGCGGCGCGGGCAGAGCGGCAGGATCACATGGTGGTACGGCATCGCCACCGCGTTGCCGCTGGCCCGGTCGGCGGCGAGCACCGCCGCGTACGTCTCCGGCGCGTGACGCTCCATCCACTCGAGCAGGGTGGGACCAAAGTCGAAGCTGAGGGAAGCGAGCGATCCGGCCACCCGGGCGTAGCACTCCTGCTCGATGCGCACGTTCCAGTCGTGGTAGGGCGCGGCGTTCGGCTCGAGCGGAATGGTGCCGGTCCGCGGGTCGTCGCGGGGCGGCTGGTAGAAGTGACCGTGAATCACGATGGACCGCGTCAACCGCCCAGGGCCTCTTTCACCTGGGCGAGCACGTCGGGGAACAGGTCGTCTCGCTTGGCAAGCTCCTCCGCGATGCGTGCTCCCGTCTCGAGCTCCCCTTTCTTGAGCGCGTCGATCAGCCGCTCGGCGTCGTCACAGTGCAGCGTGAAGCGACGCTCCGCGTAATCGACCACGGCGCCGGTCGAGATGATGAACTGCCAGTCGGATGATTGCGCCAGCAGCAGCTCCCGCGCCGCCTGCGCCAGCACCGGCCGCGCGGCCGGAATCTTGAGCCCCGCGGGCGCCACCTTCCAGAACGCGCCTTCCAGGCCCCGCAGTCTGTCCCACGTCCAGGCCGTCCGCGCGTTCCGCCACATGCTATGATCGCCGTTCGCCCCCCAGGAGCCTTCCGCCAGCTGCAACGCCACGCGGGGCGGATGGGCCTCGAGGTGCTGCGAGGCCGTCACCGCCCGTGTCGTTCCGCTGGGACGTCCGCGCAGCGCGCGGTAGGTCGCCGCCAGGAAGTCCGCCCCCTCGAACCACCAGTGCCCGAACAGCTCCGTGTCGAACGGCGCCACGATGACTCCGTCTCGTGCGGCGGCCAGGGTCTCAAGCAGATGGACAAAGTGGGAAGCGTGATGCCCCGCCCGCTCGAACGCGACCGGGGGCTCGTAGGGCAGCTTCGCGCCGAGGTCCACATTCGCACCGCTGACCCGCCAGAGCTTGAGTCCGCCGGGCCAGCGGATCTTGTGGAACTCGAGGTACGCCTCGTCGCCGGGGTAGCCCTGGTGCCGGCTCCAGATCTGCATCGACGAGCGGGGGTCGCGGACGAGCGCCGCGACGGGCGGCTTCGTGCCCTTGGACACTCGATACGCCCGGTAGGGCGAGCGAATCGCTTTACCCGGCTTGAAATGCATGTCCTCGCCGTAGGCGACGAGCGGCGTGCCCGCTTGGGCGAGGTGAGCGTCGGTGAAGAAGTAACGGAAGCCCGCCTCCGCCACAAACTTTTCGATCCCCGGCCGATAGGCGCATTCCGGCAGCCAGCAGCCCTTCGGGGCGACGCCGAACAAGCGGCGGTGCTCGCCCTGGCCCACGGCCAACTGCAGCCGGATGCTTTCGTCCCGCGCGAGCAGCGGGAGATAGCCGTGCGTGGCCGCGGATCCGATGATCTCCAGCCGGCCGCGCTCCTGGAGACGTCGAAAGGCGGAAACCAGGTCGCCGTCAATCGTCCGGAAGAGCGCCTGCAGGCGCTTGAATCGCGACCTCCAGAATTCCACGAGCGGCCCGACCGACGGCGGCGCCTCGTCGCAGGCGGCCAGGCGCTGGGCGAAGAACGCCTCCATCTCGCGGGCGAAGACGGGGCTCGCCAGCTGATTCGCGAGGACCGGCGTGAAGCCGATGGTCACCGGCGCAGGTGTTTCCTCTGCCGCTAGCGCCTCGAGCTGCTCCAGCAAGGGGAGATACGTGTCGAGCGCGGCCTCGCACAGCCAGTCGCTGCCGTGCGGCCAACGGCCGTGGTTCAGGACGTACGGGAGATGACTGTGGAGCGCGAGGACGAAGTCCATTACCGCAGCGCGAGCGCTCGACGATAGAGAGCGAGGTACTGCTCGGCAGACCGGTCCCAGCCGAACTGCCGAGCCATCGCCGCACGGACGAGCTTCCGCCAAGCGGTGCGGTCGGCGTAGCTCTCCACCGCCCGGCGGATCGCCTGTTCCAGCCCCTCCGGCGAGTATTCGTCGAACAGGAACCCGGTCACGCCGTCCGTGATGCTGTCGGTGAGGCCGCCCACACGGCGGGCGACCGGAACGGCGCCGTAATGCTGCGCGCGCATCTGCGTGAGCCCGCACGGCTCGTATTGCGACGGCATGAGCAGCGCGTCCGCCCCGGCCAGGACGCGGTGCTCGACGTGATCGGTGAACATGAACTCGACGGCGACGCGATCCGGGGCTGCCGCGGCCAGGTCTCCCAGCGCCTCGTGGTAGCGATGCTCTCCGGCGCCCAGGAAGATGAACTGCGCGTCCGACGTCCCGAGGAGATCGGCGTCGAGGATCAGGTCCAATCCCTTCTGCGCCACCATGCGCGCGCTCATGCCGAAGAGCGGCGTGTGCGCCTGCGGCATCAGACCGTAGGACTTCTGCAGCGCCGCCTTGCAGCGTCGCTTCCCGGCAAGGTCGTCGCCCGAATAATTCCCCTCGATCTCAGGGTCCGTCTCGGGGTTCCAGAGGACGGGATCGATCCCGTTTAGGATGCCGGTCAGGCGGTCGCCCATCGCGATGAACGTATCGTGCAAGCCGAACCCGCCCTCCGGCGTGCACAGCTCCCGTGAGTGTGTCGGGCTGACGGTCACGGCGATGTCGGAGTACGCCAACGCGCCCTTCAGCGCGTTCATGCGACCGTACCACTCGAACACGCCGACGTTGTACAGCTCCGGGGGAAGACCCAGGTCGGTCATCGTCTCGGCAGGGAAATGTCCTTGGAACCCGGCGTTGTGCACGGACAGCACGACCGCCAGACGGCTGTAAAACGGCTCGGCGGCGAGCACGGTGCGCAGGTACACCGGTGCCAGGGCCGTATGCCAGTCGTGCGCGTGCAGCACCTGCGTCTCCGGGGCGATCTCGGGGAGCGCGGTCAACGCCGCGAGGCAGAAGCACGCGAAGCGTCGAGCGTTGTCCGGGTAGTCCGCGCCGTTGTCGCCATAGATGCCCGCCCGGTCGAAGAAGTCGGGATGCTCGATGAAAAAGACCCGGGGACCGGGGCTCGGGGCTCGGGCCTCGTACAGCCAGGCGCGCTCGGTGCGCCCGCCGAGCGTGATCGTGAGCGGCGAACCGGTCCGCTCGAGCGACGGCGTGGTCTCGCGCACCTGCTGATACAGCGGCATGACGACCGTCGTCGGGTGGCCGGCAGCCGCTTGAAAGGTGGCCAAGCCGCTCACCGCCTCACCCAGCCCGCCGGTGCGGGCGAAGGGCCAGTACTCGGCCGTCAGGTGGGTGACGCCGATGCGCTCGGCGGCGGCGATCTGCGGCACGTCGGTCGCAGCCACGGCTCCCCGTCGCGGCCGCGCCGTTCCGCGGCGCCGCGGGGGGGGGGGGGGGGGGGGGGGGGGGGGGGGGTTCGAGATGGATCTTGTCACGCCGTCGGCGGATCGTCGAGCATCTGGCCTCGGATCGCGGGCTCGTAGTACTCGGTGACGTATTGCCGCACCATACGCTGCGCGGTGAAACGCTCACCCGCCGCGTGCATCGCGTGCTTCATCTTCTCCACCCAGCCGAGCGGGACACCCTGCGCATCGCGGTCATAGAACAGCGGAACAACCTCTTGCTCGAGCAGGCGGTACAGTTGCTCGGCGTCAGCGGCGTCATCTCCATCTTGGCCCGGCTGGATCGCCCAGCCGTTCGCGCCATCGTAACCTTCGCTCCACCAGCCGTCCAGCGTGCTGAGCTGCGGCACGCCGTTCAGGCCCGCCTTCATGCCGCTCGTGCCGCACGCCTCGAGCGGCGCCCGCGGCACGTTGAGCCAGAGGTCCACGCCCTGCACCAGGCGGTGGGCGACGTGCATCTCGTAGTCCTCGATGAACGCGACGCGGCCCTCGAACCGCGCTTCCCGCGTATGTGCATACACACGTTGGAGAATCTGCTTCCCGGGCTCGTCAGCCGGGTGTGCCTTCCCGGCGAATACGATCTGCACCGGGCGCCACGGGTTGACGAGCAGGCGCTGCAACCGGTCGGGGTCGCGAAAGATCAGATCGGCCCGTTTGTAGGTGGCGAACCGGCGGCCGAAGCCGATCGTCAGGGCTTCCTGATCGAGGAGGGTCCCCGCGCCCACGAGGTGCAGGGCCTCTTTCCATTGGTCCGCCCAGCGCCGCCGCGCCTGCTCCCGGATGCTGCGCATCAGATGGGACTTGAGCTCGTTGTGCACCGCCCACAGGGCGGCGCCGTCCACCTCCAAGGCCTTGCTCCAGAGCCAATCGGACCCGAGGTGCGCGTTGAGGAAGGTCACGAGCGGGTTCGCCATCCAGGTCGCGACGTGCACGCCGTTCGTCACGTACCCGATCGGCACCCGCGCGGCCTCGCGGCCCGGCCAGAGGGGAGCCCAGATGCGGCGGGACTCCTCGCCGTGGCGGCGCGAGACGCCGTTGACGCGCGCCGAGAGCCGGATCGCCGCGACCGGCATGTGGAAGCGGTCGTGGTCCAAGGCAGGGTGATGACCGAGGTGGAACAGCTGTTCGCGGCTAATCCCCATGTCCTGCCACACCGGACCGGTGCACTGCTCGACCTGCTCGGGGGAGAACGTATCGTGTCCCGCGGGCACCGGCGTGTGGGTGGTGAAGACACTGGTCGTCCGCACCTGGCGGACGGCTTCCTCGAACGGGGTCCCTCGCGTCACGAGCTCACGCACGCGTTCGACCAGCATGAAGGCGGCGTGTCCTTCGTTGGCGTGCCAGACGGCCGGGTCGTACCCCAGGGCGCGCAGCACGCGCACGCCGGCGACGCCCAGGATCCATTCTTGCCGCAGCCGCAGCTCCGGCCCGCCGGCGTAGAGGCGGTTGGACAGCCCGCGGTCCGCCGGGTCGTTTTGCTCGAGACCCGTATCGAGGAGGAAGATCGGCACGCGGCCCACGGTGACGCGCCACGCTCCGACACTGACGGAGCGCCCCGACACGCGCACGGTCGCGAGACAGGGGTCGCCCTTGGGCCCCCGCACCGGCTCCAGCGGCATGCTCGCGACGTCGAATCGCTCCTCGGCGTCCTCCTGCCAGCCGTCGAGCCGCAGCCGCTGATCGGAGTAGCCCTTGGTATAGAACAGGCCGACGCCCACGAGCGGCACGCCGAGGTCCGACGCCGCCTTACAGTGGTCCCCGGCGAGGACGCCGAGTCCGCCCGAGTAGATCGGCAGCGAGGTGTGCAGCCCGAACTCGGCGCAGAAGTACGCGATCCGGCGTTGGGCCAAGTCCGGATACGACGTTTCGAACCAGGTGTCGTGCGTCCCGGCCACGAAGCGGTTCCATTCGATGATCGCGTCGTAGCGCTGCAGAAACTCGGGGTCCTGCGCGCAGGCCGCGAGCCGCGCCGGATCCACGCGTCGCAGCAGCTCGATGGGATTATGGCGGGTGAGGTGCCAGAGCGCCTGATCGATCGAGCGGAACAGCGCGCGGGCGTCGCGATTCCAGCTCCACGCCAGATTCGCGGCGACGGCGGACAGCCCTTTGATGCGTTCCGGGAGGCTCAGATCAATAGCGCTCCTTCGTGCTCCAAGAGCCAGCGCTTCCGCTCCACCCCCCCACCGAAGCCGGTCAGGTCACCGTTGGCCCCGACCACACGGTGACAGGGCACGATGATCGGGATCGGGTTCTTGCCGTTGGCGGCGCCGACGGCGCGGGTGGCTCTCACGTCGCCCAGGCGGAGTGCCAGCTCGCCGTACGTCGTGGTAGCCCCGTAAGGAATGGTGCGGAGGGCGTTCCAGACCCGGTGCTCGAACGCCGAGCCCAGCGCTTCGAGGGGCAGATCGAACGTGGTGCGCGTGCGGGCGAAGTACTCGGTGAGCTGCTGCCTTGCACGCGCGAGTAATGCGCCCGCGGGCCCCTGGCCGTTGTCTTCCATCCAGTCCGCCCGATGCGTCGGGGGGGGGCCGCGGCGGGAGGTCGGGAAGTAGACGCCGGTGAGGGCGGTGTCTGAGGCGGTGAGCAGGAGCTCGCCGACGGGGGTGGGGAGGCGGGTGAAAATCAGGCCCATGGAGTGACGGATAATACTCAGGACTTGGTGGCCGTTAAGACCCCGGGGCTCTTAGGCACGGCGCCGTGGTGGGGGCGCATTGTGAGAAGGGAGGTTGCGGATGTCTAAAGCGACCATCGCCGGCACGGGATCGTCGCCCGCGAGCCAATGCCGGACCTCAGTTAGGCTCACTCCTAGCTTCCGGGCGAGGCGCGCCTGCCCGTAGGCGATGCGCCGTAGCTCGCGTTTGAGTTGTGTGGGGGACATAGCGAAACATACCACGACGGACAAGCCTTACTAGAGCTTCACGTCGCCGCCCGAATCCGTCTCGCCCAGGCGGCGCAGCGTCTCTCGGCCGCGCTCCAGTCGCCGGCGACGCTCGGCCTCGTCGATCACGGCCTCGGACCAGTCGATGGCTCCACCCCGGGCTTCGACCCGCAACACCGTTCCCTCGCGACAGCCCGGCGGGAGTTGGCCCTTCGGCAGGTCGAAGCTGCGCCCGTCGTCTCCTACGACGACGGCGATCTTCCCTTCCATGCGATCGATGACGAAGTAGGTCATGGCTTGGCGTCGCAGGCGCAGCCGGGGGGCTGATGGCATTGATAGGCGCGGTTGATGCACAAGTTGCCGCAGGCTTTGCCCGTGGTGCAGGTGCGGCAGCACGCGGGAGCCCGCTGTGGAGGGGTCGGGCCGGGTGGGATTTGCCCCACCCCGGGCTGGCGCCCGGCGTCAGTCAGGCCGGGTGTCTCGTTGAGGACTATATAGCTGCCGTCGCGCTTCGCCTGGATAATGACCGTGCCGTCCCGGTCGGTGCGGTATACGTTCGCGCCGGCGTTCTCCCATTCCTGTACCACCTCCGCCGACGGGTGCCCGTAGGTGTTCCCTGTTCCCACTGAGATCACCGCCACCTGCGGGTGTGTCGCGCTGATCCAAGCGGGAGTCGTGCCGTTGGGGCTGCCGTGGTGGGCGATCTTCACGACGGTCACTTCGGGTATCGAGTCGTGCTGGAGCCAGTACTGCAGCTCGAACTGCTCCGAGTCTCCGGTGAGCACAGCTCGGAAGTCTCCGTACTGGAGCAGGATGCCGACGGACGAGTTGTTCTGGTCGGCGAGGTTCGGGGGCGGCGGCAGGACGCGGAGCTGAGCGGTACCGAGGGTGATCGTGCGGGCAGTCGGCCGCAGGTACTGCGCTCCGCTCGTCGCCACCGCTTGGATGGTTCGCTGGTAGGTCGCGGTGGTGTGCGGGACGCCGTTGTCCAGGTAGAACCGCACGACGGTTCCGGCGAGCACGCCGATCATGCCACCGATGTGGTCGGCGTGGTTGTGGCTCGCGACGAGGAGGTCGATGGTATCGACGCCGAGCGCGCGGAGCTGCGTCACGACTCCGGCGCTGCCTGCGTCGATCAACGCCGTCTTGCCGCCTTCGCGCACCAGGATGGCGTCGGCCTGGCCGACGTTGAGGAAGCGGAGCTCAAGCTGCTGGGCCCTGAGGGGGAGGGCAAGGAGAGTGACGAGTGCGAGGCTGAGGTTGAGCCAGCGGCCCGGGGTCAGCAAAGGCTCCTCAGTTTCTCCACCAGCTTCACCATAGCCCACGTATCCCGCTGGCAATAGTCGAGTAGCTCCTGGCGCACGCGGTCGCGCTCGTGCTTCGGGATCTTGTCGGCGACGAACAGCAGCCGGGCGATCTCGACGCTCGCGACGCGGCCGTCCACAATCACGAGATCGTTATAGGTCAGCTCGGGCACAAGGGGAGTGAGGATGGCCTTCAGGCTGAAGCTCCCGTTGAAGCCCGGATGATAGACGCAGTTCCGCACCACCGGAAACAGGTCGATGAGCTTGGCCTCGAGCGCCGCGAGCTCGGTGGCGAGGTCGGGTACCGCGAGTTGTAGCTCCCGGATGCGGGTCTTCTCGAACCCGGTGTAGGTCACCACACGGTCGGCGTTGGCGGTGGCACGCACCATCGCCGCGGCCAGAGGGGGGCGCGCGTCGTGCGGCCCCTCGGCGAGGAACGCCGAGTGCGTGTACGTGCCGTCCGGCTGCCGCTCGTGATAGCTGAACTGGGCCGCGGCCTGCTGCCAGGGCGCCATGCCGGGCCAGACGGGGATGGCGCGGATGATGGTTTCGAAGTCCAAGAAGCCGAGGCGTCCCCCAAAGGGCTCCAACTCGCGCGCCAGCGTTGGCTCCACGACAATGCGCCCCTCAGCCATGGCCTTCAACTGGCGTTTCTGGGTGAAGGTGAGCTTCTCGGTCTTCGGTAGATCGCTGATGGCCGTGATGCCGCGTTCCAGGTAGGCGACGGTCTTTTTCGGTCCGACGCCGGCGAGGTGTCCGATGTGGTCGGGGCCGTCGGGCCAGCAGCGAGCGATGAACGGGCACTCACGCGGCTCGAAGCACTGTGCCCCGATCGGAACATCGGGGAGCGGGCCCGCGAGCATGGCCCGTTGCCGGGCCATCTCGTCCGGGACCTGGCCCACAAACGCTGCGACCGGAGCGGTGACATCGGTGCGGGCGAAGAGATCACCCACGTCCGGATGCCGGAACTCTCTGTTGAGATGCATGACCTCGGCGGCGGTGACGTTCACGCCGCAGGCCGCGGCGACGCGGGCCTGGACGGCGACGTCGGGGATGTGCTCGGGCTTCTGCGAGGAGGACGACTTCACCTCGGTGAGGCGGTAGCCGTCGCCCTGCTTCTCGAGCACGTCGATGGCGACGAACATGCCGTCGGCGATGAACGTGGCCTCGAACACGGCCGGCGCGCCGCTCGCGAGCGCCGCTTTCGTCGCGGCGACGCGCTCGGCGCCGGCGTCGTGCGGCAAGTCGATCAGCACGCCGCCGGGATAGAGAGCGCGCGCGGCCTCGCCCACCTGCCGGCCCTGGTCGAACAGGTCCTGCAAGACCTTGTCGGGCTGGAGCTCGGGGGCGTCCCGCTCGTGTACCTCCCACCAGAGCTTCTTGTGGCACTGGAGGCCCGAGGTGAAGCGGGATTTGGAGAGGCGGGGAGCGGACGACGACATTAGGGCAATGTACCGAGACGGCCCCTCTTGACAGCCTACTACTACACCTGTAAATCTACGCCTGTAGATCAACCAAGTGCCGAAGGAGGCCCGAGTATGCCGGAGCGCCATCGACTCACCGAGCTGCAGCTCGCCATCCTGCGCGTCATCTGGGACAAGGGCGAAGCGACGGTCCAGGACATCTGGGAAGCGCTGCACGCCGAGCGTGGGCTCGCCCAGACCACGGTCGCCACGATGCTGTCGCGCCTCGAGCGCCGCGGTGTCGTCACTCGGCGCGCCCCCCCCCAGTCGCGCCAGTTCCACTACCGCGCCGCGGTGACCGAACCGGAAGTGCAGCACTCGATGGTCGGCGAGCTGACCGAGCGCCTGTTCGACGGCGACGTCACCGCCCTGGTCCAGCACCTGCTCTCGGCCGAAGACGTGAGCCCGGGCGACATCGCCAAGATCCGCGACATGATCGAGCGCGTCGAAACGGAGTCCAAATGAACGCCTTCGCCTCCAGCGTGCTCGCCTGGCTGCTCACCTATCTGATCCATAGCACGGTGCTCTTGGGTGTCGCCTGGCTCGTGACCCGGCGGTGGCGCCTCGAGCCCGCGGCCTCGGACCTCCTCTGGAAGGTGGCGCTGCTCGCCCCTCTGATCACAGGCACGATCCAGTCTCGCCTCGAGCTGTCGACGCCGGCGGCGGTGCGGCTGCCCGCAGCTCAACTCGCGACACCAGCTGACCCCGGGCGACAGCCCGGGGTTGGGGCTCCGACCTCCTCTGACCCCGGTTCCTTAACCCCGGGCTTTCGCCCGGGGTTAGCTGGCTCGCAACCGTCCCTCGGCCCGTCGCTGCCCCTGGTCGTCGTGCTCCTCTGGGGCATTGTCGCCCTTGGGTCGTCGCTCTATTACGTCGCGCGACGGCTGATCCTGATCGGCCGCCTCGCTGATCGCCGAGCCGTGAGCGACGGACCGCTCGCCGCGACGCTCGCCGAGCTGCGGCTCACCACCGGATACCGGCGTCGGGTCCACCTCACGATGGCCCGGACGATTTCGAGTCCGGTGGCACTCGGTTTGTCCGAGATCTGCGTGCCTGAGCTGGCGCTCTCGGAGCTTGGCATGGAGCAGCAGCGCAGCATGCTGGCGCACGAGCTGGCCCATCTGGCGCGGCGCGATTCCTTGTGGCTCGCGGGCGCCAGCCTGGTCGAGCGTGTCTTCTTTTTCCAGCCGCTCAACCGGCTCGCGCGTCGCGAGCTGGAGACGACGGCTGAATACCTGAGCGACGAGTGGGCGATGCGAAAGACCGGATCGGCAGTCTCGCTCGCGAAGTGTCTGGCTACGGTGGCTGAATGGATCCAGGCGTCGCCGCTGGGCGTGCCCGTCGCGGGCCTCGCCGAACGGCGCTCGCTGCTCGTGTCGCGCATCTCCCGGCTGCTCGAGGGGCGCCTGCCCCAGAACCCCGCGTCGCGCCTCGGCTGGGCCGTGCTCGCGACGCTGGGTGTGGTTGTAACCATCGCCGCGGCCCCGCGCGTCTCTCAGGGAGTCGCGGCGACGACGACGACGGCCGAGACGACGGCGGCGCCGACCCAGAGATCGTCAGAACCCGTCGTGGACAAGACATCGGCGGCCCCGGCCGTGCCCTCGGACCAGGACACCACAGTCGTCAACGCCCTGATCGCTCGTCTCAAGGACGAGAATGCTCGCGTGCGCGGTGCCGCCGCGCAGTCGCTGGGGCGCCTGGGCGATCCCCGGGCCGTGCAGCCCTTGATCGCCGTGCTCGCGGACTCCAATGCCGAAGTGCGCGCGGCGGCGATCGAAGCGCTGGCCGACCTCGACGACCCCAGAGCGATCGGTCCGATTGCCGCCTTGCTTAGAGACCCGGTCACCGAGGTGAAGCGCAACGCGCTGAACGCCCTGTCGCACTGGGAGCAGGGCGTGCCGGCGGCGTCGGTCGTGGCCCTGTTGGAGGATCCCGACGCCGAGGTGCGTCATGAAGCCATCCATCTGCTCGATCATCTACACGCCCGTTCGGCGGGCAGCGCGATCGCCAAGCTGATTCACGACCCGTCGTCCGATGTGCGCAGCGCCGCGGTGCAAGCGCTGGGCAACCTGCGCGAGCAGAGCGGCGCCACCGCCATCACCGAAGCGTTGAGCGACGCTGACGCGGACGTGCGACAGGCGGCGCTGGGCGCGCTCAACGACCTCAAGGCTCCGATTGTTGAGACGACGCTACTGAATCTCATGAAAGATCCGAACGCCGACGTGCGCCAGCGCGCCGCCCAGCTCGCGGGCGAGCGCTCTGTGGTCGCCGCGATTCCGTCGCTGCGGCGCCTGATCGACGATCCCAAGAGCGACGTGCGCGAAGCCGCGACCGAAGCCCTGGGCCAGATCGCCGACCCCGCGGCGCGCCAGGCGCTGCGGGCCGCGCTGCAGTCGCCCGATCCCAAGGTCCGCCGCGCGGCGGCCGAAGCGCTGGGGCAGGAGCCATGATGCACGCCCTAAACATTCTCAGTCTGGTACTCGGGGCGATGGGGGGGGGCAACCCCGGGCGACCCGGGGCTGATTCCGCGCGCGTGGCGACGCTGCTCAACGCGCTCGCGCGCACCGATCCCGTGATCTGCGATCTGATCGGGGACCAGCTCGGCAACTTCTGGTGGGGTGGCCAACAGGGCCGCCTCGGACGTTTCGACGACGCTCCCAACGTCCAGGGCGCGAAGGATTCCCTGGCGGGGACCATCACCGATCCCCGGGCGCTGTCGCTGCTGGTGGCGTCGCTCGGCGCGGACAACCAGTGCGTGCGCCGCGTCGCGGCGAAGCTGCTGGGGCAAAGTAACGTGTCTCCTAACCGGCTCAACGAGTTGCTCGACAACCCGTCGCCGCGAATTCGTGAAAGTGCCGCCTACGCGGCGGGCGTCGGCGAGCGGCGCGAGACTAGGCCGTCGCTCGAGCGCCGGTTGGCCGATACCTCGGGCGGCGCCGCGGCGATGGCCGCGTGGGCCTTGGGGGAGATTCAGGATCCCGCATCCGCACCCGCCTTGCGGGGTGCGGTGAACGCCGCGTCACCGCGCGTGCGGTTGGCGGCGGTCTGGGCGTTGGGGCAGTTCGAGGACGCGAGTTACGCGAAGGACGTGCTGCCGTTCCTGCGGGATACGGACCCGATCATGCGCGCCACCGCCGCGGAGGCGCTCGGGCAAATGAAGGGCCCGCGCGTCGGTGCCGCGCTGGTGGGAGCGCTCACAGACCGCAATGACGCGGTTCGGCTGGCGGCTGTCAGTGCGCTCTCCGATATGGAGGAGCGGTCGGCGGTGGGTCCGCTCGAGGGGCTGCTCATCAACGATCCCAACCCCGAGGTGCGGCGCGAATGCGCCAGCGCCCTGGGGAACCTGAGCCTGGCCCGCTCGCTCGAGCCCCTGGCTCGGGCGCTCGGCGACCCGGATGTGGAAGTTCAGCGTCAGGCCGCCAACGCCATCGGTGACCTGGACGACGTGACCAAAGCACCGGCCGCGCTAATCCGGGCGACAACCTCGCAGGACTTGGAGCTGCGCCGGCACGCCACGCACGCGCTCGCTCACATCGGCGATCCCTCCACGGTGCAGGCGCTGGCAGACCGACTGGGTGACGACGACAAGGAGGTCCGGCTCCATGCGGTCGAGGGGTTGGGAGAAATGAACGTCGCGTCGGTGGTTCCCGCGCTCACGCGGGCGTTGAACGATCGGGATCCGGAAGTGCGGCGGGCGGCGGCGGAGGCTTTGGGGAAGACGCAAGACAACTGAGCAATCCCCCGCTCCCCTCTTGTGTCATACTGAGTATTACTCGATATTACCAGTATGGCACTCAAGCGTATCTCCATCACCCTCCCGAAGGACGTGCTCGACGCAGCTGACAAGCGGGCGCGCGCGCTGGATCGCTCGCGCAGCTGGCTGATCGTTGAGGCGATAAGGGCGTATGTGGCTGGGGCGCCGGCCCAGGTCCGCGAGGCGACGCCGACGCCCTACGCGGTCACCTCGCCCGGCCTGGGGCCGCTGCGGCTGGCACAGCTCGAGTCCGATCTCCGCCTGACTCCCGAGCGACGGGTCCGCGCGGCCGAGGAGACGGCTCGGCTGGGCGAGCGGGTGCGCGGGTTGCGCGGGCGACGCAACCGAGTCCTCTCCTTCGACCGGTACGAGGACTACGTCGACTGGAAGCGAAAGGCGGATGCGTCGCCGTGAAGCACTACGAAACGCGCGTCGCGGAGGTGTGTGCGCACCTGAATGAGCGCAACGCGAAATACGTGCTCGTGGGCGCGACCGCGATGCAGCTGTGGGGGACGACGCGGGCCACGCGGGACATCGACGTGTTGATCGACGCGACGATCCCGAATGCGCGCCGCGTGCTCGCCGCGCTGGGCGACGTCGGGTTTGGGTTTGCGAAGGAGTGGCTCGCCGAGGAGGTGGCCGCCAAGCCGGTCACGATCATTGGGGACTCGCCACGCGTAGACATTCTGACGGTCGCGTGGAGCGTGCACTATCCCGAGGCCGCGCGCGATGCAACCGTGTTCACCGTGGAGGGGGTGAAGGTCCCGGCAGCGTCGATCGAGCACTTGATTGCGTCGAAGCGCACCGGGCGGCTTCAGGACGCGGCGGACATCGAGGTGTTGGAGGAGATCCGGCGGCTCAGGGGGTAGGGCGCGCATAGATTTGACGCTGAGAGCAATGCAATGGTTCAGCGCTCGGGAAGGACGGTGCTACTGTGGACGACATGGGACTCTTTCGCACCACCATAGAGATCCAGAATCTCGACCGGCGCGGGCCTGCGCGGTCGCTGCCCGACACGCTGGTAGACACCGGGAGCGAGTACACCTGGATTCCGCGCGATGTCCTGGAGAGCCTTAGGATAATCGTGGAAAGGAAGCAGGGTTTTGTCCTGCCAGACGGACGCCGCATCGATCGGGATATCGGTTACGCGCTCATACGAGCCGGCGGCTCCGAGGCGCCGGAGCTCGTCGTATTCGGCGAGCCGGGCGACATGTCCCTGCTCGGCGTGCACGCCCTCGAAGGCTTGAACCTCAGGATCGATCCGGTAAAGAAGGCGCTGGTCCCGGCAGGTCCCGTGATCACGGCGGGTGCGGCGTAGTCCTCACCCCTTGGCCCCCTCTCCCGAAGGGAGAG
>Ga0210382_10000155_pt1 | contig 27783 bp, 27 predicted proteins | sample PLMedo_FD_155452 | JGI IMG/M metagenome (GOLD analysis project Ga0210382, IMG submission 155452) | Groundwater sediment microbial communities from an aquifer in East River, Colorado, USA - PLM0_60_coex redo | ecosystem: Environmental > Terrestrial > Soil > Riparian zone | place: USA: East... | reverse complement strand
GCTAGAAACTTCGGATTGGCGTTCATATGCGCTTCCCTACGGCGGGATTACCCGCATCAGGTTGTGAGGGACTGTCTCACCCGCGCCTTCTCAGAGCCGGCGCAGGACCCCTAACGCTAAGGCGCCGATTATAATCCGCTTTCCCATGAACCTCGAGCAGGCGCGCTTCAACATGGTCGAGCAGCAGATCCGCACCTGGGAGGTGCTCGATCAGGACGTGCTCGATCTGCTGTATCTCGTGCCTCGCGAGGAGTACGTTCTTCCGCAGCATCGCAGCCTCGCCTTCTCCGATATCCACCTCCCGCTCGGCGAAGGCGAGCGCATGTGGGAGCCCAAGATGGAAGCGCGGGTCCTCCAGGAGCTGACCGTGCGCAAGAGCACCGACCGCGTGCTGGAAGTCGGCACCGGAAGCGGCTATCTGACCGCGCTCCTCGCGCACCGCGCCGCGCACGTCTACTCGGTCGAGGTGAAGCCCGCGCTGGCCGAGCTCGGTCGCCGCAATCTCGAGCGCCACGGCGCCGAGAACATCACGCTGGAAGCCGGCGACGCGGCGCGCGGCTGGAGCCGCCACGCCCCCTACGAAGTAATAGTTCTCACCGGTTCCTCGCCGCTGCTGCCGCGCGCCTTCCTGGAGCAGCTCGCCGTCGGCGGGCGCCTGTTCGCGGTCACCGGAGAAGCGCCGGCGATGAGCGCCCGGCTGGTCGTGTGCACCGCGCCCGGCGCCTATCACAGCACCGATCTGTTCGAGACCGTCATCGCGCCGCTCGTCAACGCCGAGCAGCCGCCCCGGTTCCGCTTCTGAGCGCGATGCGGGGCGGCGAAGGACCGTTGATCCTGTTTATTAGTCTTGTCGCGGCTTCGCTCGACGCGACCGCGGAGGACCTGCTTCAGGTCTACCGCGACGCGCAGCGCTATGACGCGGTCTATTCCGGGGCGCGCCATGCGCTCGAGGCCGGACGCGAGAAGCTGCCGCAGGGCCGCGCGCTCCTGCTGCCCAGCCTCGGCCTGACGGGCAGCTTCACCAGGTCGCGCGTCGATTCGGAGTCGCGCGACCCCGCCACCGCGCCCAACCTGAACTTCCTGCGCCGCCCGGAGGTCGACGGCTACACGCTCACCCTCTCCCAGCCGGTCTTCCGCCTGCAGAGCTGGTACCAGTTCGAGCAGGGGGAGCAGCAGGTGCGGCAGGCCGAGGCCGCCTTCGGCCAGGCGAGCCAGGACCTCATCGTCCGGGTGTCGCAGGCCTACTTCGACGTGCTCTCGGCGCAGGACACGCTGGGGCTCGCGCGCGCGCAGAAAGCGGCGATTTCCGAGCAGCTGGCCCAGGCCAAGCGCAATTTCGAGGTCGGCACCGCGACCATCACCGACACGCACGAGGCGCAGTCGCGCTTCGACCTCATCGTGGCGCAGGAGATCGCGGGGCTGAACGACCTCGAGAACAAGCGCCGGGCGCTGCAGGCGCTCAACGGCAAGGAATACGCGGAGCTGGCGCCGCTGCGGGCGGACGTGCGCCTCGCGCCGCCCAACCCCAACAACATGCAGGACTGGGTCGATCTCGCGGAGAAGCAGAGCTATCCGGTCGCGCTGCAGGAGGCCACCACCGAGGTCGCCAGGCTCGAAGCGAAGCGCAGCTTCGCCGCTCACCTGCCGACGCTGGATTTCATCGCCACCTACGGCAGGACCGGGCAGAGCGCCACCATCACCAGCCCGGTGGGCTCGGATGTCACGACCACGCAGATCGGCTTGCAGCTCGCCCTGCCGCTCTACCAGGGCGGCGCGATCAGCTCGCGCGAGCGCGAAGCGGCTGCCTTGTACTTGAAGGGGAAAGACGACCTGGAGAACTCGCGCCGCCAGGCGCAGCTCACCGCGCAGCAGACCTATCTCTCGGTCATCAACGGCATCGCGCAGGTCGGCGCGCTCGAGCAGGCGCTCGTCTCCTCGCAAAGCGCGCTCGACTCCAACAAGCTCGGCTACGAGGTGGGCGTGCGCATCAACATCGACGTCCTCAACGCGCAGCAGCAGCTCTTCTCCACCCGGCGCGACCTCTCCACGGCGCGCTACAACGCGATCCTCAACCAGCTGCGCCTCAAGGCCGCCGCCGGCAGCCTGCGCGACGAAGACCTCGAGGAAGTCAACCGCGCCCTCAGCTTTTAATCAGGGACAGACCACGTTTTAAGTGTTTCTCGGTCGCGCCGCGGTGCGCCTCGCAGAGCTTCCTTCCCGCCTCGCCCATCCGCCGGCGTCGAGACTGGTCCGCAATCAGCCCGAGCGCAGTGCGGATCGCCGAGCCGGCGTCTGAAGCCTGGACGGCTGCGCCGGCTTCCACCGCGAGGCGCGTCGCTTCCGCGAAGTTGAACATGCTCGGGCCGGCCACGACCGGCGCGCCGACGGCAAGCGCCTCGATGAGGTTCTGCCCGCCGAGCGGCATGAAGGAGCCGCCGATCACCGCGACATCACAGGCGGCGAAGTAGAAGGACATCTCGCCCATCGTGTCTCCCAGGTGGATCTTGTCGGCAGAACCAGGCATTTCAGTGCGGGTACGGCGCGATTGCACCCATTGCGCGACCTCTTCGAAGCGCTGCGGATGCCGCGGGACGATGACCACCAGCAGCTTGCCATCCCACCCAGTTAATTTATCCAATAAAAGTCTTTCTTCATTCTCACGCGTACTGGCGAGGAGCAGCACCGGCCGTCCGAGCGCGGCGCGCCAGGCGCCGCCGGCGGCGACCTGCGCGGCCTCGGGGTGGACGTCGAACTTGAGGTTGCCGGTCACTTCGACTTCGCGCGCGCCGAGCGCGCGCAGGCGCCCGGCGTCGGCGGCGCTTTGCGCGCACACCGCGGCCAGAGCGGCAAACGCCGGCCGCGTGAGCGCGCTCCAGAGCGCATAGCTGCGCGCCGACTTTTCCGACATGCGGGCGTTGGCGAGCAGCACCGGCACGCCGTTCTGCGCGCAGCCGGCGAGCAGGTTCGGCCAGATCTCGGTTTCCATCAGCACGCCGAGGCGCGGCCGGAAGTGCTCGAGAAAGCGCTGCACCGGCTCCGGGAAGTCGAAGGGCAGGTAGGCGGCGAGGACCGTTTCCCCGTACACCTGCTTCACCGTCTCGCGCCCGGCCGCCGTCGTGCAGGTGACGAGCACACGGTGGTCCGGCAACGCCTGCGCGAGCGCGCGCACCAGCGGAGCCGCCGCACGCGCTTCGCCTACGGACACGGCGTGGACCCAGAGGAGCTTCGGCGGCGCCTCGAGGTCGTAATGACCCAGGCGTTCCGGGACGCCTTCGCGGTAGCCGGGCTCGCGCCGCCCGCGCCACCAGAGCCGCAGCAGGATGAGCGGCAGCGCCAGGCGCAGGAGAGCGGTGTAGAGGGTCCTCATGCGCACTCTTTCAGCACTTCGGAGGCTTCGGGAGCCCGCCCCGGCCGGCCGACGTTTTTCGCCTGCGGCGCGCCGTAGAGTCCGTTGAGCGCCGGATCGGAGCCGCAGTAGATGCCGACCGTCGGCGCTCCCAGCGCCGCCGCGAGGTGCGTGAGGCCGGTGTCGAGGCCGATCACGCCGCGCGCGTGGACGAAGAGCCGAGCGAGCTCCTCGAGCGCCATGCGCCGCGGCACGATGGCCTTGGGAACCGCGGCGCGGATTCGCTCGGCGCGGCCGCGCTCGGCGTCGTTCCCCCAAGGCAGCACGACGTCCATGTCGAGCGCCCGCCCGGCCTCGATCCAGCGCGACTCGGGCCAGAGCTTGTCCTTGCGGCTGGTCATGGTGAGGAAAACCGCGTAGCGGGAATCCTGCTCGAGCGGCGACGCGCCTTCGGCGCGCAGGCCATAGCGCACGTCTTCATCCAAAGCGAAGCCCAGCGCTTCGGCCGCAAGCCGGCGGTTTCTTTCCACGGCGTGCAGGCGCCACGATACCGTGTGCACCACGTCATAGAAGCGGGCGGCGAGCGCCTCGCGCGCGCTCGCTGCATCCATACCGTGCCTGGTGCCCGCCGCCAAGAAAGATATCGCCGCGCTCTTCAGGAGCGCCTGCGAGTCGATCACCGCGTCGTAGGGCTCGGCTGCGAGCGCTCGCCGGAACGCGCGCAACTCGCCCCACACCGCCGGGCTCCACAGCGCCCTGCGCCAGCGGCGCAACGCCACGGGAATGACCCGGCGCACCGAGGCATGCATCGCCGCGATGCCGGCGAACGGCTCTTCGACCACCCAGTCGATCTGCGCACCCGGCAGCATTCGCGCCGCGTCGCTCACCGCCGGGCAGTTCTGCACCACGTCGCCCAAGGACGATGTTTTCACGAAGAGAATGCGCGTCATTGTTGTTTAGAATAGGGCCCGCCGATTTTACGGGATAACCTTTGAACGCCGCGCCACGAGCCCCGCTCTCGGCCGTCCTCATCACTCGCAACGCCGCGGCGGTCCTCGCGCCCTGCCTCGAGAGCCTCGCCTTCGCCGACGAGATCGTGGTCGTCGATTCGGGAAGCAGCGATGGCACCGCGGAAATCGCGGGGCGCTACGGCGCGCGCCTCGTGCAGAAGGAATGGCTCGGCTTCGGCCGCCAGAAGCAGTACGCGGTCGACCAGGCACGACACGACTGGGTGCTGTGCCTCGATGCCGACGAGACGGTCTCGCCGCGGCTCGCCGCGAGCATCCAGGCCGCGCTCGCGGCACCGGTGTCGCCGGTGTACCGCATGCCGCGGCGCAACCGCTTTCTCGGGCGGTGGCTGTCGCACGGCGAGGGCTACCCCGACTGGAGCCCGCGCCTGTTCAACCGCATGAACGCGCGCTGGAGCGACGACCTGGTCCACGAAAAAGTGCTGTACGCCGTGACGCCCGGCACGCTGCAGGGCGACCTGATGCACGACTCCTCGGACGACCTCACGGCGTACCTCGAGCGGCAGAACCGCTACACCACGCTCGCGGCGCGCCAGGCGTACGAGCTCGGGCGCAGCGCCGGCTTCTTCCACATCCTGATGTCGCCGGTCGTGCGCTTTCTCAAGTTCTACGTCCTCCGCCTCGGCTTTCTCGACGGCATGCCGGGCCTCCTGCACATCTCGATCGGCTGCATCAACAGCTACCTCAAGTACGCCAAGCTGATCGAGCTGCGCAAAGCCGACGAAAAATGAAGCTGCTCGTCACCGGCGCCGCCGGCTTCATCGGCATGCACTGCGCGAAGCGCCTGCTCGAGCGCGGCGACGAAGTGCTGGGCATCGACAACCTTTCCCCGTACTACTCGGTCGAGCTGAAGAAGGCGCGGCTCAAGCGCCTCGAGCACGACAGGTTTCGCTTCTTGCAGATGGACCTGACCGATGCCGAATCCTTAACAAGGACATTTGAGAGAGAACAACCTGGCGCAGTCTTGCATCTCGCCGCGCAGCCCGGCGTGCGCTACTCGCTCGAGAACCCGGCGTCGTACGTGCAATCCAACCTGGTCGGCTTCGCCAACCTCCTCGAGGGCTGCCGGCGCTGCCCGCCGCGGCACCTGGTGTTCGCGTCCAGCTCGAGCGTCTACGGCAACAACCCGAAGCTGCCCTGGTCGGAGTCCGACAGCGTCGATCTCCCGATCAGCCTGTACGCCGCCACCAAGAAGTCGAACGAGCTGATGGCGCACGTCTACAGCCATCTGTATGGCATTTCCGCAACCGGGCTGCGCTATTTCACGGTCTACGGCCCCTGGGGACGGCCCGACATGTCGCCGGTGCTGTTCGCGCATGCCATCATGGAAGGCAAGCCGATCGAGGTCTTCAACCACGGCGACATGCAGCGCGACTTCACCTACATCGACGACATCGTCGAAGGCACGCTCCGGGTCCTCGACCAGCCCGCGCCGTATGCGATCTACAACATCGGCAACCACCGGCCGGTGCCGCTGCTGGATTACATTGCAGCGCTGGAGCGCGTGCTCGGCAGGAAGGCGAAGATCGAGATGAAGCCGATGCAGCCGGGCGACGTGAAGGCTACCTGCGCGGACACGCAGGCGCTTGCGCGCGCGGTCGGCTTCGCGCCTTCGACGCCGCTCGACCAGGGGCTGGCGAAGTTCGCCGCGTGGTTCAAGTCCTACTATGGCTACGCGTAGATTCGCCGCCTTCGCGACCGCCCTCTGCCTCGCCGGCTGCGCGGCGGTCAATCCGTATCCGGTGGCCTGGGAACCACTTCACCCATCGGCCTCCGTCGATTGCAAGCTGTTTCAAGGCGGCTATTCCGACAAAGCCGATTCGCGTGACCGTGTTAGGCCGTCGTTGACCCGGGAACTGTTCGGCTTCAACACCGACTGGGAAAAGGCGACGCGGGTCGACTTCTCTATGCCGCGCGACGATGCGCTCGAAGTCACCGTGTGGAGCGGAACGGACAAGATGATGACGCGCACCTTCAGCGCCGCGGAAGGCGAGCTCGCCTGCGACGCGGGCCGGCTTATTCTGCGGAACACGCGCTGGGTGCGCGCTGATGTAATGATTGCGCGCGAAAAAGCGAAGCTCACCCTGCACAAGGTTGGCGACCACCTGGTGACGGAAGTCGAGGACGACCTGACCGGCTTGTTCTTCGTCATCGTGCCGATCATGGGCACTACCACAAACTGGTATCGCTTCGCTCGCCTCCAGCCGGGCGCCCTCTAGCCGGCGAGCAACTCCCTGTAGAGCCGCAGATGCCGCTGCACCATGTTCTCTACCGAGAACTCTGCGGCCACGCGCGCGCGCCCGGCAGTACCCATGCGCGCCCGCAATGGCTCGTCAGCTAGAAGCGTGTTGATCGCCAGCGCAAGGGCTTTAGGATCACGTGGCGGAGCTGCCAGTCCGGTCTCACCATGGCGATTTACGTAGTTCACTCCATTACCTAGCTCGCAGCACACTACGGGCCGACCGGCCGCCATCGCCTCGAGCTGCACAATACCGAATGCCTCGCTGCGCTCCACGGACGGCATGCAGAAAACATCGCATGCCGCGTAATAGGAGGGCAACTCCTCGTCCGGTATGCGGCCGGCGAATATCACTTTCCCGGTCAGTCCGCATTCTGCCGCTATGCGCTCGAGCGGGTCACGCAAAGGGCCGGTACCGCCTAACAGAAGCGTCGCGTCCACGTATTTCATGGCCCGTACCAGGTATTCAAAGCCTTTGTAGTACACATGTCGTCCAACCGCGAAAACCAGTCGGGACGCGCCGTACCGCTTACGCAAAACAGTCGCCTTGGTGCGGCTGGCATCATTAGGCAAGAACTGGGAAGCATCAATTCCATAAGGGATGACGTGCAGATGCCCTGGATCAATGTCCGGAGGGATTTGATTGCTGGTTTCGAAATGAGCGGGTGTAGCGGCCACGATGGCATCCGCACGGCGCAAAAATCTTTTCATCAACGGAGCATAGAGTTGCAGAAGGTATTTCTGGCGCACGATGTCGCTATGCCAAGTGATAACCACCTTGACCTTGCGCCTCACCATGCTGGCCGCCAGCTGCGACAGCGGGTCGGGAAAGTGCAAGTGCAAGATATCGTATCTCTCCCTTTCGCATAGCTTCCGGACCACAAAGGGAAACCGCGGCGCGACAGGAAGACCCGCTATCAATCCATGCCCGGCCACCGCAAATATTCGGCCACCGTTTTCAGAGATGACGGCGTCACCACCATCCATGTGAGCAACAACGTTATCGACCTGCGCGTGATGGTTCATTCCGTCCATCAGCAAAGCTACGTGTCGCTCGAGCCCCCCGAACTCGCGCCAATAGAACCGTCCGAACTGCAGGACTTTCATAGCTTCACATCGCGAGCTTCAAAGCTCTCCGATAGATGGACGCAGTCTTCTCTGCGCAAAGAGCCCAGGTAAAGTTCTTGGCCCACTCGATGCCACGCTTGCGGTCCGCCTGCTTACCCTCATGCTCGCGCAGCGCCTCCAGCAGCGCAGCGCTTAAGCCAGGGTAGTCCTCGGGATCGACCGTGGCTGCGCAATCCCCGGCGACTTCCTTGAGAGAGCTGCGATTCGACGTTACGACCGGAACGCCGGAGGCCAGCGCCTCCAGCACAGGAAGCCCAAATCCCTCGTAAATGGAAGGGTAAATAAATGCTGCGGCGCCTGCATACAAGTCTGGTAAATCATTCTCGGGTACATAGCCCAGTGCCATTACATCACCCGCGCGCGAAAGGGCGGCTAGCCTGGACTTCATCTCGGACATGTGCCAACCCAACATGCCCACAATGGCCAAAGGATGCGAACCACGGATGGCAGCGGGGAGCATACCGTAAGCTTCCAGCGTACCGACCAGATTCTTCCGCGGCTCTAGCGTTCCAACGCTGAGGACGTACCTGCCGTGGCGCAAACCATGGCGCTCAAGTACCGGCCGGGTGTGCAACTCCGACATCGGATGAAAACGTTCGGAGACGCCCAGATGCGTCGTCACGACCTTGTCGGCCGGCGCGCCATAAGCTTCCCGTACCTCGCCGCGCACGAAGTCGGAGTCCACGAGCACGAAACTGCTCTCCTCGATCGCCCGGGGAAGGTGTCTGTTCAGCATGCGCACGCGTTCCTCCGGATGTGCTGCGGGATAGCGCAAGAACGACAGGTCGTGAATAGTAATGATCGTAGGGCCCGAGAAACTGAGCGGAAGGAATGCCGGAGCGTGGTAAAGCTCTATCTTCTTGCGCGCGACGCCAGCGCTGAAGGCGATTTGCCGAGCAGCGCGCACCACCTGATAAGGGGCCGGGACAGCACTCTTGAAAGCCGCTTTCAGCCACCCGATACTTGGCACGGGGGCTTCCCGTAACTCCCGGCTCCATCCTAGGCCGTACTGCAGATGAAGCTCAATATCGGCCGAACGCATGAGCTGCGCAGCCAGTTCGCGTGTATAGCGCGCGATTCCGGTGAACGAGGACAGCAGCAGAAAAGCATCTAGCGCGACCCTCACTTTTGTTCCTACGGTGAACGCGGCTTTTACGGAACGGTTCTATTTCGGCTAGGATTTCGCCCGCGTGCTTGTGTTGGGGCGTCAAGTCCGCTCAGCGTAGCACGTAGCAATTTCTCCTGCTGCGCGGCATTCGCGCGCAGCTCGAGCATTGGACGCGATTACACATTTGCGTGGACAGTGTTGGTGAGCGCTTGACCAATCACAGCACGGGCAGATCCCCCGGAAAGCTCAGAATTCTGCTTGTAAGCGGTTCCTACCCGCCGATGCGGTGCGGCGTTGGCGACTACACGCGCTGCCTTGCCGAATCACTGGCTGGGTACGAATCCATCACGCTCAAGGTGCTTACGACCGTATCTCTCCCGGCACACGATGGCGATCCGTCATGGTTACACCGGTCAATGCGCAATTGGCAACTCGGTTCCCTCGGTCCCTACCTGCAGTTGCTCCGTGACTTTCAGCCCAATATCGTGCATGCGCAGTATCCGGCGCGCGGATATTCTGTGTGGACCGGGCCAGCCGTCATTCCCATACTTGCGCGCGCATGGAGTCGTGCGTCCGTCGTCGAGACGTGGCACGAGTATCCGTATCCCGCCAGCACTATGGCAGGTTGCGCAATGTTGGCGTTGGCCGCGGCCGCTAATGCGCTTATTTACGTCCGTCCGGACTATCCACAACATATTAACGAAACGCTATCCAAGCTGCTCGGCCGAGCGAAACGTCACTTCGTGCCTAATGCCTCAGTTGTGCCGGCCGTTCAATTGACCGATCAAGAACGCGCACAGACGCGCGCAGACCTTGGCTGCGGTGCGCGCCGTCTAATCGCTTTCTTCGGTTTTGCGCATCCGCACAAAGGCGTCGATCGACTGTTCCATATCGCAGATCCGACACGCGACCATCTTATGCTGATAGGCGAACTGTATGAGAACGACCCCTATCACGCGGATTTGATTCGCTTGGCTACGAGCCCCCCTTGGCGAGGACATGTCACGTTTTCGGGGTTTGTCGAACCCGCTCGCGCTGCGCATCTTCTGGCGTCGGCAGATGCCGCGGTCTTTCCTTTCTTGGAGGGAGGTGGAGTGTGGAACTCTTCCGTGCACGCCGCTGTGTCGCAAGGCACGTTTACGCTCATGACTTCCCACGAGCGTTCCGGATACAGTGTGACCGAAAACGTCTACTACGCAATCCCAAGCGGCGTTGATCAGATGCGTGTGGCGCTGACGCAGCATGTTGGCACACGTATCCCGCCGGACACGACAGCCGGTTGGGACACGATTGCGAAGAGACATATAGAGATTTACGGCGAAGTGTGTCAACCGGTGCAAGACAAGGACGCCAGGCGGTGAAGCTTTCGATTTGCATGCCGACGTACAACTTTGGAACCTTCATTGGAGAGACACTGGAGTCGATCGTCTCCCAGCTCGTTCCCGACGTGGAGATCGTCATTCTCGATGGCGGTTCGACGGACGATACGGAGTCGGTCGTCAACGCCTACGCAAAGCGTTACCCAGCTATCCGCTACGTCAGACAGCCGCAGCGCGGCGGCATTGATCGCGACATGGCTCGCAGCGTAGATCTCGCACATGGCGAATACTGCTGGCTGTTCAGTAGTGACGACATCATGCGGCCGGGTGTCCTGAAGCGGGTTCTCGCCGAAATGGATAGCGGGCTCGACCTTTATTTGGGCGGGCTTACTCTATGTGACAAAGAGATGCGAGTCCTCTTCGAGCATCCCGTACACAGGGCACCGCCGGGATCTGTATTCGAGTTGAGCGACGAAGCCCAGCGCTGCCGCTTTTTCGGTCTCGGGCTTACCACAACTGCATTCTTCAGCTTCATGGGTTCCATACTCATCCGCCGTGACCGATGGATGTCGGGTGCATTGGATGAAGGGTTCGTTGGCAGCTGTTGGGCTCATGTAGTCAGAATCCTCAGACTTATTCCGCAAGGATTGACCGTCAAGTGGTTAGGCGACTCTTTGTTGCTGAAGCGCGGGGAGAACGACAGCTTCATGGATCGGGGACTGGTTCACAGGTACTCAATTGCCATAGATGGCTACCATCGGATCGCACGCGAGGTCTTTGGCGAGGAGGGTTATGAGGCGAAACAGATACGGCGCGTAATAGTGAACGAATATCCCCCGCAGTTGTTCTTCTTCGCGAAGGTTCAATGCAGGCGTGAATCTCGCGAGAGGGAGATTGAAGAACTGGACCGCCTTGCGTCGATGACCTACCGCGATCTCACGCCCAAAAGCCTTTTGTTCCGACTGACATACGCAATGATGCCACTATGGGCATATGAGCCAGTTCGTGCCGTGTACAGGCGCTTTCGCGGCGCCGGGAGGACAAAATAGACATGTCAGCGCATCTTTCGATTTGCATTCCAACCTACAATTACGGCGCCTTCGTCGCCACCGCGATCCAGAGTGTCTTCGCCGATCCACATCCTGGAATAGAGATTGTGGTCCTAGATGGCGGTTCGACAGACACCACGAAGGACGTCGTCCAGAAGCTGGCGGCAGGGCGACCGTTCGTTAAATATGTTCATCAGTCGGAACGCGGCGGGATCGATTCGGATCTCTCGCGCTGTGTGGAATTGGCGAGCGGCGAATATTGCTGGCTGCTCTCCGCGGATGATGCTCTCGTTCCGGGGGCGATACAGCGGATCTTGAAGGAATTTGAACGAGGTTACGACGTTCTGCTGGCAAACCGGATCTGGTGCGATGCCAACCTCAATCCTCAATCAACGCATGCCTGGCTCACGGGGGATTGCGACGATTGTGCTGTCGACTTTTCCGACGCAGACCAGATGGTGGACTACCTGGATCGCGCACGGTCGCTGGGGGCGTTATTTAGTTTTATGAGTGTCATCGGCTTCCGCCGTGAACGCTGGCTTCGGACACAGGCCGTGGCGACGCTCATTGGGTCGAACTATGCGCATGTCCAAAGATTGTTCAGCATGGCGCGGACGGGCACGGGCCTGAGGTACATCGCGGAACCGCTTGTGCTATGCCGCGGAGGCCATGATAGCTTCAGGGAGGGCGGGCTCGCCTCGCGCCTTGCCATCGACCTACGCGGATATTGGATGTTGTCTCAGGTCATTTTTCCGAATGATCCGGCGATGCAGGAGGCGTTCCGCGCAGTGGTCACGCGCGAACATCCTTGGCCGCGTTGGGTGCGCGCACGCGGCGACGCACGAGACACTGCACAATGGAAAGAAGTCGAACGCTTACTTTCTGCCTATGGGTATAACCGCGCTCAGTTGATGGCTCTCAACGCGCTCGGCGCGCTATCCAAACATGTGTTGCCAAGTGCAGCCTAAGCGTCGCCGTGCGCGAGCGCTGTTGCAGCATGTTTCCGCTCTGGAGACCAATTAAATGCTATACAAAGAGGCGCCGGCTTGCAGACTTTGCATGGATTCCCGGCTCGTCGATGTCCTAGATCTCGGTGACCAGGGCTTGACCGGGGTCTTCCCCAAGACTTCATCGGAGAATGTGCCCAGCGGACCGCTGCGTCTTTGCAAATGCGCCGCCTGTAATTTGGTCCAGCTGCGTCACAACTACGACCTCAGCCGCCTTTACGGCGAGAACTATGGATATCGCTCCGGGCTCAACCAGTCGATGGTTCAGCACCTCCAGAAAAAGGTTGAAAGGATCCTCGCGACGGTCCAGTTAGATAAAGGGGACCTGGTAGTAGACATCGGCAGCAACGACAGCACGCTGCTTCAGGCTTACCCCGATTCGCTGACACTTGTCGGCGTTGATCCCTCAGGCCCAAAGTTCAGGCAGTTTTATCCGCCGCATATTCAACTCATTCCGGACTTCTTCAGTGCGAAGGTCCTCCAGAAGAAGTTCCCTGGTAGAAGGGCCAAGGTAGTCACCTCGATCGCGATGTTTTATGATCTCGAGCGGCCGCAGTCCTTCGTCGACGAGATTTCCAGCCTGCTGGACGATCAGGGCGTGTGGGTATTCGAGCAGAGCTACCTGCCCTTCATGCTCGAGACGAATTCGTACGACACCATCTGCCACGAGCATCTAGAGTATTACGCGCTCCAGCAGATCAAACGCATGACGGACCAGGCCGGTCTGAAGATCGTCGATATCGAATTCAACGACGTCAACGGCGGAAGCTTTTCCATCACTGCGTCCCGACGCGGAGCAAGCTACCCCGAAGCAGGCGCGTTGATTGACGATACGCTCGCGAAGGAGGAGCGACTGGGGTTGGCGGGATCGGACACCTATCGTCGCTTTGCGCATACGGCAGTCGAGCATCGAGACGAGTTGGTGCGGTGTCTGACAGACTTGAAGCGTGCCGGGAAGAAAGTGCTGGGATACGGAGCTTCGACGAAAGGCAACGTGCTCATTCAGTTCTGCAGGCTGGACACGAATCTGGTGTCCAGCATAGCGGAAGTCAATCCAGACAAATTCGGCGCGTATACGCCCGGGGCTAAGATACCGATCGTATCCGAAGAAGATGCGCGGGCGATGAATCCTGACTACTTCCTTGTCTTCCCCTGGCACTTCCGCGCCGGAATCCTCAAGCGCGAACAGGCATTCCTAAAATCTGGCGGAAGACTCATTTTCCCGCTGCCCAGCATCGACATCGTATCGGCTGACGGAGTGCAGAGCGTCTGGCGCAATCGCTGACGTAATCCTAGAGACCGCGATTCAACCCCGTCAACATGGGGCGATGCTCCGGAGCAAAGCTTTTCACGAACTCCTCCGGCCATTCCTGAACGAGTCCGACTGGCTTGGCCCAGGCCGGCCGATACGAATAAAAAAGTGCGTGGCGTGTCCCCGCCGAAAAATTGTGGCTTGCCGCGTGCACGGTGTTGGCATGGAACAGTACGGCGTCCCCGGCGCGTGCCAGGACCATTTTTGCTCTGTCCCGAAAGCGTTCTAGGTCGGACGCCGGGACCACCCCATAAGCGCGATTGCTTCCTGCCGCCACCCAAAGTGGCGAGTGCTCCGCCGACAGGTCGGTCAAATAGAAAGCAACGTTTACCCACGAAGCAGCGGAATTGCGAAAGTCACCCTCCGGCTCGCCAATGCCATAATCAACGTGAAGTGCTTTTCTCTGCTGACCGTAAGCGGTTCTGTCCCCCGGAGGCGTTTCCACGTAGGCCGCTTTAAAGAAGCGGATGTCCTTGCCGAATATGGCGGTCAAGGCGGAGAGCAGCTTCGGATTGGCGACCAGCCGCCTTGCGAAAGGGGCTTTCCAGACGTCCTCGGTCGTTCCCTTGAGCCCGTACCTCCCAATTTCCGCAACCGCCTCGCGCACCTCTTCAAGCGACAGCGCCGCCGGTATTACCAGGAAGCCATTTTCGCAGTAGAAGCGCTCCTGCTCCGAGGGCGTCATCGCCGCCCAGTTCGCCTCGATCTCTCGGCCCTCCCGCTTGCGGAAAGCCAGCGTGGCAAAGGTGTACTTGAACCCTCCGAGCTCGAAATCAGGAGCCGTGCAATCCCAACGCGGGGGATCAACAAGCTCGCAGTCGGCAAGACCCGATAAGATTCTCTGTGACAGATCCTCCTTGGTATAGAAGCGGTGATCCCCGTCAATAACCGGGTCCCCGACCATATACCCCTCCTTGAAATCGCAGGTCAGAATGCCAATTCCCCCTGGCGCCAGAAGGTCAGCCATCTGCCTGACGAACTTGGCATCGTTTCGAACGTGTTCTAGAACCGACGTGGAAAAAACGATGTCGTATGTTCCCAATTTCGTCGTTGGCAGGTTGACGAACGCGTTCAGATCAAGTTGATTGATTACAGGATCGATTTCCTCAAGGGAAAAGCCTACCCGCTTTAGCGCGGCTGCTGCCGAATCCTCGAAGCTTCCGATACACAGCATCTTTGGATTCGAGAACCGCTCGGCGAAGCGCTCCACAGCGTCGAAGACGAACGCCTGCTGGATATTTGCTCGCGGAATCTTCTTCGCAATGATGCCTGGGGACAATTTCGCCAACCGCTCGATAACCTCCGCGTACTCAATGCGCGCGGCATCGTCGAGTATGCGGTTGTAGCGTGTCCTCGGCTTGTTGATCCCGAGCAATATCAAAAAGCGCGTCAACAGCGACTTCGCCAGGTAGCCGGCCGGCTTCAATACGTAATGCACTACGCGCCGCTTCACTCCCCTAAGCACGCGCGCTGCTAGGCTCGACATATTCATCCCGGTAACCTCTCCTAGCGCGGACGGATGGCTTGCAACCCGATCTCGCAAGTCGGAGCCCGATTTTTGTTCGCGCCTGAGCACTTCAGCCAGGATGCCTTCGTAGCGCGCGCAAATCCTGCTGGGGGCCCAGTCTTCCAGCAGGTGCCTGTAAGGTTCAACGCCATTGCTTATGATTCCTCGAAGGGAAATATCTTCGATAGTGATCGGAGGATCCAAATCGAACAGGTGCCTGAACATCACCGATCTGGTGATCGCCAATGGGCGGCGCGCTGCGAGCGCCTGGTCGACCGCGCTCGAGATCCCCGCTTTTGGGAGGTAATCATAGAGGAACGCGTTCAACGTATTGGACGCCAGAAACTCGATAAGTTCTTCGCCGGAAAGAAAGTCGTGGCTGGCGATGAACTTGATACCCGGCTTCCACAGTCTTGCCCTGCACACCTCGACCTGCTCCCTCGCCTGCCTACCGTCCTTGTCGATAATACCGTTGGCTGGAATGTTGACACGGATTATGGCCTCGTCGAATTCCTCTTGGACCGTGTCCACCAGCCGCCGGAATCCCTTGCTTCCGACTGAAAATCCAAAGCTTCCGATCGTGACAACCGCGGGCGGCGGCCTGCGGTTCTCGAAGGCGGGAATCAGCCGCCCTGTCGCGAACACTCGTGAGTTGTTCGCGCGCAAAGTGGGATCTCCCATGACGTAATATCGGAAGAAACCATCAGGAATCGTGTCAGCTTCTGCTTGCGTCATTTCATGCATGATCGCAATACAGGGGACCTCGTATCGCCGCGCGGACTCAATTCGTATGAACGGCAGGGTCTGCGGATGGTAATTGAGGATGACTGCGGCGCACCCGGACTTGGCTACGGCTTCGTCAAGATCGGCCAATCTTTCGATCCCCGCGTAGGCGAATTCGAATTTTTGCGAATCCCGTAAAACGGCATACAGGTTACTGCCGTATTGATGCACGCCGCAGTTCGCGATGCCGTAGTTAGCGAACAGGATGCGCGTTACGTCGCCCACCGCAATATTTCCGCAGTCGATGCAATGCGTGAGCTTCTCATGCTCGCAACAGATTCCTGATCGCTTCCTCGCCCCATCGCCGCATCTGGACGGATGACAGGAAGGCCATCGAGGTTGCCAATAACCACAGGAGTGTCAATGCGGCCAAGGTGTATATCGTCCCCAGATTTTCGGAAAGCAGCAATCGACCCGCAACGATAATCACAAGCGAAGCCAGAAAAGGCGGCACGACGTCCGTGAGTGCCCAATCCTTTAGTTCACCCTCAAGAAGATATTTGTGTGTGACTGGTATACCCACAGTCAGGTATAAGGCGTTAACAACGGCCCACATTGTTGCCCCGCCCAGCGCCCCGTAGTGCAGGGTTGCGTAGATTATTGAAGGCACCAGGATCACCACCAGGCAGATGTTGATGATCAACCCGATGCTGGTCCTGCCGTGCGCCAGCTGCAACGCGAAAGGCACATTCATCAATCCATTTAGGCAGGTTCCGATAACGAGCAACGTGGCGAGCGGTGCAATCGTAGTCGCCAATTCCCAGTCGTGAAGCCACAGGAAGATGATTTCCCTTGGGAATAGGGCGATCATCGCCGCGAGCGGGAGTATGAGCACCGCCATAACCTGTGTAGCAGTGTGATAGCAGAGGCGCACCGACGCCGCGTCGCCTTCGGCAACCAGCGCAGAGAGTCGCGGAAAGTATGCGCTGAAAACGGGCGTGATCAGGACATACAAGCCGCGCGCTACGGTCCCAGCGAGACTGTAGTGTCCAAAGCTCTGCAACGGTAATAGGCGACTGAGGATGAGCTTGTCGAGATGCGTCAGGACTAGCCCTGTGACCGAGATGGCGCTCATGCCGAGCGAAAAGCGCCAATGCTTGCGCCACACATTCAGGTCGATTCGCGAACCGGCACGACCGATGCCGATATGCGTCCAGAAGTAGAAGTAGATGAGCGCTGTCTGGCAAAGCAGAACCGCGGCCTGCCATCCGAGTAGAGCCGCGACAGAGCGCGGGCCAAGCCATATAAATATCAGCCCACCTATGCTGGCCAGTGCCGCGAATGGCATTTGAATTACATTCAGCACGACCTGCCTCTGCAATCCCATCAGCGCGCTCTGATAAAAGATGCTTGGCCATTGGAGCAGGGCGAGCAGGCCGAAGAACCTGGCAGATTCGGCTATGTCCGCCTGGCTCAGCCGCTCGGGTCGCAGCCACCAATTGGCAATGGCCGGAAGAGCCAAAAACAGACCAATGCCGACGATGATGCCGAGAACCCAATACCATCGCTCCAGCGTTACAACGAAAGCGGCGAAGGCGGAAGCATCGGCGCGCTCCCGCAGCCCGGAGTATCGAGCGACTTCGCGGTTGACCGTGGCCCCGAGGCCCAGGTCCAGCAGTTGCAAGACGCTCTGCAAAATCAGGTAGAACGCAATGAGGCCATACGCCTCGATCCCGAGAAACTTTATGTAGAACGGGGTGCAAGCGATTGCAAGCAGGATCGACCAGGCCTGCGCGGCGATGTTCGCGGCAATGTTGAACCGGACCCGACTCATTGCCGGACTGACGGGGGAGCAGGCCGCTTACGCGCGGCCGTACTTGTCTTCAAAACGTACGATATCGTCCTCGCCCACGTACTCCCCGCTCTGCACCTCGATCAGCACGAGCTCGAGCTTTCCGGGGTTTTCCAGGCGGTGCTTATTGCCAGCGGGGATGTAGGTCGATTCGTTTGTGTAGACCATCGTTTGGCGGTCCTCATTGGTGACCTTTGCCGTACCTTTGACGACGACCCAGTGTTCGCTGCGGTGGTGATGCATCTGCAAGGAAAGGCTTCCTCCGGGCTTCACGACGATGCGCTTGATCTTGAAGCGTGGCCCCTCCTCTAACACGGTGTACGTTCCCCACGGCCTCGAAACGGTCCTGTGAAAGCGGAACGTGTGATGGTCCCGTTTCTTGAGCTCTGCGACGACCTGCTTTACGTCCTGGGCGCGATCCTTTGCCGCGACGAGCAGGGCGTCGGGAGTATCTACGACGAGCAGGTCAGCCACACCAACCGTTGCTACGACCCTGTCTTCGCTGTAAACGAAGTTGTCACGCGAGTCGACGATGACTGTGTCGCCGGAGGTGCGATTGCCAACAGCGTCGGGCGCCACCAATCGGCTGACGGCTTCCCATGAGCCGACATCAGTCCAGCCAATATCACTTCGTACGACCTTTACGTGGCGTGATTTCTCCATCACGGCGACATCGATCGAGATGTTTGGAGCGCGCGCAAAGTCGTCTGCGGCCAACTCGACATAATCGGCGCCATTGTCAAGCCGCCCCAACTTGTTCCAACAAGCACTAGCGGCCTCCAGCACGTCCGGTGCATGCTCGGACAGCTCGCGCAGCATCGTCCCGGCCTGGAAGCAGAACATTCCCGAGTTCCAGAGAAAACCGCCGCGTGCGACAAACGCTTCGGCGCGAGCGCGGTCCGGCTTTTCCACGAATCGCTTTACCGCGAAAACGTCCTCAATCTCAGCTCGCGGGCCCATTTCTATATACCCGAAACCCGTCTCCGGGCGATCGGGCAATATTCCAAACGTCACCAAGGCGCCTCGTCCAGCAGCCTCCTGCGCTCGCTGTGCCGCCTGCTCGAAAGCGGCCGTCTTTTGCACCAGGTGGTCGGCCGCCATAACGAGTACGGTGGCGCCTTCGCCGTGCATGGCCTTCACCCAGAGCACGGCGACGGCAACTGCAGGCGCCGTATTGCGTCCCTCAGGTTCCAGGATAAACCTGCAGCGCGGTCCTTTGAGCTTTGCTTTGTCAAACTCGTCTCGGCTGAGAAAGTAATAGTCACGATTCGTCACCGTGAGGATGTCGCCGTCGCCGGCCATAGCTGCGGCTCGCTCATAAGCCTTTCTCAGCAAGCTCTGCCCGTCCGGCAAAAGCATGAACGGCTTCGGGTGCCCTTCGCGCGAGACGGGCCAAAGCCGCGTTCCCGCACCCCCCGATAGGATCACGGGTACTAGCATCCGGCGATCGCCCAAACCCGATTAACCAATTTCACTGCTCTCTCGCTACGCGGCGCATGTCCGCGTCGACCATCATCGCGATGAGGTCTTCCAGGGAGGTCCTGGGTTTCCAGCCTAGCTTCGCCGTCGCCTTCGCCGCATGGCCAAGCAGCACATCAACTTCGGCTGGACGAAAGAATTTCTGATCTATGACAACGTGGTCCTTGTAATGCAGGCCGACGTGCGCGAAGGCGATCTCGCACATTTCGCGAACTGACGTGCTTCGCCCCGTCGCGACGACGTAATCGTCAGGCTGGCCCTGCTGCATCATCAGCCATATCGCCTCGACATAATCGCCGGCAAACCCCCAGTCCCGCTTGGCATCGATATTTCCCAAGCGCAATTCCTTCTGTTTGCCTAACTTGATACGCGCTACGCCGTCACTCACCTTTCGGGTCACGAACTCGATGCCGCGCAAAGGGGATTCATGGTTGAACAGAATTCCGCTCGATGCGTGGAGATTGAAGCTCTCGCGGTAGTTGATGGTGATCCAGTGACCGAAGAGCTTCGCTACGCCGTAAGGACTACGCGGGTGGAAGGGCGTCGACTCGTCCTGGCGCTGGGTCTGAACCTTGCCGAACATCTCGCTGGTAGAGGCCTGATAGAACCGGATCTTCGGATCAGTCAGCCGCAGCGCCTCGAGCGCGATGGCCACGGACAACGCTGTCGCGTTCGCGGTGAGCAGTGGTTGGTTCCACGAGGTAGCGACAAAACTCTGCGCAGCAAGGTTGTAGTATTCCTCCGGCTTCGCGGAGTCGATCACCCGAATGATCGAGGACAGATCAGAGATATCCGCATCGACGAGATCCACGTCCTCCCTTATGCCAAGTTCCCTGAGGCGCCAAGTGGTGTCGGTTGCGCGTCGCGCCAGGACGCCCGATACGCGATACCCCTTCGTGAGCAGCAGCTTCGCCAGATAGGCGCCATCCTGGCCGGTAATACCGGTAATAAGCGCGTTCTTAGCCATGGTTCAGAGGATCTTTCCAGCTTTCGAGGAGATCGCGAAGCGACTGCTCAAACGGTATGCTCGGCCGCCAGCCGGTATCTTCGCATAGCTTGCGATTGGACCCGCAATGACGGGTTTGCTCGTTCGGCCTCACTTTATCCGCGATGCAATTCACGACCGCTTTTACGCCAGCCAATTCCAGCATGCGCTGCAGAACTTCCCGCACATGACGCTCCACGCCTGAGCATACGTTGTAGGCTTCGCCGGACGCACCGGATTCCAACAAGCTCAAGTACGCTCGCACCACGTCGCGCACGTCGGAGAAGTCCCGCGTAACGTCGATATTTCCCACCTCGATTGTCGGGGCTCGGCGACCCTGCCTAATCTCCATGATCTGCTTCGCCAACCCAGGGAGCACAAAGCGCTCGGATTGCCCAGGCCCGATGTGGTTGAATGGGCGCGCGATGACGACGCGAACCCTCGACGTCTGGTTGAGCTGGTAACAGTAGGCTTCCGCCGCAACCTTGCTGGCAGCATACGGATTGCGGGGCCTCGGCAACTGATTTTCGGTGACCGGCAGGTCATCCGGGGTCACCGCCCCGTAAACATCCCCGGAGCTGACATACAGAAAGGTGCCGTGGAAGCCTTCCTGATTGAGCGTCTCCAGCAGGTTGATCGTGCCGTGCAGGTTGACCGCATAAGTCTCATGTGGCCGTGCAAACGACTCCGGCACGAAAGTAATGGCGGCAAGATGGACGACTGCATCGGGCACATTGCCGGCGAGGGCGCGCTTCAGAGACTCGGGCTTGCGCAGGTCCGCCTCGTCTGGAAGGGGGAGGATCCTCGCGGATCCGCCGTTCTCGCCAGCCTGAGCCATGCCTCGGAGTGTGCGGCCCACGAAGCCGGACGCGCCGGTGACGAGGATCGTTTGCATCCCGTATTGCCACCAGAAAGTCGGGGATTATAGCCGTCAGGTTGCGCTAGTAAATTGCGTAAACGCACTTCGCCAGTCGGGCAATCGTACACCGAAGTCCCGTTCCAGCTTGGCATTGGAAAGGACCGAATACCTGGGTCGACGAGCCGGCGTTGGATAATCCGCGCTACTGATCGGAATCAGCCGGCCGATCGCCTCTTTGGGAGCCTTGTTCGCAAGATCGTCGAGAATGGCGCGGGCAAATCCGTAACGCGTCGTCTCCCCTGAGCAGGTGGCATGATATACAGGCGCTCCCTCGCCGATCGCACTGCCTTTCTGGGAGAGGGTTTGCGCGCAGATTTTTTCCAGAGCCTGGGACAGAGGCCTTACCCACGTAGGCGAGCCGGTCTGGTCATCGACGACGCTGAGCTCGCTCTTTTGCCTCGCCAGGCGGCGCATTGTCTCGACAAAGTTGTCTCGCCGATCGGAATATAGCCATGCCGTTCTGAAAATCAGCGCGCAGCCTTTAGCGGCGCGAACCGCCTGCTCTCCGGCCAGCTTGCTGCGGCCGTAAACGCTGAGAGGAGCGGCTTCGTCCTCCTCCAAGTAGGGCGTAGTTTTCTTTCCGTCGAAGACGTAATCAGTGGAAAAGTGGATCAGCAGCGCGCCAATATCCCGGCATTCTTCCGCAAGCACACCAGGAGCAATTCCATTGACTTGCATAGCAAGGTCCGATTCTGACTCGGCGCGGTCCACAACGTTATACGCGGCAGTGTTGAGGACTACGTCGGGCTGAACGCTGTGGACGAGTTGCCGAATGCCTGCCGGATGGGAGAGATCGAGCTCCTGCCGGCCGGTCGCCATGATATCGCCGAGTCCGGCGAGGGAGCGCTGAAGCTCCGAGCCGAGCTGGCCGTCTTTGCCCGTGATGAGGATCCTCAAGGAAATACTTCGGCCTGGTGCAGCAGCGTGCCTCGCTTGTCTCTTTCATTCAAAACGGGACTTGCCACCGGCCACCGGATTCCTACTTCGGCATCGTTCCAGAGCAACACGCGCTCGTGCTGCGGCGAGTAGTAGTCGGTGGTCTTGTATTGCACGTCCGCGACATCGGAAATCACGACAAAGCCGTGCGCGAACCCCGGTGGAATCCACGCCATCTGCTTGGAGAGGCCTTTCAGGTGGAAGCCTGCCCATTTGCCGAAGGTGCTAGAGCTTTTGCGCAGGTCTACCGCGACATCCCAGACTTCGCCGAAACTGACACGAATCAGCTTTCCCTGCGGCCGCCCGATCTGGTAGTGAAGGCCGCGCAGGACGTTCTTTGCCGAGCGCGAATGGTTGTCCTGCACGAACTCGAGGTCGAGCCCCGTGGCCTCCATGAACGTCTTGCGGTTGTAGCTTTCCAGGAAGAACCCGCGCGGATCCTCGAACACCTTCGGCTCGAGGATCAGGACCTCCGGAATTTCCGTGCGGATGACCTTCATCAAAAAAGCCGCTCGGAGAGCACCCTCAACAGATATTCCCCGTAGCCGCTCTTCTCCAGCGGCTTGGCAAGCGCTTCGAGCTGCCGCGCATCGATGTAGCCCATCCGATAGGCGATCTCTTCCGGGCAGGCGATCTTGAGGCCCTGCCGGCGCTCGATGGTCTCGATGAACTGCGCCGCCTGGAGGAGGGATTCGTGCGTGCCCGTGTCCAGCCACGCCATGCCCCGGCCAATTGGAATCACTTCCAGCTCGCCGCGCTCGAGGTAGGCGCGGTTGACGTCGGTGATCTCCAGTTCGCCGCGCGCCGAGGGCTTTAGCTTAGAGGCGATGTCCACAATCTTGCCGTCGTAGAAGTAGAGGCCGATGACGGCATACCGGGATTTCGGCTGCTTCGGCTTCTCCTCGATGCTCAGAGCCTTGCCGCGAGCGTCGAATTCGACGACGCCGTAGCGCTGCGGGTCGGTCACCTGATAGGCGAACACCGTGGCGCCCTTGTCGCGCGCCGCGGCACGCTTGAGCAGGTCGGTGAGGTCGTGGCCGTAGAAGATGTTGTCGCCGAGCACCAGCGCTACGCGGTCATTGCCGATGAACTCCCGGCCGACCAGGAACGCCTGCGCGATGCCTTCGGGCTTCGCCTGCACCACGTAGCGAAGGCGGATGCCCCATTTTTTGCCGTCGCCGAGCAGCTCCTCGAAGCGGGGGGTGTCCTGGGGGGTCGAGATGATCAGGATGTCCCGGATGCCGGCGAGCATCAGCGTGGACAGCGGGTAGTAGACCATCGGCTTGTCGTAGATCGGCAGGAGCTGCTTCGAGATGACCTGCGTCACCGGGTGAAGCCGCGTTCCTGCCCCTCCGGCGAGGACGATGCCCTTCATGCCGCGCGCCTCGCCACTGCGTCGCTCCAGGCCTTGTTATCGAGGTACCAGCGCACCGTCTTCCGTATGCCGGAGGCGAATGTTTCCCGTGGCTCCCAGCCGAGTTCGCGCTTGATCTTGGTGGCATCGATCGCATAGCGCCTGTCGTGGCCGAGCCGGTCTTTCACGAAGGTGATGAGGTCGGCGTACTTGCCCTTCTTGCGCGGCAGCGCTTCCTCGAGAAGATCGCAGATGGTCGCGACGACCTCGTTGTTGAACTTCTCGCTGTTCCCGCCGATGTTGTAGGTCTCGCCGATCCTGCCGCGCTCGAGCACGAGCCGCACAGCTTCGCAATGATCGAGCACGAAAAGCCAATCGCGCACGTTCTTGCCGTCGCCGTAGACCGGCAGCGGCTTGCCCGCCAGGGCGTTGCGGATCATCAGCGGGATGAGCTTCTCGGGAAACTGGTACGGGCCGTAGTTGTTGGAGCAGTTCGTGGTGAGCGTGGGCAATCCGTACGTGTGGTGATACGAACGGACGAGGTGGTCAGCCGACGCCTTGGAGGCGGCGTAAGGACTGTTCGGCGCGTGGCGATTCGTCTCGGTAAAGGCCGGGTCATTCGGACCGAGCGATCCGTACACCTCGTCCGTCGAGACGTGAAGGAAGCGGAAACGCTCGCGTTCCGTGCCCGCGAGAGATTCATAGAAGTTTCTGGATTCCTCGAGAAGGCAGAAGGTGCCGACGACGTTGGTCTGCACGAAGGCCGCCGGGCCGGCGATCGAGCGGTCGACATGGCTCTCCGCGGCGAAGTGAACGACAGCGCGTGGCTTGTGCTTCGACAGGAGCTTGCGCAGCATCTCGCGGTCGCAGATGTCGCCCTGGACGAACGCGTGGCGCCGGTCCTCGCGCAGGGAATCGAGGTTGCGCAGGTTGCCCGCGTAGGTCAGCTTGTCGAGGTTGACGACGGTCTCGCCGGTCTCCGCGATCGTCGACAGCACGAAGTTGGAGCCGATGAAGCCCGCGCCTCCGGTCACCAGCAGCATCGGGGCGGATTATCGCATCCTGCCGCATAATTTCGCCCCGTGAGAAGGCTGCTCTTCGTCGAGCTAGACACCCTCGGGCGCGAGGAGCCGAATGACTGCCCGGCGGTGCCGCCTGTACACGCAGAAGTCCGCGTCGAACGTCATGACCACCGCGTCGTCGAGCAGTTCGGCGAGCGACATTGGCACTTCTTGGCACGCTTGTAGTAATCGGCGAGAATCGCCTCGTCCAGATACCGCGCGGCGGCGCAACGCGGCCGGCAGCTTGAAAGACACGAGTTCCATGACGCAATGGTAATACGCTCTGGCAATCTGGCAATACCTCGCGGCCGCCGTCGCGGCACCGGCCGGACGATCTCATCGTGCTGGCATAAGTTTCCATCGGTATCGGCGTTCTGATGCACGAGGAGCTCTTCCTCGCAACGAACCGCCTGATTTTCTTCATGCTGCTCGCGTTCGGGCTATCCGCGATCGCGGCGCGCGGGCTGGCGGGAATAGCGACGCACGTCGGCCTGATGGACATGCCGGGGGGCCGCAAGCAACACGCTGCGCCCGTGCCGGTGATCGGCGGCATCGCCATGTTCTTCGGCTTCGCCGCGGCGGCGCTGGGATCGGGGTTGGTCGTCGGACCCAATCTTGCGCTCATCGCCGCGCTCGGCCTCCTGGTGGTCGGCGGCGTCGCGGACGACATGCACGACATCACGCCGCGCGGCAAGTTCTTCATCCAGCTCATCGCCGCGCTCTTCATGACTTCCTGGGCGGGCGTGTATGTAAGCTCTCTCGGACCTCTTCTCGGGTTCGGGCCCGCGACCCTGTATAACTGGGCAATTCCGTTCTCGGTCGTGTGCGCGCTCGGCCTGATCAACGCCATCAACATGGTCGACGGCCTGGACGGCTCGGCGGGCGGGATTGCGCTCGTCGCGACGCTTTGGCTCGCGCTCGCGGCCTACCTGCAGCGCCTGGGCACGCAGACCATGCTGCTTCTCATGCTGGCGTCCGCCATCGCCGGATTTCTGATGTGGAACATGCGCCTGCCGGGCCGCGCGCACGCGCGCGTGTTCATGGGCGACGCGGGCGCGATGATGCTGGGCCTGGCGCTCTGCTGGTTCACGATCGATGTGACGCAGGGCGAGCGCAGGACCATGCCGCCGATCGCGTGTGTGTGGATCCTCGCTGTGCCGCTGCTCGACATGGCCCGGGTAATGTTCCTGCGGTTGCTCCGGCGCACCGACATGTTCGACGCAGATCGCGAGCACCTGCACCACTACCTCATCGCGCGCGGCTATTCCGTCTCGCGCACCGTGGCGATCCTGATGGCCGCTTCGGCGGTCGCGGGAGCGATCGGCATCGGCGCCTGGCAGCTCGGCGTGCCGGACTGGGTGATGTTCTACCTGTTTGCAGGCCTGGCGGCCGTCGCGCTCCGGGCTGCGTACATGCGCGAGCTCCGCGCGCAGAACGGCGCCTGAAAAACAATTGCCAACATCATCGCTTTCCGCTCACCTGCTGATAGATCGCTTCCATGCGATCCAGCATGGTCTCGTACGAGAAATGCCGACTGCAGTGCTGCCGCGCGGCTTCACCCAGAGTCCTTCTCAGATTCGAGTCCTGGATCAGACGTGAAAGAGCGGCGCGCAAGGCTTCCGCGTGCTGCGGCGCGGCGACGAGGGCGGTCTTTTCAGGTATGGCGAGCTCGGCGATGCTGCCCGCGTGCGTGGTGACGCAGGGCAGCCCGGCCAGCATCGCCTGGATCAGCGCCTGCGGCACGCCCTCGTTGGCGTAAGAGGGAAGCGCGAAGATGTCGAGCGCCTGGAGCCAGGGCAGGACATCGCGCTGGTTGCCGGCGAACCAGGCGCGCGGACGCATGCGGTGCCGGTCGACGAGCGCTTCGAGCGCCTCGCGCTGCGGGCCGTCGCCGACCATGACCAGGTGCACGTTCTGCGGCAAGGCGGCGACTGCCTCGATCAGGAAACGATGTCCTTTCCAGTCGCGCAGGGTCGCGACGATGCCGGCCAGGATCTTGTCCTGCGGCAGACGAAGCGCATTGCGCGCGGCGGTGCGATCGCCCGGCCGGTAGCGAGCGGGGTCGACGCCGGTCGGCACGGAGTCGATGCGTTCGGCGGCAAAGCCGTTTCGCTCGATCAACTGCCGCTTGAGCGCCTCGCCGGTGGCGACAATGCGCTTCGTCGCGCGCGTATATAGCCAGCGCGTGGCGGCGTTCCTGGGAACCGGCGCGGAGAGATGGCGCAATCGCACGACAGGGTAGGGCCGGCCGAGCGCAAGCAATGCGAGCGCCGTGAGCCAGGAATCAGTCGAGCTGTGCGTGGTGACGACATCGCAGCGGTTGCGCCGCAGCCATTCGAAAAGCACCTTCACGCCGAGGGGGCGCTTGCGCGCGATGGGCAGCGCGATCGCCGGCACGTCCCAGTTCTTCGCCTCGGCGAAGATGCGCGCCTGCGGCGGGCAGATGAGCTTCACGTCGTGGCCGCGGCGGATCAGGCCTTGCGACTCGGAGAGAATCCGGATCTGCTGGCCGCCCCAGTCCAGCGAGGACTCGGTGTGGACGATCGCGAGCGGCGTCACCGCTTTTTCTTCCCTGGCCGCGGCTTGCGCCGCGCTGCCGCGAGGCGACGCAGGCGGGCCGTGGTTTGCTCCCGGTCGAGCTTCGAAGCCGCCACGTCGAGCACGAGCGCTTCCCAAGCATCGCTATCTGGCGCCGGCTCGATGTCGTTGAGCCGCAGGAAGACGATCGGGGAAGCCATCGCGGCGCGCTTGTTGCCGTCGTTGAAAGCATGATTCCGGCACAGGTAGAACAGATAGGCGGCGGCGATTTCCACGACATCGGCGTACGGCGACTTGCCGCCGAAGCTGGCCTGCGGAGCGCCTACCGCCGACGCCAGCAATCCCTCGTCGCGCACGCCTCGCAGGCCGCCAAACTCATCGATAACCGCCTTGTGGATTTCCTTGACGATGTCCACCGCAAGGTGGATGCAGTCATCGGCCGTCGCCGCGGTCACGCCAGCTTGCGCAGGGTCCTGCGGTAGTCCTTCACGGTGCGCCTGACAGTCGCGGTCACTTCCTCCTGCCGGGCAGCCTTGCGGATCGGCGTGAGGATGATCGAGCCTCCCGCCGCGACGCTCACCGCGACCTGGTCGCCGGCGCGAAGTCCCGTGAGGTCCAGGAGAGCAGCGTCGAAGATGACGCCGTGCGAATTACCGATTTTGGTGATGGTCTTGACCATGACGCGATAGTAAAACAATGTTTAACCAGGCGCAACGGTCCCTGCAAGCGGGAAAACGTGGTCTGTCCCTGATTAGTTGGTGACGTAGATGTTGCTGTCGCGCGCGGGGCCGGCCGCCTCGGCGAACTGCAGCTCGTAGAGCTTGGCGTAGATGCCGCGCTTCGCCAGGAGCTCGGTGTGCCTTCCGGTCTCGACGATCCGGCCGCGCTCGAGC
>Ga0210382_10000153_pt1 | contig 27911 bp, 24 predicted proteins | sample PLMedo_FD_155452 | JGI IMG/M metagenome (GOLD analysis project Ga0210382, IMG submission 155452) | Groundwater sediment microbial communities from an aquifer in East River, Colorado, USA - PLM0_60_coex redo | ecosystem: Environmental > Terrestrial > Soil > Riparian zone | place: USA: East... | reverse complement strand
GATCGAACACCACTGCGGCGGCGCAGACCGGCCCTGCGAGCGGCCCGCGGCCGGCTTCGTCGACGCCGCAGATCAGGCGGGCTGCAGCCACGGCAGGAGCGCTTCCGTAGCACAGGCCGCAGTGTCCCTGCGCAGCAGCCGCCGTATCTGGTCGAGGCGCTCCGGAAGCCTGCGGTTGACGACGGGGTCGTTCAACGAGTTCAGCACCGCCTGGGCCAGGTTCTCGGGTGTCGCATCGTCCTGGAGGATCTCCGGAACGAGAAATTCCCCGGCGATGATGTTGGGGAGGCCCACCCACGGCAGGGTGCCCATACTCGTCATCATGCCGTACGTGAGTTGAGCCATCTTATAGGTGATCACCATCGGTTTGCGTGCGAGCGCGGCCTCCAGCGTCGCGGTCCCGCTCGCCACGAGCGCGACGTCACACGCGGCGATCGCGTCGCGCGCATGGCCGAACAGCACGGTGAGCGGCAATTCCCCCGCACCCGCTTGGTACATCGCTTCTTCGAAAATGGCACGCGTTTCGCGGCTCACGAGCGGCACCAGAAAATGCACGGCGGGCTGCCGCGCCGCGATCAGCTTGGCCGTTTGTATGAGGCTGGAGGCCATGTAGCGCACTTCGGACTGGCGGCTTCCCGGCAACAGGGCGATGACCTTGCGTGCCGCAGACATTCGCAACTGCTCTCTCGCCGCAGCCGATCCATCCTCATCGGAGCTCAAATCCGCCAGGGGGTGTCCGACGTACGCCACCGGGACCCCGGCGGCGCGGTACAGCGGCTCCTCGAACGGGAACAGGACCAGCATCTTGTCGACCGATTTTACGATCGCGGACATGCGCCCGCCGCGCCAAGCCCATAGCGACGGGCTCACGTAGTGGACCGCCGGAATGCCCGCTCGTTTCAGTTTGCGCTCGAGCGGCAGATTGAAATCGGGCGAGTCGATGCCGACGAAAAGCCTCGGCCTCGCCGCGAGGAGCCGCCGCCGGAGTTTTCGCCGGATCCCATGGATTTCCAGAAAATGCCGCAGCACTTCGACGTAGCCGCGTACCGCCAGCTTTTCCATGGGGAACCAGGAATCGAAGCCCTCCGCCACCATCTTCGGGCCGCCGATTCCGACGAACTGCAGTCCGGGAACGCGCTCGCGCAACGCGGCGATGAGGTGAGCCCCGAGAAAGTCGCCCGAAGCCTCCCCCGCGACCATGCCCACGACGATGGGTTTGCCTTCCACCGCGGCTAGCGAATGATGCCCCGCTGCGAGCGCTCGAGGAAATCGACGAGCAGCCGCAGCTCAGGCGACTTCACGGCCTGGCCTGCAATCTTGCGCCGCGCCTCCGCGAGCGCGAGACCGGATCTGTAGAGGGTCTTGTACGCGCGTTTGATCGTGGTGATCTTTGCCGCGGCGAAGCCGCGCCGCTTCAGCCCTTCGCTGTTGATTCCGAACGGCTTCGCCGTGTTGCCGGCCGCCATGACGTAGGGAGGCAGATCCTGCAGCAGGACCGTCGCGACCCCGGTGATCGAGTGCGCGCCGATCGAGACGAACTGGTGGGCTCCGGTAAACCCGCCCAGCACGGCATAGTCCCCGACCTGGACGTGACCGGCAAGGGTCGCCACATTGGCGAAGACCGCGTGGTTGCCGACCCGGCAATCGTGCGCGATATGCACGTAGGCCATGATCCAGTTGTCGCTGCCGATGCGCGTGACGCCCGTGTCCTGCACGGTGCCGCAGCTGAAAGTGCAGTATTCGCGGATGGTGTTGCGGTCGCCGATCTCGAGCGCAGTCGCTTCGCCGGCGTATTTCTTGTCCTGAGGCGGTCCGCCGAGCGAACTGAATCCGAAAATCCTGTTTTGAGCCCCTATGCGAGTTCTCCCCTCGATCAGCACATGCGGCCCGATCGAGGTCCCCTCCCCTATTTCGACGTGCTCGCCGATGATCGAATAGGGCCCCACCGAGACTCCCGGGGCGAGCTTCGCTCCGGAATGAACGATGGCCGTCGGGTGAATCATATCGGGCGCAAGGTGCACAAGATCTTCGCTTCGGCGGCGAGCGCATCGCCGACGCGCGCCTGGGCAGAGAATTTCCAGAGTCCCCGGGCGCTGCGTTCCACCGCGACCTCGAGCAGGAGTTGGTCGCCCGGAACCACCGGGCGCTTGAACCGCGCTTCGTCGATTCCCGCGAAGTAGTAGACCGACTTGTCGTCCGGTTTCGTGTTCATGGTGCGGAACGACAATACGGCAGCCGCCTGGGCGAGCGCCTCGATGATCATGACGCCCGGCATCACCGGATAGTGCGGGAAATGCCCGGTGAAGAAAAGCTCGTTCATGGTGACGTTCTTGAGCGCGAGGAGGCGCTTGCCTGGCTCGCATTCGAGCACCCGGTCCAGGAGAAGCATGGGATAGCGGTGAGGCAAGTATTCCAGGATCTCTCGGATGTCCATCTCTTACCTCTTTCTCTTTACTGGGAGTCGCTTTTCCAGCTCGCGGATCCGCTTGACCAGCCGGTCGAGGCTGCGCAGGTGCGCCACTGTCTTGGCCCATTCGCGGCTGGGCGCTGAGGGCAGCGCGCCGGCATAGGTGCCCGCGCGCGTGATGGATTTCGTCACTACGGCCGCGGCGGAGATCGTCACGTGATCGGCGATCGTCAAATGGCCGATGATGCGCGCCGCGCCGCCGATGGCGCAGTGCCGGCCGATGCGCGTGCTGCCTGCAACGGCTGCACATCCGGCGATCGCTGTGTGCGCACCGATGCGCACGTTATGGCCGATCTGGATCTGGTTGTCGAGCTTGACGCCGTCCTCGATAACGGTGTCATCGAGCGCGCCGCGGTCGATGGTGGTGTTGGCACCGATCTCGACGTCGTCGCCTATCATGGCGCGCCCGGTTTGCGGAATCTTGATCCAGCGTCCGGAATCGGGCGCCATGCCGAAGCCGTCGGCGCCGATCACCACGCCGGCGTGGATCAAGGCGCGCTTGCCTATGACGCAGCGGGGATAGACCGTGACCGAGGGACCCAGGCGGCTGTCCTCTCCGATCGCCGCACCTTCGCCGATGGTGCAGCCGGCGTCGATCACGACGCGCTCCCCCAGCCGTGCGCCGCGGCCGACATGGCAGCCCGGTCCCACCGTGGCGGACCCCGGAATCTCGGCTTCGTCCTCGACGACGGCACGGGCGTGGATTCCAGGAACCGGGCGATTGTCGGAGCCGAACAGCTGCGCGGCCCGAGCATAGTAAACGTAGGGGTCGTCGCACACGATCCTCGGCAGGGCCGTCGCGTCCCGCTCCTCGCGCGCCAGAATCACGGCCGAGGCACGCGTATCGCGCAAGTGCGCTCGGTGCCGGCCATGCGAAAAGAAGCAAAGGTCGCCCGGGCCGGCGCTCTCCAGCGTGGCAATTCGCAGAATCTCGGCATCGGGATCGCCTATCAGCTCCCCGCCTAGCCTGGCGACGATTTCACCAAGCCGATAAGTACGCGAAATGGATTGCGTCACTCCGAATCACTTGCCCGCGCGGTTGTCCTCTAGGATCTTGATGACCTTGTCCGTGATGTCGATGCGCGTGCTCGCCCACACGACCTGCTCGTTCTGAAACACGATGTCGAGTTTTTCGGCCTCGGCGATCTGCTTCACGGCCCGATTGGCGCGTTCGAGGACTCCGTCGAACTCCTCCTTGCGCCGCTGGGCCAGATCCTCGTTGAATTCCCGCTGTCTGCGCTGAAAGTCCCGATTGACATCGCCGAATTCGCGTTCGCGCTTCTGCCGCTCCGACTCCGACATCGTCACGGCGTTCTTCTCCAGGTTCCCCTGCATCTTCTTCAGCTGCTCCGCTATCTTGGAGAGCTCCTGCCCGCGCTGGGAGAATTCCTGCTCCAGTTTCTTCTGGGCTCGCTGCGCGGCAGGCGCTTCCCTCAGGATCCGCTCCAGGCTGACGAAGCCGACGCTCGACTGGGCCAGAGCCGGGGCGACGATCCCGAGCCCTGCGGTGAGGATCCAACCGGCGAGTGAGTTCCTTTTCGAAGCTGCCATGAGACCTGCCTTTGAGAAAGGATTATACCGGGCCGTCAGAACAGGTAGCCAAGAGTAAACTGGATGCGCTGGAGATCGTCCCCGGGCTTGTCGTTCAACGGTTTCGCGACGCTGATTTTCATCGGTCCGATCGGTGAGTTCCAGGCAAAGCTCATTCCCGCCGAGGCGCGCAGTTGCGAGAGGTCGAGCTTTTCAGTGAAGCCGTAGACTTGTCCGGCGTCGATGAAAGCTCCGAATCGCATCGAACGGTCGGCCCCGCTGCCGGGCACCGGGAACAGCAGCTCCGCCGATCCGTTGACTTTCCGATTGCCCCCCAGGAAGGTGCCGTCGATGTCGCGTGAGCCCAACGACGCGTTTCGGTATCCGCGCACGCTGCCGATGCCGCCCGAGTAGTAGTTCTTGAAAAACGGCAGCGGTTTTCCACCGTAGCCCTCACCGGCGTCGACCTCGCCGCTGAGCACGAAGGTGAGATTGCGCGAGTACGGGTAGAAATACTGGTGGGTGTAGGAATATTTCCAGTACTCGAGGTCTCCGGGCGGCGTCGCCAGTTCCAGAGTGGCACGCTCGAGGTGACCTGTCGTCGGCCAGATGAAGCTGTCTCGCGAGTCTCGGACCCAGCCGGCGCTGCTGACCAGCGTAATATAGTTGCCGCCGAACTGGTTTTGAAAAAAAAGGTAGCGCTGCGGGCTGTCCGGGGCGAGGAAGAGTTTGACCTGTTCCGTACCGAGGCCGAAAAACAAGGTGTCGTACTCGGTAAAGGGCACTCCGAAGCGTACCGCTCCGCCGACCGTGCTGGTCCTGTAGTTGCCGATTCCCAAGGTCGTGGCGTTCACGTCGCGCCGGTAGACGTCAAAGCCGCGGCTGACGCCGTCGACCGTGTAGTAGGGATCGGTGAAGGAAAACGAGGCGACCTTGTTGACGGATCCGGAGGCGACTTGCAGGCCCACGGTGTTGCCGGTACCGAAAAAATTGCTCTGCTGAACCGAGGCCTGAATGATGAGTCTATCGACATTCGAAAACCCCACACCGAGCAGCACCGCGCCGGTGGGTTTCTCCTTGACCCGCACGGTGACGTCGACCTGATCGGTCGTGCCGGGCACCGCCGGAGTCTCGACCTCGACCTCGCTGAAATAACCCGTCTTGTCGATCCGCTGTTTGGAGAGCTGCAGCTTCTGGCTGTCGAAAAAACTGCCCTCGAGCTGGCGCATCTCTCGACGCACCACCTCGTCGCGGGTGCGCGCGTTTCCGACGACGTTGATCCGCCGGACATAGACGCGCCGGCCGGGGTCGATCAGAAAGGTGAAGCTGACCTTGCGCTTCTCCTTGTCGATATCGGGATTCGCATTGACGTTGGCAAAAGCATACCCGTCCCGACCCAGCCTGTCGGTGATCGCCTTGTTCGAGTCGGTCAGCTTTTCCCTGGAAAACGTTTCTCCCGGTTTGATCGTGATCAACGAGCGAAGCTCCGCCTCGGGGACGAGCAAGTCTCCCGCCAGCTTCACATCGGCCACTTCGAATTTCTCGCCTTCGGTAATGTTGATCGTGATGTAGATGTCGCGACGATCCGGGGTAATCGAGACCTGGGTGGAGTCGATATTGAATTCGAGGTAGCCCGCGTTCAGGTAATGGGAACGCATCGATTCGAGGTCGGCCTGAAGCTTTTGCCGTGAGTACTGGTCGTTCTTCGAAAACCAGGTGAACCAGCCCGGGGTGCGCAGCTGGAGTACGCGGAGCAAGTCCTCCTCGGAGAATGCGCGGTTGCCCACGATGTTGATTCTCTTGATCTTCGCGACTTCCCCCTCCTTCAGGTTGAAATTGATCGCGACCCGGTTGCGGTCGAGCGGCGTGACGGTCGTGGTCACCTCCACGCCATAAAGGCCCCGGGTCAGATACTGGCGCTTGAGCTCCTGCTCCGCCTGATCGAGCAAGGCACGGTCGAAGATGCGGCCCTCCTGGAATCCGACGTCGCGCAGCCCTTGCTTGACTTTGTCCTTCTCGAATTCCTTCATACCAACGAAATCGATCGAAGCAATCGCCGGACGCTCTTCGAGAGTCACGATCAGTACATTCCCCTGGACGTCGAGCCTGACGTCGCGAAAAAACCCGGTGGCGAACAGGGAGCGAATCGCACCCGCGGCCTTTTCGTCGGTCATCGTGTCGCCGACTTTGACGGGGAGATAGCTGAAGACCGTTCCCGCCTCGATGCGCTGGATGCCCTCGACGCGAATGTCCCGCACGACGAAGGGTTGAAACGCCCACGCCGGCCCGGCGAGCACGAGCAGGAAGAGCGCGGCTCGTAGCGCGTTTTTCACTGATCGATGATTAACCCGCGAACAAGCGGTTGAAGTCGTTGTAGATGGCGAACGCCATCAGGAACAGGAGTAAGGTGAGGCCCAGACGCTGGCCCAGCTCCATCGTTCGCTCCGAAACCGGGCTGCCCTTGAAAATCTCGACGACATAATACAGCAAGTGTCCTCCATCCAATAACGGAATCGGGAGCAGGTTGAGCACACCCAGACTGATGCTTATCAGCGCGAGAAATGCGACGTAGGCGCCGATCCCCAGCTGCGCCGATTGACCCGCGTAGTCGGCGATCGTCACCGGTCCGCTCAGGTTTTTCCAGGAGACCTGGCCGACGACCATCTTGCCGAGCATCTTGAGGCTGAACGCCGACATCTCCCAGGTCCGCACAAGAGCCATTCCAAGCGCGGCAGCCGGCGCGTAGCGCACGGTCGTTACGAGGCTCTTCATCGATTCGGAATCCATTTGCGGAGCCGTCCCGATGCGGCCGAATCGCTCGCCGTTCTGTTGCACTGTCTCCGGTCGCAGCGGGACTTCGATTGGGCTGGCGCCGCGCACGATGCCGAGCCGCACGATCTCGCCGGGCCGGCGCCGGACGGCCCTCACCACGTCCTCCCAGACCCGAATCTCGCCGCCGTCGATCGAGACGACCCGGTCTCCCGGGCGCAATCCCGCCGACTCGGCTACGCTCCCCGGCACGACCTTGCCGATGATCGGCGCAATATCGGGCCGGTTCAGCCTCAAGCCCAAACGCGCGAGCGGATCGCTGTCGAAGCCTTCGAGATCGAAGGCCGATAGATCCAGGGTGCGCCAGTTAAGGCGCTGTTTGGGGTCGACCACTTCGAGTCGCGCCGCCTGCTTTTCAACCGCGAGCTGCAGCAAGCGCCAGCGCACCTGCTGCCAGCTGGCCATCGGCTCGTCGTTTATTTTCAGGATCGTCTCGCCCCGCACGAAGCCGCTCGCCTCCGCGACGGTTCCGGGGTCCGGGGTGCCGACCACGGGCTTCGCCTCCTGCACGCCGCCCACGAAAAGGGCCCAGTAGAACACGATGGCGAGCAGGAAATTCGCCGCTGGCCCCGCAGCGACGATCGCGATTCGCTTCCATACGCTCTGGCGATTGAATGCCCGGTGCAATTCTTCCGGTGCGACCGGCGCCTCGTGCTCGTCGAGCATTTTCACGTAGCCGCCGAGCGGTAGCGCCGCGATCACCCACTCGGTTCGGTCCCGGCCGCTTCGGACCCGCCACAGCGGCCTGCCGAAACCGATCGAGAAGCGCAATACCTTCACCCCGAAAAGGCGCGCGATCAGATAATGGCCGAACTCGTGAAACACGATCAGCACGCCCAGCGCGACGATGAAAGCCAAGACAGTGATGGCGAGATTCATGCGGCGTGGGAGTTGAATCGCGCGATGATCTGGTTCGCCCGCGCCCGGCCTCTGGCGTCGGCGGCGAGCACATCCTCGAGCGTCGCGAGGGGACCTGGGGGAAGGCCGGCGAGAGTTTCCTCGATGACCGCAGTGATCCGCAAAAACGGCAATCGCCCCTCGAGAAACGCGGCTACCGCGACTTCGTTGGCCGCGTTGAGCGTGGCCGGTGCTGCTCCTCCGCTTCTGAGCGCCGCGTAAGCGAGGTTCAGCGCGGGAAATCGCTCGAAATCAGGTTGCTCGAAGCTCAAGGCGCCGATGCGAAAGAAGTCGAGCGACGACACCCCCGCCTCGATGCGCTCCGGATAGGCAAGCGCCTGGGCAATCGGCGTGCGCATGTCGGGGTGCCCGAGTTGAGCGATCACGGAACCGTCGGCGTACTCGACCATCGAATGGACCACGCTCTGCGGATGGACGACGACCTGGATCTGTTCCGGACTCGCGCCGAAAAGCCACCGAGCCTCGATGATCTCCAATCCCTTGTTCATCATGGTCGCCGAATCCACCGAGATCTTGCGTCCCATCACCCAGTTCGGATGGGCGCAGGCTTCGTCGGGTGTCACGCGGTGCAACTCCGCGCGCGCACGGCCCCTGAACGGCCCCCCCGATCCGGTGAGGAGGATCCTGCGGACCCCTTTGGCGACGAGCTCTCCCGAGGCGAACGGTGGAAGGCATTGAAAGATGGCGTTGTGCTCGCTGTCGATCGGCAGCAGCATCGCCCCGCTGGCGTGCACGGCCTCCATGAACACGGGTCCCGCGATCACCAGCGCTTCCTTGTTTGCGAGCAGCAGCTTCTTGCCGGCCCTCGCCGCGGCGAGCGTGGCGCGAAGTCCGGCCGCCCCGACGATCGCGGCCATGACGCAGTCGACTTCGGGCAGCGAGGCCACTTCCACGAGCCCCGCTTCGCCCGCGAGAACGCGGCAGCCGACGCCCGCCCCCGCCAAGCGCTCGCGCAGCCGGGGCGCGTGCGCGGCGTCCGCCACGCAGGCGTAGTCGGGGCGGTGGAGTTTGCACAACTCTGCCAGCTCATCGACTTGCCGATTGGCAGTCAATGCCGCCACACGGAAGCGCGACGGATGCCGGGAGATCACATCCAGTGTGCTCGCTCCGATCGAGCCCGTTGCTCCGAGTATCGCGACGTTTTGAATCGTGGTCATTTCATGAACGCAAGCACTGCCAGGGGGAGCATCGCCACGAGTGCATCGACGCGGTCGAGTATCCCCCCGTGGCCGGGGAGAAGCGTACCGCTGTCCTTGACTCCCGCCTGGCGTTTTATCAGAGATTCGAACAGATCGCCAATCATTCCGACCACGGCGAGTCCGAGTAGAACCGGGGGAATCCATACAGGCGCCACTTTCATCGAGCTCCCGCCCAAGCTTGTCCACGCCACGGCGTAGAGCCCGACTGCCGCCAGCGCCCCGGCAACGCCTTCCCAGGTCTTTCCGGGGCTGATGGAAGGGGCGAGCTTGCGTTTACCGAAGCGCCGGCCGACAAAATACGCGGCCGTGTCGGAGATCCAGACCGTTGCCAGGGCGGCGAGCAGGAAGGAAGGATGAACGCCGCGCAGGTCCACGAGCGCGGCAGCGGCGGGCAGGAGGACCGTGGCTCCGGCTGCCAGCAGCACGGCCTGGCTGCCAAAGCGAAGTTGCCGCCAAATCCACACCGGAACGATAACGATCCAGAACAAGCCCGCGGCATAGTAGATCCACGCCGGAGCATACAAGCCGTTCGTCGCGGAAGCCTCAAGGATCCCGAGCAACACAAAAGCCCCAGCCAAAATTGCCGAGTAAATCAAGCGGCCGACTGTCGCAAGCGCCGCCAAGCCTCCCCACTCCCATGCGGAAAGTCCGACAAACAGGGCGCAAAACGCAATCCAGCCGTTCCTGGGCAACAGGTACAGAGCAGAGAGGAATACCGCAAGCAGGACGGCCGCCGTCATCACGCGGGTTTTGAGCATGGGTACCCGCGCCTTTCCGCCTGCACGGCAGGACGTCTTACGCGATCCTCCGCCGGCCGCCGCTTTCGCGCTTGGTTTTTTCGAGCTGCTCGCTGGTCCGCCCGAAGCGGCGCTCGCGCTGCTGATACCACGCGATCGCCGCATCGAGTTGCTTGGCGTCGAAGTCCGGCCACAGCGTCGGGGTGAAGTACAGTTCGGTATAAGCGAGCTGCCAAAGCAGGAAATTACTGATGCGCTGCTCGCCACCGGTGCGAATGAACAGATCCGGTTCGGGCGCATAGTTGAGCGCCAGATGCGGAGCGAGTTGCTCCTCGGTATATCTCTCGGCCGGCAGCGGGCCGCTGCGCGCCAGCTTCAACAAGGCCTGCATCAGATCCCAGCGGCCGCCATAGTTGGCGGCAATCGTGAGCGTAAGCCCCGCATTGCGCGCGGTGAGCTCCTGGGCGCGGCGCGCGAGCTCGACCACGCGCGCTCCGAAGGGCGCGATATCGCCGATTATCTTGAGGCGCACCTTGTTCTCGTGCAGCCGCTCGGCTTCCTGCTCCAGGACGGCCAGGAACAACTGCTTGAGAGTCGAAACCTCTTCGGCGGGTCGGCGCCAGTTCTCCGAGCTGAAGGCGAACAGGGTCAGGTATTCGATGCCGCGATCGCCGCACGCACGCGTCACGCGGCGCACCGTCTCGACCCCTTGCTTGTGACCGGCGACGCGCGGGAGATAGCGCTTCTTGGCCCAGCGTCCGTTGCCGTCCATGATGACGGCGATATGCCTGGGGATATCCCCGGGGAGCGGGATCTCGCGCGTTGAGCTGGCGAAGGGTTTCATGGGATGGATATTCTATGGTGTTCGATCAAACCGCCATCAGCTCCGCCTCTTTTGCTGCGATCATCTTGTCGATTTCGGTGATGTGTTTGTCGGTGAGCTTCTGGATCTCGTCTTGGGTGCGCCGTTCTTCGTCTTCGGATACGGCCTTGCCTTTCAGCAATTCCTTGAGCGCCTGATTGGCGTCGCGGCGCGAGTTACGCACGGCGACCTTGGCGTTTTCGCCCTCGTGCTTGATCACCTTGATCAAATCGCGGCGGCGCTCCTCGGTGAGACTCGGCATCGGCACCCGTACCATGTCCCCTTGAGAAGCAGGATTCAGGCCAAGATCGGACTCGCGGATGGCCTTCTCGATCGCGCCGAGCATCTTTTTCTCCCAGGGCGATACCCCGAGGGTGCGGGCGTCGAGGAGGCTTACGTTGGCGACCTTCGGAATCGGCATCTGACTGCCGTAGTAATCCACCGAGATGTGGTCGAGCAGCCCCGCGTGCGCCCGGCCGGTGCGGACTTTGGACAAGTCGGCTTTCAAGGCATCGAGCGACTTGTGCATTCTCTGCTCGGTGTTCTTCTTGACGTCGGCCAGGGTATTCATGAATCCCCTTCCCTCGCGGTCTCAGGCGCTCACGTACACCAGCGTGCCTTCTTTTTCGCCGGTGACGACCCGCTTCATCGCTCCGGCTTTCAGGATGCTGAACACGGTGATCGGGAGCTTCTGATCGCGGCATAGCGCGAAGGCCGTGGCATCCATCACCCTCAGATTCTTGATCATGGCCTCGTCAAAGCTCAGTTTGTCGTAACGCTTGGCGTCCGGATGCAGCTTGGGATCGGCAGTGTAAATCCCGTCGACCTTGGTCGCCTTGAGGACCATTTCCGCGCCGATCTCCGTTCCACGCAGCGCCGCTGCGGTATCGGTCGTAAAGAACGGGTTGCCGGTCCCCGCGGCAAAAATGACGATCTTGCCTTCCTCGAGGTAGCGGATCGCCTTGTTGCGGATGTAAGGCTCGACCACCTGTTCGATGTTGAGCGCAGACTGCACTCGCGCGTTCAAGCCGGCCTGCCGCATGGCGTCCTGCAACGCAAGCGCGTTCATGATGGTCGCGAGCATTCCGATGTAATCGGCCGTAGCGCGATCCATCCCCGCTGCGCCCGGCGCCACGCCGCGAAAGATATTACCGCCGCCGATTACCACTGCGATCTCCAGCCCGAGCGTCGCGACCTGGGCAATCTCGCCGACGATGCGCTCGATGGTGGCGCGATTGATCCCGAAGGAATCGTCTCCCATCAGGGCCTCGCCGCTCAGTTTGAGCAGGATGCGCTTGTATTTGGCAGTTGCGGTCATTCCAAGCTGTCTTTCCTTCTTCCTGTCTCCGTGTGGCTCCATCGTTCAGGCCGCCTGACCGTTTCCCTTCTTTTCGATACCCTCGCCGACCACGTACAGCACGAAGCGCGAAACCGACGCGCCACCAGCCTTGAGGAGGGCTTCCACGGTCTGCTTTCCAGCCGGATCCTTGACGAAAATCTGACCGAGCAGCGTTACTTCCCTAACGAACTTCTGCACGCTGCCTTCGACTATCTTCTCGGCAATGTTTGCCGGTTTGCCCGACTCGGCGGCTTTCGCGGCGGCGATGTCGCGCTCCTTTTTCAGGAGCTCTGCGGGAACGTCATCGCGCGACAGGCCGAGCGGCTTGGACGCCGCGATATGCATGGCTAGATCCCGGCCGAGCTGGTCGTTGCCGCCGGAAATATCCACCAGGACGCCGATCTTCTTCGCCTCGCCGTGAATATACTGGGACAGGCGGCCCCGGGCCTCGATCCGGGCAAATCTGCGAATGGATATGTTCTCCCTGATGCGCCCGAAGAGCGCCTCGCGCGCCTCTTCCACCGTGGGGCCGCCCAGAGCCAGTGCGTTCAGGGCGGCGAGGTCCGCAGGATCGCGTTTGGCGACCAGTTCCGCGAGAGAAGCGGCAAACTTCTGGAAACCCTCGGTCTTGGCGACGAAGTCGGTTTCGCAGTTGACTTCCACGATCGCGCCCGTCTTCGCGTCCGGAGCGACGTGAACTGCGACGACGCCCTCGGCGGCCGTGCGCGTCGCGGCCCTGGACGCCTTGTTGCCGAGTCTGACGCGCAGGATTTCCTCGGCTTTGGCTGAATTGCCTTCCGCCTCGACCAGCGCCTTCTTGCACTCCATCATCGGCGCGTCGGTCCTGTCGCGCAGATCTCTGACCATGCTCGCGGTGATTTCCGCCATTACCTGGAACCTTGCTGCTCTAGAAGTTCAAAAAAAAGGGCCGCCGCGCCCCTTTTGCGCCGCATTCGCCGATCATTGTCCTTTCGCCCCGGACTCTTCGACTTCGACGAACTCGTCGGAGGCTGCACCGACGATTTCCTGCACGACTTGGCTGCGGCCCTCCAGAATCGCATCGGCGATCCCGCGCGCATACAGCCGAATCGCCCGGCTCGAGTCGTCGTTGCCCGGGATGACGTAGGCGATTCCGTCCGGAGAGTGATTGGTGTCGACGACCCCGATAACGGGGATACCGAGCTTTTTCGCCTCGGCGACGGCGCCTTTCTGGTAACCCACGTCGATCACGAACAGGGCATCGGGTCGGTTGTCCAGCGCCTTGATGCCCCCGAGGCTGCGTTGCAGCTTGGCGAGCTCGCGCTGAAAGTGCAAGGCTTCTTTCTTCGGCAGTTTCTCCATGCTTCCGTCCTCGATCATCGCTTCCATTTCCTTGAGTCGCTTGATCGATTGGCGGACGGTCTTGAAGTTCGTGAGCATCCCGCCGAGCCACCGATGATCGACGAAAGGGGCGCCGCAGCGCTCGGCCTCCTCGCGGATTATCTCGCGCGCTTGGCGCTTGGTTCCGACGAACAAAAGGGTGCCCTTGTTGGAGGCAAGCTGGCGCACGAATTTCATTGCCTCCTGGTACATCACCATCGTCTTCTCGAGATTGATGATGTGGATCTTGTTGCGATGGCCGAAGATGAAAGGCGCCATCTTCGGGTTCCAGTAGCGGGTCTGGTGGCCGAAATGCACGCCCGCTTCGAGCATTTGGCGCATCGTGGTCGACATGGTGACTCCGGTTAGGGTTACATTTCAGGGCCGCCCCGGCCCAATGACCCGCTGAAACGCTTGCGGGCACCCTAACAGCGGAGCGGCAAAAATTTAGCCGAGCCCGAGCCCGGCTAGAGACTTAAAATATTAGCACGCCGATCGAAACCGATGCAAGTTTTTCCTGTGCAAACAGAGTTTTACTCAGCCCCTGGTCGCAACCGTGAACCCCGTCTGCGCCGGTCCGCGATTTGCCCCGATGAGGTCGATGACTTATCCTTCGCACTTTTTTGCTGAAGCATGACGATACATCTGAAGACCGCCGAGGAAATCGAGCGCATGCGCATCGCTGGGCAGCTCGCCGGGGAAGTGCTCGACTTCGTCGCCCCGCACGTCAAGCCCGGAATCACGACCGGCGAACTCGACCGTCTTTGCCATGACTTGATCGTCGAGGAGCAGAAGGCAATCCCCGCTCCGCTGAACTACGCGCCGCCCGGCTACAAGCCCTTTCCGAAGTCGATCTGCACCTCGGTCAACCATCAGGTCTGCCACGGCATTCCAGGGGAGCGCGTGCTGAAAGCGGGCGACATCCTGAATATAGACGTCACCGTGATCAAGGACGGTTTTCACGGCGATTCCAGCCGTATGTACTACGTCGGCGAACCCGCCATCCAGGCAAAACGGCTGTGCGAGACGACCTACGAGTGCATGTGGCTCGGCATCCGTGAGGTGCGCCCCGGGGCTTTTCTCGGGGACGTCGGCGCGGCGATCCAGCAGCATGCAGAAACCCACGGTTACAGTGTCGTGCGCGAGTTCTGCGGCCATGGAATCGGGCGAAAATTCCACGAAGAGCCGCAGGTTCTGCACTACGGACGCTCCGGAACCGGCACGCGCCTTCAACCGGGAATGATCTTCACGATCGAACCGATGATCAACGCCGGCAAGCCGGCGATCCGCGAACTTGCCGACGGCTGGACCATCGTCACCAAGGACCATAGCCTGTCGGCACAATGGGAGCACACCGTCTTGGTCACCGGTACGGGATTCGAAGTCCTGACCCTTTCCGCCGGCACGCCTCCTCCGCCAAAGCACTGACTCCATGCTGTCCCCTCCCGCGACGCTTGCGGACGGTGGCGCCACGCTCGCCGGCCTGAAGGCCGGCGTGCAAGCCGAGCGCGCCGCGCTGCAGGCAAGATTTCGCGAGACGGCGGACGGCACTATGGTGCTGCGGGAGCATCGCCGCTTGGTCGACCGCGTGCTGAAGGAGATGTGGCGGCAGCTCCGATTGCCGGCACCCCTTGCGCTGCTCGCGGTCGGCGGCTACGGGCGCGGGGAGCTCTATCCTCATTCCGACATCGACGTGCTGGTGCTGCTGCAGGACCCGGCTTCCGCCGGCCTGGCGACCCAGATCGAAAAACTCGTGGGGCGACTCTGGGACACCGGGCTCGAGCTCGCCCACAGCGTGCGCACGGTCGCCGAGTGCGTCGAGGAAGCGAGGAAGGACATCACCGTGATGACCAGCCTCCTCGAAGCGAGACAGCTCGCCGGAAACCGCGGCCTCTTCGCCCGTTTTGATCGCGCGCGGAGGGAATGCCTCGATGCTGAGGTGTTCTTCAAGGCAAAGCGCCTGGAGCAGGAACAGCGCCATACCAAGTTCCAGGACAGCCCTTACAGCCTCGAGCCCAATCTCAAGGAAGCACCCGGCGGCCTTCGCGACCTGCAGGTGATCCTTTGGATCAGCCAAGCCTGCGGGCTGGGAGATTCCTGGACGGAATTGGCACAGCGCGCCTTGATTACCCGGGAGGAAGCGCGCCAGGTGCAAAAGCATCACAGATTGCTTCAAGACCTGCGGGTGCGCCTGCATTACGCTGCAGGGCGCCGCGAGGACCGGCTGCTGTTCGATTACCAGGATAGCCTGGCGCGTGATCTCGGCTATTCCGCCACCGCGCACCGCCGCACCGGCGAGCAGCTGATGCAGTCGTATTTCCGCACGGCGAAGGCGGTCACGCAGCTGAATACCATACTGCTCCAGAACATGGGCGCCGAAATTTTTCCCGCGAAGAATTCCGATGGCGCGAAAATCAGCGAAAGGTTCAGGCGGGTGGGCGAATTGCTGGAAGCGCACCCTGCGGATCTGTTCGAGCGCGAACCCACCGCAATCCTCGAGAGTTTTCTCATCATGCAGCAGCACTCGGAGCTCAAAGGCATGACGGCACAGACGCTGCGCGCGCTCTGGCGTGCGCGCACGCGCATCGACGCTGGCTTTCGACGGGATCCGCGCAACCGCGCGACTTTCCTTTCTCTGTTGCAGCAGCCGCGGGGCATCGTGCACGAATTTCGGCGAATGAATCAATACGGCATCCTGGGAAGGTACCTGCCAGCCTTCCGCCGCATCGTCGGCCAGATGCAGCACGATCTTTTCCATGTGTACACCGTAGACCAGCACATCCTCACCGTCGTGCGCAACGTGCGCCGCTTCACGATGCTCGAGTTTGCGCACGAGTACCCACTGTGCAGCCGTCTCATCGCCAGCCTCGAGCGCCATTGGCTGCTGTACATCGCGGCAATCTTCCACGACATCGCCAAAGGCCGCGGAGGCGATCACTCCCAGCTGGGCAGGATCGAGGCCCGGCGTTTCTGCCGCGAGCATGGCCTTGCGGCCGAAGATACGCAGCTCGTCGAGTTCCTCGTCGAGCAACATCTCACCATGTCGTCGGTGGCGCAGAAACAGGACCTGTCCGATCCGGAGGTCTTGCGACGCTTCGCCGATGTCGTTGGCACCGAGCGGCGGCTGGTAGCGCTCTATCTGCTCACGGTCGCGGACATCCGCGGCACGAGTCCCAAGGTGTGGAACGCCTGGAAAGGCAAGCTCCTCGAGGATCTTTTTCGCGCGACGCAGCATCTGCTGAAGGGCGGGAAACTCGAGGCGGACCAGTACATTCAGAGCAAGCAGGACGAAGCCAAGCGTCTGCTGCGGCTCTACGGGTTGTCGGACACCGTCCAGGATGCCCTGTGGCGCCATTTCGATGTCCCGTATTTCCTGCGCCACGACGCCCAGGAGATCGCCTGGCACACGCGGCTGCTGCACCACCGCGAGAGCGCGGACAAGCCGGTGGTCAAGGCGCGCCTGTCGCCGGCAGGCGAAGGGCTGCAGGTCATGATCTACGTACCCGATCAGCGCGACCTGTTCGCACGCATTTCAGGCTACTTCGGGTCGGTCGGCTTCAGCATCGTCGACGCCAAGATCTACACGACCCGGCACGGGTACGCGCTCGACACGTTCCAGGTCATGGACATCGGCAGCGTGCCGCATCCGCGGGACATGATCGCCCAGATCGAGTCCGAGCTGGCGGACTGGCTGGCGAACCGGGTTCCCCTGCCGCAGCCGGTGCAGGGGCGAGTGTCGCGGCGCGTCAAGCACTTCCCCATCGCACCGGAGGTGCGCATCGTCCCGGACGAGAAAGGCCAGTACCACTCCCTGTCGGTCACTGCCGGCGACCGGCCCGGCCTGCTCTATGCCATCGCGCTTGTGCTCAGCCGATACGGCGTCAGCCTGCACACGGCCAAGATCGCAACGCTCGGCGAGCGCGCGGAGGACGTGTTTGTGGTGTCCGGCAGCGCACTCGCCAATCCGAAAACCGTGCTGCAGCTCGAAACCGACCTGCTGAAGGCGCTGCAAGCCTAGACGCAGCTTCACCGATCTTATTCGTCGATCAGCTCCTGATCGGGGAACAACACCTCGACGAAGCCGAACTGGGACATGTCGCGGATGCGCATCGGGTACAGAATTCCGTCGAGATGGTCGCATTCGTGCTGCACGACGCGTGCATGGAATCCTTCGACGGTCCGATCGATTGGATTGCCCGATTCGTCGAAGCCCTGATACCGGACTTTCTTGAAGCGCGGCACGACGCCGCGCATCCCCGGGACGGACAGGCAGCCCTCCCAGTCCTCTTCCATTTCCTCGCCGATCGGCGTGATGATCGGATTGACGAGCACCGTGTCGGGAACTTCTTCGGCGTCGGGGTAGCGGGGATTGCGCGTGACCCCGAAAATCACCACCCGCAGCGGCACGCCGATCTGCGGGGCGGCGAGCCCGGCGCCGTTCAGCTGCACCATGGTGTCGCGCATATCGGCGATCAGCTCGTGCAGCTGCGGGGTGTCGAACGCCTCCGCCGGGCGCGATTTCTCGAGCAGCCGCAAATCACCCATTTTCAGGACCTCGCGGATCATGTGCCCGCCTTTGCCACCAGCGCCTCGATGATCTTTCGCACCCGGCCCACCGCGTCCTTCAGTACTTCGTCGATCTCTTGGAGCCGTACGCCGCGGGCGCTCGCGCCTCGGCCAGCGGCGTGGTTCACGACCACTGCGACCGCCGCGTACCCCAGCTCGATCTCGCGCGCCAGGGTCGCCTCGGGCATACCGGTCATGCCGACGATGTCGGCGCCGTCCCGCTCGAGCCGGTCGATTTCCGCGGCCGTCTCCAATCTCGGCCCCTGGGTTGCAGCATAGACCGCGCCGTCGACGGCAGCTTCGCCGCAGGCTTTCGCCGCCGTGAGAAGCCTGCTTCGCAGCCCGTCGGCGTACGGCTCGGTGAAGTCGATGTGCTTCACCGGGGCCTCGTTCTCGAAAAACGTGTTCATCCGACCGCAGGTGTAGTCGATGATCTGGTGCGGGACGACGATCCTTCCCGGACCGAGGTCTGCGCGGATGCCGCCGACCGAGACGACCGAAACGATGTCGCCGACACCCTGTTCCTTGAGTGCCCATAGATTGGCGCGGTAGTTCACTTGGTGGGGCGGAATCGTGTGGCCGTAGCCGTGGCGCGCGAGAAACACCACCGGTACGCCGCGGATCGCGCCGAAAGTGAGCGGTCCGGACGGCTCCCCATAGGGGGTCCGCACGACCTGGCGACGCGAAACGTCAAGATTGGAGAGCTGTGTCAGCCCGGTGCCGCCGATGATTGCGAGCATGTGCGCTCAGGAATCCTTCACCGCGTAGATTTCCGGCAGGTTGCGCCAGGCCCCGGATACGTCCATCCCGCAGCCGAACACGTAGCGGTTGGGCAGTTTCAAACCGACGAAATCGGGGACGATGGGCTTGTCGCGGCCGATGTTCTTGTCGGTGAGCACGGCGCCGTAGAACGCGGCCGCACCGAGCGAGTTCACGCGGTCACGGATCGCCGCGAGCGTTTCACCTCCGTCGAGGATGTCATCCAGCACGAGCACGGTGCGGTCTTTTACGTTCTCCCGCGGCGCCACCGTCCATACGATCTTGCCGCCCGAGGTCGCTTTGCCGTAGCGCGATGCGTGGATGTAGTCGAACTCGAGCGGGAAGCGCAGCCGAGGCAAGAGATGACCGGCGAAGAACACCGAGCCGCCCATCACGGCGAGCACCAGGGGATAGCGGTCTTTCAGCCTCGCCGTGATCTCCGCGGCAAGGCGCGCAATTGCGGCATGCACCGTGGATTCGTCGCACAATCGATCGGCGCTCTCCAGGATTTTCCAGGCCTCGTCGGGCGTCATGGCGCGAGAAGTATAGCGCCCCGGCCCCGAGCACCTTCACAGCGATTTCAGGAACTTCTCGAACCCCTTTCCGATCTCGGGATGCTTGAGCCCGTACGCCACCGTCGCCTGCAGGTACCCGAGTTTCGAACCGCAGTCGTAGCGGGTCCCCTTGAAACTGTACGCGAGTACGCGATCTTCTGCGAGCAGCGAAGCGATCGCGTCGGTGAGCTGAATTTCGCTTCCCGCCCCGGGCTTGGCCTGCGCCAGGTGATGGAAAATGCGCGGCGTCAGAATGTATCGCCCGACCACGGCGAGGTTCGACGGCGCCGCTTCCGGCCTGGGCTTCTCGACGATGCCCATGACGCGGTCGACGCCCGTGGTCACGGGTTCGGTCTTGACGATACCGTATTGGAGGCTCTGCTCCCGCGGGATCTGCTGCACCGCCACCATCGGCGACTGGTGGCGCTCGAAAACCTCGGTCATCTGCCGCAGGACCGGAGGAGTACCATCGATCAGATCATCGGCCAGGATCACGGCAAACACCTCGTCGTTGACCGCGGGCTGAGCGCACAGAACCGCGTGCCCCAAGCCGAGTGCCTCGGGCTGCCTGATGTAGACGCAGTTCACCGATTTGGGAATGATGTTCTGGATCAGCTCCAGCAGCTCGCTCTTCCCGCGCGCGGTGAGCTCCGCCTCGACCTCGTAGGCTTTGTCGAAGTGATCCTCGATGGCGCGCTTGTTGCGCCCCGTAATGAACACCATGTCGCGGATTCCCGCCGCTACCGCCTCCTCGACCGCGTACTGAATGAGCGGCTTGTCGACGATCGGCATCATCTCCTTCGGACTCGCCTTGGTCGCCGGGAGGAAACGGCTGCCCATGCCCGCTACGGGGAAAACTGCTTTCGTTACTTTTCTCAAGACTTGGACTCCTCGAACATTTTTCGTAGACCCGTTTCGTCGAGCACGACGACCCGGAGCTCATGCGCTTTTTCAAGCTTGCCCCCTGCTTCGGCGCCGGCGACGACATAGTCGGTCTGCCTCGACACGGAACCGACCACCTTGCCGCCGCGGCTTTCGATCAGCTCTTTCGCATCGTCGCGCGTCATGCTCGGCAAGGTTCCGGTCAGGACGAAGGTCTTGCCGGAAAGGCCCCGGCCCTCGGTCTTTGGTCGCGATATCTCAGTTCGCACCTGAACGCGCCGGGACCCGCCAATCAATTGGGCGATGACGTCCCTGTTGTGCTTCTGCGATAAGAACTTCTCCAGGCTGTCCATGAGCTCGGGGCCGATTCCCTCGAGCAGCGAGGGAAGTGGCGCTTCTCCTCTTCTCTTTCGCGCCGCGTTCTCCTTCTGAGACTGCCTTTTCCTTTGCGCGATATCGGCCCAGTCTGCGCCGAGGAAATCGTGCAATTGACCGAAGTGCTTTGCGAGGATCCTGGCGACCTCTTCTCCCACTCCCGGAATTCCCAGGGCGAAGATAAAGCGGGCAAGAGACGGCTTCCTCGAATTTTCGATGGCCGCCACCAGGTTCTGCGCCGACTTCTCGGCCATTCTATCGAGTTCGGCAAGGGCTCCGGTGTCGACTCGGTTTCGATCATAAAGATCGGCGGGCGTACGCACGATCTTCAAGTCAACCAGCTGGTCGACGAGCTTTTCTCCGAGACCCTCGATGTCCATCGCACGGCGGGAAGCGAAATGCAAAAGAGCTTGCTTGCGCTGTGCAGCACAAAACAGTCCCCCTGTGCAACGCGCCGCGGCCTCGCCCTCTAGGCGCACGACCTCGGAGCCGCATACAGGGCAGCTCGTGGGCATCTCGAATCGATCCGCCTGCGTCCGTGGACCGGGCTTTGAGACGCCGACCACTTCCGGGATCACATCCCCCGCCCGGCGCACCACGACGATGTCCCTGCGCCAGACATCCTTTCTGCGCACCTCGTCTTCGTTATGAAGCGTGGCGTTGGTCACCGTGACACCGCCTACGCTCACGGGTTTCAGGCGCGCCACGGGCGTCAATGCTCCGGTCCGCCCGACCTGCACCTCGATATCCATGACCTCGGTCAGCGCTTCCTCGGGCGCGTACTTGTGCGCCACCGCGAAGCGCGGTGCGCGCGACACGAAACCGAGGGACTGCTGATCGGCAAGAAAGTTGACCTTGTAGACCACCCCGTCGATTGCGTAAGGCAAGCTATCCCGCTTTTCGCCCATGCTTCGGTAGAAGGCGAATAGTCCGGACAGCCCTCTCACCGTGGCACGCTCGGACACCGGCAAGCCCCGGTCAGCGATCCAATCCAGAACGTCGCTGTGACGCTGGAAGCCGCCCGAGTCGCCCAGACCGTAAGCGAAAAAGCGCAGCGGACGCGACGCGGTCATTTTCGGGTCGAGCTGTCGAAGGCTTCCCGCCGCGGCGTTGCGGGGGTTGGCGAACTCCCTTTCTCCTCGCTCGCGCTGGCGTGCGTTCAGCCGCTCGAAATCCGCCTTGTACATGACGATCTCGCCGCGCACCTCGACCGAGCCCGGAGGCGTTGCGCCGCGCAGCTTGAGCGGGATCGAGCGAACCGTTCTGAGGTTGGCCGTCACGTCTTCCCCGGTATAACCGTCACCCCGGGTCGCGCCCTGCGCAAAGCGGCCGCGATCGTACAAGAGGCTGATCGCCAGGCCGTCGAATTTCGGCTCCGCCGCGTATTCGATCTCCGCCTTGCCCAGCCCCTCGCGAACCCGCCGGTCGAACCCGATCACGTCCTCGTCGGCAAAGGCGTTATTGAGCGAGAGCATCGGCGTGCGATGGGTAACTTGCGCGAACCCCTCGAGCGGCGTGCCGCCGACCCGTTGGGTCGGTGAATCCGGCGTAACAAGGTCCGGATAAGCCGCCTCCAGTTCGAGCAGCTCCTGGAACAGCCTGTCGTACTCGGCATCCGGGATGGTCGGCGCGTCAAGCACGTAATAGCGGTGACTATGCGTCTCGATGTCGCGCTGAAGCGCCGCAGCGCGCTGGCGCGCCTTCTGCGCGACCGCCATCAGGAAAAAAGCCGCAGCGCGAGCGCGCCGCCGGGTGCAATGCCGCGCGCCTCCATGCTCCCGTGCACCGCCTGAAGCTGCGCCCCGATCGCGTCGAAGGCGGCGGGCCCCACGGGCTCGCGGTTGTCGTCGACAATACGCGCCTTCAGCTCCCGAGCAAACATCTGCGCGGACTGCCGAAACCGGGTGAACGCTCCGTACGGGGCACGCGGGACGTCGAGCTCGAGCGTTACCCCGCGCGTCGAAAGCGCGCTCAAGCCGTCGATGTTCAGAGGCGTCGGCTCGAAATTGGCAAGCGCGCAAATGATCCGCCCGGCCTCGTCCGGAAGCCTGAACTTGCCGTCCGGTTCGTCCAGGCGGAAACCCGCCGCTTTCGCAAGTCCGGCGAGCTGAGTGCCCGCAAGGGGGACCGCATCGCTGACGATATGGACGGCAACCCGGATGTCGATTTCTCCGCAAAAGCGATCGAGTTCTCTTGCCTTGGCCAAAGCGGACGCCGGGTCAGGCACGGTCGCAACAGCTCCGATGGACGCCGCAGCTCTCTCCATTGCGGCTCCAAATGCGGCCAGTTCTTCCTCATCCGCGGCGCCCCGGCGGTCCACCAGCTGGATGCCCGAGCGCAGCCGCGAATAGCTGCGGTCGGGATCGAGCGGTTCCCAGGAGCCCGCCGTCTCATCGAAGCCCTCCCAACAGATCGCCTTCGAGCAGCGCTCGAGCGCAGTGGCAGTCGCCCCGATCAAGCTTGCTCCGGAAACCGCTTCAGTGGTTTCGATCGGAACGATGAAGTCCAGAAACTCTGACAGCCCAGGCCCCGAATCCCCGGCATCTTCGTGTTCCGTCTCGAAAGATACGAGCACGGGTTCGAACCGCTCCGATCCGGGCGTAAGCGGGATCCCTTGGCCGGCACCGCCGCCCGAGCGCATCAGGACGTCCTCACGCTGCGAAGCAAACCTCGCCTCGGCCTCGCGCTGGTAGCGTCGTTCCTGCCACTTGTTGTAGAAAAACACGGCTGCCACGACCACGGCGCCTACGACCAGGAGGCCGACCTGCAATTCGCTCATGATCAGGCGGCGGCGGGTTCTTCCCGCAGCTTCAATGCTTCCTCGATGTCCACTGCCACGACCCGCGAGACGCCTCGCTCCTGCATGGTGACGCCGACCAGCTGCTGCGCCATCTCCATGGTGATCTTATTGTGGCTGATGAACAGGAACTGGGTCTGCTGCGACATTTTTTCGACCAGATCGCAGAAGCGTTCGGTGTTGGCGTCATCGAGCGGCGCATCGACCTCGTCCAGCAGGCAGAAAGGCGCGGGGTTGAGCTGGAAAAAAGAAAACACCAGAGCAATCGCCGTGAGCGCCTTCTCCCCGCCCGAGAGCAGATGGATGGTGGTGTTCTTTTTCCCCGGAGGACGCCCCATCACCTGCACGCCGCAATCGAGAATTTCATCGCCCGTCATGATGAGCTGCGCCTCGCCGCCGCCAAAGAGCGCCGGGAACATCTCGCCGAAGCCGCGATTCACCGTGTCGAACGTGGTTTGCAGCAACGCCCGCGTTTCACGGTCTATGCGGCGGATGGCGTTCTCGAGGGTCTCCAGCGCGGCGGTGAGGTCGGCTGCCTGGGCGTCGAGAAACTGCTTGCGTTCCTGGTTCGCGTTGAGCTCCTCCAGCGCCGCCATGTTGATCGCGCCCAGCTCCGCGATCACATTGGTGAGGCGCGTGATCTCGCCCTGCAGCGAAGCCGTCCTCTGGCCTTCTTTCAGTACCGCCGTCAAGGCGGCTTCATCGGCGCCCGCATCGCGAAGTTGCTGCGCAAACTGCTCGCTCGCGATTCGCGCCGCCTGCTCCTTCAGCCTGAGTTCCGCGATGCGGTCGCGCAGCGGCTGGAGATTCTGCTCACGGGCAAGGCGCGTCTCTTCGGACGAGCGCAATCTGTTGGCGATTTCTTCCTGGCGGCTTCGTGCTCCTGCCAGGGTTTGCTCTCGATCGATCCGCGTCGCCAGTCCGCGTTGAAGCTGAGTCCGCAAAACCTGGTCATCCAGTCCGGCCAGCTCGGTCTGCAGCTGCTCCAGGCTTCGCTCCGCGTTTTGCGCATGCTCCAGTAATACTTTAGATGATCTTTCTATCTCGCTAATTTTACTCATACATTCCTTTTCAGCGTAGCCCGCCTCCTGAGCCTCGCGCTCCGCCTGTAACACCCCCTGGCGCTGCGCCTGGAGCTTGCGCTCCGCCGCGTCCTGCTCTTCCTGGGTCGATTCCAGCTTACGGTAGAGTGCATCGATCTCGCTCTGGTGCCGCTCCAGGCCGGTCTCTGCAGCCGTCTGGCTGGCTCGTTCCTGGGCTTGCTGGGCCTTAATTTCACCGAGTTCTCCGTCGAGCTGCCGACTCCGCTCTTCGTACCGCTCCCGGCCCTGAGTCAGCTTCAGGTTTTCCAGCTGACGCTCGTGATGGCGCTGCTTGAGCGCCGTTCCCGCCGCCCGTAGCTTGGCGAGACCCTCGTCGTGCTCGGCGAGCGAGCGATCGAGCCCGGAGATCTCCGCGCGCCTCTTCTCGATCGAATTCTCGTGCCTGCGCGCTTCGGTCTCCAACGCTTCGATTTCGCGCTGTCGGGCGAGAATTCCGGTGTCTGCCGGATCGGACGCGTGAAAGCTCACGCCGAAGCGGCTGAACTGGTGGCCCTCGCGATTGATCAGCACCGTCTGGGGTGACAACCCCATGCGGGTCAGCAGCCGCGGCACGCCCTCCACGGCGTAGTAGGGCGCAAGCCACGCCGCGATGACACCGCTCACCGCGGGTTCAATTGCCTCGACGTAGTCGGCAAGCGGCTTCAGGCCCGCTTCGCGGTGCAGCTTTGCTTCGGTTCCAGGTAAAAAGGCGCTGACCCGAGCAGGAGGCGGGTCCTCGAGCAATCGTTGCAGCAACTCGGGGTCGGACATCTCCATCGCATGCAAGCGCTCGCGCAAGGCCGATTCCACCGCCGTCTCCCAGACCGCTTCGACGCGAATTTTCTGCCACAGCCGCGCTTTTGACGCGAGCTCGTGCCGACCGATCCAATCCTGGATCTTGCTGTTCTCCTCGACCTGGTTCTGGATTTTCTGCAGCGTGAGCAACCTGCCCTCCAGAACCGAAAACTCGCGCTCGAGCATCTGCAAACTGTCGACGCAGGTGCGGCGCCGCCCGTCCAAGGTCCCCCGCGCTGCCTCGAGCTGGGCGAGCAACGCTTCCTGGCGGGAAAGCTCGGCACTGCTTTGCGCCAGCTCCTGCGCGAGGCGCACCATCAGTTGCGCGTCGGGTGCAACCAACTCGGCCTGCTCGGCGAGCAATCTCTCCTCGCGCTGCTCCAGCCCTTGCAGCGTTTTGCCTGCATGCTCTAGGTGCGTCTGTTCCACCTGGAACGCCTGCTCGGCCTGGGCGATGCGCTCGCGCTCGCCGGAGATCCGTCCCTGGAGCAAGCGGGCCGCCTGTTCGGCTTGCGGCACTTTGAGCTGCTCCTCGGCGTGCTTGCGCCTGGCCTGCTCCAGAACGTCTCGCGCCTCCTGGAGGCGCGCTTGCCAGGTCAGCCGCGCATCGCGCTGCTCGACCTCGCTTTGTCGCCCGGCGTCGCGCTGCGCGCGAAGTTGGGCAAGCTGCGCGTCGAGACGCTGCCGGGTATCGGACACAAAGCGTATTTCGGTTTCAAGGCGGGAGACATCGGCGTTGACGCCGTAGAGCTCCCCTTGCGCGGCGCTCAGCGCGTCTCCCGAAGCGTAGTGCTCCGCGCGGGCGCGCTCGAGCGCGAGCTCGATTTCGCGCAGATCCGCCGTCTCGGATTCGAGCTCGGTCGTGCTGCGCCCGACTTCGCGCGCGTGGCGCCCCGCCTCCGCCTCAGCATCGTTGCGGCGCAGGAGCCACAGCAGATTTTGCTTTTGTGCCCGGTCGGTCGAGAGCTCGTTGTACCGTCGGGCGACCTCAGCCTGCTTTTCCAGCCGCTCGATCTGTGACCCGAGCTCCTGGCGGATGTCGCTCAAACGCGCGAGGTTGTCGCGGGTGTCGGCGAGCCGATGTTCAGTTTCGCGCCGCCGCTCCTTGTACTTGGACACTCCCGCCGCTTCCTCGAGAAACACGCGCAACTCCTCGGGTCTCGCCTCGATGATCCGCGAGATCATTCCCTGCTCGATGATCGCGTAGGCACGCGGGCCCAGGCCCGTGCCGAGAAAAATGTCCTGCACGTCGCGGCGGCGTACGTGGGTGTTGTTGATGAAATAGGAGGATTCGCCGTCCCGCTGCAGCACGCGCTTCACCGAGATCTCGGCATACTGGGACCATTGGCCGGCCGCTCTGCCGAGACTGTTGTCGAAGAACAACTCCACGCTCGCCCGCGCCACGGGCTTTCGCAACGACGAGCCGTTGAAGATCACATCCTGCATCGAGTCGCCTCGCAGAGCCGCGGCGCGCGACTCCCCGAGAACCCACCGGACGGCGTCGATGATGTTCGACTTCCCGCACCCGTTCGGGCCGACCACGCCGACCAGTTGCCCCGGAATGCTCACCGTGGACGGATCGACGAAGGACTTGAACCCGGCGAGCCTGATTTGTGTGAGCCGCACGCTAGCAGAAGACGCTACGAATCCAGGTAAAAGAAAACCGGCCGTTAGCCGGATTCATCGTCGATAAAACGGAGCCCCTATAATACCATCTCCAACTTCGTACCCGGACCCCGAATGCCGTCCAAGCCGAGCAAATCGCTCGAGAGTTTTCCCAATCCGAGCCCGCGCCGCGACTATTTGATCCGGATGCAGATCCCGGAGTTCACCTGCCTGTGCCCGCGAACCGGGCAGCCGGACTTCGCAACGTTGTTTCTCGACTATATTCCGGACCAAAAATGCGTGGAATTGAAGAGCCTGAAACTCTACATCTGGTCCTTCAGGAACGAGGGGGCGTTCCACGAGGCCATCACCAACCGCATTTGCGATGACCTCGTGAAGCTGCTCTCGCCGCGGTACCTGCGTCTTGCCGCGCGGTTCTTCGTTCGCGGCGGCATTTTCACCAGCGTCGTAGCCGAACACCGCAAGAAAGGCTGGAAACCCGCTGCCGGCTTGGAGCTTGCGCCGATCGACGAGCAGCAGAGCACGGGCTGAGAGTAGGCAACGTGAATCCCCGACTGCAGTCCCTGCAGCCCTACCCGTTCGAGAAATTGCTCAGTCTGTTCGAGGGTGTGAAGCCGAACCCGGGGCTTGCGCACATCAGCCTCGGCATTGGCGAGCCGCGGCACCCGACGCCCGAACTGATCAAGCGTGCGCTGTCGGAGGGCCTGGCCAAGCTCGCGTGCTATCCACCCACCGCCGGGGGTGACCTGCTCCGCCAGTCGATCGCCGACTGGCTCGTGCGGCGTTACGGCCTGCGTACGATCGATTGGAAAACGGAGCTCCTTCCGGTCAACGGCTCGCGCGAGGCGTTGTTCGCCTTTGCTCAGGCGGTGGTCGACCCCACGCGCGGCGACGCCGCAGTCGTCTGTCCGAATCCCTTCTATCAGATTTACGAGGGCGCGGCGCTGCTCGCCGGAGCAGGCCCGTACTACGTCAACACTTTATCGGAGCGGGGCTTTGTGGCCGATTACGACTCGATACCTGAAGACCTCTGGCGCCGGACGCAGCTGCTCTACGTGTGCTCGCCGGGGAATCCGACCGGAAAGGTGCTGAATCTCGACCAGTGGAGGCGGATTTTCACCCTCGCCGACCGGTATGATTTTGTCGTCGCCTCCGACGAATGTTATTCGGAGATCTATTTCGACGAGGCCGCACCGCCGCTCGGCGCTCTGCAGGCCGCGACGATCCTCGGTCGC
>Ga0210382_10000152_pt1 | contig 27919 bp, 34 predicted proteins | sample PLMedo_FD_155452 | JGI IMG/M metagenome (GOLD analysis project Ga0210382, IMG submission 155452) | Groundwater sediment microbial communities from an aquifer in East River, Colorado, USA - PLM0_60_coex redo | ecosystem: Environmental > Terrestrial > Soil > Riparian zone | place: USA: East... | reverse complement strand
CCGCCGATGAGCAGCACAAACAGCGCGAGGATGAACACGCCTCGCGCCGGATCCACCGCGAAAGCGTGCACCGAGGTGAGCACGCCGGAGCGAACGAGGAAAGTACCCAGCAGGCTGAGCGCGAAGGCGACGATCGCGAGCAGCACGGTCCAGCTGCGGAAGGCTCCCCGCTTCTCGGTCACGGCGAGCGAATGGATCAGCGCGGTGCCCACCAGCCAGGGCATGAACGAGGCGTTTTCCACCGGGTCCCAGAACCACCAGCCGCCCCAGCCGAGCTCGTAGTAGGCCCAGCCGCTGCCGAGCGCGATGCCGACGGTGAGAAACGCCCAGGCCACCGTGGTCCAGGGGCGCGACCAGCGCGCCCAGGTGGCGTCGAGCTTGCCCGAAAGCAGCGCCGCGACGGCGAAGGCAAAGGCGACCGAGAAGCCGACGTAGCCCATGTACAGCATCGGCGGGTGCAGCACCATGCCCGGGTCCTGCAGCAGCGGATTAAGGTCGCGGCCGTCGGCCGCAGGGGGCAGCAGGCGGTCGAAGGGATTCGACGTGAACAGCAGGAAAGCGAGGAACCCCGCGCTGACCAGTCCCATCACGCCAAGCACGCGCGCCACAATTTCCTCGGGAAGATGCGTGCTGAAGAGGCTCACCGCCGTCATCCAGACGCCGAGCATCAGCGCCCACAGCAGCAGCGAGCCTTCGTGCCCGCCCCATACGCCGGCGATGCGGTAATGCAGGGGCAGCGCGCTGTTGGAGTGCATGGCGACGTAAGCCACCGAGAAGTCATTCGCCACGAACGCATAGGTCAGGCAGCCGAATGCAAAGGCGACGAGCAGCGCCTGCGCCTGCGCCGAAGGCCGCGCCAGCGCCATCCAGCCAAGGTTCTGTCTTGATGCCCCAAGAAGAGGAAAGAACGACTGCGCCAAAGCGACGATCAGCGCAAGACACAGGGCGAACTGGCCGAGCTCGGGGGTCATTTTCTCTGTACCGTCTGCTGGGCTCTCTTCACCGCATCCGCGGCCTCGGGCGGCATGTAGTTCTCGTCGTGCTTGGCGAGGACTTCGCTGGCGCGGAACATGCCGTCGGCGCCGAGCTGTCCCTGCGCGACTACGCCCTTGCCTTCCCGGAACAGGTCCGGCAGCTGGCCGCGGTAGGTCACGCGCATGCTCTTTGCCGTGTCGGTCACCGTGAACTCGACGCTGACGCCCTCGCGCTTCAAGCTGCCGGGGACCACCATGCCGCCGATGCGGAAGGTCCGGCCCTGCGGCGCCTCGTTGGCGGCGACCTGCGAAGGCGTGAAGAAGAACACCAGGTTCTTCTGGAACGCGGCGAGCACCAGCGCCGCAGCGATGCCCAGCGCCGCGACGCCTACGGCGATCGCCGTTATGCGTTTATGTCTTGGTTTCACTGCATTTTCGACTACGGTTTAGCAGCAGGGCCATCTCCACCCCGATCAAGAGAAATGTAACCCCGTAGGCACCCCACACGTAGAGCCCATACCCGCCCATGGCGAAAAATTCTCTCACTGGTTCTCCAGGATAAGACAGCGCACGCGCACCAACGTTACCGCGATGCTGTACATCCAGAAGGCAAGCGCCATGATCAGCATGCCGGTCAGCATCGTCGCCGCCATGCTCGGCGCCCGGGTCAGGCTGACGGACGCGCCCTGGTGCAGCGTGTTCCACCACTGTACCGAGTAATAGATGATCGGGACGTTCACCACGCCGACGATCGCGAGCAGCGCGCCGGCGCGCTCCGCTCGTCGCCGGTCGTCGATCGCCGCCTGCAGCGCCATGAAACCGAGGTACAGGAACAGCAGGATCAGCTCCGACGTAAGGCGCGCGTCCCACGCCCACCAGGTGCCCCAAGTCGGCCTGCCCCAGAACGAGCCGGTCCACAGCGCGATGAAGGTGAGCAGCGCGCCGGTGGGCGCCAGCGCGCTCGCCATCATGTGCGAGAGCCGCGTGTTGAAAGCCAGGCCGATGGCCGCCCAGACCGCCATCACCACGTAGATGAACATCGACATCCACGCCGCCGGGACGTGGATGAAGATGATGCGGTAGGCCTCGCCCTGCTGCGCGTCGGTCGGCGCGACGAAGAAGCCGATGTAAAGGCCCGCCGCGCAGAGCACCGCTGCCGCGGCGCCGCACCAGCGTGCGATCACTCCCGCGACAGGATAGAACGTCTGCGGCGAGGCATACCAGAACCACTTGACGCTTTGTGCAGTCATTCCGCGGAAATCCGCAATGCCGCCGCGATCGCCCAGGGAGCGAACGCCGCCGCGACGATCAGCAGCGCGCCGAGCAGCAGGAGCTGTCCATCCGGGGCGAGCCCCGCGGCCGCCATGTCGACGCTTCCCGCCCCCATGATCAGCACCGGGACAAACAGCGGCAGCACCAGCAGCGACAGAAGCACGCCGCCGCCGCGCAGTCCGAGCGTCAGAGCCGCTCCGATCGCGCCGATCAGGCTGAGCACCGGCGTGCCGAGGAGCAATGATAATGCAAGCACGGGATAGAGCGGCGCCGGAAGGTCGTACTGCAGCGCGATGAGCGGCGCGATCAGCACCAGCGGCAGGCCGGCGACCAGCCAGTGAGCCAAGGCCTTCGCGGCGGCGATGACGCCGAGCGGCGCCGAACCGAGCAGCAGCTGCTCGAGCGTGCCGTCGGCGTGATCGGCGGCGAACAGCCGCCCGAGCGAAAGCAGGCAGGACAGCAGCGCCGCGACCCAGATCACCCCGGGCGCGATCGAGCGCAGCAGGTCCGGCTCGGCGCCGATGCCCAGCGGAAACAGGCTGGTGACGATCACGAAGAACAGCAGCGCCGTGGCGACGTCGCTGCGCCGCCGCCACGCGACGAGAAGGTCGCGAACCACGATGCAGCGTGCCGCTTCAAGCATCCAGGTCGATAACCCGAGAGGCGCGGACGCGGGTGTCCTGATGCGTCGTGAACACCACGGCCCCACCGCGCGCCACGTGGCCGTCGATCAACTCCTCGACCAGGCGACCCGCCGCTGCGTCGAGCGCGGCATACGGCTCGTCGAGCAGCCACAGCGGCAACGATTGGCTGAGAAGCAGCCTGGCGAGCGCCGCTCGCCGCCGCTGACCTTGCGACAGTCGCTTCACCGGAAGATCGGCCAATTCGAACGCATCGAGGGCTTGTTGTATTTGCCGAGGTGAAACGCGATGCCCGGCGAGCATGCAAGTGATGCGTACATTCTCCGCGGCGGTAAGGTCGTCCTTCACCGCGGCTGCATGGCCGATGTACACCAGCTGCTTCGAGTACTCCTCGCGCAGGCGCCTGATTTCCGTTCCCTCCCACCGCACTGCGCCGGCGGTCGGCGACAGCAGTCCGCAGAGAATACGCAGGAGGCTCGTCTTGCCGCTGCCGTTGGGTCCGGCGACGCGCAGTAGCTCGCCGCCGCGTAGCGCGAAAGACAGCCTGCGGAACAGGCTCCTGCCGCCGCGCTCGCACGCCAGATCGACAGCTTCTAGCACGCCGTTACTCGGGCTCAATGTGCGCTGCGCGGGCGACCCGCGCCCACTTTTCCAGCTCGTATCGGATCAACGCCGCGAATTCGGACGGCGTGCTGCCCACGGGCGCCGCGCCGTCGATGGCAAGCCTTTCCCTCATTTCGGAGGTGTGCAGCGCCTTGATCGCTTCGCCGTGAAGGCGGGCGATGATCGGCTGCGGCGTGCCGGCCGGCGCCACCAACCCGTACCATTGCATGGCCTCGTATTCCGGCACGCCGGCTTCCGCGACCGCCGGCACATCGGGCAGCGCTTCGAGGCGCCTGGGTCCGGACACCGCCAGCGCGCGCACTCTGCCGGCATCGATTTGGGGCCGCGCCGTAAGCGCGTTGGCAAACATTGCCGCGATTTGCCCGCTTATCACGTCGGTCACCGCGGGGGCGGTGCCCCGATAGGGAACGTGCTGCAGGTCGATTCCCGCCATGCTCTTCAGCAGCTCCATCGACATGTGCGGCGAAGTGCCGATGCCGGGCGTGCCATAGGTCAGCTGCCCCGGCCTGCTCTTGGCCAGTGCGATGAACTCCGCCAGCGATCCGGCCGGCAGCGCCGGATTGACGATGAGGATATTCGGGGCGCTCGCAGCGAGGGTGATCGGCGCGAAATCGCGTACCGGGTCGTACGAAACCTTCTTGTACAGCACCGAGTTGAGTGCCAGCGTGCTCGCCACCATCAGCAGCGTGTAGCCGTCGGGCGCCGCGCGAGCGACACTTTCGATGCCGATCATGTTGCCGGCCCCGGCCTTGTTCTCGACGAAAAACTGCTGCCCGAATGCCCTGGAGAAATGCTGCGCGAGCACGCGCGCCACGATGTCGGTGCCTCCGGCTGGCGGGGAAGGCACGACGATGCGCACCGGCCGCGCGGGATAGTCCGCTTGTCCCAGCGCATGGCCGGCCAGAAGGCACGAGGCGAGCAGGCCGCTAACCCAGCGCACGCAGCTCCTTTCCGTCGCGTTCCACGGGCTGCGCCGCGACGAGCACGAACGCGATCACGCAGGGCTGCGCCCCGCGATTGACCCAGTTGTGGATGGTTCCCCGCTGTACCAGGACATCGCCCGCGCGCAGGTGAACCTCGGAGCCGTCGAGCTGCATGTCGATCTCGCCCGAGAGCACCACAGCGTAATCGATCGACTCGGTGCGATGAACGCGCGCCGCCACCCCGGGCTGGTATTCGACGAGCCTGAACACGGTCCCGTTCGGCTGTGTGGTGCCGACTTGGCGCGCGCCGCCGTCGGCATCGTCCGAGTTGTCGGCCGGAGACGAGCTTGTCGACCAGATCAGGCAACTCTGGTGGCGCGGCCGGCGCGAGATCACGTTCCCGCAAATTTCGTCGACACGCACGATGGCGCGGCCCTGCTTGTCATGCCCGGTGACTACACGTCGGATGTTCATTTGCCCGTCAGTTGAGATCGAGTGCATAGCGTTTCAGGGCCGAGAGCGGCACGTACTCGAGCACGCTCTCGTGCGTCGCCTCGAGCACCACGCGCGGCGCGCGGCCGGCTTCCCAGGCCTCGACCCAGCGCAGCACGTGCAGGCACCAGCGGTCGTTGTGCTTCAGGCCGCGGAAGCGCAGGTCGGGACGCGGCGTGACGAGATCGTTGCCCTTCGCCACGCTGAACTCGAGGAACTCGTCGGTCGCCTGCACGCACACCAGGTGCGCGACGCCGTCCTCGCCGCGGGTCGCGCAGCAGCCGTCGCGGAAGTAGCCGGTCAGCGGCGAATAGCTGCAGGCCCGCAGCTCGCCGCCGAGAACGTTTTTCTCAGGCATGGTCTTCGATATAGCGCTTCACGGCGTCGGTGTCACGCTCGATGACCGTGAAGCGCTGTGGCAGCTTCTCCAGGTTTTCTAGGCGCTTGGGGCGCTCAGGGTCGCGGCCCAGCGCTTCGCGGATGGTCTGGGAAAATTTGACTGGCAGCGCGGTTTCGAGGCACAAAAGGGGAACGCCGGGTTCGCGATGCTCCAGGCCGACTTTCACGCCGTCCGCCGTGTGCGGATCGATCGTTACGCCGAACCTGTCGTAAACCTGCTTGATGGTGCGCAGGCGATCGGCGTGTGCGCTGCGGCCGGAGACGAATGGCGTGTTGGTGGGTGGAAGTTCGAATTCGCCCTGCGCATCGAGCCGCCGGTAGAGCTCCTTGACCCGCGCGCCGTCGCGGCCGACGAGGTCGAACACGTAGCGCTCGAAGTTCGACGCCTTCGAGATGTCCATCGACGGGCTCGATGTAGCGACAACGGGTTTCGTGGTTCTATAACGTCCAGACCTGAAAAACTCATCGAGCACGTCGTTCTCGTTGCTGGCGAGGATCAGGCGCCGGATGGGCAGGCCCATGCTGCGCGCGACGTGACCGGCATAGATGTTGCCGAAGTTGCCCGACGGCACGGCGAACGCGACCTCCTGATTATTCTCTTTGGTCGCCGCAAAGTAGCCCTTGAAATAGTAAATCATCTGCGCGGCCACCCTGGCCCAGTTGATCGAATTCACCGCGCCGATGCGGTGCCTCGACTTGAAGGCGCGATCGGCATTGACTTCCTTCACCAGGTCCTGGCAGTCGTCGAAGACGCCCTTCACCGCGAGGTTGTGGATGTTCGGATCCTGCAGCGCGTACATCTGCGCGCGCTGGAAAGGGCTCATGCGGCCGTGCGGGGACAACATGAAGACCTGGATGCCGCGCTTGCCGCGCAGCGCGTGCTCCGCCGCCGAGCCGGTGTCGCCGGACGTCGCACCAAGAATATTCAAAGTCAGATTGTTCTGTTGAAGAATCCCTTCGAACAAACGCCCCAGAAGCTGCATGGCGATGTCCTTGAAGGCGAGCGTCGGCCCGTTCGACAGGCCGAGAAGATGAAAACCCGGCTCGAGCGTCTTCAGCGGCGTGATGTCATCGGTTCCAAAAATTTTCTTCGTGTAGGTGGATTCGACGATCCGTTCCAGGTCAGGCACGTCGTCCATGAACTGCGCCAGGAGGGCATGGGCGAGCTCGCTGTAGCTTTTTCCCCTCAGCGAGGCGAGATCGGCCAGCGGATAACTCTCCGGGACATACAGCCCGCCGTCCGGGGCGAGGCCCTCCAGCAGGATGTCGGTAAAGCGGCGCGGCGGCGCGTTGCCGCGGGTCGAGACGTAAAGCACTAAAGCAGCTCTTCCAGGCGGATCCTGGTCACTTTCCCAACCACGGTGGAGAGCTTCTCGATCTTCGCCATCGCCTGGTTGACGTTCTTCTCCAGCGCGCGGTGGGTGAGCATCACGATGTCGACGCGGCTCTCGCCCTTGCCGGGTTCCTTCTGCACCATGGCGTCGATCGAGATCTTCGAGCCGGCGAGGATGCGGGTGATGTCGGCGAGCACCCCCGGCCGGTCGAGCACGCGCATGCGCAGGTAACAGGAGGTCTCGACCTCGCCGATCGGCAGGATCGGCGTGTCGGCTAGCTGGTCCGGCTGGAAGGCGAGGTGCGGCACACGGTGCCCGGGGTCGGCGGTGATGAGCCGCGTGATGTCGATGAGGTCGGCGACCACCGCGCTGGCGGTCGGCTGGCTGCCCGCGCCGGCGCCGTAGTAAAGCGTCGGCCCGACCGCATCGCCCTTCACCAGGATGCCGTTCATCACCCCTTCGACGTTGGCGAGCAGGCGCCGCGCAGGCACCAGCGTCGGATGCACGCGCAGCTCGATGCCCTTCGCGGCGCGCCGCGTGATGCCGAGCAGCTTGATGCGGTAGCCGAGCTCCTCGGCGTAGCCGATGTCCGCGCGCGTGAGCTTTTCAATTCCCTCCCTGAAACATTTCTTGAGCTGCATCGGGATGCCGAAGGCGAGCGCCGACAGGATGGTGAGCTTGTGCGCGGCGTCGACGCCCTCGATGTCGAAGCTCGGATCGGCCTCCGCGTAGCCGCGCCGCTGCGCTTCGCCGAGGGCGGCCGCGAAATCGAGGCCCCTGTCGCGCATCTCGGAAAGAATGAAGTTCGACGTGCCGTTGATGATGCCGGCGATCCATTCGATGCGGTTCGCGGCCAGCCCTTCGCGCAGCGCCTTGATGATCGGGATGCCGCCGCCGACCGAGCCTTCGAAGGCCACCATCACGCCGTTCTTCTGCGCGGCGGCGAAGATCTCGGTGCCGTGGGTGGCGAGCAGCGCCTTGTTGGCGGTGACGACATGCTTGCCGTTGCGGATGGCTGCCAGCACCAGTTCCTTTGCCACGCTGTAGCCGCCGATCAGCTCGACGATGATGTCGATCTGCGGATCGCGTACCAGCTTGAATGCGTCGCCGATGACTTTCGCTTTGCTTCCGGTAATTTTCCTGGCTCGCCGGACGGCCTTGTCGGCCACCTGCGTGATCTGGATCGCGCGCCCGGCGCGGCGCCGGATCTCGTCGGCGTTGCGGTTGAGCACGTCCCAGGTGCCGCCCCCCACCGTGCCGATGCCCAGCAGCCCTACATTAATTGGCTTCATTTCGTTTCAGGCGGAATTGAAGGTGATGCTTGACGTCCGGCCATTCGACTGCGAGCACGCTGTACATCACGGTATCGCGCACCGTGCCATCGCGCCGCGGCCAGTGGTGCCGGATCACCCCGTCCTTCTTCGCTCCCAGCGCTTCGATCGCGCGCTGCGAGGCCAGGTTGAAATTGTCGGTGCGCAGGCCCACGATCTTGCAGCCCAGTGTCTCAAAGGCGTGCGCGAAAAGCAGCAGCTTGCAGGCCGTGTTCACGTGCGTGCGCTGGCAGCGCTTCGCGTACCAGGTGTAGCCGATCTCGACGCGGTCGGCGGCCGCGATGATGTCGTGATAACGGGTGCTGCCGACGACCTGGCCGCTCTTCAGCTCGCGCACCGCCCAAGGCAGCATGTCGCCCTTTTTCTGACCTTCCAGTGCGGAGGAAATATAGGAGGCCGTCTGCTCGGGCCCGGGCACGGTAGTGAACCAGAGCTCCCATAGCCTGCCGTCGGCCGCTGCGCTTGCCAATCCTTCATGGTGCTCAGGCGAAAGAGGCTCGAGCCTTACCCCGTGCCCTTCGAGGATAACCGGCCGCGGCGCGATCAAGCCGCGCCCCGGAGCAGCCCGTCCTTGCGGAACATGTCGCGGATTCCCCGCACCGCCTGGCGCAGGCGGTGCTCGTTCTCGATCAGCGCGATGCGCACGTGATCGTCGCCGTAGTCGCCGAAGCCGACCCCGGGCGCCACCGCGATCTTGGCGTCCTCGAGCAGGCGCTTGGTGAACTCGATCGAGCCCATGCGCTCGTAGAACTCGGGGATCTTCGCCCACACGTACATCGAGGCCTTGGGCATTTCCACCATCCAGCCGATGTCGTGCAGGCCCCTGACCATGACATTGCGTCTTTTTTCATAGGTACGTTTTATTTCGAGAACGCAATCCTGGGGCCCTTCCAGCGCCACGATCGACGCCACCTGGACCGGCGTGAAGCTGCCGTAGTCGTGGTAGCTCTTGATGCGCGCGAGGGCGTGCACCAGGTCCCTGTTGCCGACCATGAAGCCGATGCGCCAGCCCGCCATGTTGTAGCTCTTCGACATGGTGAAGAACTCGACCGCGATGTCGCGAGCACCCGGCACCTGCATGATGGATGGGGCTTTATATGAGTCAAAAACTATGTCCGCGTACGCCAGGTCGTGCACGACGAGGATGTCGTGCTCGCGCGCGAGCGCGATCACGCGCTCGAAGAACGCCAGGTCCACGCAGTGCGCCGTCGGGTTCGACGGGAAGCCGATCACCAGCATCTTCGGCTTGGGGATCAGCTCGCGGATCGCGCGCTCGAGCTCGGCGATGAAGTCGACGCCTGGGGTCATGCGCACCGAGCGGATGTCGGCGCCGGCGATGATCGCGCCGTAGATGTGGATCGGGTACGAAGGGTTGGGCACCAGCACGGTGTCGCCGCGCTCCAGGCAGGCGAGCATCAGATGCGCGAGGCCTTCCTTCGAGCCGATGGTGACGATGGCCTCGGAGTCCACGTCGAGCTCGACCCCGTAGCGGCGGCGGTACCATTCGCAGATCGCCTTGCGCAGCCGCGGGATGCCCTTGGAGACCGAGTAGCCGTGCGTGTCCTGGCGCTGCGCGGCCTCGATCAGCTTGTCGACGATGTGCCTGGGCGTCGGCCCGTCGGGATTGCCCATCGACAGGTCGATGATGTCGTCCCCGCGCCGGCGCGCCGCCATCTTCAGCTCGTTGGTGATGTTGAAGACGTACGCCGGCAGCCGCTTAATCCTTGAAAATTCACGCATTGTAGAATTCTAGCGTGAAACTTCACGCTGCCGGCCCGAGCGCCGCCAACACCATCACCGGCTACGGCGAGGACCACGTGCTGGTGAACGGCCAGCGCCACGACTCGAGCGTCGTCGTTCTGTCCGACCGGGTGCTGCCGTGGGAAGCAAAGAGTTTCTCAACCCTGCGGGAGGAGGATTTTTCCATGCTCAAAAACCTTGGAGTAGAAATCGTCCTGCTCGGCACCGGTCCGCGCCAGCGCTTTCCGCATCCGCGGCTCACCGCGCCCCTCGCGGCGGCGGGCATCGGCGTCGAGGTGATGGACCTCAAGGCCGCCTGCCGCACCTACAATATCCTGGTCGCCGAGGAGCGCAAGGTCGCCGCCGCGCTGCTGTTCGCGTGACGGAGCGCGGCGTGCGGCTGCTGCTTGCGCTGCTCGCGATCGCGTGGTTCGGCACGCTCGGCGTGCGGCCGCTCTACAAGGCCGACGAGAGCCGCTACGCCGAGATCCCGCGCGAGATGGTGGCGAGCGGCGACTGGATCACGCCGCGCCTGAACGGCTTCAAGTACTTCGAGAAGCCGCCCCTGCAGTACTGGACCACCGCCGCGTTCTTCACGCTGTTCGAAGTCGCGGACTGGTCGGCACGGCTGTGGACCGCGCTCGCCGGCTTTGCGGGAATTTTCATGGTGCTTTTTGCAGGAAGGCGTCTTTTCGGCGCGCCCGCGGGGGTCTACGCCGCCGCGGTGCTCGCCGGCAGCCCGCTCTACGTCATGCTCGGGCAGATCAATACCCTGGACATGGGGCTGACGTTCTTCCTCTGCGGCGCCGTGTTCGCGTTCGCGCTCGGGCACGTGCTCCTCGCCTGGACGGCGTGCGCCCTCGCCGTGCTGAGCAAGGGATTGATCGGCATCGTGTTGCCGCTGGCGACGCTCGCTCTCTATATCCTGATCAAGCGCGACTGGGCATTGCTTGGAAAAATGAAGATTTTCTCCGGAGGCGCGCTGTTTCTCGCGATCGCCGCACCCTGGTTCATCGCGGTTTCGCTCGCCAACGACGAGTTCCTGCGCTTCTTCTTCATCCAGGAGCATTTCCAGCGCTTCACCACCGAGATGCATGGCCGCGCGCACCCCGCCTGGTATTTCCTGCCGATCCTGGCCGCCGGCATGGCGCCGTGGCTGCTGCCGCTCGGCTTCACGCTGTTTCATTCAGTCAAAAGCAAGGCTGAAAGATTCGATGCGGTCCTGTTTCTTGCCTTGTGGGCACTGGTGGTGTTTGCGTTCTTCTCCGCGTCGGGGTCGAAGCTGCCCTCCTACATCCTGCCGATGTTCCCGCCGCTCGCGCTGCTGATCGGCCGCTGGCTCGCCGCCTTTGACGCCCGCCGCGCGCTCGTTGCGCAGTCTGTGCTGCTTGCCGTGGCGGGGCTGGCCTTGGCGGTTCTCGCGCCGCGCCTGGCCGCAAGCTACGCCAGCTACATTCCCTGGCTGGTCGCGGCGGGGATCTGGCTCGTGGTGGCGTCGGTCGCCGCCTGGCGCCGGTCAATTGCCACTTGCGTCGGCCTGCTTGCCCTCGGCGGGTTCGGCGCCACGCAGATCGCGCTCATTGGACATCGCACGCTGGCGGCCGAGCTCAGCGTCGCGCCGACCGTTGCGGCGCTCCCCGCCCTTCCGCCGGCGAGCGCACGCGTCTTTACCGTGGATGCCTATGACCATACGATTCCGTGGAGCCTGCGGCGCACGGTCACCATGGTCGGCTACAAGGACGAGCTCGGCGAGGCGATCCGTTGGGAGCCGCAGAAGTTCATCCCGGACTTGCCGGGATTTGCCCGCGCCTGGAGCGCCGCGCCCGAGGCCTACGCATTCTTCGCGGCGCGCGACTTCGACCGCCTGCGCGCCGAGCTTGCCCTGCCCATGCAGGTCGCGGCCCGCGGACCGCGCTACGTCATCGTGAGGAAGCCATGACGCCCGTCAGTTTTTCGCTGATCCTCGTCGGCGTGCTGCTGAACGCCGCCGCCCAGCTGCTGCTGAAGGCCGGGACCAACGCCATGCCGCTCGGCCTGCGGCTCGCGATCGAGCCGCACATCCTGGCAGGCCTCGCCTGCTACGTGGTGAGCGTGGTCGTCTGGGTCGTCGCGCTGTCCCGCGTGCCGGTGAGCATCGCCTACCCCATGCTCTCCATCGGCTACGTGGTGAACGCGATCGCCGCCTGGTACCTGCTCGGCGAGGCGGTGACGCCGATGCGTCTGGTGGGAATCGGTATCATCGTCCTCGGCGTGTTCATCGTGGCCCGTTCATGACCGATTACCTGCCTTTCGCCCGCCCTTCGATCGACGAGGAAACGATCGCCGGCGTGGCCGAGGTCCTGCGCTCCGGCTGGATCACTTCCGGGCCGCAGGTGAAGGCGTTCGAGGCGGCGCTGTCGCGGCTGTGCGGCGGGCGTGCCGTGCGCAGCTTTTCCTCCGGCACCGCGGCGCTGGAGGTCGGCCTGAGGCTGGCGGGCGTCGGCGCCGGGCACGAGGTGATCACCACGCCTCTTTCCTGGGTCGCCACCGCCAACGTCGTGCTCCAGGTCGGCGCGCGCCCGGTGTTCGTCGATGTCGATCCGCGCACCCGGAACATCGACCTGGAGAAGATCGAAGCGGCGCTCACGCCGGCGACCCGCGCGCTGATCCCGGTCGATCTCGCCGGGCTGCCGGTCGATCGCGACCGCCTGTATTCGATTTCCGGACGGAAAAACCTCAGGGTCATCGAAGACGCCGCCCAATCCTTCGGCGCGCGCTGGCGCGGACGCGCCCTGGGCACGTTCGGCGACCTCGTCGCCTTCAGCTTTCATGCCAACAAGAACATCACCACGGCCGAGGGCGGTGCCTTGGTTCTGCCGGATGAGAGCCTCATTCCCCTGTGCGAGAAATTGCGCCTGCAGGGCGTGGCGCGCTTCGGCGAGGACGGCATGGAGGTCGACGTCGCCGGCGGCAAATTCAACCTCACCGACGTCGCCGCGCGCCTCGGTCTCGGGCAGCTTCCTCATCTGCAGGAATTTACGGACAGAAGGCGAGACCTTGCCAGACGCTACTTCCAGCGCTGGGACCGTTCGCTCGAGTGCGAGCTGCCGCTGGAGGACTTCGAGAACTCGAACTGGCACATGTTCCAGGTCGTGCTGCCCAAGCGCGCGGACCGCGCCCGGTTCATCGCGGCGATGCGCGAGCAGGGCATCGGCGTCGGCGTGCATTACCCGGCGATGCACCTGTTCGCCCTGTACCGCTCGCTCGGCTGGCGCGCCGGCCAGTTCCCGCATGCCGAGCGGGTCGGCCGCTCGATCGTGACGCTGCCGCTGTTCCCGGCGATGACCGAGTCCGACGTGTCTCGCGTGTGCGAAGCGGCGCGCAAGGCGCTGACATGAGGCTTTCCGTCGTCATTCCCGTGTACAACGAAGAAGCCGGGCTGCCGGCGCTCTTCGGGCGCCTGTATCCGGCGCTGGACGACCTGCGCATCGACTACGAGGTGATCTTCGTCAACGACGGCAGCCGCGACCGCTCGGCGGCGCTGCTGCGCGAGCAGTTCGCGCGGCGCCCGGAGGTCACCCGCGTGATCCTGCTGAACGGCAATTTCGGCCAGCACATGGCGATCATGGCGGGCTTCGAGCGCTGCCGCGGCGAGCGCGTGGTCACGCTGGATGCGGACCTGCAGAATCCGCCCGAGGAGATCGGCAAGCTGCTGGCGAAGATGGACGAAGGCCACGACTACGTCGGCGGCGTGCGCAGCTCGCGCCGCGACCCGGCGCTGCGGCGGATGCTTTCGCGCGCCATGAACCACCTGCGCGAGCGCATTACGCGCATCCGCATGACCGACCAGGGATGCATGCTGCGCGCCTACAGCCGCGACATCGTCCAGGCGATCAACGAGTGCCGCGAGCTGAACACTTTCATTCCCGCCCTCGCCTACACCTTCGCCAGGAACCCGGCCGAGCTCGAGGTCGCGCACGAGGAGCGCGCCGCCGGCACCTCGAAATATTCGTACTACCGCCTGGTGCGCCTCAATTTCGACCTGGTGACCGGATTTTCCGTGGTGCCGCTGCAGCTGTTCTCGCTGTTCGGGATCGCGGTGTCCATCGTCTCGGTGCTCGTCTACCTGGTGGTGATGGTCAAGCGCCTCCTCGCCGGTCAGCCGTACCTGGAGATCCTGTGGGACCGCGACATCCTGCAGTTCTTTCTTACCGGCATCGTATTGTTCGGCGTCGGCCTGGTCGGCGAATACGTCGGCCGCATTTACCAGCAAGTCCGTCACCGTCCGCGTTACCTGGTGGAAGCGGTCCTCGAGCGGCAGCAGCCGGCGTCATCGTGGCAGTCCAAGCCGTCGTCTTCGGCTACCACGACGTAGGCGTGCGCTGCCTGCGCGTGCTGCTCGACGCCGGCGTCGCGGTGCCGCTCGTCGTCACCCACCGCGACGATCCGCACGAGCGCATCTGGTTCGAAAGCGTGGCCCAGCTCGCGCGAGCTCACGCCATCGAGACTTTGGTTTCCGAAGACATGAATCATCTTCGGCAGCGAATCAGCGGGATTTCGCCGGAATTCACGTTTTCCTTCTACTACCGGCGCATGCTGCCGCCCGAAGTGCTGGCGCTCGCCAGGAAGGGCGCCTTCAACATGCACGGCTCGCTGCTCCCGAAATACCGCGGCCGCGCGCCCGTGAACTGGGCGATCCTGAAGGGGGAGAGCGAGACCGGCGCCACGCTGCACGAGATGGTTGCCAAGCCCGATGCGGGCCGCATCGTCGACCAGGAGCGCGTGCCGATCGGGCCGGACGATACCGCCGCGGAGGTGTTCGCCAAGGTGAGCGACGCCGCAGAGACTGTTCTTAAACGCAGCCTGCCTCATCTTCTCGCTGGAACGGCGAGCTTGAAGAAGCAGGACTTGTCGAAAGGCAGCTACTTCGGCGCGCGCAGGCCCGAGGACGGACGCATCGACTGGTCGAAAAGCGCCATCGAGATCCACAACCTGGTGCGCGCCGTCGCGCCTCCCTACCCCGGCGCTTTCACGGACCGGATGAAGATCTTTCGCACCCGCGTCGAGGATCGAAAAGCCCCTCGTGGCAAGACCGGGCCCTATCGGGAGGGCGACGCATGGTTCGCGGCGTGCGGCGATGGTAAAGTCCTGCGCCTCCTCGAGGTCGAGCCCAAAGAATGAAAAAGATCCTGATTCTCGGCGTCAACGGCTTCATCGGCCACCATCTCTCCCAGCGCGTGCTCGCCGCGACCGACTGGGAGATCTACGGCATGGACATGCAGTCCGACCGCGTCGAGGAGCTGCTCGGCGAGCGGCGCTTCCATTTCTTCGAGGGCGACATCACCATCAACAAGGAGTGGATCGAGTATCACATCCGCAAGTGCGACACCGTGGTGCCGCTGGTCGCCATCGCCACGCCGGCGACCTACGTGAAGCAGCCGCTGCGGGTGTTCGAGCTCGACTTCGAGGCCAACCTGCCGATCGTGCGCGCCTGCGTGCGCCACGGCAAGCGCCTGTTGTTCCCCTCCACGTCCGAGGTGTACGGCATGTCGCCCGACCGCCACTTCGACCCGGAGCAGTCGCCGCTGGTGTACGGCCCGATCCACCGCCAGCGCTGGATCTACGCCTGCTCGAAGCAGCTGATGGACCGAGTCATCTGGGCCTACGGCCAGCAGGAGGGACTCGATTTCACCCTGTTCCGGCCGTTCAACTGGATCGGCGCCGGCCTGGACTCGATCAGCACGCCCAAGGAAGGCAGCTCGCGCGTCGTCACGCAGTTCTTCGGCCACATCGTGCGCGGCGAGCGCATCCAACTGGTCGACGGCGGCAGGCAGAAGCGCGCCTTCACCTATATCGAGGACGGGATCGACGCGCTGATGGCGATCATCGCCAACCGCGGCGGCATCGCCTCGGGGAAGATCTACAACATCGGCAACCCGCGCAACAATCTGTCGGTGCGCGAGCTCGCCAGGACGATGGTCGACCTGGCGCTCGAATATCCCGAGTACCGCGACGCGGCGCGCAAGGTAAAGATCGTGCGCACCAGCGCCGAGCGCTACTACGGCCGCGGCTACCAGGACATGCAGAACCGCGTGCCGAACATCGTCGCCACCAAGCGCGACCTCGCCTGGCGCCCGCGTGTCGGAATGAAGGATGCGCTGCGCTACATCTACGACGCGTACCGCACGCACGTCGCCGAAGCGCGCCATCTCGTCAAGTGAAGCTTGCGCTGAAGGTGGACGTTGATACGTTCCGCGGTACGCGCGACGGTGTTCCTCGTTTAGTGAAAGTATTGAAACGCCACGGCGCCGGCGCCACCTTCCTCTTCAGCCTCGGGCCGGACCACACCGGCCGCGCGTTGCGCCGCATTTTTCGCCCAGGGTTCTTCTCGAAGGTCAAACGAACTTCGGTCCTGGAGCACTACGGCGTCCGCACCCTCCTCTACGGCACGCTGCTGCCGGGGCCGGACATCGGCCGCCAGTGCGCGGACACGATGCGCGCGACGCGAGACGCGGGTTTCGAGGTCGGCATCCACTGCTGGGACCACGTGCGCTGGCAGGATTATGTTGCCCGCCGCGATGCCGCCTGGACCGAGCGCGAGATGAGGCTCGCCTGCGAGCGTTTCGAAGCGGTGTTCCGGGAAATTCCCAGGACCTGGGGAGCAGCCGGCTGGCAAACCAACGCGCACGCGGCGCGTTTCCAGGACCATGCCGGCTTTGCGTACGCCTCGGACACGCGCGGCGTCCGGCCCTTCCTGCCGCTGTGGAACGGGGAACGCGTGGGCTGCCCGCAATTTCCCACCACGCTGCCGACTCTCGACGAGCTGATCGGGCTGGAGGCCGACCCGGTCGCTCACCTCCTGAACCTTCCCGCAAAGGATCATGTGTTTACGGCGCACGCCGAATTGGAAGGCGGAAAGCTCCTCGCCATGTTCGAGTCGCTTCTCGCAGGCTGGAGGTCCCGGCGCTACCAGCTGGTGAGCCTGGATTCTCTCTACAGCTCGATCGACGTGGCCGCGCTGCCGCGCCACGAAGTGGTCTACGGCGAGGTCGCCGGACGCTCGGGAGCCCTCGCCCTGCAGGGAAAGGAGAGCGCATGATGTTCGAGGGGTTCTCAAGAAGAAAAATCAGAACGAGCGGCGCGAGCATCAACCTGGTGGCGGCCGGCGACGGCCCGCCAGTGCTGCTGCTGCACGGCTATCCGGAGACCCACGCCATGTGGCACAAGGTCGCGCCGCGGCTCGCGCGCGAGTACACCGTGGTCTGCCCCGACCTGCGCGGCTACGGCGACTCGTCGAAGCCGAAGGGGCTCGCCGATCACTCGAACTACTCGAAGCGCGCCATGGCGCTCGACATGGCGCAGGTCATGGCGGCGCTGGGCCACGACCGGTTTCACGTCGTCGGGCACGATCGCGGCGGCCGCGTCGGCCATCGCCTGGCGCGCGATCACGGCAGGCGCGTGCGCAGCCTGACGGTGCTCGACATCTCCCCGACGCTCAAGATGTACGAGAGCACGAACATGCAGTTCGCGAAGGCGTACTACCACTGGTTCTTCCTGATCCAGCAGGCGCCTCTGCCGGAGCGGATGCTGGCCGGGCTTGGGCCGTTCTATATCTTCAAGCGCCTGGGTCGGGGGAAGTCGGGTTTGAAGCATTTTTCCAAAAAAGCAATGGCCGAATACGTCCGCGCCTTCAGGGACCCGCGCACCATCCACGCGACCTGCGAGGACTACCGCGCCGCGGCGACCATCGACCTGATTCACGACCGGCAGGACCTGCGAAAGAAGCTGAAGATGCCGCTGCTCGCGCTATGGGGAAAACAGGGCGTCATCGAGGCGCTCTTCGACTGCCTCGCCGACTGGCGCGAGGTGGCCGCCGACGTGCGCGGCCGCGCCTTGAACTGCGGGCACTTCATTCCCGAGGAAAAGCCCGCCGAGTTGCTCGCCGAGCTGCGCCGCTTTCTAGGCGCGCTCGGCAAAGGGGAGACCTAAACCTCGATTTCTTCAGGCTTGAGGGTGACGACTTGGCCGTCGCGCCACACGACGATGGATTGGCCGAGTTCCTTGTGGCGCTTGAGGGCGACGCGTACGCCGCGGTTGACCGCATGCAAAAGGTCCTCGGAGGTCCATAGCCTTTCGGGCGCAGCGACAGCTTTCTGCTGCTCAACGCGCGGTTTCATGTATCGGGTAGTTAGTTGGCGCCAGAGCGAATTATCACCGATGCAGACAGCGCCTCCAAGATCGCGCCAGGCGATACGGCGGGCGGGCGACGAATTGCTGTTGTCGAACAGAACCCATGAATCAGCCGCCGCCGAGTAATGGTTGAAGAAATTCTCGAGGCCGCGCTCGTATCTGCGGCGAATCACGTCTTCCGGAATGCTGTGCCCGCCGCTAGCCACGCGAGATGCGACCCGCCTTATCGCGGTATCCGCGCTCGGCAGCCAGAAGAAGATGAGATGGAACAGGTAACCCTTGCGTTGCATCGAGCGGATGCGCGGCACTAGCAGGCGGCCCGAAAGCGTGGTTTCGAAAGCCACGTCCTTCCTCGCGTTCGCCAGCTCGGTGAGACGGTGGAGCGTCATTCGGCCGGCTGCAATATCGCTAACGTTCGTTTCCTTCGCGATCACGTCCGCGTTGACGAATTCGTCGACACGCCGCGCTCCCGTCAGAAGCTCGGGTGCGGAGGTCGACTTCCCGGCGCCGTTCGGACCGGCGATCACGAAAAGATTCGGCATGCGGCGATATTTTCCTTTGAGATCAGGCTTCTAACACCGAGCTTGCGACCCTGGAGAAAAACATGTTCAATGAAGACGTTACGGCGCATTGCTAAGAAGGGTCCTAAAGAACCTCTGGAAATGCTCGGCAGGCCGCTCCCGAATCAGTCGGCGTCGCATCCCCGGCAGTACCCGCAGCAGCCAATCCATGGCACAGCTCCATTCCACGGAGGTACTGAACTTTGCTAAAGCCCTATGATGTCGAGCAGCCCGCCCAAGCAGAATCGCCTTCCTTCTCCCCGGTCGTGACCGCGAAGCATCCCCGAGCGCCGCGCAAGCCGAAAGTGAAAAAGCTGTTCGTCCTCGACACCAACGTGCTGATGCACGACCCGACGAGCCTGTTTCGCTTCGACGAGCATGACCTGTACCTGCCGATCGCCACGCTGGAGGAGCTCGACCAGCACAAGCGCGGCCTTTCCGACGTGTCGCGCAATGCGCGGCAGGCAAGCCGCTTTCTGGATGAAATCGTTTCCACGGCGGTCGAGGACATCAAGAGCGGACTGGTCATCAAGACGAAGGACGGGCAGCAATCGAAGGGGCGCCTGTTCCTGCAGACCGAGGCGATGAACGGCGAGCTGCCGGCGACGCTTGCCTCGGGCCGGACCGACAACCAGATCCTGTCGGTGGTGCGCACGCTGCAGGGCCGCGAGCCGCAGCGCGACGTGGTGCTGGTGTCGAAGGACATCAACATGCGCATCAAGGCGCGCGCGCTCGGGCTCGCCGCCGAGGACTACACCAACGACAAAGTGCTCGAGGACGCCGACCTGCTGTACACCGGTCTGCGCCGCCTGCCGAAGGACTTCTGGAACACGCACGGCCGCGACGTCGAGTCCTGGAAGAAGGAAGGCCATACCTACTACCGCGTGCGCGGACCGCTGGTGCCGAAGCTGCACGTCAACGAATTCGTGTTCGACGAGTCGGGCGACAAGCCCCTCTACGCCCTGGTGAAGGAGACCTCGGGCCGCCTGGCGGTGCTCGAGACGCTGCGCGACTACACGCACGCGAAGAACTCGGTGTGGGGCATCACGGCGCGCAACCGCGAGCAGAACTTCGCGCTCAACCTGCTGATGAGCCCGGCGGTCGACTTCGTCACCCTGCTCGGCCAGGCCGGCACCGGCAAGACGCTGCTCGCGCTCGCCGCGGGCCTCACCCAGGTGCTCGACGAGAAGCGCTACTCCGAGATCATCATGACGCGCGTCACCGTGCCGCTCGGCGAGGACATCGGCTTCCTGCCGGGCACCGAGGAGGAGAAGATGCAGCCCTGGATGGGCGCGCTGGAGGATAACCTCGATGTGCTGAATGCCTCCGACGAGTCGGGCGGCGAGTGGGGGCGCGCGGCGACGCGCGACCTGGTACGCTCGCGCATCCGCATCAAGTCGCTCAACTTCATGCGCGGCCGCACCTTCGTCAACAAGTGGCTGATCATCGACGAGGCGCAGAACCTGACGCCCAAGCAGATGAAGACGCTGGTGACGCGCGCCGGTCCCGGCACCAAGGTCGTGTGCCTGGGCAACATCGCCCAGATCGACACGCCGTACCTGACTGAGGGCAGCTCGGGCCTCACCTACGTGGTGGACCGCATGAAGGACTGGACGCACGCCGGGCACGTGACGCTCGCGCGCGGTGAGCGTTCGCGCCTGGCCGACCACGCCGCCGACGTCCTGTAAGGAATAAGTCAGCTTTTTTTTCTGTTAATCTTCGGCCCTTCTTTTTCCCGAAAGACCTTGATGATCCCCCACGTCCGCTGCCTGGCCGCGCTCGCGGCGCTGCTCCTCTGCTTCAACGTCTCGGCACAACAGAAATTCGAGCCGCAGGTCGGCCAGGCCGGCAAGGACGTCATCTGGGTGCCGACCCCCGATGACGTAGTCGAGCGCATGCTGACCATGGCACAGGTGACGCCCAACGACTTCGTCATCGACCTGGGCTCCGGCGACGGCAAGATCGCGATCCTCGCCGCCCGCAAATTCGGCGCGCGCGCCCTCGGCATCGAGTACAACCCGGATATGGTGAAGCTGTCGCAGAACAACGCCCTGGCCGCGGGCGTTGCCGGCAAGGCGAGCTTCCGCAACGCCGACATCTTCGCCACCGACTTCAGCCAGGCCAGCGTCATCACCATGTACCTGCTGCCCGGTCTCAACATGAAGCTGCGCCCGCAGATCCTGTCGATGCGCCCCGGCACGCGCGTGGTGTCGCACTCGTTCACCATGGAGGACTGGGAAGCCGACGAGATCTCCAGCGTGGACGGGCGGCGTGCCTATTTCTGGGTGGTGCCGGCGAACGTGATGGGCAGCTGGACGCTGGAAACCAACGGCCAGAGGACCGACCTGACCCTGGAGCAGACCTTCCAGAAGATCAACGGCACGCTCACGCTCGGTGCGGTGCACGGCGGCCTGCGCGATCCCAGGCTGCGCGGCGCCAGCGTCAGCTTCGCCTTCGTCGACGGCGACGGCGTGCGGCGCGACTACACGGGGCGCGTCACCGGCACCCGCATGGAAGGCAGCTTCCGCGACGAGAAAGGCCAGGAAGGCCGCTGGACGGCGTCTAAGAAGTAACCAGCTTCTTGTGCGAGCCGTCGCAGAACGGCTTGTTGCCGCTGTGCTTGCAGCCGCACAGCCACATCTTCTGCGCTTCGCTGATCGTGAACTTGACCGGCGAGAATTCGGAGCCCTTGTGCGAGCCGTCGCAGAATGGCTGGCGCTTGGAGCGGCCGCAGGCGCACCACCAGTAGTCCCCCGGGGCAAGCTCTACGGCGTACGGCGATTGTTGCGCGATCGTCGGGTCGGCCATCGCGTCCTCCCTGTCACGAGTACGAGGGTTCCTGGTAATTCTCGAAGCGAGTGTGCTGGCCGCGGAAAGTCAGCTTGATGGTGCCGATCGGGCCGTTGCGCTGCTTGCCGACGACCACTTCCGCGAGGCCGCGCTGCTCCTCCGGCAGATCGGGCTTGTACACGACTTCGCGGTAGATGAACATGATGACGTCGGCGTCCTGCTCGATGGCGCCCGATTCGCGCAGGTCCGACATCACGGGGCGTCGATCGGGGCGCTGGTCGACGGCACGGTTGAGCTGCGACAGCGCGATCACCGGCACGTCGAGCTCTTTCGACATCGCCTTCAGCGAGCGCGAGATCTCGGAAATCTCGGTGGCGCGGTTTTCGCCCTGCGCGGTGGCCGCCATCAGCTGAATATAGTCGATGACGATCAAGCCGAGCTTCGAGTACTGGCGCTTGAGCCGCCGCGCCCTGGCGCGCACTTCGAGCGCGGTGAGCGCACCGGCCTCGTCGATGTAGATCGGCGTCTCGTGGAGCTTGCCCATCGCCTCCGAGAGCTGGCCCCATTCCTTGTCGGAGAGCCGTCCGGTGCGCATCTTGTGCTGGTCGACGCGCGAGATGGAGCCCAGCATGCGCATGGCGAGCTGGGTGCTGCTCATCTCCATGCTGAAGATCGCGACCGGCAGGCCGTTGTCGACGGCGACGTGCTCGGCGATGTTGAGCGCCAGGGCGGTCTTGCCCATGCTGGGGCGGCCGGCGATGATGATCAGGTCGCCCGGCTGCAGGCCGGCAGTCATCCGGTCGAGGTCGATGAACCCGGTCGGCACGCCGGTGACGTCGGAAGGGTTGTCGCGGTGATAAAGGTGATCGATGCGCTCGAAGACGCGGGCCAGCACCGGCTTGATCTCGAGCAGGCCCTGGCCGAGGCGGGCGCCGGACTCGGCGATCTGGAAGATCTTGGATTCGGCTTCGTCGAGCAGCAGGCCGATTTCCCTGCCGGTGGGATTGAGCGCGTTCTCGGCGATCTCGGTGGCGACCTGCGCCAGGCGTCGCTGGACTGAGCGCTCCCGCACCAGCTCGGCGTAGCGCCGGATATTGAGCGCGCTGGGCGTATTCTGCGCCAGCGCGCCGAGGTAGGCCGGTCCGCCGGTGCGGTCCTTGTCCTCGCTCGCCTCGATCGACTCGGAAACCGTGACCACGTCGGCCGGCCTGGCGGCCTCCACCAGCTTGGCGATGTGGCGCCAGATGCGGCGGTGGTCGTCGCGGTAGAAATCGTCGGCGCCGACGAGGTCGGCGATGCGGTCGAAAGCGTGGTTGTCGAGCAGCAGCGCGCCGAGCAGCGACTGCTCCGCCTCTACCGAGTGCGGCGGAACCTTGAGCGCGAGCAGCTGCGGATCGGCGCTCTCTTGACGTGCTGTGTGCTGTGCAAGGGCCATTTCTTCGTGGTCGATGAAGCGCGCGACATCATCACCCGCACCGCTCGCCTTGTCAAAACAGACCCTGTGAACTACTTGTGATTAACCTGTGAGAAGGCTGTTAGCTTTCCCCTTGCACGGATACCGTGATGGTGATGGCGACATCGGTATGCAGCGCGATCTGGATGGGGTAATCGCCGACCTGCTTCAACGGCCCCTGCGGCATCCTGATCTGCGCGCGCTCGACCTCGTGGCCCTGCTTTTTCAGTCCCTCGACGATGTCGTAATTGGTCACCGAGCCGAACAGGCGTCCGTCGACGCCCGCCTTCTGCGCGATCTGCAGCTTGAAGCCGTCGAGCTTGGCGCCGCGCTCCTGCGCCTTGGCGAGCTGCTCGGTCTGCGCCTTCTCCAGCTCGGCGCGCCTCGACTCAAAAGCCTTCAGGTTCTCCTGCGTCGCGCGCTTCGCCTTGCCGTGCGGAATCAGGTAGTTGCGCGCATAGCCGTCCTTGACCTTCACCACATCGCCGAGATTGCCGAGGTTGGCGACCTTTTCCATGAGGATCACTTGCACGCCGCTCTCCTCAATGCAGGTCGGTGTACGGCAGCAGCGCGAGGAAGCGCGCGCGCTTGATCGCCTCGGACAGCTGCCGCTGGTAGCCGGCCGCGGTGCCGGTGATGCGCGCCGGGATGATCTTGCCGGTCTCGTTGATGAAGTCCTTCAGCACCTCGACGTCCTTGTAGTCGATCCACTCCACCTTCTCGGCGGTGAAGCGGCAGAACTTGCGGCGGCGGAACAGCGCCCGCTGCCCTTTGTCCTTCTTGTCCTTGGCGAACTTGCCTTTGCCCTTGCCCTTACCCCTGCGCGGCGGCGGCATCTTCAATCTCCTTCAATGAATTCGACGTCGGTTACGTGCAGCACCAGTTTCTTCGATCGCTTGCTCTTCGCGGCGAGAAAGCCATCCAGCTTGATCTCGGTATTCAGGCTCGCCTTTGCCAGCAGCCGGGCCTGAGCTTCAAACGCGATCCCCGCGATTTCGGCATTGACCCTGCGCTTTGCGCCCGCCTCGTCGCGCTCCGATTCATGCCTGAGGCGGAATTCGACTGCGGGAACGCCCGCCGGGGTGTAGCGCAAGGCGCCTAGCTCGATCAGCTTGCCGCGGAGCTCGACCCGGTTCAGGCCGGGATGTCCGCCGGGCGGCCCTCGGCGCCACGTTCCATCATCAGCGATTTCGACTTCTCCTCCTTCATCATCGGCGACGGAGAAGTCACCGCCTTGGGCATCTTCACGATCAGGTGGCGCAGCACGGCGTCGCTGAACTTGAACGAGTGCTCGAGCTCGGCCAGCGTCTCGTTCTCGCACTCGATGTTCATCAGCACGTAGTGTGCTTTGTGGACCTTCTGGATCGGGTAGGTGAGCTGGCGCCGACCCCAGTCTTCCAGCCGGTGAACCGTGCCGTTGCGCCCGGCGATGACGCCCTTGTAGCGCTCGACCATGGCGGGCACCTGCTCGCTCTGGTCGGGATGGACGATGAAAACGATCTCGTAATGCCGCATGCGCTGGATCTCCTTATGGGTAAGCCACCCGCCATACGCAGCGGTGCGGCAAGGAAAGGGCGCGAATTCTACTTGAAAAGGCCCGACAATTCAAAGTCCGGATGCGCCTTGAGGAACCTGGCCAAGTCATCATCCAGCGTCGCCCAGGTGATGTGCCGGGCGAAGGCGCGGCCGATCGCGTGGACGAGCCGATTGCGATGGGCGCAATAGTTGGTGAGAGGCACCAGTCGATGCCCTGTCTCGATTTTCGGCGCATATCCCGTCTGGCCGCTCTGAATCGCGGCGGCGCCGCGCGACAGCGCCCACTCCAGCGCCGCGTCCCAGAGCCGGAAATACGGCAGCCAATCCCGCGGGCGGCGGTAATCGATGCCGACGAATTTGTTGATGACCCTCGATCCCATGTCGAAGCAAAGCATGAACGCGACCATTTCGTCCGACGACCGTTCCCTCAGCACGATGAAATGCGCCTCGGTCCGCGTGGCGACGAGCTCGAAGAATTTGCGGTTGAGTTTTTCGAACCGGGTCGTCGCCTTCTGGTAGGTCTGCCAGAACAGGCCGAACAAGGCATCGAGCGCGCGGCGATCCGGACCCTGAACGATCTCGACTCGAATGTCGACTCTTGCCGCACTGCGCCTGAGCTTCTTCCTGAGGGCATGCCGCCGGCTGCCCTTCAGCGCGGCAAAGTAGGCGTCCTTGCTGCGCAGCGGGAGCTCGACGATGGTGCCCGGAAAGCTGACCACCCGGAACAGCCGCCGTTGCTTGGCGAGCCATTCGAGATCCGCGGCATACGACGCAGGGAAATCCTTCCATACCAGCAATACAGCCCCCAGCCCACGCGCCTGCATTTCGAGGGCCTGCTGCAGCGCGAGCAGGGCGCTCCTCGAGTCCACCCCCGGTAGCATCCCGACGGTTCCCTCATCGGCGCACGGCGAGCCGACGAATAGAGTACGAGGACGAGCGAGCGCCGGGAATATCCTGCCGAGAAACTCGATGCCGCGCAGCAGTCCGGGCGGCGCCACCAGGGCGACGGGGAAGTCCATGACAAACGCCGGGGCGATGCCGACCGGAACGCCGTCGCGATGGATCACGCCGTACAGGAACGAGAATTGATCTTCCAGCCCGCATCGCTCGAGCGTCGAGTACCACCAGCGCCCTTCTAGCGGCGGGGCAAAGCATGCCTCCCACAACGCCGGGTCGATCTGCGATTCAGATTGCACGAAGCGGACCGAGAAACCGGGCGCGCTCACGCGTGGGCGGCCAGCAGAGTCACGCCGACGATGATCAGTACGATGCCGATCCACCGCGCGCCGGTTACCCGCTCGTTCAGGAAGCGCTGGGAAAGGATCGCGACGATGACGAAAGCGATGCTGCCGATCGGGAAAGCGGTGCTGACCTCGACGAACTGCAGAGCGCCCGTATAGATCAATGCCTGCAGGATGAAAAGCGCGACTCCCGCGCCGATCCACAGCTGCCTGGCATCCGGCGCCAACGCCGACTTCTTGAAGAACACCTGCGCAATCCCCTCGATGATGCCGCACAGGATGACCAGCAGTACCCCGATCGTGGTCGCGGTCATTGCCGGATTGCGCTTCTGGCGCTGCTGTCGTGATCGGTGCGGCTGATGAACCAGACCCCGGCGAACACGAATCCGATGCCGAGCACTTTGAGCGCGTCGACGCTCTCGCCGAGATAGAGCGCGGACAGGACCAGGACTAGGATCAGGCTCAGGGCGGTGATCGGCTGCGAATAGCTGAGGTCGCAGCCTTCGAGAACCCGCAGCCAGTTGACCAGCTGCCATACGAAAAGTGCTGCGACGAGCAGAAACAGGGGCTCGCGCGAGGCCGCCTCGAGCGCCGCGGGCAACGAGCCGGGATTGGGCAGCTGCAATACGGCCAGCTTCCACACGATATGCACGGCTGTGTCCAGGATGACGGCGAGCGCCAGTCTGAACACGAGCCCGGGAGGCAGGGTGCTGGCGGCCATGGGCGTTCTTCAGGTAGCGTAACACCTTGAGCAAGGAAGGCGTCCGACTGGAGCCAGGCGGCAGGAGATTCGGCAGAGGATTCGGCAGAACCAGCCGGCTGATTGTGCTTGCCGCGGCTTTGCAATCCGGCTGCGGCGATCTGCCTGCGCCGCCGGCGAGCGCGGCGCGGCCCGCGCTGAGCCTGAAGCAGCTGATGGAGTGGGTGATCGATCCTGCCGCCGACGCCGTCTGGGATTCGGTCAAGACCATCGTCACCGAGCAAGGCACGAAGGAAATCGCTCCCCAGACGCAGGAGCAATGGGATGCCGTGCGCAACGGCGCCGCGCTGCTCGCCGAATCGTCGAACCTGCTCATGATGGAGACCCGCGCCCGGGATCAGGGCGAGTGGGTCGCCGCGGCGCGCCGCCTGGCCAGCACCGCTCAGAAAGCGCTCAGGGCCGCCGAGTCGAAAAATGCCGCGGCGGTGTTTGCCGCCGGGGGAGAGATCTACGATGCCTGCTCTGCATGTCATCGCCGCTACGCGCCGCAATTGAATGCGCACTCAGGCCCTCGATAGATTCTGCTCCTGGCTCGAGCAGACGCCGCTCAGCCAGGCGATCCAGAGCGCCGGATGGGTCGTTCCGACCGTGCAGACGATCCACATCCTGGCAATTGCGGCCGTGCTGTCCTCGGTATTGATGCTCGACCTGCGGCTGCTCGGGATTGTCGGGAGCGACCAGCCGCTCGCGCGCGTCACGAATCGTTTCCGCCCGGTGATCTGGTGGACGCTTCCGATCCTCCTCGCCACCGGGGTCGTGATGATCATCGGCGAGCCGGCGCGCGCGCTCGCGAATCCCGTGTTCCAGCTGAAGATGCTGCTTCTGCTTGCCGCGATCGCTGTCACGGCCGGCCTCCATAAGGACTCCAGGATCATCGCCATCCTGTCGTTGTCGCTGTGGGCCGGAATCGTCTTTGCCGGCCGCTGGATCGCCTACTACTGATGGAAATCGACGCCCTGCTGCGGGCCCTGGAGGCGACCGGCGTCGCGGCGGCGATCCGCGAGAACGAGTCGCTGTTTCCGTGGATCGAGTCGCTTCATGTGCTCGCCATCACGCTGGTCATCGGCTCCATCGCGATCGTCGACCTGCGGCTGATCGGCCTCGCCTCGCTCGACCGCGCCGCCGCACGGCTGACCTCCGACGTGCTGCCTTGCACCTGGGCCGCGTTCGCCGGCGCTGTGATCACGGGCGGCCTGCTGTTCTCCTCCAATGCATTCAATTACGCGCATAACTCCTGCTTCCAGGCCAAGTTCGTCTGCCTGTGCCTGGCCGGTATCAACATGGCGGTCTTTCACCTCGGCGTCGGGCGCGCGATCGCGCATTGGGGCGCGTCGCCGCAAACTACCCCGCTCCCGGCTCGTATCGCGGGGGCCGCGTCGCTTCTGCTGTGGATAGGCGTGGTTGCTTTCGGCCGCTGGACGGGTTTTACATTGCATGCAACTCCACTGGTATCCTGATCCGATGAGATACCTCGCCCTCTCGCTCGCGATCAGCGCTTCCGTCTGGGCCGCCGAGCCAGAAAAACCGATCATCAACCCGCCGCCTGCCGCGCGGGACTGGGCCGATCTTGCGAAGCTGCCCGACTGGAGCGGCGTGTGGAATCCGAAAATCACCGACCAGGATGCGCAGGCCAGGACCAACATGCCGCCGTGGAACGCGAAGGCCGCGGCGCTGGTCGCG
>Ga0210382_10000150_pt1 | contig 28092 bp, 28 predicted proteins | sample PLMedo_FD_155452 | JGI IMG/M metagenome (GOLD analysis project Ga0210382, IMG submission 155452) | Groundwater sediment microbial communities from an aquifer in East River, Colorado, USA - PLM0_60_coex redo | ecosystem: Environmental > Terrestrial > Soil > Riparian zone | place: USA: East... | reverse complement strand
CCTTGACGCGATACTCGTCCGCCAGCGCGTCGGCTTGCGCCGGGCGCGGGCCCGCGACCCCTGCCGCGATCCCGATGCAAAGAGCGCAGGCGCGCAGCAAGCCCGTCATCAGCCGCCGATCGAGGCCGGCGAATTTCCATCCCGATCGTCTGCTCAGTGCGTCCATTTGAGCTTCACATACGCGCCGCGCGCCATTTCGCTGGCGGTGGCGGGGTTCCCGAATTCCACGTGGCTGGATTCGAGGAGGTTCTGGCCGACGAGCGAAAGCTCGAGCTCGCGCCGCAGCCGCCATGCAATACGCATATCGAATGCGGTATAGGCCGGTACCTTCGGATTGGGCAGCTCGCTGACATATCGGACCCGGATGTCGAGCTCCGTGCTGTCGGGGAGATCGAGCGACGAGCGCAACATGAACTGACGCTTCGGATCGTTGCCCGCGCCGCTCGCGTTGGTATCCCCGCTGTCCGGCTTGAAGCTCAGGCGCTGTCTCAGGAAAAGCGCTCCCGCGCTCAGGCGCCAGTTCTTCGCCGCCTGGTAGCTGCCCCAGGCTTCGAGCCCGTTGGCCGTGCCTTCCATCTTGTTGCCGAGAACGGAGCTGGTTGCAGAAACCGGTTCAACGCTGCGCAGCTTGTCGTAGATGTTGTGGAACAGGGAAATCGAATACGTTGCCTGCGGCAAGGGCTGGTCCCGATAGCCGACCTCGAAGACCTTCACCACCTCGGACACGAAATCCGAACCGCCGTTGATCTGCGTGGGACCGGCATTCACGAAAAGGTCGCGGTCGATGCGCGAAGGCGCGCGCACGGCGCGCGATGCCGCGCCCCAGACCAGGCGCTGCGGGCCGGGCTTCCAGGCGAGCCTCGCCGAAGGCAGGGGCTCGGTGCCGGTGTAGTAGTTGTTCTCGAACTTGGCCCCGAGCGTGAGCCGCAGGTTCTCTTCCAGCGCGATCTCGTCCTGCGCGAACACGTTACTCCATCGCAAGCTGCGATTCGCGGGCAGGAAAGCCACGAAGGCGCCGTTGCTCACGCGATCGTCCCCATGCCGGTAGCCGCCGCCCCAGGTAAGCCGATGCGCTCCGATCGCCCGCAAGCCGTGCTGGAATTCGACATCGAAAATGTTCAGACGCTCCGCGAACGTTCCCGGGATATCGCGCTCTGTGTGCTCGAAGTAGGATTGAATCTGCAGCTGTCCCCATCCGGCGAGGTCGCGATTCCAGCGGCCGAGCAAATTATTTCCGGAGATGCTGGTATCGTCGCCGAGCGCCTGGTCGAGCGAACCGCGGTAGGCGTCGCCTTGCAGCGTGAACCCGTTCGCCGCGGTCCCCCAGTCGGTGCGAAAGCCGACCTGCCCCTTGCTCCAGCCGTCGCTCGCCGTCGCGCCGTTGGCATTCGAGGTGTTGAAGATGTCGAAAGACCTGCCGTAGACGCGATACGACCCACCCTCGCCGAGTGTGCCGCCGTAGCGCGCGCCGTAACCGCGTTCGAGGCTGCCCGCGCGACCGTACGCGAATGCGCCCTGGGTATCGGCGGCGCGCCGCGTGATCACGTTGATCACGCCGTTCACGGCGTTCGCGCCCCACAGCGTCGCCCCCGGACCGCTGATCACCTCGATGCGCTCGACGTCCTCGAGCATCACGTCCTGCGCATCCCAGAACACGCCGGAGAAAAGCGGCGTGTAGACCGTGCGGCCGTCGATCAGGACCAGCAGCTTGTTGTCGATCGTGTTGTTGAAGCCGCGCGCGCTGATGGCGTACGAGCTCGCGCTCGAGCGCGCGACCTCGAGGTTGGGCGCGAGCCTCAGCACCTCCGCAAGGCGGGTCGCGCCCGAGCGCCGGATGTCCTCGCCCGTGATCACGAAAATCGAAGCGGCGGCATCCGAGAGCCGCTCGGCGTGCCGCGACACCGAGGTGACCTGGATGTTGCCCAGCTCTTCGATGCTCAGATCCGCGATGTCGGCCACGCGCATGGTTTGCGCGCCGGCGGCCGCTGAGAAGAGGAAGACGTTGAAGACGAGGGCGCGCCGCCAGCGCACTCTCGCCAGCGTCGAGCAAGTGCTTGAAATTTCAGTGCAGACCACCCTCCCGGTCCCTATCGCTGCTTCGACGATTCGAGCCTAAGCAGACGGCTGCGCTGCGTCCATCGGGGAATCCCGACACATCGTGTCAGGAAAACCCGATAAATGAAACGAATCAGCTGATTAGTCCGTGTCTCATCGAGAACTTCACGAGCTCGACGGTATCGCGGACTTTGAGCTTCTTCATGATGCGCGCGCGGTAGGTTTCCACGGTCTTGGGCGAAAGCGACAGCGCCTGCGCGATCGCAGCGTTGGTGCGCCCCTCGACGACCAGCTGCAGCACGTCCCTTTCGCGCAGGGAGAGACTGTCGAGCGGGCTCACGTTCGCGCCTTCGCGAAGGTAATCGTCGATCACGGTCTCGGTGATCCGATGGCTCAGGTAGCGCTTGCCCGCCCGCAGCGCGCGGATCGCTTCCACCACTTCCTCGCCCGCGGATTCCTTCAGGACGTAACCCTGCGCGCCCGCCTGCAAGGCGCGGTAAATGTGCTCCGCGCTCAGATACATGGAGAGGATCAGCACGCGCGTTTCCGGACATTTCTCGACGATGCGCCGCGTCGCCTCAACGCCGTCGAGCTCCGGCATGGCGATGTCCATGATGACGATGTCCGGGCGCAGACGCAGCGCCTCGGCGACCGCCTCGCGACCGTTGCCCGCTGTCGCAACCACCTGCAGGTCGCCTACTTCGAGCAAGGCCCGAAGACCGTCACGGACGACCGCGTGATCGTCGGCGAGCAGCACCGTAACCGTCATGTCACACCCCCGCTCTGGACGTGATACTCCACGAGCACCTGCACACCCGTACGCAGACCGGCCTTCAGCGAGAACTGGGCCCCGACGGCCTCGGCCCGCTCCCGCATGATCAGCAGCCCCCAGCCGGCTTCGCGGTTGGATCTCTCGATCCGCTTCGGATCGAAGCCGATGCCATTGTCGCGGACCGACAGCGTCGCCAAGCCGTTGGCGCGCCGGACCGCGATTTCGACGCGTTTCGCGTTCGAGTGCTTGGCGACGTTGTTGAGCGCCTCCTGGGCGATCCGGAACATGGCGAGGTCCACCGGCTTGGGAAGATCGGCCGCCGGAGCGTCCCCCTCGAAAGCGACTTGAATTCCCGTTCTGCGCGAAAAACCCGTGGCGAGCGAGCGCAGAGCGGCCGGAAGCCCGTAATCGTCGAGCGCGTGGGGCCGGAGTTCCGCCATGACGTTGCGCATGGCGTCGACCGTGCCTTCGACGAGCGAGCCGCATTCCTCGAGCCGTCTGGCGAGCTCGGGCTTCGACCCCGCGGGCAGGCCGCTCGCGACGATGCTCAAGTTTATGCCGAGCGCGGTGAGATTCTGCCCTACCCGGTCGTGCAATTCTCTTGCAAGGAGCCTGCGTTCGGCCTCCTGGACCTCGACCAGGCGCCGGGACGTGACTTTCAGGCGGTCGGCGTAGCTGTGGAGGTCTTCCTCGGCGCGCTTGCGCTCGGTGATGTCGTGAGTGATCTCTGAGAAACCGCGCGATTTTCCGGTCTCGTCGAGCAGGGGCGTGAGGATGACGTGAGCCCAGAACTGCGACCCGTTCTTGCGCACGCGCCAACCCTCGCTTTCGTGCCGCCCCTGGACCGAGGCGAACTGGAGCTGCATTCCGGGATCGCCCCGGGCGGCGCGCTCGGGCGGGAAAAAGCAGGAGTAATGCCTGCCTATGATCTCTTCGGCGCGAAATCCCTCGATGCGCTCGGCCCCGAGGTTCCAGCTTGTTACGTAGCCGTTCATGTCCAGAATGTAGATGGCGTAATCGCGGACGTTCTCCACCATCATGCGGAACCGCTCCTGGGTCGCGCGCACCTGCTCTTCGGCGAGTTTCCTCTCGGTGATGTCCTGGCAGACGCCGATGATCCGCACCGGCCTGCCCGAGTCGTCGCGGTCCACGCGAGCCTGATTGTGCACCGTCCGCACCACGCCATCCGGGCGCACGATGCGAAACTGGTTGTCGTACTCAGTGCCGCTCCGCAGTGCCTCGTTCGCTATCCTTGCCGCACGCTCCCGGTCTTCCGGATGGACAAGCGTGTAAAAACCGTCGAGAGTCGGCGGCAACTGATCGTGGCGGAAGCCGAAGATCCTGGCGAGCTGGTCCGACCACCTGCGCGAGTTGGTCCGCACGTCCCATTCCCAGCTGCCGAGATTGGCGAGGACCTGCGCCTCCTGGAGCTGAACGTCGCGCGCCCGCAAGGCCTCGTCCTGCCGCCGCCGCTCGGTGACGTCGCGCGCCACTGCGACGACATGCGCGACACGGCCCTGCGAATCGAACACGGCGCTGCGATGGCTCTCGATCCAGCGTACCTCTCCGCTCGGAAGGAGAAAGCGAAACTCCACATCCCGGTTCTGGCCGTCGCGAACCGTGTCGAAGAACGCCTTCTCGACCTGCTCCTTGTCCTCGGGATGAATCTCTCGAAACGCATCGGTCCCGACGAGATCCTTGCTGTTTCCGAGCAGCCGGCTGTAGGCGGGGTTGGCGTAGACCCGCCTGCCCTGCAGATCGATCAGGATAATCAGGTCGGAGGCGTTCTCGGCGAGCAGGCGGAAGCGTTCTTCGGTTTCGCGGAGGTCCTTCGTCATCTGCGCGGCGAGCGTGAGGGCGCGATTGCGCGACGAGGACAGGGAATAGAGGACGGCGAAAAGGAGGAGGCTCGAGAGCACGCCGCCGGCCAGCACCCATACGGGCCAGACCTTGTCGAGGCGGCTCATCACTGCGTCTTTCGAAGCTGTGTATTGAAATTCCCAGAGTCGGTTGGCGATTTCAATCGGAAGCACATGTACGAAGGAACTGGACGCATGGACCGCAGATTGTGCGAGAGATTCTGTAGTCAGCTGGTCGCTGTCAAACAGGAGCTGCCTTCCTTTGGAGGAGTCGGAATTGCGTTCGTCTTCGGCAGACCCGACGTCGTGTAATCTGATCCGCGTGTACCGCAGCATTTCTTTGTTGAGGGCTTCTCTCATCAGGTTTTCAACGTCGAAGCCCGAGCCGACTGAGCCGAGGTAGGCGGTTCGTCGCTGCTCTACCGTTTCAATGGGCATTCCCTTCCTGTACACCGCCAGGCGCATCGCTAAAAAAACAGCGTCCTTCGCGTTCGCTTCATTTGTCCGCTTTACGCGGAGCGGCTGGCCGGAAGCCATCAATTTCGCGCTATCCCGCCCTGAAAGGATGGTCGCAGCGACCTTTTCCGGGTCCGCAGCAACGGGACTTGCGGCAACATCGAGGCCGAGGGCGAACTCATACCCGGCCATCGGCTCGAGGTACACCAGCACGTAGTATTCAGAGCGCTCCCCGGGAGGCTTGATCGCGAACCGGGGATAACCTCTTGGGTCAAGGCTGGTGTCACGACGCACCGCTTGTTCAAAGCGTTTCCTGTCCCGTGCAGTAACGTACGCAGCGTAGTTCAGTGCAGTGAAACCCGGATAGCGATGCTTCAAGTCAACAGATTCGACAAAACGGTGAAATCGAAGCCGGTCCACTGGATCTTCACTGGCGAACAGCGCCCGCAAAGCATATAGAACATCGCTATAGGAGCGGAGACGTCCCTCGATGATGCTACTTGCATCTTTTGCTTCGCGCTCAAACCGCAGTCGCGCGACGTCCTCGACCGAATTCCGGATAAGCGTGAACAAGAAAAAAGAGGCGGTAATCCCTAAGGTCAACACCAACCAGGGGAGCATGGCCGAATGAAAAACCAGCCGAGTCACCCCGTTTGTTGCCAACGCCACCGTCTCCATCTTCATCTTGCCGCTTTCCGTACCCGGGTCGTTACGCCTTTAGGCCGATACTACTCCACGGCACGTCATTCTTCGATTCCATGGCATCTTCATCGGAAATAGAGCAAAGGCCGGATTGCCCCGGCCTTACTCGATCTTTCCGACTGAGAAAAGGCTTTATCCGGTATCAGGCGCCCATAGAGTGGACTCGCTCAGGGTTGTTTACTCGGATGGCCGCACCGCACAGTGCCGCGCCTTCCGTCCGGATCGCCGCCCCATATAGCGCCGCGTTTCCCGTTCGGATTGCCGCGCCACACAGGGCTGCGTTTTCCGCCAGGACTGCCGCCCCGCACAGCGCCGCGTCTTCCTTCCGGATCGCCGCGCCACACAGTGCTGCGTTTTCCGCTCGGACTGCCGCTCCACACAACGCCGCGTTCTCCATCCGAATGGCCGCGCCGCACAGCGCCGCATTTTCCGTCCGGACCGCCGCCCCACATAGCGCCGCGTTTTCCGTTCGGATTGCCGCACCGCACAGTGCCGCGTCTTCCTTCCGAACCGCCGCTCCACACAACGCCGCGTCTTCCTTCCGGATCGCCGCGCCACAGAGCGCTGCGCCTTCCGCTCGGACTGCCGCTCCACACAGCGCCGCGTTTTCATTTATGCGGACCCCAGATGCTCTGCGTGAGTCTTGTGCACGCCCGAACTCTTGTTGATACAGACGCCGGGTCTTCTCGACTAACGCAGCTTTCCTCTCGATTTCCGCGGGCGCGCGTCCGCCGATATCAGGGTTATGATGCAGATACGTGCCGAACACCCTCTCGCAGTCTTCCGTGTATTTCATCGTGTGCAGAATATGCGCGTGCCAGAACTCATCCACATCCTTGCTTACGACGATGTCTTCCACGTCTTCCGGGTGTTTCACCAGCATGGTGAGATAGTTCCTGTACGCACGTTCGACGCTCTCGGCGTATTCGCGGGTCCAGCCTTCTCCCGATTCGGGATCCATGACCCTGAGCCTGATGGGCTCAAGATCAAGCACGCGTATCGCGGCGATCACTTGTGGAATGGGTCGATTCGTCAATTTCGTTTTCATTGTTCCCTCTGTTTAAGTTTGTGAAACATGCGGCACACAGGCGGAAGCGAAAGATCCACTTCGATCATTACCGCGACCTTATTTGCATTCAAGGCTGGTCTTCAGTAATTAGTTTGAAAGGGCGGATGACCTCCTCTCACGGCGACGATTCGCCGAAAGAATGTCTCTGGAAGCCCGGAAGGGAAGCTTGCTAGACGATTGCGACAATTCAGCAGTCACGATCTCCCCAATACCACGGCGTCTAAAGCCGTGACTGGGCGCGCGATCACTTCCTACGTGATGACGTCGTGGCCGGCCGCGTTTCCGTCTCGCACGAGGTACGAGGCGCGGGCCGACTTTGCGTCGCGCCCGAAGGGGAATCTAATCAGGAGAAACCGGGAATTGCTGTCAGGCAAGTCCGACAAGTGATGTCCGGGTAAACACGACAGTTGTAGACGGCAATCTACAAGAAAACACCACCTTCCGGAGGGTGGGAAGGCTATGGTCAGGCCATAAGAGCTTGAAGAATCAGGGGTACTGGCTGGACCGGAGCGAGTCTGAAACGCAACTACTAGGAACGGGAGACGAACTTGGATGGGTAAATGAATGGCGTACTATAAAGAAAAAGAGGCGCGTTGCGCTAAATTGGCTAACTGGCAGGCCGTTTTTCTTGGGAGGGAAAGATGCCCGCAGTGTCTATACAGGCTTTTCTCGCTTCGGCTCTAGCTATTACCGTTGCGTTCACCTCGCCAGTCGTTCTCGCTCGCGGCGGGGGCGGGCATGCCGGTGGTCACTCGCGGTCACATTCTGGCGGACATTCTGGATCACATTCGACCGGCTCACACACGAGCTCAAACAACAGTAGTGCGTCACAGTCCTACACCCGAACGCATGACGCGCCCACAAGGGCAACATCAGGACAGCATCGTGGGGCCTACGTGCAGGGCGCTCAGCGAGACTCCCGCGGGCGAATTGAGCGTAGCACGAAGGCAAAGCGAGACTTCCAGAAATCGCACCCCTGCCCTTCAACGGGAAGGCCGTCCGGCTCTTGTCCCGGCTATGTTGTTGACCACGTAACGCCGCTAAAGCGAGGCGGTGCCGATCGCCCGAGCAATATGCAATGGCAAACCGTTCAGCAGGCAAAGGAGAAAGATAAGACAGAATAGGGGCGATCGATGCGCGGTGAATTTCTCCGCGGTTGTCAAACGCAGATAACCGTCATACCCTCGCGCCGCGTTCGGGAGGTATTGAGCGACTTCTGCAGTAGCTAAAGCTGCGAGCGCGGTGGTCGTTAAGGTGCGCCAATCGGTTGGATCGAGCGAAGCGGATTCGAGGAGGTAAGCTTCCACGGCCCGTATATGTTACGTTAGGCGCGCGCTGCTGACGTGTGCCTGGAAGAAGTCTAACGCGACTCAAAGGAGACAACGATGGCCGCAAAGAAAAAGGCAAAAAAATCTGCGAAAAAAAGAGCTGTAAGAAGGATGCATGTAGGCGAAATGGCCACGAAAAAACGTGGTCGACGTTCAAGAACTGGGTGGGGTGGTCCAAGGCTGAAGAAATAGACACGATCCTTCGAGCAAAAGTTTTGGGGAGATCGCGCATGAAAGTGCCACTAACGACCATTTACGAGAATCTCGACTTTGCGTCGGACCGCCTGTCAACGCAGATTCGCACATTGACGCTCGGTGTTCTCGCGTTGGTTTGGCTCTTCCTCTCTGGCAGCAAGGACGTTCCCGCCCTAAAGCTCGGGGGGACTAACCTGCCGCTCCTCGCGATCGCTGCGTTGTGCATCCTTACGTTGTTGATCGACGCCGTTCAGTATTGGGCATACTACCTTTCTTCAAATGCGGTTAGGCGAGAAGCAGAGGACAACAATGAAAAAGTGGCCGAGTACGATGAAACGAGCTTCCTGCGTCGTCTGCAGCAAGGTTGTTTTTGGGCAAAGCAAATAACCTCGGTCCTCGCGACCGCATGGCTACTACTGATTCTCGTCGTGAGTGTCGCGAAATTGAGTTTTTCCTAACCCCACCATTTTTCACCGCCACGCCTGGCCCGCCGCTCAGCAAGATGCTGACCATGCGCTGGTTCCTTCTCTCGCTTGTGTTGGTGGTTGGAAGCGTGCAGTCACAGGAACCAACCCCAAGTCCGACGAAACCCAATCAGCCACCACAGGCTAAGACCAAGAGCGGTAAGCAAAGTCCCGCAACAGATCAGCGCGGCACCGCCCAATCGCCCCTTGTGGTTAAGACCCTCAAGAGCGACGAAGAAGCGAAACGAGAGCGCAAGCAACTAGAAGAAAAAACGACGACTGATCGGTGGTTGATGATTTTTACTGGCGTTCTCGCTGGCGTTGCCTTTCTGCAATTTATTGCCATGCTGCGTCAAGAAAAATGGATGCGGACCAACGTCAAGATTTCCGAAAACGTCTCCAATGCCACGCGAGAAAGCGCTGATGCGAGCGTCAATACTTCTAGGCCAATTCTACTGCCGCGAGTCGTAGAGGCTACTCAGCTTAAAGCTCCAAATGTTGAAACCGGTAGTGAGGTTCAATACAACCCCAAGATTCTCTTTATCTTTGAGAACTACGGAAAAGGTATCGCTACGATCACCAAAGTCAAGGCGGAATTGTTCGTGTTCGGCAACATTCCTGATACGCGTCAGTTCACTGACAATGTTAGGCTGACAACCACTCGGATAGTTGTTCCCGGGGAATATAAAGCTCAACACGGAGATGTGTTCAGCGAAATGAATGCAATTCCCGCCAGATTGAGTCAACCCATCATCTCTACTGATGAATTGGCTCTGCTTCGCAGGATTGTTTGGCCATTCAAGCGGTTCTTTTTAGTTGGTGTCGTCGAATACGAAGATCTTCTCGGCTTTGAGTACCAGGGAGGTTTTTCCTTGAAGGCTTTCCATAATCTACAACAGGGGCCGCGCGGCGGCAGCGCATTTAACTACTACAGATATAAGAAAAAGGGCGACCAAGAATGGCGCCAACCTTGATGCCCCTTTTCACGCAGGGCTGGACAGCCGAAACGAATCGCTCGTGACTTACCCAATGGAACTCAACTCCAAAGCTTGTATGGCTATCATTTTAGTTGTCACCGGGGCTGAGGAGTCTCCCGCGACCTCGTTTGATAGATAATCGGGAAGAAGAGGTGGTCTGCCCCCTAGGTACGCATTCGGGGGAAGCAGACCAGCGGGCATTTGAACATCTTCGAACGACGCGAAATCCCTAACAAACGCCGGTACGTGTGAGATACCCGCGGCTAGAAGACCATACGCCCGGTGGTAGCCGTCGCGAAGAAAATACCGACCGTTCACGCCAGACACTTGAAGATATGACTTCTGCAATGCGATGGCAAAACCGCAACCAATGAGACCGGGGCCCAGAGTACCTACAGGGGTTTGAAAAGAGCCGGCAACTCTGAGATTCGGATTCGGCGAGGAGATAATCCAAGCGTTCTTTATCTGGTCAAATGCAATGGGTATGCGCTCTACTTCGGAGAGAGGTAACGTGAGCTTCGCCAGCGCCAAGGAATCTGTAGCAAGGACGCTTTCGACGCGCTTAAGGGCATCCTCCGTGCTGATCGTGGGCTGTGCTGCGCAAACGCGCCGCAGATCAACTATTCGCGGTTCTCCACAGTCAGCGATGATCGCCGCGCTTTTCGCGTCGGCGCGCAGTGCTTGAACGTGTGGTTCGATTTCTGGCGGTAACGGGCTAAATAAATCATGCTGATCCACGCCGGATGGTCGTGCTGCCACTGCAGCTCGTGCCCGCTGACAGGTTGCAAGATGCGCCGGGTCAGGTGACTCTGTGATTTCGCGACCAGCAATCCATAGTGCGCCTTCCGACTCAGATAACCAACCAATGAGCGTCCGAGCTTTGCGCTTTGCAAATGATGCGGTCGGCGTAGAAACCAGCGCCTGAGTTGACGTACTCATTGTCTCCCTCCGGTCTCTCTTACCTATTGCTAATGTTCGAGCGGTGGACAGCCTTCCCGGTTGACGTACTTCTTGTAGGCTGCGACCCAATTTGTTGCTATTGCCTTTTGCGCGCAGGCCAGGGGAAGCTTCCGGTCGCACATCAGCCGCTTGAGCCGCGTTTCAGGAACGTCCTCGAAATATGACACCCTATGTCCTTATGCTTCACTATTCGCACACAAAGGTTAATTCCACCTCAAGCGTCGACCAACCGCGCACGCCGTGATGGTCCCAAGAAACTAAGGTCGTATGCTTACTCTGACTGGTACAGAACGAGATCGCTTTCGCTAATGCGCGTTCCTTGACCTCAGACCACGTACCAGTACCAGAAAAAAAACCTCTCGTTCTGACAGAAACGAGATGAGTATCTCGGCCCGTTGGAAAATAGGGCTAATACTGGTGCCGCACGCCCCCAACAACAGCGCGAAGCAATAAACAGGGCTATCAGGCCAAGGAAAATGGCGGACAGAAAGATTCCATCACCTACGCTCATCGCTCGTTCCCTGCAGGTGTTCTTAGGGGGAACCTGCGTCCGCCTGGGCGGACAGGGTTATTTGACCACAAGCGTACACCGATTCGACCGGGGCACACAGCGCCACGCGGGAAACCTTTAATCTGCACCGGCCAGAGAATTCCTGAAATTGCATCAAGTGCAAAGCGCATCTCGGTTGCAAGGTGGCGAATCTTACCGAGCGTCATAGGGGGAAAACAGGTTGTCAAGCCGCTCCTTGGGAGAGTGGTTGCACTATTTATAAAGGTATGGCTTCCCAAGGGGATTCAAACCTGATGCCACCTCGAAAGAGCGGATCTCGCCTTGAGCCCGAGTGGACTCGGAAGGCGACTACTCACCACGGCCCAATCAGCACCTCATTCCCCACCGCCTCCACTCCCGGAACGTCCGCCACGACCTTCGCGGCTTTTTCCCGGAGCGCCCGGCTATTTGCAGTTCCGTGTAGTCATGGTGTCGGCAACACACACGTACCTACCTCAACGCGATCGGCCTTTGATTCCTTTCGGAGGCGGTCTTAGCGGTTGTGGATGGCTTTCGGCCGACTCTGAAGTCGATCTGTCTGGCGGGCACTGCCGGATCGACATATATTTCTTGCCCGGAAATGCCGAGTACTACGAGCGCCTTTGTCAGCCTGTCCGCCGGTTGTGGAACGCGCCCGGCCAGTCCTTCCGCTTGGTTGACAGTCACTTCGATTCCGACAGGTTGGCTGCCGGTATACGCGGCCTGATTCACTCCATCACAGTCCCACCCCGAAGCAACGAACACAGCCTTGAAGGCTTCGGCGAATCGGCATCCCTCAAGGTCATTCACGGTGCAGACGACACGGACCTTTTGTCCGCGAAACGGCGACAGAGCTTGTATGAGCGCGTTTCCCTGAGCAGGAGAAAGCTGTCTATCGGTTTGTTGTCTTTGAAAAGGGACGGTCTTCCGTTCGGCTCCTTCCGTCTCTTTTTTCAACGACTCGACTTGTGCCGCGTGGAATGCATTCGCCTCATTTATTTCCCGTTGCCGCTTCTCAGCACGAGCGCTTTCAGCGACGCCTCTCAGGGCATCCGCTCTCTTGCCATAAATGAACGCAAGAATCTCGCTCAGAGCCAGCAGAACGATGAACACCAGTATGGCGACGTGAAACCCCCAATACCAGTTGGCGGTGGACTCCAGAGAGTCCCATCCGGGAAGAATGCTCATGGCTATGTAAACCTCCTTGTTGCTTGGGTGGCTTCTCTCATCGGTCCTTGGGGCACTTCTGGAATTGGATTCGAATATCAAACCAAGAATCGGACAAAATAAAACCCGCCGAAGCGGGTTTTGTGTGTATTGACCGTGATCCTTCAGGACTATCGGCAACTCCCAAAGCAACCCGTGGCCACGTTCGGGTCTTTGGCGGGTGCGCCCCGAACGCCTAGGGGCGCGAGTTCTTGTATGAGCTGACTTGCGAGTTTACGCCTTGGCCGGGGACGGCTTGCCTCACGACCCCGCAACAATCACCAGCTCATTCCTCACCGACTTCACTCCCGGAACGCCCGCCACGACCTTCGCGGCCTTTTCCCGGAGCGCCCGGTTGTTTGCGGTCCCGTAGAGTGTCACCGCGCCGTCCGTCACGCTGGCGTCGATTGCGAGGACTTTCAAGGCCGGGTCGGCGCCCAGCGCGGCCTTGATCTTGTTTGCGAGCAGCTTGTTCTCGTCGACGGCAGGCTTGGGTGCCTCAATGGATTTCGGGAGGTCGACGGCTCTCGTCACCTGGATCGTTCCCTCGGCGGGCTTGGGCTGAGCTACCGAACCAACCGCCGGATTCGCTTTCTCGTCGCTCTTCCACAGCGACTGGATTTGATCGCAAGCGGTCAATCCCAGCACCAGCGCGCCCGCGGTCACGACGGAATAGGCGCCGTGTCCTTTTCTGTTCCATTTCATGATTTGCTCCTCCTTGACGAAATATCCAACTCAGACACAGGACGACTCCGATAAGTTTCTCGGATTGAAATGAATTTCGCAAGCGCTCTTGTGTACTGTCGCCGCTGCCCGACAGGCGCATCCCGCGGTCCTCAAAACGCGCTTCCGGAACCGCTTGCAGTCGGTCCGGGTTACACTTGCGCCGCCCAAGTTCCGCCAGAAGAAAAACCCCGCCCGCTCCTGCAATGTCCGGCCCGCTGAATCTTGATACGAGACTCGCCACGATCCACGCGGCGGAGTATCCGCGCTTCTCCGACGCCGAAATGGCGCGGCGCCGCGCGGCGCTGGCGCGCGTCATGGAGGAGGCGGAAGTCGACCATCTGCTCATGTGCGGCGAACAGCGCGCCGGCACCGGCGTCGGCTGGCTCACCTCGTGGCCCACCACGGTCGAGGCCTACGTGATCGTCGCGCCCCGCGAACCGCAGGTCATGTACATGGAGTGGTACAACCACTGGCCGCTCGCGCGCAAGCTCGCGCGCGACACCGAGGTGCGCTGGGGCGAGCACCGCGGAATCGACAAGGCGATCGCCGATCTCAAGCTGCGCGGCGCGAAGCGCGTCGGCCTGATGGGCCCCCTCGGCCTCTCGAAATGCAGGAAGCTCGAGGCGGTTTTCGGCCCGCTCGTGGATCTCAACCGCGAGTACGTGCGCCTGCGGCTGGTGAAGTCGCGCGAGGAAATCGACTGGATGCGGATCGCGGCGGCGCTCACCGATCTCGCGATCGAGGGATTGCGGCGCGAAGCGAGGCCCGGGATGACCGAGCACGAGCTGGGCGCCATCTGCGAGGCGGCCTATCACCCGCACGGCGGGGTGACCTACATCCACTACTTCCTCGTCACGCCGATGGCGAACCCGGAGTACTGCGTGCCGCGGCAGTTCGAATCGAACCGCAAGGTGCAGCCGGGCGACGTGATCGCCACCGAGATCACCGCCCAGTTCTTCGACTACCCGGGGCAGATCCTCCGCTCCTTCACCGTGGCGGCCGAACCGACGCCCCTCTTCCGGAAACTCCACGAGACGGCGGAAGCGGCGTTCGACGCCGTGACCCGCGTCATCCGCCACGGCACCAGGATGCAGCAAATCATCGACGCCGCGCGCGTCATCGAGGACGCGGGCTTCACTGTATACGATGACCTCATGCACGGATTCGGCGGCGGCTACTTTCCGCCGGTGCTCGGATCGAAGAGCCGCCCGGCCGGACCGCTCCCGGAAATGACGTTGGAGGCGGGAATGACCTGCGTCGTGCAACCGAACGTGATCACGCCCGACCAGAAAGCCGGAGTGCAGGTCGGCGAGTTGGTGCTCGTCACCGAAACGGGGTTCGAGCGGATGCATCGCGTCGAGCGTGGGTTGTTCAGGATCGGATGAGGGATGACTAGTCCTCAGACCGACCCCGTACCTTTACCCGAAGATACGAGGCAATACGAATGACGCGAGCAATCCCAACAAAACTATTGCAGGGAAGATTAACGCCATGATCAATGCCTCACGCTTGAACATGGGTGGTCTGCTCATGACCCCGCTGCCAGACCGTCGCGCTCGCCTCGTTCGCAATCAGCCTCGGTGACCACGGTTTTCCGATGAATAAGGTGACTGCATTGCGCTTCATATTCATTGCCGCAATAGCGGATACGCGCACTCGGTGCCGCGCCGTGTCGTTCTCGGAGTGGTTCCGTGCGGGCACAGGCTTCTGGACTTGTGGATGTGGATGGTCTCCCCGCACGTGAGGGTGATCCGGCGGGCGTCGCGAATCAGGAACCCGGAATCGAAGACCTGGCCGGCACCGCCAAAGCAGAAGGGCGTATCGGCGAAAGTCGCGTTCCAGCCCGTATCGCTCGCGAGCTCGCACCCCGCGTCAGTGGTGAACTTGACCCCGAAGAGAATCGCCCTGGGGATCACGTCCTCGTCGGTGTAGGCCGTGAATCGAGGACAAGCTCCTCCATCCCACGATGAGCCGCTCGCCTCGCACCACGCTTTCTGCCGCTGAAGAGAGTCTGCGGCGCTGTCACACGGATTGATCCCCATCGGACTGGGCAAGGGGGTCGTGCAGACAAAGCGGCCGTCGGGGGCGTCCTGGATGCAATCCGTCGGAGCGGAGTATGCGGCGGGCGCAGTGAAGAGCCCCGCCAGAAACAACACCACGCAGCAGGTCCTGCCCATCCTAACGCTCATAGGCCTTCTCCCTCGTCCTCGAAATTCCGAGAACGCTTGCTGGTCTGCCGACGCTTCGCTCGCTTTGAGGCGATCAGGTAACGCCGGCGACGCGATGAACTGCGGATGTAGTTCTTGGGGAGATGCTAGCGCGTGTAGTTGTGGAGGAATATCGCGATGGCACTTTTTTTCTGTGTGCTTCAACGACATTCTCGTCGTTGAGACGCTACTTTGAGAGGAATTTCCCTACGCGACCTCGGGTTGACCCGACACGCCTCGGATCGCGAAGCCGCCCGGCCGGACCGCTTCCCGAGATGACCTTAGAAGCGGGAATGACCTGCGTCGTGCAACCGAACGTGATCACGCCCGACCAGAAAGCCGGAGTGCAGGTCGGCGAGCTGGTGCTCGTCACCGGGGTTTGAGAGGATGCATCGGGCGGAGCGGGGGTTGTTCAGGATCGGGTGAGGCCGCGGAGCGGTCTACGTAAGGTGGCAAGAAGGGAACGGGCGTAAAATGCGTCCAAACGCCGAGGTGACACATGAACTTCACGATTGAGCATGAACGCGAAGAAGACGGGCGCTGGCTCGCTGAAGTGCCTGGGCTTCCCGGGGTTCTCGCTTATGGAGCCACAGCCGACGAAGCCATGGCGAAAGCAGAAGTACTCGCCCTGCGCGTTCTCGCCGAGCGTCTCGAGCACAATGAGGCTAAGCCGCAGCCCATCTCTATCGGGATCACGGCTGCATGACGTCTTGGCCTTCGTCCAAGGCCCGACAGGTACTTTCCGCTCTCTACCGAATTGGCTGGACGCTCAAACGCCAATCCGGTTCACACAAGACTCTTTCCCGCCCCGGTTGGCCCGATGTGGTCTTTGCATTCCATGACAGCGAAGAAATCGGTCCGCGAATGCTTGCCCGTATCGCGAAGCGTACCGGGTTGACGCCCGACGACCTATGACTGTGGCGCCTTACCATCCAACCACGCCATACAAGCCGCCGGCTCCCGTACCCGGCGGGTCAAGTGTGCCACGGGAAGACAATGACGAAAACTAGCCCAGAATCGGGTTCATCGAAGCCAATCCAACCCAACACCACGCCCACCGCCATGTCCGATCACGCCGCCGCCCTTGCCGCCGCTCTCATCCGAAACTTCAACGAAATCCCGCTGACTCGTTTGCTGCGCGAGCCGCAATACGACGCTCAGGGTGCACGCCTGGCGAAAGGCACCGCAGCGCGAAAGCTCGGCGCGTCTTTCGACATACTTGCTCCGGGCAAGCGAGGGTGTCCGTACCATCTCCACCATGCCCAGGAGGAGATGTTCATCATCCTCGAGGGCAACGGGACACTTCGCGTGGCCGGCGAAATGCTCCCGTTGCGGCCAGGCGACGTCATCTTCATTCCGCCGGGACCCGAGTATCCGCACCAGATCATCAACACATCCGCCGCGCCCCTTAAGTACCTGTCCATAAGCACGATGGAGGCACCCGAGATCTGCGAGTACCCGGACTCGGGCAAGTTCATGGCGGAAGGCAGTCTCGACAAGGCCACCCCGTTCGACGTGATTGCTCGTCGTGGACCAAGCCTCGACTACTGGGAGGGTGAGCCGTAACGTCTAATCCTTCGCTAGGCGCCCATTGAAGCGTATCGCGACACATCTACGGAGGCTGAGGCATGGTTAGCGCGGTTCGGAAGTCCAAAGTGAAGGAAGTGCCTCTTTCCGAGGTGAAAGACGACTTGTCTCGCTTTCTTCGAGAAGCCGAGACACAGGACGTCGTCATCACACGCCACGGCAAACCCGCTGGTGTACTAATCGGATTCAAATCGGAGGACGACTGGTTCGACTACCGACTCGAACACGACCCACGGTTTATGCAGCGCGTCGAACAGGCTCGCGCTAGCTTCCGTGCTGGTCGAGGCGTCAAACTCGAAGACGTCAAATAGCGGTGCAAGAGCAGCGCGCGCTGGTGCCCGCTGACGCTAGGCGTCGAACACCGCATCCGGAACCGCGAGAGACGGCATGGCAGCTGCTCGGACAACGCCAAAGAACATCGACGAGTACATTGCAGCGTTCTCGCCCGAGGTGCAGACGATTCTCGAGCGGATACGGCGAACGATTCACGACGTCGCACCCGAGGCGAAGGAAGCAATCAGCTATCAAATTCCGGCGTTCAGCCTCGGCGGCGCTCTGGTGTACTTCGCTGCCTTCAAGAATCACATCGGCTTCCCGCCGGTATCGGGCGATGCGAGGCTAAAGAAAACGATATCGCCTTACGCGGGAGAAAAGGGCAATCTCAGATTTCCGCTCGACCAACCGATCCCCTACGGCCTGGTCAAACGGATCGTGAAGCTCAGGGTGAAACAGAACTTGGCAAAGGCGGCGGCAAAGGCCAAGAAGGGGCAGTAAAGAACAAGGCCTCAAGGAACCCTGATCGCCTTCCCGTAGCAGACGAACGACTCCGAGCCGAAGGAGAAGAGGCCCTTGTCGCCGTAGCAGTCGACGTTGATCAGTCCGTTCGCGCCCAGCCCCGCCGCCTTGTCCTGCAGGGCCGCGATGCCGTCCTTCGGCGAGGAATAGCTCGGCACCCAGAACGGCGTGCGCCAGGTTTCGACCCACAGGCGTTTGACGGTTTCGTATTCGCCCTGCCTGAGCTGCGCCGGCGTGTAGACCTTCACGTCCTCGGCCTTGAGTCCCGCGCACCCGGCGAGAACGGCCGCCGACATCGCCACGCTTATCGCTGCAATTTTTTTGTCCATCAGCACACGCAATTATAGCTCTGGAGCGTATTCAAGCCGCACGCAGTCCCTTCTGCGTCAGCACGTAGCCGCGGTCCGCGGTGCGCGCGGCGGCCGAGGAATGCGTGACGAGGATGCCGGCTGCACCTCCGTCCTTCACGCATTCGCGCAGCAGCGCGAGCACTTCCCTCGCGCTTTCCGGATCGAGATTCCCGGTCGGTTCGTCGGCGAACACCAGGCGCGGTTTGTGCACCAGGGCGCGCGCGATGGCGACGCGCTGCATCTCGCCGCCCGAGAGCTCGTGCGGCATGCTCTCGCCGCGCTCGCCCAGCTTCACCGACTCGAGCAGCGCACCGACCCGCCTGCGCATGGGTTTCTTGTCGATGCCGTTCAGCGCGAGCGGGAGCGCGACGTTCTGCGCCACCGTAAGGTAAGGCAGGATGTGAAACGCCTGGAACACGAAACCCATGTGCTTGCGGCGGACCAGGGTAAGGGCGTCGTCGCCGAGCGCGCACAGGTCCGCGCCGTCCAGGAACACCTGCCCGGAATCGGGGCGCTCGAGCCCGGCGATGAGATTGAGGAGCGTCGATTTCCCGATTCCCGATTCGCCCATCACCGCGACGTAGTCGCCCGCCGCAAGCTCGAAGCTGATGTCCCGCAGCACGGTCTTCGGGCGCGGACCGGAGAAGGACTTCGATAGGTTCCTGACCGACAGCACGCGGCCGAGATTACTGGTGGAGCCGCTTCAAGGCAAGAAGATCGTCGGGCTCAGACGCCCAGATAGCGGTGCTGCAGCTCGCGGTTCGCCGCCAGCTCGGCGGAGACGCCGCTCCATACGACGCGGCCTTTCTCGAGCACGTAGTGCCGGTCGGCGATGCGCGTCAGGGCGCGCAGATCCTTGTCGATGATCAGGATGGCAAGGCCCGAGGCCTTCAGGCCCTCGAGCGCGCGGTAGATCTCGACGCGGACGAGCGGCGCGAGGCCCTCGGTGGCCTCGTCGAGGATGAGCACGCGCGGATTGGTCATCAGGGCGCGCCCAATGGCGAGCATCTGCTGCTCGCCGCCCGAGAGCTGGCTGCCGAAGTGTCCGCGCCGCTCGGCGAGCTGCGGGAAGAGCGCGAATACGCGCTCGAGCGTCCAGGGCTCGCCGCGCCCGGAGCGCCTGGCCGCAGTCGCCACCAGGTTCTCGCGCACCGTGAGGTTGGGAAACACCTGCCGCCCTTCCGGCACGAGGCCCAGCCCCGCCTGCGCGATGCGGTACGAAGGCAGGCCGTGCAGCGGCTTGCCCTCGAGCACGATCGTGCCCCCGCGCGGGCGCACCATGCCCATGAGCGATCGCACCGTGGTGGTCTTACCCATGCCGTTGCGGCCGAGCAAGGTCACCGCTTCGCCCGGGCGCACGCCGAACGAAACGCCGAACAGCACCTGGCTCTGCCCATAGGCGGTCGCGAGCGCATCGACCTCGAGCATCACGCGGCGACCTCCTCGCCGAGATAAGCGCGCCGCACCTCGGGATTGGCGCGGATCTCCTCGGGCGCGCCGGTGGCGATGATGCGCCCGTAGACCAGCACCGAGATGCGGTCGGCGAGGGAAAACACGGCGTCCATGTCGTGCTCGACGAGGATGAGGGTCTTGCCGCCCTTGAGTGAAGCAAGGAGCGCGATCATGCGCTGAGTCTCCTCCGCGCCCATTCCCGCGACTGGCTCGTCGAGCAGCAGGAGGCGCGGGCGGGTCGCGAGCGCGGTCGCGATCTCGAGCGCCCGCTGCTCGCCGTGCGCAAGGTTCGCGGCCAGCACCCCGGAGCGCCCGCTCAAGCCCACTTCCTCGAGAATCGCGCTTGCGGGCGATCGCAGGCTCGCCTCTTCGCGCGCCGGCCGCCAGAACCGGAAGCTCGAGCCGGAGTGCGCCTGCACGGCGAGCATCACGTTCTCGAGCGCGGTGAAATCGGGGTAGATGCTGGTGATCTGGAAGGAGCGCGCGAACCCGCGGCGCGCGCGCGCCGACGCCGACAGCGCCGTGATGTCCTCGCCGGCGAAGAGCACGCGGCCCCGGTCGGGAAGCAGATTGCCCGCGAGCTGGCTGATCAGGGTCGTCTTGCCGGCGCCGTTCGGCCCGATGATGGCGTGGGTCTCGCCTTCGCGAACTTCGAGGTCGACGTCGTCGCTCGCGAGGAGCGCCCCGAAGCTCTTCCTGAGACCGCGGACTTCGAGCAGGGTCCTATTCATTCTTGCCGAAGAGCAATCCCGCGAGGCCGCGCCTTAAGAAGAGCACCGACAGCACCAGGAGCGGCCCGAGGATCAGCTGCCAGTGCTGCGTCCAGCCCGAGAGGGCGTCCTCGACCAGCAAGAGAGCAAAGGCGCCGAGCACCGGCCCGGCGATGCTCGCCATGCCGCCGAGGATCACCATGAACATGAGTTCGCCCGAGCGCGTCCAGTTCATGAACTCGGGCGTGAGGTACGCGGTGTGGTTGACGAGCAGCGCCCCGGCGAGCCCGCACACCGCGCCCGCGATCACGAACGCCGCGAGCCGGTACGGGTAAGGCGAGAAGCCGATCGAGCGCGTGCGCACCTCGTTCGACCTCGCTGCGCGGAGCACCATGCCGAAGCGGGAGTCGACCAGCCTCTGCCCGAGGAAGAGAGCGAGGACGAGGATCGCGAGCACCAGGTAGTAGAAGGCGTTGGCGTCGTTGAGGTCGATGAGCCCCGGAAACTGGCTCTTCACCGCGAGGCGCATGCCGTCGTCACCGCCGTATTCCGCGATCGAGATGCCGAGGTAATACAGCATCTGCGTGAACGCGAGCGTGATCATGATGAAGTAGACGCCGCTCGTGCGGATCGATACCGCCCCGATCGCGAGCGCCACCAGCGCCGATGCGCCGATCGCAAGCGCCCATTGCAGATATCCGTTGTTGATCCCGTAGTGCGCGAGCACCCCGACCGCGTAGGCGCCGACGCCGAGATACGCGGCGTGCCCGAACGAGACCATTCCGCCGTAGCCGAGGATGAGATTCAGGCTCAGCGCCGCGATGGCGAAGATCATGACGCGCCGGACGAGGTCGAGGTAGAAGGGCTGGTTGGCGAGCGCCGCGACCGGCGGCACCGCCGCGAGGAGCACGAGGCCCGCCGCCAGCACGATCGCGCGCCTGCGGGAATTCATGAGCGCGCGGGAAACAGGCCTTGCGGCTTGAGCGCGAGCACGATCGCCATCAGCAGGTAGATCAATATCGAGGCGAGCGCCGGGCCGGCGGTGTCGGCGGCGGTCGTCGAGAGCACGGTCGCGAGCATCGGCCGCACGAACGCGCGGCCGAGCGTATCGGCCATGCCGACGATCAGGGCGCCCGCGAGCGCGCCGCGGATCGAGCCGATGCCTCCAATTACTATGACTACAAACACCTCGATCAGGATCAACTCACCCATCCCCGGCTGGACGACGTGGATCGGGCCCGACATGAGGCCGGCGAGCCCCGCGAGCGCGGCGCCGAAGCCGAACACGAGCGTATACAGCAGGCGGACATTGACGCCGAGCGCCGCGACCATGGCGCGATTGGACGCTCCGGCGCGAATCAGCATCCCCAGGCGCGTGCGCGCGACCACGAACCAGAGCAGGCCCGCCACCGCGAGGCCGACTGCGATGATCACCAGGCGGTAGAGCGGGTAGCGGAGGCCTGCGAAAAGCTCCACGTGCCCGGTCAGGTAGTCGGGAAGAGTCGTGTAGATCGCGGCCCGGCCCCAGAGTATCGCCATCAGCTCGTTGAAGAACAGGATCAGGCCGAACGTGGCGAGAACCTGGTCGAGGTGCTCGCGTTCGTAGAGCGTACGCAGAGCAATCACCTCGACGGCGATTCCCACGACCATGGTCCCCGCGAGACCGAGCAGCACGCCGAGCGGGTACGACCCCGTGGCCTGGTAGAAATAGGTGGCGAGGTAGGCCCCGACCATGTAGAGCGAGCCGTGCGCGAGGTTCACCAGATTCATGATGCCGAAGACGAGCGTCAGGCCCGCCGCCATCAGGAACAGCATCACCCCGAGCTGCAACCCGTTGAGCGTCTGCTCGAGAACGAGAACGAAGTTCATGAAAACCGGGGACAGACCACGTTTTTATCGAGACCGTGAAATAAACCAGTCAGGATTCAAACGTGGTCTGTCCCCGGTTTGCTACCAAACCGACGATCACCTCATCGCGCATTCCTTGGCGTAGGAATCCTTGTGGTTGGTGAAGACCGTTTTCTGGATCTCCATCACCGGATCCTGGCCCGCCGGCCCGGTGACCGCCTTCAGCAGATAGAAGTTCTGGATCGGGAAATGATTGGTGTTGTAGCTGAACTTGCCACGCGTGGACGCAAAATCGGCCTTGCGCATCGCGGCGATCATGCCTTTCCTGTCGGCGAGATTGCCCTTGACGGCGCGCACCGCCGAATCGATCAGCAGGATGCCGTCGTAGCTCTGCGCTCCGTAGAAGACCGGCATCTTGCCGTATTTCTTGCGGTAGTCCGACACGTATTTCTGGTTCGCCGGATTCTTCAGGTCCGGGCTCCAGTAGCGGGTCTCGTACTGGCCGAGCGCCGCGTGCTTCACCGCCGGGATCGAGATCTCGTCCACGGTATACACCGAATACAGCGGGAACTGCCCGCGAAGCCCCGCTTCCGAGTACTGCCGCAGGAACGAGATGCCCATGCCGCCCGGGTAGAAAACGAATACCGCCTTCGGATTCTTGGAGCGCAGCTGGGAGAGCTCCGCCTGGTAGTCGGTCTGTCCGAGCCGCGTATAGACCTCGTCGACGATGCGTCCCTTGTAGGAGCGCTTGAACCCGTTCACCATGTCCTTGCCGGCAGCGTAGTTCGGCGCCATCACGTACACGTCGGTGATGCCCTGGTCCTGCATCACTTTGCCCATCGCCTCTGGCGTGTCGTCGTTCTGCCAGGAAGTGGTGAAGAACAGCTCGTTGCACATCTTTCCGGCGAGCTCGTGCGGGCCGGCGTTCGTGCCGATCATGAACTTGCCCGCGTCGGTGACCGTGGGCGCGACTGCGAGCATGACGTTCGACCAGATGATTCCCGCCACGAAGTCGACCTGGTGTTTCTTCAGCATCTCGTCAGCGACCTGCTTGCCGACGTCGGGCTTCACCTGGTCGTCGCCGTAGATCACCTCGACCTCGAGCCCGGCCATCTTGCGCCCGAGGTGATCGAGGGCGAGCTCGACCGAGTTCTTCATGTACTCGCCGACGACCCCCTGGGGGCCGGAGAGCGTCGTGATGAAGCCGATCTTCACTTTCTGTTGCGCGAGCGCCGGCCCGGCGGCGAGGAGCGCAGCGGCAAAACCGATGGCGACCGTGCTTGGTGTTTTGTGTCTCATGATCCCCTCCGTTTGGATGTTCATTCTACGAGAACCGGCCCTTGGTAGGCCAACGCGGCCTCGATCGCGAGCCCCGCCGAGAGGACGCGCTCGTCCTCGCCCGAAAAACCGACCACCATCAGCCCGACCGGCGCCTGCCGGGGCGCGTGAATCGGCAGCGTGAGCGCGCACCCGTCGAGGAAATTGATGAGGCTGGTGTTGCGCAGCATGTTGCCGTTCGCCAGGCGGAAAGTCTCGGCGCTGCGCTCCAGACCCTCGATCGGAGGAGCGATGCGCGGCACAGTGGGCATCACCATGACGTCGATATCGTACTGCGCCCGCGTGAAACGCCGCATGAGTCGGGCGCGGGTCGCGAGCAATTCGATGTAATCGGCCGCCAGGACGAATCCCCCGCGCAGGATCCGCTCCAGCACGCGCGGGTCGATCTCCTGCTCGCGATCGATCCATCTGCGATGCACGGCGTAGGCCTCGGGCGGGGAAATCCCGCCCCCTGAGTTCGCCTTCGCCGCCTCGTCGAATTCCGGCACGGCGAGCGGCACGATCACCGCTCCGCGTCGCGACAGGCGTTGCATCGCCGCATCGAATGCCTCGGCGACTTCGATGTCGAGATCCTCCAGCATGTGATTTTTCGGCACGCCGAGGCGCAGCCCCGGAAACTCGGCGGCCGTGAGCGGGCGCGGCGACTCGCCCGCGAGCACCTGAAAGACGGTTGCGCAGCAGGCCGCCGTGGGCGCGAGCGGCCCGACGGAATCGAGGGTGGTGGAGAGCGGAAACGCCCCGACGAGCGGAACGCGCCTCCGGGTCGGCTTGAATCCGGCAATTCCGCACAGCGCCGCCGGAATGCGCACCGAGCCGCCGGTGTCGGTACCGAGCGCGAATGCCGCCATGCCGTCTGCGACCGACACCGCGGCACCCGAGGACGATCCGCCGGGAATCCTGCGCCTGCCGCGGTCGTAGGGATTGGCGGGCGTGCCGTAATGCGGGTTGATGCCGATCCCGGAAAAAGCGAACTCGCTCATGTTGCTGCGGCCGATGACCACGGCCCCGGCTGCGCGCAGCCGCGCGACGGCGACCGCGTCCGCGGTCGCCGGAGGAGCGTCGCGCAGGATCTTCGAGCCGGCGGTCGTGACCTCGCCGGCGATGTCGAAAAGATCCTTGATCGAAACCGGCAGTCCCGCCAGCGCAGAGGGCACCACGCCCTCCTTTCTCAACCGGTCGGAGGCGTCGGCGGCGAGCAGTGCGCCCTGGGCGTGCACCTTGGTGAAAACGCGCCCGCCTTCGCCGCCCGCGTCGGCGATGCGCACGAGCGCCGCCTCGACGAGCTTGCGGCTCGTGGTCTCGCCCTCGGCGAGCTCCTGCGCGAGCGCCGCGATCGGGCGGAAGGCAGCTTCAGCCATTGGGTTTTGCCTCGGCGGCTAGCGCCTCGCGCTTTCGTCGTAGTAATGCATTTCGAGCAGGAGACAGCCTGTCTCCGATTTGAATGGTCCGTGGAGCGTTCCCGGCGGGCGGCAAGCGTACGTGCTGGGGCCGAAGCGGACGCCGCCTTTGCCGTTCCTGTCGTTGCCGACGATCAGATCGCCCGAGACGAGGTACACCTCTTCCCAGTAATCGTGCACGAAGGGCTCAGCGGTGTATACGCCGGGGTCAAACCGCAGATGTCGCGTGCGAAAACCGCGCTTTTTTTTCTCGTCGAGGAATCCGGCAAGCACCTGCTGCCGGATCCCGTCCGGATAACCGGGCAGCTTTTCCCAGCCACGGTCGAGGTCCACCTTGTAGAACTCCTTATGCTCTTTCTGGATTGCCATGAGGTCTCCGTTCAAGGTTTCATGCTTCTCGGCGCCCTTCAGTCCGCGATCTCGAGCGCGCGGATTGCATACTCATGTCTGAGGCTTCGATTCTTCACCGGGTCGTGCAACTCGATCTCGAATCGCTCGCCGCCGCCGATCTCGCCTCGCACCGCGAGCGTACCGCAGAACATCGCCGCCCCCGGCGAAAGTCTCCCGGGTGAGCCGGCAAAACGCGCGAGCAGCTCGCGGGGCGCGAGCATCCCGCTCACCGCACCCTCCTGGTAGAGACGGCGCTTTCCTCTATGCGTCACCTGGGATCGCAGCATCAGCCGATCCCAATGCCCCTCGACCTCCGTGAAAGACCACAGCTCCCTGCCTATCGGCTTCGGGCACATCTGCTTGGAAACGGTCACGCCGTAGGCCTCGACTTTCCGGTCGGTGTGATCCGAGCCGACGCCGACATAGAGCGCCCCGGGCGCCGAGACCAGCACGAACTCGACCTCTCCGCTCGAGTTTTCGCCGGCGACCTCGACCTCGCCGCTCGTGGTGAGCAGGTTCGCGCCGACGCGGTAGAAGCACGGCACGACGCGCGGGCGCTTGACCCCGATCGCCGCCAGCTCGGCGATGTGGTGCTCGACCGCGGCCCTGTCGCGCCCGGTCCAGCCGGCGATGACGAGGGCCGTGATCTCGATTTTCCGCTGCACGCCGTCGACAAGAAATTCCATGGCCACTATTTTACGGCCGATGGGACGAATCCCACGGCGAATTTCCTTTGCATTCCATCTTTTGTCGGAGTAGATTTTGCCTGCGCCGGATATCCTGGAGGGTTCGATGTCAAAGTTCGTGATTTCGCCTCACTTCAGACTGCAGGAATGGGTGGCCGAGGAAAAGGGCTACTTCAAGACCGAAGGCCTGGCTTACGAATTTCGCGACAACTACGGTCTGGGCGACGTGGCGAAAAAACACGCCACGCCGGACAAGATCGGCGCCTACCAGAGCATCGAGCAGGGCCGCTCCTGCGACGTGAGCGGCGCCTGCCACTGGACCGTGAACGTCGCCGCTTCCACAGGCCACGGCAAGCTCTACGCCGACGCCTACTCGGTCGCGCCCTGCGGCGTATTCGTGCCGCCGGAATCCGATATCAGGCATCCGTCGGACCTGATGGGCGTTCCGATCTCGGTCGGCTACCAGTCGGGCAGCCACTACTCCAGCATTCAGGGGCTCGAGCAATACATGGCCCTAGCCGAAATCGAGCTCTCTTTTGCCGACGGGCTCTTGTTCAGCCGCCTGGAGAAGCTGATCGATCGCAAAGTACCGGCGGCCTCGCTATTCAGCGGCCCCTATTACTTCCTCGAGCAGCTCGGCTTCCGCAAGGTGATCGACACCACGTTCATGATGGCCACCTCGATCACGGGTGACCCCGATCCTGAGGATCTGCGCAAATATTTCCGCGCCCTGCGCAAGGCGCAGCGCGACATCGATCTGCGTCCCGAACTCTACACGCACTACTACAGAAAAGAATTCCCGGCGCGCTTCCTCGAACAGATGGACACGCGGCGCTGGGGTCCGGGCGAGCGCATCGTGTTCGAGCCCTACACGAAAGAGGTGTTCGAGGAATCCTTCCGGTGGATCGCCGAGCGCCGCATCTTCGCCGAAGGCGACATGGGGCCGGGCAAGTACGAGGATTCGGTCATCTCGCTCGCGGCGTAGACCCTCACCCCTACCCTCTCCCGCAAGCGGGAGAGGGAGGCGAGCGCAGCGAGCGGGTGAGGGCTCTAGGCCGTCTCGAAATTCATCCCGAAGGCTTCGGGGGGCTTCGGACCCCAGACATAAAGGGAGTCCTCCGCCGGGTAGTTGGTCGCCTTCCAGTTCGAGTCCGCCGGGATGTAGTCGATGTCGCAGAAATACTCGGCCATGCTGTCCCACGGATCGCGGATGTAATGGAAGAAGTTCGAGCCGATCACGTGCCGGCCGAATCCCCAGCCGTCCTTGTACCCCTTGTCGAGCAGCCGGCAGGCACCCATGCCGATCTCGTCCACGTTGCCGACTTCGAAGCTCGCGTGGTGGAAGCCCGGCCGGTCCGACTTGATGTAGCCGAAGATGTGGTGGTCGCTCCCTCCGTGCCCGCGCATGAAGGCGACGATGTCCTGCGCGCGGTCCGAGAGCTGCAGGCCGACGACGCGCGTATAGAAGTCCACCATCTTGTCCATCTGCGCCGTGAAGCGCAGAGTATGCCCGAGCCGCGTAGGCCGCACCTGGACGTCGCGCTTCGGATGCCCGGGGACGCCGGCACGGTTGAGGTGGCCCGGGTTGTTGATCTTCCACTCCGCGACGGTCCGCCACTTCGCGGCTTCCGCGACGCGCACGTTCACGAGCAGATTGTCGGGGTCGCGGAACCAGATGCCTTCGCCAGGCGTTTCCTTGGGCGCGTCCACGAGCTTCACGCCCGCTTGCGCGAGCCGCTTCTTCAAACCTTCGAGCTCGTCGGCCTTCGTCCCGAAACACACATGGTGCATGTGCTTCTTCTTGCCCTCGACCAGGATCACCTGGTCCTGATCGCGGCCCTGGCAGCGCATGACGATGCGCTTGCCGAGCTCGCGGGCTTCCATGCCGAAATCGGTATAGAACTTCCTGCCGACCGTCGCATCCGGCACGGCAAGAGCGATGTGCTGCAAAGAACGAACCGTCATGGTCCCCCTCCGAACTGACATTCCCAGTCGCGCCGATTGTACCGCCTGGCCGGGCACATCACGCGCCGG